>ERZ1370068.4205-contig-3289_pt1 | contig 20988 bp, 36 predicted proteins | sample MGYA00561227_ERZ1370068 | MGnify/ENA primary metagenome ERZ1370068 (study PRJEB38410, sample SAMEA6850437) | metagenome | study: Metagenomic assessment of the ecological functions of the soil: analysis of the soil microbiota associated with the... | reverse complement strand
GTATTGTACTTCGTTCAGTTACGTATTGTTATTGCTGGATTCACGATTCTGGAAGTACCCAACGGAATGGACGGACAAGATCGATTCGAAGGTGACGGCGGCCTTGTTCCGCTCATCGCGGCCATCATTTCTTTCCGTCGTGCGGATTTGGCTGATTACCATTTAGTGGTTACAAACTGCTCCGGCGACTTGGTCTGGAGCGCTGGAAGGGTGGATTTACAGAAAAACTGCGCCAACCGCAGCCGCGGTAAGGACCCGATCCACGGTCCTGATCCACAGTCTGCGTCCGCGCTAGAACGGTTTAAACAAAAGCGTAGCCACACGGAGCGAGCGAATTCATGGAATTCTGGCTAATCTCTGCAAATACCGTAACCGATATGGCCACGGGCGTTTGCACGTAAAACGCCTGGCGCTGACACTGTAGGCTCGAGACCGTGGACTGCGCAACGTGAACCATACGCAGACGCCGAGCATCAACTGCCAAAAGATTCAATCGTCTGAATCCTGCTGGATAAACTCTCGTGCCGCAGATAAAGCGTAACGCGGCATAGCCAGCCGCCTGCGACAAGCCACGGCGCACGGCTTTGAACCGCGATTGGGCCATCGAGGGTGTTCAACAACACATTCGCCAGTGTCGGCGGCAACATGCACCACGCAAACCACGGCGCCTGAGTGGCGTCGAAACTCAGGAAGGAATTATCGCCACACAATGCGTGGCAGTGACGGAATGCGCTACTTCTGTCGCGGCCCGCCACCAGCCAGTGCGGTCACTCAATGCCAGCATCAACGCAGTTTTCTGCGCCAGTCACTTCGCGCTGCGCACGAGTTTTGGGGGCATCACCTGCGTGTCGGCAGCGTGGTAAACCAGCGCCCGACCAATCATTCAGCCCAACTCCATAATAAGCCGCTCTGCTTTCCGGAAAGTATCGCCGCACGAAGTAATCTTAATCGCTGCCAACATGACAATACCCGCGCCCATTAAGCGACAGCGGCACCACGCGCTGAAGCCATGCGCCCCAATCTACCACCGCCGCTTCCTTGCTCCGAACTCGGTCGCACGGCGAAAACCACCACCGACGCGATCATCACAGAATCAGCCAAGTAGCACTGGCGGGGCCGTACCGCCTGTGCGCGTAGTTTTGCCAGAAGCCAACGATCACCCACACTTGCCGAAACGCATCACCGCTCACAATCAACACATAACCACGCAAAGTTCTGCCGCCCCTGCAACACTCCCTGCACCAACGCGCGTACGCCACAGCGCCGCCAGCCCAATGAGCATCGCTGACCCACACAATCAATGCAGTTGAGTGATAACGCCGAGCTTGTTCATGATTGTTGTTCGCGGAAGAAGAAAATCACTGCCGCCGTCAGCCTTAGGTCAAACGTCGCGCAGCTTTTTCCGCGAAATAAACCGGCCAGTTCCTTTTTCGTGTTCAGGGTTGAGCAGCGGCAGCCTGCTGGGCGAACACGCTTTACAGACCCACCGTTGGAATGCCAAGCGGGATGACAATCTGCAACAAGTATTATGGAGAACAGGCCATGTCCTCCTTTGGCATCTGGCGCGCAATCATGTGCGCTGCGTATCAGCCCTCCATGACCGTCGTCGCGATAAGCCAACCGCTTTGGCGGAAAAACGTCAGTGATGTTTGCGGCCCTGGCTGCGCGCGGTCTCAGTCTGTTCTGCGCATAGCTTTTCGACAATACGCGCCTTCGAGCTTGCGCCGGTTCAAGGACGTTCAGGAAGCACAACGGCATTTCCTTGTCCGCGTTCCAGTTGCGCGAGCGAAATCCATTCGTCCGCCGTGTGCGCCTGCCGCGATGTTGCCCGGGCCGAAGACAACGCTCGGAGTTCCTCCGCGCGCCAAGCACGGCGGCATCGCAAAAGTAATGCACGCCCGCCGGTCGCGACTGGCCGGCGCTCCGCAGAAACTGACGAACCAACGGCAGCCGGGCCATCCGTCTCCAACGGAAGCACACGGTGCGAGCCGCACGTTGGAGACGTTGGCGTCCAGTTCGCGCGCGCAGCAAGGCGGTGATTTCACGGCACACGCCCGTTTCGGTTTCGCCCGGCAGCGTGCGGCGGTCCGCGCCGATGACACAGCGATCAGGGACGATGTTCGGCTGCGTCCCGCCGGCAATCGTTCCAACGCTGACCGTCGGATGTCCGAGCAGCGGATGCCGCCGCTGGCGCAATTGTGCCGCGTAGTCGGTCTCAAAACTTCGACCACGCGCGCCATCGCGTGGCACGGCATTCGCGACCGAACTGCGGCGTCGCCCCGTGGGCCGCCTTGCCGCGCGTTTCCACCGAGATGAACAAACTTCCTTTGTGCGCGGTGACGATCCTGCAACCTCGTCGGCTCGCCGACAATCGCGAGGTCCGCCTTAGAAGCGCGCTCAGCTGCCAGCGGCTCGCGAACCAGCTCAGCCCATTTTCCTCGTCAATCAAACCGGCGAAGACGATTTCCGTTTCGCGCGGTCGCGATTTGGAGCGCGCGAGTTCACCAACGACGTGAGCATCGCGGCCACCGAGCGCTTTCGTGTCGCAGGCGCCGCGACCGTAGAGCCGTCCGGCGTGTCGCCTCGGAACAAATTGCCGGTCGTTCGCGACGTTTACCGTGTCGAGATGGGGCGCAGGAACAGGATGGTGCGGCGATTTATTCCCGGTCGGACGCAGGCGCGCCAGCAGATTGGGGCGGTGCGCGAGAGGTTTTGGAATTCAATGTCCAATCCGGCGCTTGCGCCGCAACCGACGCGAGAAATTCCGCCACGACCTTCGCCCCGCGTGCGGATGGCGCGGCGGCAGGAATGCAGGGTTCACGCTGGGCAGCGCGATCAATTCGGGCAGAAGCTTTGCCGTCCTGGTCATGCGGTCGTTCAAAGCGTTGAGGCGGTAAAAGTAGAAACGTCATCCGTCGAGCCATCCGTTTTAGCGTCCAACGTTCAACGACCTAACAGCCGGTTTCACTCCGCGTGCGCGAAGATGCGGCGCAACTTGCCGAGCATATGCTTCGGAATAACGCTCGCCCGGGCGTCAACACGCGGCCATGAATCTGCAACTCGTCCACGGCGGCGAGCGTCATGCAAAAGTCCACGTCGTGCAGCGGACGTTCACGGCGGATGCGGCGAATCCAGCGGCGCATGTCGGTGATCTCCTCGATCTCGATCTTCTGGCCCGGATGAAACGCAATTCCCCAGTCGTTGCGCAGAACAAAGCCGTCGCTTTCCGTTTTGTCATTGAACCACGGATCGCCGAGCAGGATGCAGACGCGAGCGGCCCTTGTTCTCGCCGAGCCGATAAAAAACGATGCGTGAATCGGACTCGCAAAAATGTTCGTAGGCGATGTCGAGCGCCTCCGCGGCACTGGCGAAAACCGCGTCTGGAAACCGATGTGGATGCCGCCGGGCACATCGGGCTTTTTTCGAAGCACAGGTTCTCCTCGAAAATCCAGAGCAGGCTCGTGCGCAAGGCCGCGGTCGCCAAGGAGTTTCTTCCACGCACCGAGCGCTTCGTTGACGATCGGGCCGGGAAATCGGCAGGATTGGGTTCATGCGGTTTGATCTTAGAGTTTGCTTTCGGCGAAGCCAATCTACAAAAAGAGGATGCCTTCCGCAATCTTCATGCGCGGATTGTAGCCGAGCTTTGCGCGGGCCTTCGACACGTCGGCGAAGGTGATTGGCACATCGCCCGGCTGGAGTGGCTGACGATCAATGATGGCCTTCTTTGCCCAGCGCAGCTTCGAGCAGTTCGATCAGCCGGCTCAAGGTGACCGTCTGCGATTCGCCCAGGTTGAACACCTCGTAGCCAAACTCCTGTTGTGTGCAAGCCACGACGCCGTCCACGATGTCGGTGATGTAGGTGTAATCGCGCGCCGTGCTGCCATCGCCGAAGACCGGAATCGGTTTGCCGGCGTTGATGAGCGCTGCGAATTTGTGAATCGCGAGATCGGGCCGTTGCCGCGGGCCATACACGGTAAAGAACCGCAGCATCACCACGTCCAGGCCATACACGTGATGATAAACGTGACCGAGCGCTTCGCACGCGAGCTTGCTGGCGGCGTAAGGAGAGATGGCGGAGAAAATCGGATCGCTCTCGGCGAACGAGCACTTCGCGTTCACGCCATAGACCGACGAGGACGAGGCGAGGATAACTTTCTTCACGCCGCTGCACCGCGCGCGGCTTCGAGCAAGTTCACCGTGCCTTCGACGTTGACGCGTTGATACAGTGCCGGCTCACGCAGGACTGGGCCGCACACCCGCGCGCGCGGCGAGATGAATCATCTGATCGAACTTCACGCTTCCGAACAGTTCGTCAGCGCCGCACGCGATCCGTGATGTCGCCCTGCACGAACTCGAACGGTTTGGCGAACGATTGAATATCACGGATGTTCCGCTGCTTGATCTGCGGCTCAGTAAAAACTGTTGAGGTCGTCGAATGCCCAAACCGCATGGCCCGCCTGGAGCAAACGCTCGCAAACGTGCGATCCGATGAAATCGGCGCGCCGGTGACGAGAAATTCACGGCGAGATGATGAAGTTCGAGGTTCAAAGTTCAAGGTTCAAAGTTCCAACGATTTCCGGATTCACGTGCGACCGCCAGAGCGGCTCGCGGCATTGAAGGACGGGTGGTGCGCTGTGAACGCGAAGCCTGAACTTTGAACCTTGAACGCCTCGAACACCGCGCGGCATCACTTCGCAGCCATGACAAACGCGAACAATGGAGCTTTGCTTCAACTCGATTGCCCGCCATCAAGAAGCTCAAGAGCGGCAAGGTCCGCGAAGTGTTTCGATCTCGGCGGACCGCCTGTCTCTTCGTCGCGAGCGACCGCATTTCCGCTTTCGACTGCATCATGCCCAACGGCATTCCGCGCAAGGGCGAGTGCTGCACGCAGATTTCCTATTTCTGGTTCGCGCAGATCCGAATCGTTCAGCCGAACCACCTGCTGCTCGCGGCCGGAGATCCATTGCCGACGGAATTGCAGCCCTTCGCCGGCAAGATTGCCGCGGCGCCAGCATGATCGTGTAAGAAGGCCAAACCGCTCACCATCGAATGCGTCGTGCGCGGCTATCTGGCGGGCAGCGGCTGGAAGGAATACCAGAAATCGCAGACCGTCTGCGGCATCAAACTCCCGCCGGTCTGCAGGAATCCTCCGAGTTGCCCGAACCGATCTTCACACCCGCGACGAAAGCCGAGACTGGCCACGACGAGAACATTTCCTTCGCGGAAGCAGTGCAAGCTCGTGGGCGCCGGACATCGCCGGGCGGGCGCGCGCAGCGAGCTTGAGAATCTATAACTTCGCCCGCGACTATGCCCGGCAGCGCGGCATCATCATCGCGGACACGAAATTCGAGTTCGGGATATTCGACGGCACAACTCATCCTGATTGACGAAGTGCTCACGCCTGATTCTCGCGCTTCTGGCCCGCTGACCGATACGCGTCCGGCAATAGCCAGCGAGCTACGACAAACAATTCGTCCGCGATTACCTCGAAACGCTCGACTGGAACAAAACGCCGCCTGGGCCGATGCTCCCCGCCGAGGTCGTTGCGAAGACGGCGGCGAAATATCTGGAGGCTTACGAGCGGCTGACGGGCAGAAGCGCTGTCGTGAAGAGCGACCGGAAGCTTCGATGTGAAGGGAGGACGTGTTTGCCTGCGCCGAGTTGAGAAGAAGGATTGCGACGAGTTCCTCCGGCTGATTCGCAAGAGCAGTAAGATTCCATCGCGGTCTGGTTTCTCCGCCGAACGAGAGACGCCATTTTCTTTCTTGCGGTCAGGACGGGGCGGCGAAGCCAGTGCCGCCCATTTCCTCCATGCCGGGTGGGAGATGAAACCATTCTAGGCGCCATCAACTTGCGGCCACATCATCCGCGGGAATTTGAACAGCGCGTTCGTCGAGCTCATTACATCGGAGTGCCCTTCGCGCGTCAGGATGCATGACCGAGGCTATTGCAGTTGGCGCTGCGCTTCGCGTTCAATCAGCTGAGGCTGAATCGGCTCGAAGCCAACATTTAACCCCGGAATCCGCTTCAAAATCCTTGGTGCGGCGCGCTGGTTTTGTGCGCGAGAATTTCGCGGCGTTATCTGAAAGTTTGTGGCCGGTGGCAGGATCACGAGCGCTGGGCGATTCTGGCGGAAGATTGGCGCCGTCAGCAACGTTGAAGCTCTCGTGCAAACCCTCGTCGAAGATTTCCTTCAATACCTCCGCCACGAGCGCGGGCAGGCGGAGCACACGCAAAAAACCTACGCCGGGTTGTTGAACAAGTTTATCGCCGTGGGCGGGCAAACAAGGAGTGCCGGATTGAAATCAGTCGAGTTGCGCCACCTCATGTCGTTTCTTCAGTACGAACAGGGAGCGCAGTTTGGTCAACCAGCCAAAGGACTCGCCGCGCCGGCTCAGCAGCGAGAGTGTCTATCTCGAAATCGCCGCGCTGCGGGCGTTCTATCGCTTTGCCGAGAACGAGAAGTTGTTACACCCGCGAACGTCGCGGAAAATCTTTCGCTGCCCCGGCGTTGGAAACGTTTGCCCAAGGCGTTGACGAATGCGGAAATCGAAAAGCTTGCTCGCGCCGGAACGACCCGAGACGCCGCCGAGCCTGTGCGACCAGGCGGTGCTCGAACTCGCCTACGCTTCCGGACTGCGCCTGGCCGAGCTCCGCAACCTGCGCCTGGAACAACTCCATCTCGAAGCGGGCTTCATCAACGTTATCGGCAAGGGCAACAAGGAACGCGTCGTGCCGGTCGGACGCAAGGCGGTCGAGGCATTGAACCGCTACACCGAGGCTGGCCGGCCCAAGCTCGTGACGCCGCGTTCACCGGCAAATGTTTTTCTGACGAAGCGCGGCACGCCGTTCGCGTCGGTGACGCTGTGGTTGCACATCAAGCGTCGCGCGCGACGCGCCGGTGTTGCCCGCAATGTCACGCCGCACATGCTGCGGCACAGCTTTCGCGACCCACTCTGCTGGAGCACGGGGCGGACTTGCGGGTGATCCAGGAATTGCTCGGCCAGCGCGAACATCAGCACGACGGAGGTTTACACGCACGTGACAGGAAGCCGGCTGCGGGAAGTGCACCGGAAATTTCATCCGCGGTCCTGACAGTCGACGGAGGTCGGCATGCGAGAGGTCAGGTGTCGGGTTGGTGTCCACTAGCGAGAGTTTCACTCTGGCAGCCAGCGCTTGCTTGACGAGGTGTTGGAAGCTTAACAGCGCCAGGGCCCGATAAAACCGCTGACTGAAGTTTGCGGCATTTGTGTCGGTAAACACCACGCTGCCGGTCAGCCCGGAATTGGTGGAAATGGGTGTCCAGTCCCTCAGGTTGGTCGAAGCCTGGATGATGTACGTTGAAGCCGGCGGCCCGGACAACTGGAGTTGAAACCCACTGAGGAGTCTCGGAACTGAATTTCGAGGTGCTCCGAGGACGATGATCGTGACGGTGGCGACGTTGCCAGTGGTCACACCGTCGTCGCGCGCGATAGGTGAAGCTGTCGCTGCCGTTGTAGTTGTTGGTCGGCGTGTAGGTGAAGCTCGCCGTTCGTGCTGAGGATCAAGATCCCGTGGGTGACGTTGGTCACGAGCTACGGCGGTCAACGCGTCGCCGTCCACGTCCACATCGTTGGTGAGGATGCCGGCGGCGCGCGGGACGATGAGCGGAACGTCTTCCAACGTGGTGTAGGTGTCGTTGTAGGCCACGGGGGCGTCATTCACGAGGCGCGACGGTGACGGTCACGTTGGCCGTGGCGGAATTGGTAGCCGTCGGAGACGGTGTAGCTGAAGACCACGACGCCGTTGAAGTTGGTGGCGGCTCTGAAGCACAACGTTGGTGCCGCTGACGACCGCCGTGCCATTGGTGGTGGCAGTGCCGGTGAGGGTCAGCGGTGTGCCTTCCGGGTCGCTGTCATTGGCCAGCACCTTGATGGTCACGCTCACGTCTTCCAGCGTGTTGGTGCTGTCGTCGTTGGCGAGGGCGGGTCGTTAACGGGCGTGACGGTGACAGTCACGTTGGCCGTGGCGGAATTGGTGCCGTCGGAGACGGTGTAGGTGAAGACCACGGCGCGCTGAAATTGGCCGAGGGCGTGAATTTGACCTTGGTGCCGTTGCCGACGATGGCGACCGTGCCGTTGGTGGTTGAAGCGCCGGTGACGGTCAGGGCGTGCCTTCCGGGTCGCTGTCGTTGTCCAGCACGCTGATGGATCACGTTTCCGTCTTCCAGCACGCTATCGCTGTCGTTGACGGCGATGGGCGAGGTCGTTGACGGGCGTGATGTTGATGGTGACAGTCGCGACGTTGCCAGTGGTCAAACCGTCGTGCGGCGCGGTAGGCGAAGCTGTCGCTGCCGTTGTAGTTGGTGTTGGGCGTGTAGGTGAAGCCCCGTTGGTGCTGAGGTTCAAGCTGCCGTGAGTGACGTTGGTCACGAGTCAGCGCGGTCAGGACGTCGCGGTCCACATCCACATCGTTGGTGAGGATGCCGCCGGCGGGCAGGACGATGAGCGGAACGTCTTCCAACGTCGTGTAAGTGTCGTTGTAGGACACGGGCGCGTCATTCACGGGCGCGACGGTGACGGTCACGTTGGCCGTGGCGGAATGTGCTGCCGTCGGAGACGGTGTAGCTGAAGAACCACGACGCCGTTGAAGTTGGTGGCGGCCCTGAACACGACGTTGGTGCCGCTGATGACCGCCGTGCCATTGGTGGTGGAAGTGCCGGTGACGGTCAGGGGCGTGCCTTCCGGATCACTGTCATTGCCGAGCACGTCGATGGTCACGCTCACGTCTTCCAGCGTGTTGGTGCTGTCGTTGCGGGCAAAGCGGCGGGTCGTTGACCGGTGTGATGTTGATGGTGACGGTGGCGACGTTGCCGGTGGTCAGGCCAGTCGCGCGCAGAGTAGGTGAAACTGTCGCTGCCGTTGTAGTTGGTGTGGGGCGTGTAGGTGAAGCCCCGTTAATGCTCAGGCTCAGGCTCCCATGAGTGACGTTGCTCACGAGCACGGCGGTCAATGTCTGAGGGCTCACATCCGTGTCATTGGTGAGGATGACCGGCGGCGGGCGGGACGGTGAGCGGAGTGTCTTCCAGCGTGGTGTAGAGATCATGGTTGGCCACTGGCGGGATGTTGACCACAGTGAGCGTGGCCTTGCGGCTGCTTACCATGCACTCGGGATTTTTGACGTCGACATAGTATTCACCTGATCCAAGTTCGATACGTTGGTGAGGGTCAAGGTGCTGGAGGTTTGGCCCCTTAGCTCTTTATTGTTTTTGTACCACTTATACGAGTGTGCTGTCGCTTTCGCCAGCAACCACGGTGAAAATAGCGAGTGCCTCCGATTAGGACAATCTGATCCAAGGGTTGGACAATGATAACGGGGGCGGACCAGCGGCCGGGCTTTGGAAAGGAACAGGAAGCAAAAGCAAAGGCACAGTCTGCCGCTTTACTCATACCGTCCAGAATCCGCATATTCCATGTCCGCATTGAAGACGGCGACTAGCTAATCAGTGCCAGCCTTAGAAACGGCATTACGTTAATTTGAGACGAAAAGTGCGCCCATCGCGCTCGATAGTGTCCTGAGTGTGGAATCGGGTGGCCGGGTCACTGTATTTCCGATCCAGCAAATTGTACAACGGTGGCGGAGAACTCTGAGGCGTTCTTGACGAGGTTCTGGCTGAAGAGCGTCAGGTTGACGACGCCAAAACCGGCGGCCTCCTCACCTTGCACCCGTCAGTGGCTGACTGCGGCGACCGTTGTGTTGTGGAGGGATCGCCGGTCGCTTGTGTCTGGAATTCAGCCCCGCAAAGAGTTTGTCCGAGTAGAGTGGCGCACTGAGATTGAGTTTGACCAGTGGTTTGGCGAATCCGGCATCTCCCAATCCACAGAGTGGTTCCTGGTTTTCTTGAAACGAATAGCTCATCCGGCCACGAACTCCGCTGGTCCAAAGCCCGCTCAGAGCCAGTTCGACGCCTTTGGTTTCCGCGTCAAAGTTGGTGAAGCTCCCGCTGTTGAAAACGATCAAATCCTCCATTTGATTGTAGAAGCCGAGAGAGACGATCGGAGGTGCGGTCCGATTTTCTGCTCGTACACCAGCTCATAGGATGTGATCTCTTCCGGCCGGAGGTTCTGGAACCGCGGATCGCTTAACTCGAAAAAGTTTGGCGCGCGAAACGCGCGTCTGCAACAGGGCCTTGATCGTGGCCTTCTCGTAGGGAGTGTAAAAGCAAAGCCAGCCGCGGATTGAACGCGGGATCGAAATCACCGTATTGGTCGTAACGCACACCGCCGTTGAAATGAAGATTGGTCAACACGGCAAAATCGCCTTGAACATAGACCCGTGACTTTGCCGGTCATCGACAACCGATGCTCGCCCGGAGACGCGTTGCTCCTGACGAAAATCGTTCCGATACTCAGCGCCGAGCGTGATGATGTTGCCGGGTCCCACAATCGCTTATTTAGTTGCAGTTCGGCGCCCGCCCATTCACCCACATCCTTCTCGGTCGTAAACTCACTGGAGATCACGTTCGTTCCCGTTGCATCGTAAGCTGTTTGAGGATAGCCAATCTCGAAATTAGTACTCGGTCGTAACAGACTTGCGCCGTCACGTCCACGACCCAGGAAAGCTATGGGCATATTTCAAGGCTGCACAACTCCTCTCATCAGTCGTCCGCAGCCGGGATCATTGAACGTCGTAAGCGAGACTGGGCCGTCGGGTTGCCTTTCTCGCGACTGCTGAAGGCCCCTCCAACGTCAAATCGCGATAGCTCAACGAGCCGAAGAAGTCCCAAACGAGTCATCGTCGGTCCGTGGCGACGCTCGTTGTTTTGCACCGGCGTGTTGAACTCCTTGTAAAACAACCCGTCTGGCCCGGCACTGTCGTAAAACGTGCCGGACAGCACACAACTGCACGCCGTTCGTAAAAAGTTTCCCATACGTCACCCGGCCCTTTGTATGTGTCGTAGCTGCCGTATTCGCCCGAAACTTCGGCCCGTTCAATTGCTCCCCTGCCGGGTAATTACGTTGATAACGCCGAAGAAGGCGTTATTCCCGTAGAGAACCGAGCTGGGGCCGCGAATGATTTCCACGCGGTCAATCAGATCAATGTCGAGAATGAAGGCCGTATCAATGTAGCGCCGTCGGTGAGATTGTTGTTCACCCGGTGTCCATCAACCAGCAGCAGAATCCGGCTGTTAAAATCGCCCAAGCTGACGCCTCTCGCTCCCAAAAACGCGTAGTTGCGGTCATAGGACACGTGGAAGCCCTGAACACTCTGCAGCACGTCCGCCAGGTCCGATGGCCGTATTTCTTGATCTCGCTCAGAAGTTATGACGGTGACCGAAGAGGGCGCTTCCGTGGGTTTTTCACCTACTTCCGACGCACCCTGACCGGGATGTCCATCAACTGCTCCAGCGGGAGGTCGGTAAGATCGGGCGTTCTTTGATTCGCCAGTGGTTTCGGCGGAGTGAACTTGAAGCGCCAGGAAAATCACGAACGACATGCAATGCCCGTTGAATGATCGTCGGCGCAGGGAAGACACTGACCAAAGGAGGGACGAGAAAGAAGTTTTTTCTTTGTTCATGCTCTCGGCGGAAAGAATGACTCTTCGCTTGACGTTATCAAGCTCGCTTTCACGCCCGCAAGCGCCCGGCGATCCTCGGCCTCAGCGGGGCGCTTGAACAACGCGCAGCGAATCCGCCGTCATTGGTCCGAATCTGTGGGACAATAGCATCCGGAATTGAGTCCCTCATCCTAGCGAGACAAAGCCAGGCACAACGTTGACGGAAAAACCAATTTACGCTGTCAGGCGAACGGGGTCACGCGAATACGCGCGACCTGCAGAGCGAAGATAGTCTCGCCGCGGCATTTCAGCAGCGCCGGCGCTTTCGCGGCACCCTCATTTGGGCGTGACTTTGGTCCTGCTGCTGGCGGTCGTCAGCGTTCATACGCAGAGAGCCCAAGCCCGAGCCTGCGTACAAGATCAAGGCGGCGCTCTGTGTTTAATTCGTGAAATTCGTCGAGTGGCCGCCGGCAGCCTTTGCCGACAAAACCTCGCCTTGGGTCATTGGCGTGTTCTGCTCAAAAGGACGCAAGACCCTTTCGAAACTACGCCAACAAACGATCCCGTGGCAAAAAGCTGAACGACCGCCCGCTTCAGGTTAACGGAATGCTACTCGGCGACGGAGGCCACCAACTGCCACATCCTTGTCATCTGCTCCTCCGAGCAGGAGCGCTCTGCCTGAGATTTTTGACGGCCTCCGCAATACCCCTGTGCTTACAGTGGGCGAAACGAGATGACTTCATCAAAACCGGCGGCATGATCAGATTCGTCACTCAAGACAAGATTCGCTTCGAGATCAACGATGATGCGGCAAAAAGGGCGGGACTGAAGATCAGTTCCAAGTTGCTGAGCTACGCGATCCCACAGCGCGCCCTAGCGCCGTATTTTCCCTTTCGCACAAAGCTGACGCTGATTTATCCACCGAACGGAACAAGACTCGCTTCAATCTAGCGGTGACGTTGCCGAAAGCACGCAGGACTGAAGATTAGTTCGCGTTCTTGGCTATCGTCCTGGAGATCTGGTGTCTTGAAACTGAACACACGTGGTCCGATTACGGGACATATCCATCAAACGGAAGCTGACGGCGATCATCATGGTCGCCAGCACGGTGGCCCTCCTCCTCGTCTCTGGCGGATTTGTAACCTACGAGCTGATCACGCGCCGCCAGACCATGATGCACGATCTCTCCACGCTTGCAGAAGTCATCGGCAACGAGAGCGCGCCAGCTGTGGCTTTCGATGACGACACGGATCGGGCCAGGAAGTCCTGGGCGCGCTCAAGGCAACCACACATCGTCGCCGCGGCCCTTTACAAGGATGGTCACCTGTTTGCAATACCCGACGAACCAGACGGCCTGGCTTTTTCCCGGAGCGGCCTGAGCCGAATGGTCTCCCCGATTCGAGAACGATCACCTGGTCTCTCTTCACAAAATTATCGTCAAGGGCGATCCGACCGGCGTGCTCTATCTGAGATCGGACTTGGAAGAATTCCACGAGCGGTCTCGAACGCTACGCGGCCATCATACTTCTGTTCATGCTGGCGTCTTCTGGCGGTCACGCACGTCTTGTCCTCTCGGTGCTCCAAAGGATCATCTCCCGGCCAATCTTCCACCTGGCGGAGACGGCGCCGACCGTTTCGGTCGAAAAAAATTATTCCGTTCGCGCGACCAAACACGGCAGTCCGATGAACTGGGCCAGCTTATTGACGGCTTCAACGAAATGCTGGGCCAGATCCAGGAGCGCGACGTCGCATTGAATCAGGCCAATGACAAACTCGAGAAGCGCGTCTTGGAACGCACCCGGGACCTGCGTGACCGAAATCGCCGAGCGCGAACGCGCGGAATCCGGACTGAAACAGCAATTCACGCGCATCAGCCTGCTCAACCAGATTACGCAGACTATCTCCGAGCGACAGGACACCGACAGCATCCTGCACGTCGTCTTGCGGCAACTGGAAGATCATTTGAGCCTCGACCTGGGCAGCGTGGCGTTGTTCGACACGCAGGCCGACACGCTGAATGTGGCAGCGTTGCGCGACGAAGAATCCCCTGCTCGCGTCAAGCTGGATTTGCGCGAAGGCGCCGTGCTGCGCCTCGCCGACACCGGCTTGCACTGACTGCAAGGAGGGACAGACGGTTTATGTTCCCGATACGTTGAAAGGGCCAGTGGACCTGACCGAGAAACTCGCGGGCGCCGGATTGCGTTCGGCGCGTCGCCATCCCGCTGCTGGTGGAAAACAAACTATTCGGCGTGTTGCTCGCCGCCGCGGCTGAAATCTGACGGCTTCAGCAGCGGCGATTGCGAATTCCTCCGCATGTTGAGTGAGCATGTCGCACTCGCAGCCCACCAGGCGCGGCTGCACAGCGAGCTGGAGAAGCGCTTACAACGAATTGCGCCAGACGCAGCAGACCGTCATGCAGCAGGAGCGCCTCAGGGCGTTCGGGCCAGATGGCCAGCGGCATCGCGCACGATATCAACAACGCCCTCTCCCCGGTGGTAGGCTTCTGCCGACCTGATATTGCAGGGAGAACACGGCTTGAGCGCCAATGGAAGCAAATATCTCAAACACATCCGCACCGCTGGCGAGGACATCGCGCATATCGTTTCGCGCTTGCGCGAGTTCTATCGCCGCCGCGATGACAACGAATCATTGCAGGAGTTGAATCTCAACAAGCTGGCTGAACAGGTCATTGACATGACACGGCCGCGCTGGCGTGACATTCCGCAATCGCGCGGCATCACCATTGAAACGCAGGCCGACCTGGCCCCGGAAGTTCCCGACCTGCTGGGCATTGAAAGTGAAGTGCGCGAGGCGCTGACCAATCTGGTCCTCAACGCGGTGGATGCCCTGCCCCACGGCGGCAAAATCACCGTCCGGTCGCGTGTCGACTCATTGCGAGGCTGCCAAAATCAATGGCAAACATCCCATGCAAGTCGTCTCGAAGTCAGCGATACCGGCATCGGTATGAATGAAGAAACGCGCAAACATTGTCTCGAACCGTTCTTCTCCACCAAAGGCAAACGCGGCACCGGTCTGGGCCTCGCGATGGTTTATGGCGTGATGGAACGGCACGAAGGGAGCGTCGAAATCCAAAGCGAACTCGGCAAAGGCACGACTTTCGCCTTGCTTTTCCCGTCCGCAAAGCGACCTGTGCCGGGCTGTTAAAGTAGCAGAGCGTGCCGCGATTGAGCCGCTGCAAATTCTTTGCATTGACGATGAACCGCTCCTGCGCGATCTGCTCAAGGAGATGCTGGAGCGCGACGGCCACGCGGTTGAAGTCAGCGATGGCGGCCAGTCCGGACTTGATGCCTTTCGTCTGGCCCGCGATAGAGGACCAGCCTTTCGACGTGGTCATCACCGACCTGGGCATGCCGTATCTGGATGGCCGAGAGGTCGCCAAAACACTTAAACGTGAATCGCCTGCGACTCCCGTCATCATGCTCACCGGCTGGGGCGCGTTTATGAAAGAAGATGGCCTTTCTGCCCGCAGCAAGTGGACGGTGTGCTCAGCAAAACCACCGCGCTCGCGTGAATTACGCGAAACCTTGTGCCGCTTGTCACTCGCGCACGACCTTGCGGTGAAATAGCGGGTGGCGGCGATGTGTGGACTACGAACAGATGTGCTCGTGGTTTCACATCCCACAGGCACAACGTCACGCCTCATTCAAAATCATAGACCACGACCTTCCGGCACACGCGCTTGAATACCTTCTCCACAAATTCAACGTGCTGCGGATGCACCTGATAATCATCCTGCGCCTGCTTGTTCGGGAAAACCAGATTGAGCGCCACCTGATAGCTTTGATCCACCACGGGACGATGGCTGCCGGCCATCTTGCCGACGTGGAAACTGCAACACGCCTGGAATCGGCTTCAGATATTTGTTCGCGCCGGCGATCAGTTCGTCGACGGCGTTCGGTTGCGCGGGATCGGTCCAGAAAATGACAACGTGTGAAAACATGGCTTTGTTCGTTAGTTCCGCGCGGGATTTTCTTCACGGCAGTCTGGCGCGCAAGACAAGATTTCAATGGCATAGCGGCTTTCAGCCGCCAGCATGCCGCGCAGGGTAAGTTGCGCCCCGGTGTTTCACCTCTCACTTTAAGCGGGCAAACAACTCCATCACTGTCTCAACGATCTTCGGCGCCGCGTTCACTTCCAGATAGCTCCGACCGTGCCCGCCAGGTTTCGTAGCCACCGAGTCTGTGTTGCTCCGGCGTGGGCAGGTAGCCGTTGCAGCCGTTCGCCAGCTCGATGGTGAAGCGTTGGCTTGAATGGACTCTGTCTTTCGATGGCCAACCCGATTTCCACGAACACCTCGCACGGGATCGCCGCAATTCCCACATCGCCGATGCGCATCGCCTGGATGATTACGGGCACTTCCGCCGGATAATCCTTCATCAGCACTGTCTCTCGCGCGTAAACCTGCTCCGGCGTTTTCAGTGCTGCGCCCTTGGCCTTGGCCAGGATTTGTTCCGCGCGCGCCACGTCCCGCTGCGTCCGGCAGACGGACACCAAGTTTGATTTCCGTCTGCGCCACGCCGAGCGGCACCCAGTCGCGAAACTCCAGCGTTTGGTAAACGCGGTGCGCTTCCCTGGCGACGGCATCGGCCACGAAGTTGATCTGCTCGTCACGGCTGTCTCGATGGTGACTTCTGGCGGAAATTGATGTTGTTGATGTCGCCGCTCGTGCCGTTCGCCAGCAATGCGACAAACGGGGGATCAAGCTGGTCTGCGCCAAGGAGTTGTTGGATGCGATTGCAAAATGCGCCGTAGTAGTCCGCGGAAATATCGTTGCCGCGGCTCGTGCCGACATAGTGCAGGGAATAATTCGCCAGCACTGCGATGGGCCGGCCCTGCGGCGACTGCACGGCCACGATCGAGACGTCCGGGTCAGTCGGTCCGGTCGAGGCTCGACCAGATTCGGGACTTTCGACCGGCGGATTCATCTTCACGAGATCATTCGTGCCTGCCAAACCGGGTTGACTGGAATGGTCCCGGGCTTCATGTGCCAGCGCCGGTTGAAAACCTGGTTCGGCTTCCGGCCACGCCCCAGCCGATTTTCGCCGGAGCAAGATTGTTCACGGCGCGCTGGACACCGTCGGCGATGCGCGTTCGCGAGAAATTTTGCGTAATCCGCGTCCGCGTCGCTCTGGAAAATGCTGACGCAGGTCGGCCCGGTGTGCGTGTGTGTGGCGCCGAAATGAGCACGTGGTCCACGGCAATGCCGGCTCGCTGCCGGATCAATTCCTTGGCCGCGTCCATCACCGCGCGCGGGATCATGCAACTATCGCAGACCACGATGGCGAGGCGCGTCTGGCTATCATCGAGCACGAGGCAGCGCGCGTGCAACTCGTCGTGAATGTGCGTGGCGATCCGGTCGTTGAAGTAGCCATTGATGGACACGCCCAGTCGCGGGCGTGATGTTGCTCGCGGCGCAGCGCGGCGCGGAATGGGCGCAGTGCCGCGGGAGGATTGCGATTGTTGATCTGGTGCCGCGGAGAACGGAAGCTACGGAAATAAGAGTAACGAGCAAACCAAAGGAGGTTGAGCCCTATTCGCGCGTTCATCGTCTGGAGCGGTCTTTCGGCCAGCTTCAAGTTCGGACGTTGCCGTTGTCAAGGGATTAGCTTAAGGTGTGATCATGAGGCTGACGGCGGCAGCGCGAAGCATTTCCGGGCATATCGCGCGCATCGGGTGGACGCTCGCTCGCGGTCGCATTCGGAGTCCTCGCCAGTGCAGGTCCACCGTCCAAAAATCAGAATCAGGTCCTGAAAGGAGAAGCCAACCATGAATCTGCAACTCACCAGTCCGGCGTTTTTGGAGGCAAGGACATTCCCGATCAATACAGCTGTCAGGGGAAAGACGGTTCGCCGCCGCTCAAATGGACCGGCGTTCCGACGGGCGCGAGAGCCTCGCACTGATCGCCGATGATCCGGATGCATCGGTGGGCACATGGACGCACTGGGTTGTGTTCGATCTGCCACCCACAACGACCGAACTCGTCGAGGGACACGCCCAAATCGCAACATTTGCCGGGAGGCGCTAAGCAGAGGTGCCAATGATTTCCACCGGCTTGGGTACGGCGGGCCTTGTCCGCCACCCGGAAGACGCACCGCTACTCCTTCAAGCTCTACGCGCTCGACACACTGCTCGATCTCAAACCGGGAGGCCACGAAGCAGGATGTCGAAACTGCGATGAAAGCCGCATCCTCGCCGAAGGCCGGTTAATGGGGACGTATCAGCGAAAATAAACGCGGTTCAGCGAACTTCGTTCGCGATTGGGGTTAAGGGCTGGGGATCAAGTATCTGCGCGTCCAATCCGGTTGCGGCGGCGGCAGTGCCGGCACGCACCTCGTTTTTCCATTGAGCATCAGTCTTGCGCGTCGTCGGCCCAAGCTCGAATTCGTAATGGCTCAACACCGGACCGGCATAGGCGGCGACGTCTCCTTGGCCACAGTCCACGGCAATCGTCAGCAGATTAACGTTGCCGACGCCTTCGTGGAGAATGCTGCCGGGTCGCCTACAATGTCGTCCTCCCCCATCCGTGTGGACATCCGTGACGCGGAGCGTCAGTAATCTGATCCCTTGTTGTCACCCGTGGGATCGAGGTCATGCTGGACCTGAATACTGGGTGGGATGTCTCGCTTTCGGGCTCATAGAACAATGCGGGATACCAGCTCTGTGTAAGTCCTCCTCCCCGACGTAGTCGAATTCCACCAGATGTTGAAGGAACAGAGCTCTCTTAGCGAGGAGAGAGAAGTCTTGCTCAATTCCTTCTCTCGAAATAGTCGAGAGTTTGTCGGTTGTATTGCTGAACTGGTCCATGACCGCAAGGCGGTTCGAATACATCGTGGCCCGCTCACGCCGACACATCAAAAATGCGGGGCCGGTCGAGAAGGTGCGTGTAGCTGAATACGCCGTTTGTGGGGAGTGTCGCAAGTGCAGCCTTGGTCGCCAGGCGCCATCTCGCGCATCCGCGCCCAAAACTCGGGACGCGGCTCAACATAACCATCCGGATAGGCATGCAAAGGATCATTGGCGTGTAGGACTGTTCGACGTAGAGCACGTTGTTATGTCGGGTTCAGTCCACGAAGCCAGTTGCGTATTCAATGTCTTCATGGCCCGCGCCGCGTTCGCATGGCCTCCGGGATACTGCGGATCGTGGTCGGCGCTGACAACTCACGCAGACAGGCGAGCCAGTAGTTATAGATGCTGTTGGTCCAAGCCGCGGGTCGCCGATCAATGACGTTACCGCACCGCGGCGAGATTGTGTTGATACTTGCGACCGTCTCGCCAGTCAGCTCGGCCGTCGGCGAAGGTGAGATTGAGTCCGTGAGATTACGCGCTGCGAGTTCGGCACAGCTCTGGCTATTGCCGAGAACTGAAAACGATGTCCGAGGCGCACTGGGAACGCGTCTCAAGACTTTGTCCCACACATCAGAATTCCGTCTTCGTCCCAAATGACTTGATCAAAAACGCATTTCCCGAACGCCCAGCTATCCATCGCAAATCGCTGACCCATCACGGCAAACGACCGCGGCAGTTTCATCTGTCCGGACCCAAACGGTGAAAAATAATACGCGTTAGCGATCTGCCGCATTCCCAGTTGGCCGGACATCGAGTTGATTCTGCAGGTTCGTCAGAGCCGCTTCAGTCGCCAGATTGGCCGGCGAATTGATGCCAGCAGCTAACGGTCATCTCATGAAGCTGGGCGAAGTGAAGGGAATCCGGTGGGCCAACAGCACATTTCCAACGTGCGATTGAGCTGAAGCCAGTTGGAGAATCCGCCGGAATTCCGGAGCAGGAGTTCAATGCCACGGCACCTGGAAAGCTCGCGCAAAGTGTTGCTTCCGCCCAAGATCAGCTCCCATCGAAAAGCCGGCATAGCGAAAGTCGGCCAGGGCGCACCACATCATGGCCCGAAAGTATCTCGATAACAGCGTTGAATTTGCGTAATGACCGCGCACTTGAAACTGCGAGAATCCACGATACCGGTTCTCCCCATACTAAGTTGATCCATATGGGTTGCAGATTGGTGATGGCGTTAGCGTCGTGGTGACACGCGCGTCTGGCGGGAGTCCGTAATTATTAGCCCCCGTTAGCAAGCGACCGGGCGACGGCCAGGAGTAGTCCGCATCAAAACGCCGTTGGTGATGGCGGTTCCGGCTGACTGAGCCCAGAAGCGAGGCGCTTGCGCCGCCATGGCTACGAGCAGGTTGGTCAGGGTTGGTTCGAAAGCACGTTTCCTCAATCTCTTCAAGCATGGTCACGAACGAGCGATGCCAGGCGTGGAGGATCGCATCGGTGTGTAACAAAGACTGGGAGATCGTCAGCGTAGATATCGTAAAAGCACGTCCGGCGAAACTGTCGCGTTGCAGTCGCTGGCTGACCACGAAATCCGTTGGTCTGGAACACCGCGAGTTCCTGCGGGTTGAGTCGGAAGTCATACGAGGCGGCGATTCTGGAAACTATTCGTGGCGTTCCAGACGAGTAGGATCAATGCTGAACTGATCCCAAAACTCCGCCGTCGTCGGATCAAAGGATAATTTGCGGCAGGTACTGGTTGGTTAGGCTCGTGCAACGCTGGACGAAATCGTCCAGTGACGAGTTGGCCGAGACTCTGGAGTTGCTGCACTGAACTCCGTACCGTAACCGTAAATCGCATCGCCCAGCCGCGCTATCGGCGGGAGGCCCAGCTTCACGTTGGCTGCGACCCGGTAAAAGGCGTTGTCGCCGGCCAAGTGGCACGACGACGCGCAAAAATTCATCAGACACGCCGACACTCGCCTGTGATCGGCCCGGCGACTGGTTGCCAGTTCACCATGTCGGTGCTGCGCAGGATCGTGTACTCGGATACATCGCGCTTACTGGCAGCGCCATTTTGGGAAGTGCAGGCCAACCTCCCCCTGAGCAGCACGATTTCTTGGATTGGAAGTGTGATTTGATCAGCGCCAGAACTCGCCTGGCAGAATGCGGCAGAGTGCGAGAATGGCGAGAGCCTCGGGATGCATTGACCGTTTCATACATGCCTTTCTCGGTAAATCGAGCCTACGGCTTGAACCGAGAAATGTAAACAAAGTATCTGATCTGCCTGCCATGTATTTGGATCGCGTGATTCGTTGAATCATTGCGCTTTCTCTGCGATGCGGATTGATGTTTGAATTTCGGGCCGCTATGACGCAAAACCGCACTCCTCTTCGCCGGACAAGGCGCGCAAGTGGTCGGCATGGGCAAGGATTTCGCCGCCGCGTTCCCGTCTGCCCAAGCGTGGTTCGACCGCGCCAACGCTGCGCTCGGCTATGACCTGGCTTCGATTTGCTTCGACGGGTCCCAGACCCGAGCTGACCAAGACCGAAAACGCTCAACCCGGCATCTTCCTCGTGAGTTGGGTCGCGTTCGAGGTTGCTGAAGAACGTGTGCCAGCGGTGAAGTTCGACGAGCAATGCATGGCTT
>ERZ1370068.2455-contig-1605_pt1 | contig 20991 bp, 26 predicted proteins | sample MGYA00561227_ERZ1370068 | MGnify/ENA primary metagenome ERZ1370068 (study PRJEB38410, sample SAMEA6850437) | metagenome | study: Metagenomic assessment of the ecological functions of the soil: analysis of the soil microbiota associated with the... | reverse complement strand
CAGTTACGTATTGTGCCGGTCCGGCCGCCGCGCAGCCGCATCCGCACGTTCTGGTGCGCGGCGGCAGCTGGGCGGCCCGCCTCCTGAACTTGCGCAGCCGGGTCTCGGCGGCCTGCAGCCGGGAGGCCATGGCGTCGTTGTAGGAGGCCTTCTGCCGGTACATCCGGACCAGCTGCTTGAGCTTCTCGTGTTCCTCGTCCCACCGGCGGCGCAGTTCATCCAGCCGCTCGATCCGGTCCCGGCGGGCCTGGGCGTAGGTGGCGAAGCCGCCCCCGTGCACCCATACGCTGCCGTCCTCGACGGTGACGATCCGCTCGGCGCAGTTCGCGAGCAGTTCCCGGTCGTGGCTGACCAGCAGCACCGTCTTGGGCGTCGATGCGAGCTGCTGCTCGAGCCAGCGCTTGCCCGGGACGTCGAGGTAGTTGTCGGGCTCGTCGAGCAGCAGGACGTCCGCCGGGCCCCGCAGCAGGGCCTCGAGCACGAGCCGCTTCTGCTCGCCCCGGACAGGGTGCCGACCTCACGCCAGCGGCAGCGCTCATAGCTCACCCGAGCGCGGCCATGCAGCAGGCATCCCACATCACCTCGGCGTCGTAGCCGCCCGCGTCGCCCCACTCAGCCAGCGCCACCGCGTACCGCATCTGGGTGGGCTCGTCGTCGCGCTCCATCATCGCCAGCTCGGCGGCATCCAGCCGGTCCGCGGCGGCCTGCACCCGGGGCGGAGCGACCGAGATCAGCAGGTCGCGGACGGGCGAGGCGCCGGTGACGCGGCCGGTGTCGAGCTGGCTGGAAGCGGGGCCAGCGCGCCTGGCCTCCTGTATCCCCGCTGGCCTCAGGAGAGCCCGGTCCCGGTGGTGGCATCTCCCCGGCACCCCGCTTCCCGGGAGACGACCCCCGATTCCGCCGACGAACTGCCTCATCACGCCGAGGCCGCCGCTGACGGCCACCGTGCCCGACTGGGGGATAGGTCGTCCGGCGATGAGCCTGATCAGCGTGGTCTTGCCCGCACCGTTCGGGCCCACCAGGGCCGCCGTGGTCCCGTCCCCCACCCGGAACGAGACGTCGTCGAGCAGCACCCGGCCGTTGGGAAGGGTGTGACTCAGGTGCGCCACATCAACGTGACCCACGCTGACCCTCCCCGGTGCGTAATCTCCGGCCGCCGGCAGACAGTAACCTGGCCCGCCCGCGGACCGCGAATGCATTTAGCTGGCGGCCGGGACGGCCACACAGCCGACCCAGGCCGGGACACGGCACTCGCAGCCGAGCGTACGGCCGGGACGCAGCGCCCAGCGGCCGGGATGCGGCGCCTAGCTGGCGGCCGGGACGCGGCGCCGTACCGGAATGGGCCAGGGCGGCGGTCAGGTCGTCCAGGGCGTGCAGCGTGTGCGCGCTCACCACCGCGTCGCAGTAGGGCCAGGCCGCCGCCATCCCGCCAACCAGCGGGCGGTATTCGGGACTCTGGGTGCGCGGGTTCACCCATACGATCCTGTGCGCCACCCGGGACAGGCGCTCCATCTCCCGGCCCAGGATCTCCGGGTCGCCGGTGTCCCAGCCGTCGGAGATGATGACGACGACCGCGCCGCCGGGCCATGCCCCGGCGCCCGTAGCTGTTGTTGAACTCCTTGATGGATTCCCCGATCTTGGTGCCGCCCAGCCAGTCAGGTGCCGCCTGGCCCAGCCTGCTGGAGCGCGAGGGCGGGCCGGGCGTGGGCCAGGGTGCCGGTCAGCCGGGTGAGCCGGGTGGCGAACGTGAACACCTCGGCCTCGGCGCCGCCCACCGCGCAGTACAGCAGCTGGAGCATGGCCCGCGCGTACGGCTCCATCGACCCGGAGATGTCGCACAACACCACCAGCCGGCGCGGCTCCAGCAGCGGCGCCCGCCGGGCCAGCCGGAGCGGGTGACCGCCCGTGCGCCGGGCGTGGCGCAGCGTCGCCCGCAGGTCGGTGCGCCCGCCGTGGCGCGGTGGGCCGTGGGCGTGCGGACCGGCGCAGCGGCACCGCGAGGGTGAGCTTGCGCATGAGCCCGGACAGCATCAGCAGCTCGGCCGGGGACAGCTCGGCGAAGTCCTTGCCCGGCCAGCCGTTCCGTGGCGCTGGCGAGCACCCCGGTGGTCTCGGTCTCCTCGTCCGGCCGGCTCCGCCCTCGCCTCGCCCTCAGCTCCGGCCAGCTGCCATCCGTCGGCCGTCGGCCCGACTGAGGCGTGCTCCTGGACGGCGTGCATGCGGGCGGCCCAGGGCCGCCTGGGCCAGCGCAGGTCGCCCGGCGGCGCGGACGGCACCAGGCGACGCCGGCGCGTCACCCGCCTGCGGCCCGGCCGAGCGCGCCGGCCAGGACCGCCGAACATCGCGCCGAAGACCCGCTCCAGCGCCTCGATGTGCGCCTGGCTGGACGACCAGGGTGGCGAGCGCGCACAGGTAGAGGCGCGCGCCGGTGGCGGGCCGGGCCACGGTGACGGCACGCGCGAAACCGCTCACAACGGCCGGGATCGGCTGGCACCCCTCGGCGCGCAGGGCGGCGCCGAACCGGGCGGCGGTCAGGGCCAGGTCGTCACTCATCACCGTCAGCCAGCCCGCCGAAGCCAGCTGGCACGGACGGTCTGCAGATCCTCGGAGTACTTCAGCACCGCTCCCGCGGTCCGCTCCGCCGACGCGCTGTCCAGGCCGTCGGTGCCCAGCACCTGCAGGGCCTGCGCCCAGCTGATGGCCTCGGCCACGCCGGGCGGCTTGGCCAGGTCGAGGTCACGCAGCCGGGCCACCCCGCGGGCCACCTGCCCGGCGAGCTGGTCGCCGGCGGCGGGCACCCGCCGCCGGATGATCGCGGCCACCCGCTCGGTCGTCCGGGTAGTCGATCCAGTGGTACAGGCAGCGCCGCTTCAGCGCGTCGTGCAGGTCCCGGGTCCGGTTCGAGGTCAGCACCACGACCGGCGGAACGGCGGCGCGCCGGGTGCCCAGCTCCGGGATGGTCACCGCGGCCTCGGCGAGCAGCTCGAACAGGAACGCCTCGAACTCGTCGTCGCCGCGGTCCACCTCGTCGATCAGCAGCACCGCCGGCCGCGGCCCCGGGTGGTCGAGCGCGGCGCAGCAGCGGCCGCGCGAGCAGGTACTCCTCGCTGAACAGGTCGGCGTCGCCGCAGCGCTCGCCCGCGCGCCTCGGCCAGCCGGATCGCCAGCAGCTGGCGCGGGTAGTTCCACTCGTACAGCGCCTCGGACGAGGTCAGGCCCTCGTAGCACTGGAGCCGGAGCAGCGGCGTGCCGAGCGCCGCGGCCAGCGCCTTGGCCGCCTCGGTCTTGCCCACCCCGGCTCGCCCTCGAGCAGGATCGGCTGGCCCATCCGCGCGGCCAGGAACAGCGCCGTCGCCGAGCGCCTCGTCCGCCAGGTAGCCCGGTGCCGTCGAGGCGCGGCGTGCAGCGACGCCACGTCCGGGACCCGTTCCGGCCAGATCACTCATCCCTGGAGCACCAGCTGACATACCCACGTGCCTATCATGCTGCTATCGCCACGGTGCCCGGCTCACGTCAGCGCCAGGTCGGTCCGCAGCCGGCGGCCCTGGATGGCGGACCACACGTTGGCCGGGGTCAGCGGCATGTCGGCGTGCCGCACGCCGAACGGCGCGCAGCGCGTCGATGACCGCGTTCACGACGGCGGCGGGCGAGCCGACGGTGGCCGACTCGCCGATGCCCTTGGCGCCGATCGGGTGGTGCGGCGACGGCGTGACGGTCGTCGCCGAGCTCCCAGGACGGGCACTCCACCGACGTCGGCAGCAGGTAGTCCATGAACGAGCCGCCGAGGCAGTTGCCGTCCGCGTCGAACGCGATCGACCTGCATCAGCGCCATGCCGATCCCGTCGGCCAGGCCGCCGTGGATCTGGCCCTCGACGATCATCGGGTTGATCCGCACCCCGCAGTCGTCCACGGCGATGAACCGGCGGACCGTCGACCTGCGCCGGTGCCGGGGTCCACGTCGACGACGCAGATGTAGGCGCCGAACGGGATAGGTCAGGTTCGGCGGGTTGTAGACGGCGTCCGCGTCCAGGTGGCCCTCGACCCCGTCGGGCAGCTCCAGGCTCGAGTGCGCGGCCATGGCGATCTCGGCGATGCGTCTGGCCTGCTCCGGGTCGCCGCGTGACCTGCCAGCGGCCGTCCGCCCACTCCAGGTCGTCGGGCGAGACCTCGAGCATGGCCGCGGCGACGAGCCGGGCCCGCTCGCGCACCTTGCGCGGCGACCATGGCCGCGGCCGCGCCGGACACCGGCGTGGACCGGGAGCCGTAGGTGCCCAGGCCGAACGGCGTCTGGTCGGTGTCGCCGTGCACCGACCTCGACGTCGTCCGGGGCGATGCCGAGCTCGCTCGGCGACGATCTGGGCGAACGTGGTCTCGTGGCCCTGGCCCTGGGTCTGGCACGGAGACGCCGAGCACGGCCTTGCCGGTCGGGTGGACCCGCAGGCTCGGCGCCGTCGGCCATGCCGAGCCCGAGGATGTCCATGTGCTTGCGCGGCCCGGCGCCCGACCGCCTCGGTGAAGAAGCTGATGCCCGATGCCCATGCAGCTCGCCGCGCTCGCGCTTCGCCGCCTGCTCGCGCGCGCAGCTCGTCGTAGCCGGCGATGTCCATCGCCAGCGCAGCGCCGCGCGGGTAGTCGCCGGAGTCGTACTCCCAGCCGGTCGGCGTGGTGTACGGGAACTGCTCGGGCTGCAGCAGGTTCTTCATCCGCAGCTCGGCCGGGTCCATGCCGAGCTCGCCGGCCAGCAGGTCGACCATCCGCTCGACCAGGTACACCGCCTCGGTGATGCGGAACGAGCACGCGTAGGCGACCCCGCCGGGCGCCTTGTTCGTGTAGACGCGCGGTCACCTGGCAGTGCGCCGGCCCGCAGGTCGTAGGAGCCGGTGAAGATGTGGAAGAACCCGGCCGGGTACTTGGTCGGCTGGGCGGTCGCGTTGAACGCGCCGTGGTCGGCGAGCACCGTCGGCCCGCAGGCCCAGCGATCCGGCCGTCCGCGGTGGCGGCGATCTCGCCGTGCATGTGGTAGTCGCGGGCGAACGCGGTGGACATCAGGTTCTCCGACCGGTCCTCCACCCACTTGACCGGCTTGCCGGTCACGATCGGAGCCGACGACGGCGCAGACGTAGCCGGGATAGATCGGCACCTTGTTGCCGAACCCGCCGCCGATGTCGGGCGAGATCACCCGGATCTTGTGCTCGGGGAGGCCGGCGACCAGCGCGTAGAGCGTGCGGTGTGCGTGCGGGGCCTGGGACGTGGACCAGACGGTCAGCCTGCCGGCTGACCTGGTCCATGTCGGCCACCGCGCCGCAGGTCTCCAGCGGCGCCGGATGCGAGCGCGGGTAGAGCATGTCCTGGCTGACCACGACGTCCGCGGCGGCGAAACGCCGCGTCCGTGGCCGCCTTGTCGCCCGCTTCCCAGTCGAAGATGTGGTTGTCGGTCCTGCCCGCGCAGGTCGTCCCGGATGACCGGGGCGCCGGCGTCGAGCGCCTGCTTGGCGTCGACCACCGCCGGCAGCGGCTCGTACTCGACGTCGATCAGCTCGAGCGCGTCGCGGGCCGAGTAGCGGTCCTCGGCGACCACGAACGCGACCTCCCTGGCCCTGGAAGCGCGACCTTGTCGGTGGCCAGCACGGCCTGCACGTCCTGCGAGAGCGTCGGCATCCAGGCCAGGCCGCGAGCCCGGCCAGCGTCCTGCCCGGTGAACACGGCCTCGACCTGCGGGTGGGCCTCGGCCGCCGACGGTGTCGATCGACGACGATCCGGGCGTGCGGGACGGGGCTGCGCAGGATCGCGCCGTGCAGCATGCCGGGCAGCTGGATGTCGTCGACGAACGTGCCCCGGCCGCGGATGAAGCGGGCATCCTCCTTGCGCGGCACCGGCCCGTACGCCCCGTCCGGTCCGCAGCGCTCATTTACATTGCGCTCCGCGCGGTGGTGTCGTGCCGGAGGCGCGCCAGCAAGCGCCGTGGCCTCGGCGCCTGCGGCTTGCGGCCGGCAGCACGGTGGCCAGCGGATGTCCATCAGCCCCCGACTCCGACTGATGGCCGCCGCGACCGCTGCCGCCATCGTGCTCTGCCGCCCACCGGACCGACGCGCACGATGTTCTCGTAGCCCGTGCACCGGCAGACCTGGCCGGACAGGCCTCGCGGATCTGCGCCGTCGTGCGGGTCCGGGTGCGTGGTCGAGCAGCCAGCGGGCGGTCAGCATCATGCCCGGCGTGCAGAACCCGCACTGCAGCCCGTGGCACCGGGCGAAGCCCTCCTGGACCGGGTCGAGCCACCATCGCGTGCCATGCCTTCGACCGTGAGCACCGCATGCGGCCGTCGGCCATGGCCGGCGAGAACCGTGCACGACTTCACCGGGCAGCTCGTCCAGCCAGACCACGCAGGCGCTGCAGTTGGAGGTGTCGCAGCCCCAGTGCGAGCCGGTGAGCCCGCAGCTCATCGCGCAGGAAGTGGATCAGCAGCAGCCGCGGCTCGACCTCGCGGGTGAACACGGCGTCGTTGACGGTCACGGTGATCTGCACGTCAGGCGCCCCGGGGCCGGTGGCGTGGCGGGCGGTCGATGGCGGGATGGAGCGCGAGCCAACACGCCGCGGAGACGCCCGTCCGGCGGGCGCGCAGGCTGGGGATCCGCGAGACATGGCCTACCCGCGCGCCCGGCGCAGCGCCGACCGCGAGGCGCGCACGGTGAGCTCGGAGGCCAGGTGCCGCTTGTAGTCGGCCGGGCTGCGCTGGTCGGAGACGGGCTAGAAGTGCTCGGCGGCGATCTGACTGGCCGGGTGAAGCTTCGTCGGTGGCGGGCGCGCCGGCAGAACTCTCGGCCTCGGCGCCGCGAACTGGCGCGCCTGACGGCGGGTGAGCCCGATCCCGGCCTCGGCACCGCGTCACCGGCCAGCCAGAGGGCCACCCGGCCGCGCCGCCCACTGGCCAGTCCCCGACCGGCGGCCGACCTTCTCGTAGGCGCTGCCGCCGCCCGGCGAGACCGGGATCCGGATCTCGGCGAGCATCTCGCCCGCGCCGACCATGGTCTGGTAGGGGCCCGGTGTGGAACCCGGGCCGATACCGTGCGGCTGCCGTCGGGCCGTGGATGACCATGCGGGCCTTGAGCGCCGCGAACGCCGCCGACAGGTCCTCGGACGGGTCGGCCTGGCAGAGAGGAGCCGCCGACCGTCCCCCAGTTGCGCACGACGGGGTCGGCGATCACCTTCTCGGCGTCCTGCAGGATCGCGAAGTGCTCGTGCCCACCGCCGCCGAGTCGAGCAGCTCCGCATGCCTGGTCAGCGCCCCGATCCGCAGCTCGCCGCCGTCGACCTCGGAAAGGAGACTCGCTGAGCCCGTTGATGTCGATCAGGGTCTCCGGCTGCGCGAGCCGCAGCTTCATCATCGGGATCAGGCCATGCCCGCGTAGCCAGGATCCGCGCCTCCCGGTGCAGTACCGGGCCAGCAGGCTGATGCGTCTGACGCGCTGGATGCCTTCTCGTACTCAGACGTGCGCCGGGCACCTGCATGCGCCCTCCCTCCGATTCCGCCCGCGTAGAGCAGCCCTGATGAGTGCAAACGTGGGCGGCCCGCGCGGTGATAATCGGACATGGTCATGACGCTCACGCAGCTGAACGCGCGTTTGTGCTGGTCGCCCGGCTGGGCTCGGTGACCGCCGCCGCGAACGCGCTCGGCGTCAGCGGAGCCAGCGGTGTCCGCAGGCCCTGTCGGCCCTCCGCCAGCACTCTGGGTGACCAGCCGCTGACCCGCGGCCCGGGGGATGACGCTGACCGCGCGGCGGCTCGCGCCTGCTCTCCTCCGCCTCGCAGATCGTCGTGCTCGGCGCCGAGGGCGCACGCGGCGGTCCGCGCCGGCGCAGGGCGCGCCTGAGCAGTTGCGGGTGGTCGCCGCCTCCACCGTCGCGGAGTTGCGTGATCGGCCCGCTCATGGAGGCGTTCGCCCGGCGGTACCCGGGCTCGGTCGAGGTGTCGATCGGCGTGGCGGTGACCAGGGAGATGGGGTGCTGGTCGCCAACCGGCTGGCCGACGTCGCGATCAGCCCCAGCGTGCCCGACGACCCGGCGCTGGCGGTGGTGACCGAGCCGATCTTCCGGTACCGCCTGGTCGTGGTCACCGCCGGGCAGTCCGGCCTCCGGGGCAGCCCGCGCCAGTGGCGCTGGCTGGTGGACCCGTCCGGCACCGACCCCGGCACCGCCGCCGGGCAGCTGCTGGGCAGGCTGGCGATCCCCGAGGACATGATCAGGGTGTTCCCAACCAGACCGCCGCCCGAGGCGGCGGCGGACGGCAGGGCGCGGCCCCAGCCGTCCGAGCACCTGATCGCCCAGGCAGCTGCGCCAGGGCGAGCTCTCCCTGGTGGACGCGCCCGGCGCTGCCGATGGACGCCTGCTGGCAAGTCAGCCATGCTGGACCGCCAGCAGCGCAGCGCCGCGTCAGCGCGCTCCGGCGCTTCCTGGGCACGCCGGAGGCGATGCACCTGATGCGCTCACCGGCGGAAGGTGTCCCGCCGTCCCGGTTCCGCCCGCCCGTATACGTCACGATCTGGAGTTAACAGGACCGCCGGGGCCGCGGCCCCTGGCGACCTGCCCCGCGCGCGCTGCCCCGCGGCGCTGCCCTCGCCGTACCCCGGCCGGCGCGATGGCCGTCGCCACCGATACCCCGGCCGGGCACGGATGGCCAGCCCGCCGCCACCGCGACCTTCGCTGGCCGCGGACCCGCCTCATCTCGGATGCTGGACGGTCGCCGGGCACATATCACGGATCTTGGCCACGCGAATCACCACAAACCGGACGTGATCATGACGCAGATCCGTGATATGTCGAAACGATCATGGGTGGCCAGGCCCGCGGCGGGCTCCGGGAGCGCTGGTGACAGGCCACTGGGAGCGCTGGTGACGGGCCACTTGAGCAAGAACTTATTCGCCGGTTGCGGGGGCTGCCCGGGCGAGGCGATCATGTGAGGAATCGCGGGCGACGGTGATGCTGCCCGCCCAACGCCAGGAGCGGTGCCCATGCGGATCGAATCCAGCGGTCACAGCCAGGGCAATCCGCGCCTGTACGAGCTGATCGAGAACGCGCCGAAGACCGGGAAGAGCCCGACCGTCTGGGCCTGGCCCGAGCTGATCGACTATCTCAAGATCGCTTACCAGCCGGTGCCGGGACCGTGGCCGCCGCACCAGGAGCCGCGGCCGGACCCCGATTACGAATCCCTCCGGTGGCCGTGGCCGACCCGGAAGCGCGGCGAGCGGGAATCATCCTGAACGCGCTCCCCCGGGCCGCCGACGCCCCGGGGCCACTGACTGGGACCGCTCTGGCCCCGGCCGGAGCTGAGCCGGAGGCAGTGGCCCGCGTACAACGTCCAGACCAGGACATCGGAGGATCGCATGTATCCGTCTCGGTTCCGATACGAGGCCCCGCGCTCGCTCGGCGAGGCGATCAGCCTGCTGACCGAGGGCGGGGACGAGGCGAAGGTGCTGGCCGGCAGGCCAGAGCCTGGTACCGCTGATGAAGCTGCGCTTCGCGTCGCCGGAACTGATCGTCGACATCAACAACATCGCCGGTCTCGACTACCACCGCGCGGACGCGGACGGCACGCTCCGCATCGGCGCGCTGTGCCGCCACGCCGACCTGGAACGCTCGGGCCTGCTCAGAGACACCCAGCCGACCATGGCCGCGGCCGCGCCGCTGATCGCCGACCCGATCGTGCGCAACCGCGGCACGCTGGTCGGCTCGCTCTGCCACGCCGACCCGCAGGGCGACTGGGCCTCGGTGGTGACGGCGCTCGGCGGCTCGGTGATCGCGCAGGGGCCGAACGGCCGGCGCGTCCATCCCGGTGGCGGAGCTTCGTCACCGGGCCGTTCGAGAACGCGCTGGAACCGGACGAGATCGCGGTGGAAGCCGTCATCCCGCCCGCGCAGGGAACCCGGTCGGGCGGCTACCTCAAGCTGGAGCGCCGGGTCGGCGACTTCGCCACCGTCGGCGTCGCGGTGGCGCTGGAGACCTCCGGCGGCACGGTGACAGCGGGCGGGAATCGCCCTGACCGGGTCGGCGGATCGACCATCGCCGCCACCGACGCGGCCGAGCGCCCTGGTCGGGCAGGCCGCTGACCGCCGAGGCGCATCGAGCAGGCGGCCGACCTGGCCGCGCAGGCGGCCCAGGCCCCGGACCGATCACCGCGGCAGCGCGGAATACAAGCGGCACATGGTGCGCACCTTCGTGGTGCGGCTGCTGAGCCGCGACCTGAGCCTGCGCGGAGAGGGCGGCCTGACATGACCAGCCGTGTACGACGACCTCGGCGACCGAGGCCGCGGCGACGAGGTCCCGGTGCGCCGGATCAGGTTCACGATCAACGGCGCAGAAGAAGGCGGCCGAGGTGGAGCCCCGGCTGCTGCTCGCCCACCTGATCCGCCAGGGGCTCGGGCTGACCGGCACGCACATGGGCTGCGACACCACCAACTGCGGCGCGTGCACGGTGCTCGTCGACGGCAGGCCGGTCAAGTCGCTGCACGATGCTCGCGGTGCAGGCCGACGGGCACGAGATCACCACCGTCGAGGGCCTGGCCACCGCGAGCGAGCTGCACCCGCTGCAGGAGGGCTTCAAGCAGCGAGCACGGGCTGCAGTGCGGGTTCTGCACCCCGGGCATGATGCTGGCCGCCAAGGCCCTGCTCGACGACAACCCCGACCCGACCGAGGAAGACGTGCGCTGGGCGCTGTCCGGGCAACCTCTGCCGCTGCACCGGCTACCAGAACATCGTGAAGTCGGTGCTGTGGGCCGCCGACGAAGCTCCGCAGGCGAACCGGCTGGCGAGCAGCGAGGAGGCGTGACGTGACGCGCACTGGACGAGATCAAGATCGGCGGGCTGGGCGCGAGCCGCAAGCGGGTCGAGGACAACCGCTTCATCCGCGGCAAGGGCAACTACACCGACGACATCGTGCTGCCCGGCATGCTGCACATGGAGATCCTGCGCAGCCCGCTGGCGCACGCCCGGATCGTCTCGATCGACACCAGCAAGGCGTGGGAGATCCCCGGCGTGCACCTGGTGCTCACCGGCGAGATGATGGCGACCCGCAACCTGGCGTGGATGCCGACGCTGTCCTACGACACCCAGGCCGTGCTGGCCACCGACAAGGTGCGGTTCCAGGGCCAGGAGGTCGCCTGCGTGATCGCCGGACGACCCCTACATCGCCAAGGACGCGTGCGAGGCGATCGACGTCGAGTACGAGCCGCTGCCGCCGATCGTCAACCCGGAGCAGGCGCGTCGCCGACGGGCGCGCCGGTCATCCGCGACGACAAGGAGAGCCAGGACGACAACGTCATCTACGACTGGGAGGTCGGCGACGCGGCCGGCACCGAGCGGGCGTTCGCCGCAGGCGGACATGGTCTCCAGGCTGCGAGCTGCACTACCCGCGGTCGCACCCGTCGCCGATCGAGTGCTGCGGGTCGATCGCGGACTTCAACCGGGCCACCTCCAAGCTCACCGTCTACATGACGACGCAGGCCCCGCACATCATCCGGGCCGCGGTCGCGCTGGTGGCCGAGCTGCCCGAGCACATGATCCGGATCATCTCGCCCGACATCGGCGGCGGCTTCGGCAACAAGGTGCCGGTCTACCCCGGGCTACGTCTGCTCGATCCTGGCCTCGATCCTGCTGGAGCGCCCGGTCAAGTGGATCGAGGACAAGACCGGCAACCTGATCTCCACCGGGTTCGCGCGCGACATCTACCTCGACGGCGAGCTGGCGCTGCGCAGCGACGGCAAGATCCTCGGCGTCCGGATGCACGCCGACGCCGACCACGGCGCGTTCTTCTCCGACGCCCAGCCGAGCAAGTTCAAGATCGGGCTGCTGCACTCGGCCTTCGCCTGTTACGACATCCCGGCCGCGCACATCACCGCCCGCGGGCACCTACACCAACAAGGCGCCCGGCGGCGTCGCCTACCGGTGCTCGTTCCGGGTCACCGAGGCGATGTTCTTCCAGGAGCGGATGGTCCAGGCCGCGGCCGCCGACCTCGGCATGGACCAGGCCGAGTTCCGCCGCGATCAACCTCGTCCGGACGACGACAGTTCCCGTACCGCACCCCGTTCGGCTTCCTGACCGACTCGGGCCAGTACGGCAAGTGCCTCGACGTCGGGCTCGAAGGCGATCGGCTACGAGGACTTCCGGCGGCAGCAGGCGGAGGCGCAAGGCGCAGGGGCAGGCTGCTGGGCCTCGGCATCTCCACCATGACCGAGCCGCTCGGCGCCGGGCAACAGCCGCGAGTACGACATCCTCGGCATCAAGATGTTCGACTCGGCCGAGCTGCAAGGTGCACATGACCGGCAAGGCGATCCTGCGCACCGGCGCGAAGACGCCAGGGCCAGGGGCACGAGACGACCTGGGCCCAGATCGTCGCGCACGAGCTCGGCATCCCGGCCGAGGACGTGGTCGTCGAGGAGGGCGACACCGACACCGCCCCGTTCGGCATGGGCACCTACGCGTCGCGCAGCACGCCGGTCGCCGGGGCGGCGGTCGCCATGGTGTCCCGCAAGATCCGGGCCAAGGCGCGCAAGCTGGCCGCGCACCTGCTCGAGGTGTCCGAGGAGGACGTCGAGTGGGAGCTGGGCCGGTTCTACGTCCGCAGCGCCCCGGACCGCGGCGTGACCATCCAGGAATGCGCGATGGCCGCCTACAGCAACATGCCCGACGGCATGGAGCCGGGCCTGGAGAACACCGCCTACTACGACCCGCCGAACCTGACCTGGCCGTTCGCCGTGCTACATCGTCACGGTCGAGGTCGACCCGGAGACCGGGCGTCTGGGACGTGCTGAACATGGTGCGCGGTCGACGACTGCGGCGTGCGGATCAACCCGATGATCGTCGAGGGCCAGATCATGGGCGGGCTGACCGAGGCCTACGCCATGGCCAACATGCAGTTCATCACCTTCGACGCCGACGGCAACTGCGTCGGCTCGAACTACATGGACTACCTGCTGCCGACCGCCTGGGAGACGCCCGGGCTTCGAGCTGCACAGCGAGGTCGTCACGCCGTGCCCGCACCACCCGATCGGCGCCAAGGGCGTCGGCGAGTGCGCGGCGGTCGGCGGCCCGGCGGCGTTCGTCAACGCGGTGATGGACGCGATCGGCGACACCGGGGTCCGCAACATCGACATGCCGCTGCTGCCCGACCGGGTGTGGGAGGCGATCACCAAGCGCCACGACGTCTCCGGCGCGCCACCGGTCCGCTCGGACGACTGACGGAACGCCATGCGGATCCCGTCGGCCGCAGGCGCAGACGGCGTTGGCGGCGCGCCTGGGCCACGGCCAGCGGTAGCCGGTGCCGACGCGCTGGGACGTGCTCGGCTGGCGTTCGGAGCGCCGAGCTGGCCCGCCGAAGGCGTTCGCGCTGGCCACCGTGGTCTGGCGGCAGGGCCCGTCGTCGGGCCAGCTGGGCAGCCGCGCGCATCATCACGGCCGACGGTGAGGTGCACGGCTGGATCGGCGGGGCCTGCGCGGAGCCGGTGGTCATCCGCGAGGCCCGGCAGGTGATCGCCGACGGCGAGCCGCGCGCTGCTGCTGCTCGGCACGCCGGACCAGTTCGGCGAGACGGTCCCGGAGGGATGACGGTCGTGCCCGATCGCCTGCCAGAGCGAGGGCGCGCTGGAGGTGTTCATCGAGCCGGTGCAGCCCGCGCCGCGTCTGGTCATCGTCGGCCGCTCGCCGATGGCGCAGACGCTGGCCGCGCTCGCGGACGCGCTCGGCTGGCGCACCGCGCTGCTCGACGGCCCGACGACTTCGCCGCGGCCGACGCCGACGAGCGCTCGATGGTCGTCGTCGCTACCCAGGGCCACGGCGACGAGGAAGCGGTCGAGCAGGCGGTCCTCGCCCGGCCCGCCTACCTCGGCCTGGTCGCCTCGCAGCGCCGCGGCGCGCGCCGTCGCTCGGCTACCTCGCCGACCGGGGCCTGCCCAAAGACCAGCTCGACCGGGTCCGCGTCCCGGCCGGCGCTCGACCTCGGGCGGACCTCGCACCGGGAGATCGCGGTCGCCGTCCTGGCCGAACTGGTCCAGCTCCGCGCCGCGGGCCAGATCCCGAGGGCACGGCCGGTGCGGGCGCGGCACGGGCGCCACCAGCACGGGCGCCGCCCAGGCCGGTCGTGGGCAGCGGCCGCCGGCCGGCTGCGGCACCGGCCGAGGCCGTCGACCCGGTCTGCGGGATGACCGTGGTGGCCGACGACTCCAGCTACCCGCTCGAGCACGACGGGGTCGACCTACTACTTCTGCCGGGTCGGCTGCCGCCGCGCGTTCGAGGCCGACCCCGCCGCCTACGTGAAGAGGGACCCGATGCTGATCAAGAACGACTTCGAGGTCGCCGCGCCGGTCGAGAAGGTCTGGCAGTTCTTCGACGACATCCCGCAGGTGGCCGCCTGCCTGCCGGGCACCGAGCTGACCGAAGGACCTCGGCGACGACAAGTACGAGGGCCGGGTGGCGGTCCGGATGGGCCCGGTCCGGCTCCAGTTCGGCGGCACGGCCGAGATCACCGAGCGGGACGAGGCCGCCAAGCGGGTCGTGATCCACGCGAGCGGCGCCGAGCTGCGGGGCCGGGGCCAGGCCAGCATGGTCGTCACCGCGGCTGCTGGCCCGGGCTGAGCCGCGGCACCAAGGTCGGCGTCACCCAGGACCTGCAGCTCGCCGGGGCCGCCGCGCAGTACGGCCGGGGCATGATCTCCGACGTCACCGCCGTGCTCATGCGCGACTTCTCGGCCAACATGGCGGCCAGGATCGACGGCCGCCGAGCGCGGCGAGACGCCCGCGCAGGCGGCCGCCGCCTCCCCGGCGGGCGGATTCACGCTGGGGATGCGGGCCGCGATGATGGCGCTCCAGCGGGTCTTCGCCCGCTTCTTCCTGCCCTACCGGCCCAACCCGACCTGAGGGAAAGCGAGCCATGGTCCTGTGGTGGATCGGCAACGCGGTCCTGCTGGTGGTCATCCTGCCCGTCGTCATCTGCGCTGCTCAACCGCGTGCTCGCCGCGCTGGAGCGGATCCGCGGCGCGACCGACGACATCCTGTCCGGCTGGCGTCGCCCTCGTCGGCGAGCTCGACGGCGTCCCGAGGGCGCTGGCCACGACCGACGACACGGTCAACGAAGTGGCCAACGGCGCGGTCCGGTACGCGGGCTCGGTCGCTAAGCTTCTCGGCTGAGCGGGAAAGGAGAAACGGCCATGCCAGCAGCTGCCTGGGTGACACTGATCATCGCAGCGCTGATCATCGCGATCACCGCGGTCGGCCTGCTGCAGGGTCATCTTCCATCTGCGCGCGATCCGCGCGACCCTCGTGGCGACCACCGGCGGGGTGCAGGCCGTCGCGCAGCTGACCAGCACGGTGCCCGACCGGCTCACCTCGGTCAACGCCAGCCTGAAGCCGGTTCGCGACTTCTGCGAAACGGTCTGAACTGCCAAAGGAGCACGCTCATGTACGGTACCGTCGCCGGGACCAGCACTACACCGGCTGGGTGGTGGGCTACACGATCGGCATCGTGATCGTCCTGGTCGTCGTGGCGCTGGTCGTGCCCGATCCTGCTGCTGGCCCGCTCGATCGGCAACGAGGCGCCGAAGATCAACGACGCGCTCGACGCAGGCGGTGCACAACACCGCGCCGCTGGGCGCGCTGCGCACCACGATCGAGCACGCCACGATCATCATCGGCGGGCTGCAGCGCGGCCGCGCCCGGCTGGGAGGTTAGACGATGCACGCCGTGGCCATGTCCTCGACCGACGCAGCACCCTGTGGCTGGCCGCGATCATCCTCGGCTTCGTCGGTCGTGGTCGCCGTGGCGGCCGCTGCTGAGCCTGCTCATCTACCTCGTGAAGGTCATCGACCGCCGGGTCGTGCAGGTGCAGGACACGCTGCAAGGCCGCGGCGGCGAACACCGCGGACACCGCCCTGATCCCGCAGGTCGCCGACGGCGTGGAGGCGGTCCTGGCCGAGGGCCTCCAGCACCACCTGTTCCTCGGCCGCGTGCTCGGGAAGGTGAAGTCATGACCGCGCTGGTCGTCCTCACGCGTCATCGACATCGTGCTGCTGGTCGCCGGGCTGGCGTTCTACCTGTTCTGGGTCGGGTCGCTGCTGGGCCGGATCGCCACCAACCTGGAGGAGTGCGCGCGGACTCGTGCCGGACGATCGTCGGCCACGCCAAGCTGATCGGGCCCGGGCGTGGAGCACATCAACGCCGACCGGCGGCGTGGTGGCGGGCGCGCTGCCGCTGCTGTACGGGATGGCCGAGGAGATCGTGACCGGCGTCGACCCAGCTGCCTGCCAGCGGCAGCCGGCCAGAGCCCGCGCGGCCAGCGTCCGGTACCCGCCGGTCCGCGCCTGCCTCGACGCGGTCGGGTTCACCGCCGCGAGTAGCAACGGCCCGGCCCGCATCGGCCTGACGGCGGCTCGTGGCAGGACCGGCGACCGTGTGCTCGCCAGAACGGCGAGTGCTCGAGCAGCGCACGGCGCGGCAAGTCGGCCGGCTGCAGGCGCCGCGGGCCGCGGCGGGCCTACCGGGCCGGTGGTCGGCGCCGTGTACTCGCCGATCCACTCGTCCTTCCACGCACTGGTCGTACTGCTGGGCGTTGCAGCTGCGGCTGGTAGATCGCGGTCAGCTCGCGGCTGATCTGCTCCCGGTGCCGGGCGCTGCCGCCCGGCACCTCGTACGTGCAGATGTAGCACCTTCCACCGTGACCCGGCCCGCCGCACCCAGCAGTGCGCGCGCGGGTGCTGGAAGGGAACCGCTCGGCGGACAGGTCGTCGGAGTGGCCCACGTAGATGACCGCGTACCGTGTCGGGCCTGGTGTCCGGCTCGGGCTTGTAGCACGATCGCGTACACGGCCGCGGCTGGCTTGGCGTCCACGCCGGCCAGCAGCCGCGGGCCCTCGAACGGGTAGCCGGCCAGCGAGCCGAGCCTGATCATCCGCCGCCGCCGGTGGCGTGATCCTGCCAGGTCGTCGTCCTCGTCCTGGTCATCGGCCTCGCTGACGGCTCGGTCGCGCACGATCGGGGCCAGCTCGGCAGGCCGGCCTTGCCGCCGCGGCGGCGAGACTCGGCCGATCGCCTTCTCGATCGCCTCGTCCCGGCGTCGCCGCCTGCACGACCAGCTGGGCGCCGTAGCGGTTGGTGCCGATGCCGGTGGCGATGCCCGGCGCTGGCGGCGACCGCGTCAGCCAGCTCGACGACCTCCTCGCGCGACAGCACCCGGTCGCCTTCGCGCCTCGATCCCCACGCTCCACCTCACTGGGTCTCCGCATCCTGGACGCCGTGGCCGGGTGCGCCGCGCCCGGCCCGCCCGGCTAGTCTCAGGCGTCGGCAGGCAGCGTCGCGCGAGCTCTTCCAGGCTGTTCAGGTCGTGGCCGGACAGCAGCAGGTCGATGTGCGGCGCCGCGACCATCATGCCGAGCGTGCTCGGCCGGAAGTCCGCGGTCGTCGCCCTTGTGCGGGTTCATCCACACCACGCGGTGGCTCAGCCGGGCACAGCCGCTCCATCGCCGTGGCCAGCACGGCCGGGATCGCCCCGGTCGAGCCCGTCGGAGCAGATCACCACGATCGCCGCCGCGGCACATGCCCGCGCCGGCCCCAGTCGCGCACGAAGGTGTCGAGCGAGTCGCCGATCCGGGTGCCGCCCTCCCAGTCGAACACCGCCTTCGCGGCCGCGGCTCCAGCGCGTCGTCCGGGCCGGCGGTGCTCGAGCGCCCTGGTGATCCGGGTGAGCCGGGTGCCGAAGCAGAACACCTCGACCCGGGCCGCGGCGCGCTGCGCCGAGTAGGCGAACTGCAGCAGGTTGCGCGGAGTAGTCGGCCATCGAGCCGGAGACGTCGAGGATCAGGATCAGCGGCCGCAGCCGGACCTGGCGCCGCCGCCAGAACAGCTCGGCGGGCTCGCCGTGCATGCGCATCGTCTCGCGGACGGTGCGGCGCAGGTCGGGCCGGCGGCCCGACGGCGCCGGCGACGGTGCGGCGGGTGCGCCGCCGCGGCGGGGTCAGCCGGATCCGGGCCATGATCCGGCGCAGCGCGGCCAGCTCCTCCGGGGTGCAGGCGGCGAACGACTTGTGCCGCGAGCACGTCCGCGTCGGAGGCCATCAGGCCGAGCTGGCCTCCTCGCTCGTCGCTCGGCCGTCCGGCACCGGGCTCGGTGGCCGGGACCTCCAGCACCGCCTGGGTCTCGGCCGCGGCCTGCGGCCGTGAGCGTCAGCGGCTCGCGTGCCGGGTCCGCGCTCGTCGAGGAAGAACCGCCGGAACACCGCGTCGTAGACCGGGATCTGATCGCGCCGGGTGACCAGCGTGGTCCGGCCCGGCCCAGTACAGGTCGAGCAGGTCGGTGGGGTCGAGCGGCGGCCATCGCCGCGCAGTAGGTCAGCACGTCGCCGGAGCCGACCGGCGAGCCCGGCGGCCGCGAAGCTCGTCGCGCGAAGCGCGACCAGCAGCGCCTGACGATCGGCGCCGTCGCTCAGGCACCGGAGGTGATCTCCTCCAGGTTGTCCCGCACCAGCGTCGAGGTCGTCGCGCTCCTTGACGACGGCGCCGAGCGTGTCGTGCGACCGTGCGGCGTCGAGCTCGGTCGTCGCCGAGCACGTCGAGCGTGCGCACCCAGTCGATCGTCTCGGCGACGCCCGGGCGGCTTGGCCAGGTCGAGCTCGCGCAGCCGGTTGACCGCGGCGACCACCTTGCGCGGCCAGCGCCTCGGACACCCCGGGCGCCCGGACGCAGGACGATCTCCACCTCGCGCTCGGCGGTCGGGTAGCCGATCCAGTGGTAGAGGCAGCGCCGCTTCAGCGCGTCGTGCAGCTCGCGGGTGCGGTTGGAGGTGAGCACGACCAGCGGCGGCGCTGTCGGCCGTGATGGTGCCGATCTCGGGGATCGTGATCTGGAAGTCGGACAGCAGCTCGAGCAGGAACGCCTCGAACTCGTCGTCGGCGCGGTCGACCTCGTCGATCAGCAGGACCGCCCGGTCGCCGGCGCGCGACCGCCTCCAGCAGCGGCCGCTCCGAGCAGGAACTTCGGGCCGAACAGCTTGTCGACCGCGGCCTCGTCGTCGACGCTGGCGCTCGGACAGCGCCCGGATCTGCAGCATCTGCCGGGCGTAGTCCCACTCGTACAGCGCCTGGTTGGTGTCGATGCCCTCGTAGCACTGCAGCCGGATAAGCTTCCGGCCGAAGACCGACGGCGAGCACCTTGGCCACTCTTCGGTCTTGCCCACCCCCGACCCTCGCCCTCCAGCAGGATGGGGCGCTGCGAGGACAGCGCGACGAACAGCGCGGTGGCCGGAGCCGCGGTCGGCGAGGTAGCCTCCCCGGCGCAAGCATGTCGGCTCAGCTGCGCCGACGGTTTCCGGCGAGGTCCAGCCAGGCGCTCTGCCTGCCCTGAGCATCTGGTTATCGACGGGACTCCAGCTGACCGAGGATGAGGTCGGCCGGACGCTGGCCGCCCTCGGGGTTCAGCTTGCCCTCGCGCTGCAGCCGTGTCCCGCCAGGCGTCGCGCAGGTCGGTGTCGTCCTCGGCCATGTCGGTCGAAGCCGACGTTGGCCATCCGCTTGCAGGACTTCCTGGTGGCCGCAGTGGCCTCGTCGAGGTCCGCGGCGGCCTGCCCGCGCGCGCTCCACACCCCGCGCAGCACGTCGAGGGTCTCATCCGGCTCGCGACTCATCTTCAGGCACCTCCGGCCGGGACTGCTGTCCGAGGCTGACTGTAATCGCTGTTAACCGCGGGGGCGACCGCCGATTAAGTGATCTCTTTATCAGCGCGGCCGTCACCGCCGTGGCCAGCGTTCTTCCATGATACTGGGCCGGGGCCGGATCGGCTCGTTCCCGCCGATCCGGCGGCGCTCTACGCTGGTGTCCTCACCGGCTCCCGGGAGGACAGATGGCCAAGCAGAAATTCGCGGATCTCCCGCCCGCCCAGCAGCGGGCGATCGTGCGTTGCCGGCGCGGTGCAGCTCACCCTGCTGGGCCGCCGCCCTGATCGACATCAGCCGCCGTACCGCAGGACCAGATCAGGGCCCCAAGCCGCTGTGGGTGGGGATCTCCCTTCATCAACACCATCGGGCCCCTCGCCTACTTCTTCTTCGGCCGCAAGAGGAACTCCGGCGAGGTCACCCGGCGGGGCTGACTCCCAGACGGTGGCCGGATCCCCGGCCGCCGACGGCGCCCCGGCGGTGGACGGCTCCCCGGGGGTGGACGGCTCCCCGGCGGTGGACAGCTCCCCGGAGGCGGCTGGCTAGGCAGGACGAGCGGCCGATCCCGCCTGCCACCTCGTTCCGCGGAACACCCGAACTCCGGTTCCCGGCGCGTGGCATGACGGGCCGCAGCTCATCCTGCGCGATGAGTTGTGACCGTCCAGCCAGTCGTACCCCCAAAGACCTCGAGGAGGACGCACGACCCAGCGCAGGGCACCGGGCCGGATGCCCTCACCGGGCCTCGACCGTGTTCTGGCAGGTGCCGGATGCGCAGGTGGCATCCGGCCGGATCACCCGGATACACGGCCGCGGTCCGCATCGGCCGGCGGGCGGGTGGAGGTCGGGCGAGCGGCCGGCGCGGGTCGTCGAGGCGGAGAGCGCGCCGATGCGGGAGGACACGTTGTTCCGCATCGCCTCGGTCACCAAGCCGATCGGCGGCGCCCTGGCGCTCAGCCTGGTGCAGGACGGGCCTGCCTCGCCTGACGACCCGGTCGCGCGCGTGGCTGCCGGAGGCGGCGAGCCCGCGCGTCCTGGTGTCCTCCGGCGCCCCGCTTGATCAGCACCACGGACGTGGCCTGGCCGGTCACCGTCCGGCACCCGCTGACCGCTGACCTGCGGCTGGGGTGGTGCTGAAGCAACCCCGCTGCGGGGCGGCGATGATGGAGCGGTGGCGTCTACCCCGGTCCGCTGGACGCCCCAGATGTCCGGGGACGAGTTCGTGGCGAGGGTCGCCGGTTTGCCGCTCGCCTTCCAGCCGGGGAGGGATGGGCTGTACGACACGGGCATCGACAGCTTAATGCATGCAACGCT
>ERZ1370068.204-contig-10183_pt1 | contig 20996 bp, 29 predicted proteins | sample MGYA00561227_ERZ1370068 | MGnify/ENA primary metagenome ERZ1370068 (study PRJEB38410, sample SAMEA6850437) | metagenome | study: Metagenomic assessment of the ecological functions of the soil: analysis of the soil microbiota associated with the... | reverse complement strand
ATGTACTTCGTTCGGTTACGTATTGCTCAGAATTCCGTAGGTCAGGCCATTTTTGTCAGAGCCAGACGTGACAACGAAAGGCGCTCCCAGCAGCAAGGCGCCGGTGGTGTACTTGGGGTCCGTTTGTATCCAGCCCAGCTCACCCCCAAGATAGAAGCCTGTCCACGAAAACGCAGGTACGTGGGCGACCGGCGCAGACTGGCTCCATCTCGCGGCGGAAGGTCGGCGGCCAATGCGGCCAAGCCGAGGCTGCACTGAGTTGTCGCAAGTAGCATGACGCCTGCAAAACGACCCATGATGCCTCGCAATCTGAGAGATGGCATTTCGCTAATGCCAGACTTGGCGGTCCCCACGCGATCGTGCGAGGCGCTGCGGCGGCCCGTGGGTTACGGAACGCCGACCAAGCGTTTCCGAAGGACTTTCGCCAAACATTTTCCGGTACTCAACGGAAAAGCGCCCAAGCTCAACGAAGCCAAATGAGGTCGCGATTTCGGTGACGGTCACGCAACGACCATGGGCCGACAACAGCACCCGCCTTGTTCCCGATAATCTCAACATTCTTAGGCGTCGACAGGGCGGTAGGCCCCGGATCTTCTGAAAAGCTTTGCGCAGGGTTCGCTCGCTGACGGCCAGCGCTCGACAGAGCGTTGGAATATCGAGCGGGGTTTGAAAGTTGGCCAGGGCTAATCTCTCAGCCTGCTCGACCAGTTCGTGGTTTGGCTTACCCACCCGCTTGCCAAGCGTGAGGACCACGGATCGAGTGCCGTTGCAATTGAACATTTGCAGCAGCCCCAATTGCGAACGCGCCATTAACGGCTCACAACGGAAACACTGCGTTGACAAACGTCAGATTGATATTGGCCTTTGGGGCAACACGGGCACTGGATTGGAATGACCCGCTCGCCGACGCTCCTGCTGCGAAGGCTGTTCGGCGAACCTCCGATACTGGAGCTCCCAAGAGATTCGAACTCCTGGCCCCAGATTCGTAGCAAAATACTAGACGGCGTTTTCCGCCCGTCATTTGGCGGGCGGTAGCTCTACGTAAACATCGGTGAGTACTTCGCTGGAGGATGCAGCCCTACGCGTAAGCCATACCTTCATCGCCGGCCCCGCGTTTTAGGAAGGCGAGTTACGTCCCGGCGTTTGGGGCGGGACGGTGAGCGGGCTAATAACGAAAGTGGTTGCCGGGGACTGGATTGAACCCGTGACCTTCAGGCTATGAGCGATGTGAGGTCTCCCTGCAGTTCGGCGGAGAATGCAAGGGACGCACTTTCGTCTGGGTAACACTTGGAGCTTAGAACGGAACTGGAGCTAAAGCTTCTAAGCTCTTCAAAAGATTGAATCGAATTTCTCTGTTCTGCGCCACGCACAGAGTCGATACGTATCCAGAACCCCAGCCAGCTTTTCTCGCCGCCTTCCCTCAGCCTCCGCTCCCGTCAAAAACCCGTCAGCCACGGGCAGCTCCGCGATCATGCGAATGCCCGGCCGCCTCCGCCAGCGAATCTGCGACGGCTCGACCGCGAGTTCGAAGCCTGGGCCAGCGCGTGAACAGCGCCTGCAGCGCGCACATCGCCTTCGATGCGTGCCGAGCTGATGGCCGAGGCAGAAATGGATTCCGGTGCCGAACGAGATGTGCCGGTTCGGCCGCCGCTCGAGATCGAGCCGTTCCGGGATGCTCGTTCGCCTCCGGGTCCATGTTGGCGGCCGCCGATCATCGCCATGATCCGGTCGCCCTTCTTCAGGCTGACGCCGTCGAGCTCGACGTCGCGTCGCACGATAGCGCGGCTTTGAGAACTGCACCGGCGAGACGAAGCGCAGAAATTCCTCCACCGCCAGACTGGCGCGGCTCCAGTCCGCCGCGAGCCAATCGCGCAGGCCGGGATCCTTCAGCAGCTCGTAGACCGATCCGCTGATCAGATGCGTCGTGGTCTCCGAGCCGGCGCCGAGCAGCAGAAACACCATCGACGACCATCTCGTCCGGCGTGATGCGCCCGCCTTCCTTCTCGACCCGCACCAGTTCGGCGATCAAGCCTTCGCCGCCTTGCGCGCGGGCAAGCCGCAGGCGCTCCTGCAGATAGCGCCGCATCTTCATCAGCCCGCCGATCATGCGCAGGAAGCCGAATGCACTGGTCGAGCTGCGCCACGCGAATTGGCCCAGGCGATGAATTTCGGCCGGTCGGCCGGCGGCAGGCCGAGCAGCTCGCAGATCACCGACAAGCGGCAGCATCCGCGCATAGCGCTGCACCAGATCGGCCGGGCTTCCATCGGCGAACAATTCGTCCGGCGAGGCCGATCGGCGATGGCGCGAATGTGCGGCTCCATGTCGAGCACCGCGCGGCGGCGGAACGCCTCGTCGACGATGCTGCGCAGCCGGGTGTGGTCCGGCTCGTCCATCGTCAGCATGTTGTTGGCGAACGTCGCGATCGAATGTCGGCATCCACCAGCGGCAGCCCGGCCAGCGCCGCCGCCCTCCTTGCGCAGCGTGAACGTCGCGCTGTCCTTCAGCACGCGGGCCGTCGCCTCGTAGGTCGTGGTGATCCAGACCGTGCCGACGATCGGAAACCGCGTCGCGACGACGGGCCCGATCGCGCGGCAGTTCGCGACGCCGGCCGCGCGGATCGCGGAAAAACGCCTCGCTGGTGAAATCCCACATGCTGCAGCCATCGACCACTCTCACAACGCCGTTCAAGCCGTCGCGATCAAGATGGTGCGCGGCGCCAGCGGTGCAAGGTTGCCGTCACCGGTCGCAGTTCCTTCGGTCGCGGCCGTGCCTGTGAAATGACGGCCGCCGACGTCCCCTCACACCGGCGGCGTGCCATGGGTGTGAAACGACGCGATCGTCTTCAGCCGCTCTGCCCGCCCCTAGCGACATTTTGCATCGCGAGAAACAGAGCTCCTTTTTGCTGACCAGTAGTCCCCGGTCTAATTGACTGATTGAGAAGCGAGGCAGCGAGAAGCCGCTGCCTCGCTTTTCGGAATGCGACGGCAGGCAGGAGTGACGACTTCAGTCCACGAGCGCCTGATAGACGAGCGACTTGAACATCTTGCGGTAATAGGCGCGTATCGGGCTCGGCGCCTGTGTCATGTAGACACCGACGATCTCTTCCTTGGGATCGACCCAGAAATAGGTGCCGGCGTAACCAGCCCACATGAACTCGCCCGCGGAGCCGGACACGCCGGCAACGCCGTCGCCCTGGCGCACTGCAAAGCCAAGGCCGAATGTATAGCCGGGCGTTCCCAGCAGCAGCTCACCCGGCTGGAACGGCGCTGCGACGCGCGTGCCGAGATGGTCTGACGTCATCAGCTTGATGGTGGAGCGGCTCATCACGCGCACGCCGTCGAGCTCGCCGCCATTCAGCAGCATCTGTCCGAACCGCAAATAATCAGTGGCGGTCGAAAGCGCGCCGGCGCCGCCGGAATCGTTCCTCGGCTCCGCAGACACATCGAGTACGCTGACCTTCTGGCCCGACGCCGGGTCGACCGGCAGCGGCTGCGCGAGGCGCGACATCTTTGACGCAGGGAGCCAAAAACTCGTGTCCACCATCTTGAGCGGCGTGAACAGCCGCTCATCCAGGAAGACGGCAAGCCGCTTGCCCGACGCCGCCTCGACGACACGGCCGAGAATATCGACGGCCATGCTGTATTCCCACATCGTGCCGGGCTGGTGAATCAAGCGGCGCCTTGGCGATGCGCTCGACCTGCTCGGCTGGTGTCATGCCGCGAGAGTCGTACTCGTGGACGCCCGGCTGGGAGAACTTGGCCTCGACGTAGGCCGCCTTCACCGGCTCGTTCTTGGTGATCTCCGCATAGGCGAGACCCGCGCTATGCCGCAGAAGGTCCTGCACGATGATCGGCCTGGCCGCCGGTACGTTCGTATAGGTGGCCTTACCATCAGCGCCGGTGGTTGCCACGCTCACTTGCATGTCTTTGAAGGCCGGCAGGAATTTGGAGATGGGATCGGTGAGCTGGATGACGCCGTCTTCGACCAGCATCATCGCCGCCACCGAGACAAGCGGCTTGGTCATCGAGTAAATGCGGAAGATCGAGTCGAGCTTCATCGGCGTATTCGCGCCCTTGTCTTGGAAGCCGATGGCGTCCGAATAGACGATCTTCCCCTTGCGGGCGACCATGACCACCGCCCCTGGCAACTTGCCGTCGGCAATCTCTTTCTTGAGCATCGTGGTAATGCGCCCAAGGCGCTCGGCTGACATGCCCACCTGTTCAGGCGTTGCCGTGGCGAGGGGCTGGAGTTCGCGCGCGCAGACTGGTAGCGACACTGTCGTGGCGACCACCATCGCAGCCAGCGCCGTCGTCGCTGCCAATATTTTCCACCTAGACATGACGTTTCTCCCGTGACCGTTCTTGCGAGGACCGAGTTCGCTCGATCCGGCAGCGATCTTATCCGACATCGTCGCCTTGGGACATGCTTCCGGATATCGGACAAGCCCACGTAGGGCGGGTTCTTTAACCCGCCAGCTCGAATAGAGCGGCGGGTTAAAGAGAACCCGCCCTACGCAGCCGAGCATCGCGATGGTGCAGGGATTGCGCGCTCCAGCCCGATCAGGCCCCGCCCCTCACACCGGCGGGGTGCCGTGGGTGTGAAACGACTCGATCGTCTTCAGCCCCCAGGCCTGGCCCTTCTTGCGCTCCTCCTCGGTCCAGACGATCGGCTTCCAGTCGGGCGCGAGGATGAGGCGGGCGCCGGCGTTGGCGACCTCGACGCGGTTGCCGCCGGGCTCGTAGACATAGAGGAAGAAGGTCTGCTGGATCGCGTGCTTGTGCGGGCCGGTCTCGATGTGGACGCCGTTCTCGAGGAAGATATCGGCGGCGCGCAGGATCTCCTCGCGGCTGTCGAGCGCGTAGGTGACGTGGTGGAAGCGGCCGCGCCGTGCCGTAGTGATCGCGGGTATAGGCGAAGTCGTAGCTCTTGTTCGACATCGTCATCCACATCGCGGCTTCCGTGCCGTCGTTGAGCACGATCTGCTCGGTCAGTCCGGCAGCCCAGATAGTTCTCGAAGAACAGGCGGTTGGCCTTGATGTCGACCGCGAGGCAATTGAGGTGGTCGAGCCGGCGCGACATTGACGCCGCGCGCGCGGAAACCGCTGCGCCTGGTTCTTCAGCGCCGGCTTCAGCTCCGGCGGCGCCTGGTACCATTCGGTCTCGTAATAGAGCTCGACGATGTGGCCGTCGGGATCGCGGCAGCGGAACGCCGGCCCCTGCCCCATGTCGCCGTCGATCCAGCCGATGTCGAAGCCGGATCCCTTCAGCGCGGCGACGCGGCGCTCCAGCGCCTGCGGGCTGCGCGCGCGCAGCGCCATGTGCTCCATGCCCGAGGTCTTCGACGCCGTCAGCTTCGAGCGAATAGCGCTCGTAATCGTCCCAGCCGCGCAGGTAGACCGACTCGCCCTTCCGGCCGCTGACCGTCATGCCCATGACGTCGACGAAGAATTTCAGGCTCTCGTCCGGCTTCGGCGTCAGCAATTCCATGTGGCCGAGATGGGCGAGATCGAAGATCGGCTCGGGGGTCATTGGCGTCTCTCTCGTAGGGTGCAAAGCGCAGCGTCCCACCAGTTCAGACCATCGTCGGCACGACGTGCGCCTGCCCACCTGCAATTACAGCGCCGCGTCACGTCGTCGAACAGTTCGTCGACGTGAACGCACGCGGGATGAGCTTTGCTGCGCGAATAGCCGATGATCAGTTCCAGCGAGCGCCGCATCTCGTCCGCGGTGAAACGCGGCGCGGCGGATGACGCGGCGGCAGATTCGGCAAGCAGCCGATGGACTTCCCGCACCGCATCCGGGTGCTGCTCGGACAAGCGTCCGGCTCACCACCACCATGTGGTTGATCGGCACCACCTTGTGCTTCGCGAACCAGGCTTTCTTCCGCGGCAGCGACATCGGCGAACAGCGGCTTCAGATCCGGATGCTCCGATTTCTCGCCGAGCACCGCATCGAGTTCGCCGTCGAGCAGCATCTGGACGATCTGCTTGCCCGCCGGCGCCCGCTTGGTCGTGTCCCTGAATTCGGCGACATGGGCATCCTCGAACGTCACCCAGTCGATCGAATCGAGATCGACGCCGTAATCATTGGCGAGAATGCCGCGCAGCCACGCGCCGGTCGTGGTGGTGAAGGAGCGGATGCCGACGCGCTTGCCGTTGAGGTCGCGCGGCGTCGAGCGTTCCCGCCTTCGCGTTGTAGAGCGCATGCGCCGTGCTGGAACCGCGCCAGCACGACGTTCGGCAGCAGCACCATCGGCTTGCCAAAGACTCTTCGCCATCAGATAGGTGACGATCGCCATCTCCGAGACGTCGAACGCCGCCTCGCGGACCATCGGCTTGAAGCCCTTGTTGGTCGGCGAATAGTCGACGAAATCGAACGCGACCAGATCGGACTTGATCGATCCGTTCTTCAGCGCGGCCGTGCCGGGATGGTCGCCGAGCAAGTGTGCGCAGGCGCATCGCCACCTCAGTCCTCCTCCGGCTCGTCGACATAGACGAGGCCCGCCTTCGCCAGCGGCTCGCGCATGTTGTACATGTCGAGCCCGAGCTCGCCTGCGGCGAGCTGCTTGCGCTTGCCCTCCTCGTCGGCACGCGCTTCTCGCCCTTGGCGACGACGTCGGCGGCATCCTTGCGGCCGATCACCACGACGCCGTCATCGTCGGCAACCACGGCATCGCCCGGCATCGACGTTGATGCCGGCGCAGACCACGGGCACGTTGACGGCGCCGAGCGTCGCCTTGACCGTGCCCTTGGCCGAGATCGCCTTCGACCACACCGGAAAGCCCATTTCGCGAAGCGACTTTGGCGTCGCGAACGCCGGCATCGATGACGAGGCCGCTGACGCCGCGCGCCATCAGCGAGGTCGCGAGCAGATCGCCGAACATGCCGTCGGTGTTGTCGGCGCTGCAGCCGACCACCAGGATGTCGCCGGGCTTGCACTGCTCGACCGCGACATGGATCATCCAGTTGTCGCCGGGCTGCGCCAGCACGGTCACGGCGGTGCCCGCCGCCTCGGCGCCGGTCCAGACCGGGCGCAGATAGGGCTTCATCAGGCCGAAGCGGCCATAGGCCTCGTGCGCGGTGGCGACGCCGAGCGCGCCCAGCCGCTTCGACCAGCTCGGCATCGGTTCGCTTGATGTTGCGGACAACGACCGTCTTCATGCCAGTTCCTCCATCGCCATCGGGAACAGCCGCTGATAGGCCTCGCCATAGGTCATCGGCCTTGCCGGTATTGCGGCCGCCCTGCATGCCCCGCTGCAGCGCGACCCGCTCGTAATAGGCCCACAGATGCTTTTGCGCGGCGAGAATCTCGAACGTCTTGCGCTTGATGTCCCAGACCTCGTCGATGTTGAGGATCACCTGCGGCTTGAAATTGCACATCTCCGGCTGGTGCGGCTCGAACAGGAACACCGGCGGCGCGGAATAGGTGTATTTGGCGCCGGGCTTGTGGCCCATCGCCTGCGCCACCACGCGGGTCTCCTGCGCGAAATGCGCGGCATTCGGATGATCGAAATTATAGGGATCTTCCAGCGCGTGGGTCAGCACGAAGGACGGATTGAGCTCGCGGTAGATATCGACCATGCGGTCGAAATGCGCCTCGGTCAGCCGCAGCGGATAGTCGCCGGCGTCGAAGAACTCGATTTCCGCGCCGAGCATCTCGGCCGCGCGCTGCGCCTCGTCGCGCCGGCCGGCCTTGACCTTCTCCAGCGTCGCGCCGGCTTCCTTCCAGGCGAACTGGCTCTCGCCGCGCTCGCCGAACGACAGGCAGGCGATCTTGACGCGATAGCCGCTCTTGGCGTGCAGCGCGATCGCGCCGCCGGCGCGCCAGACGAAATCGCCGGGATGCGCCGTGACCACGAGGCCCGTCTTGCCAGCATTGCTCATGATCTGGGATTTCCTCCTTCGCTTGTATGCGGTGGCCGTCGCACCGGTCTCGTGACTATTGTTTGGCGATGCCTGCCCGCTCGATCACCTTGGCCCATTTGTCGATATCGTCCTTCAGCCGGTCGAGGATTTCCTCGGGCGAGCTGGCCCTGGCCTCGATGCCGAGTTCGAGCGCGCGCTTCTTCAAGTTCCGGCGTCTCGAGCACCTCGCGCAGCGCGGCGTTGAGCGTCTTGATCACCTCCGGCGGCGTGCCCTCGGGCGCAAAGATCGCGTTCCACGACCGCGCCTCGAAATCGCCGCCGCCCGCTTCCTTCACCGTCGGAACATCCGGCAGGAACGCTGGTGCGGACCGTGCCCGAAGATGCCACCGCAATCAGCCGCCTTGTCGGCGACGTGCGACTGCACCGCGGTGTAATTCTCGATCGCCATCTGGATATCGCCGCGCAACAGCGCGATCAGCACGTCGGGCGAACTGCGGAACGGAACGATGGTGACGTCGACGCCGGCGGTCGATTTGAACAATTGCGCCGAGAGGTTCTGCGTCGAGCCCGACATTGATGGTGCCGACATTGAGCGCGCCGGGCTTTTGCCTTCGCCGCCTTGATGAAATCCGCCAGCGTCGGATATGGCGAGCCGGCTTGCGTAACGAAGATGAAGTCGAAATAGCCCAGGCTCGATACCGGAACGAAATCGGTCACCGGATTGAAGCTCAGGTTCTTGAACAGCGAAACCGAGATGGCGGTGCCGTTACTCAGACAGCGCCAGCGTATAGCCGTCGGCCGGCGACGACAGCACGGCGCGGGCGGCATTGATGCCGCCGGCGCCCGGCATGTTCTCGATGACGAAGCGCTGGCCGAGCTTTTCGCCGAGTTTTTCGGTGACGATCCGCGCGGTGACGTCGGCGACCCCGCCCGCGCCGAACGGCAGGATCAGCCGCACCGGACGGTCAGGATATATTTGCGCGCGCGCGATCTGCGGCATCAGCAGCAGCGCTGCCAGCACTATCATCGCCAGCGATCGATGCGCCAGCGGCCAGCTCATATTGAACCCGTCACGCGCTTGTCCGCCATTGCACGCGCTCATCAGAATTCAAACAGCCGCGCGGGATTGTCGACCAGTATCTTCTGCTGCAGCTCCGGCTCCGGCGCGAACAGTGGAATGAGGTCGACCAGATCGCCGTCATTCGGCATCGCCTTGACGTTGGGATGCGGCCAGTCGGTTCCCCAGATCACGCGATCCGGCGCGGTCTCGATGATACGCCGCGCAAACGGCACCGCGTCGTGGAACGGCGGCCCGCCGGAGGACACCCGTTCGCAACCGCACACCTTGACCCAGCATTTCTCGTCGCGCGTCATCAGGTCGATCAGCGTCCGGAACGGAAGCTGGTCGAGCCCGTCGGCCGCCTTGACGCGTCCCATGTGATCGATGGTGTAGCGCACCGGCAGCTTTTGCCAGCATGCTCGGCATATTCGGGCAGGTCGATCGCGTCGAAATGCAGGTCGATGTGCCAGCCGAGCGGCGCGACCATCGCGACGATGCGATGGAACACCGCCATATCAGGCACGCCGCCGAGATGGCGCACGAAATTGAAGCGGCAGCCGCGAAAGCCGCCGTCGTGCAGCTCGCGCAGGCCGCGCTCGGTGATGCGTATCGTCGATATTGGCGACGGCGCGAAAAGTCCCGTTGCTCACGGCGATGGCATCCAGCGCCACGCGGTTGTCGGTGCCGTGCACGCTGGCATTGACGATGACGGCGCGGCCGATGCCGAGCTTCGTGTGCAGCGCCGCGGAAATCTTCCAGCGGCGCATCGGGCGGCGTATAGGGCCGTCCCGGCGCGTAGGGATATTTGTCGCCGGGGCCGAAGATATGGGTGTGCGCGTCGCACGCCAGCGCCGGCAGCTTGAATTTCGGCGTTCGCGTATCAGGATCGGGTCCGGGAATGGTCGGCTTCGCATGATGCCTTCTGCAGTGACTTGGTCGCGCTGCACGGCGCCTCGATTCACGAGTCGATTTTCTTCCGCTGCCGGCAGCGCTTTGCTGGCGGCTGACGCGACTTCGCGCCGGCGGCACGCTGTCGAGGTGATCGACGTCGGACGCCTGCAGCGAGGCGACCGTCGCTGCGACCAGTTGCTCGATGCGCTTCGGCCATATCGGCGCCATCGGCTTCGCCGCGCGACAGCCGCGTCACCCGCTCCGGGCTGACCAGGGTGTAATAGAGTGCGCCGAGCAGGAACTGCGATCGCCAGACGATCGTCGTCCGCGGCAGATGCGGCAGGCTCTCGCTCGATGGCCTCGATGAAGGCGTTGGTGGTGTCGTCGAAGATCTCGGCGATGATGCGGCCGACCACGGCGTTGCCTTCCGCCGACATCACCGCGCGCAGCCGCGTGAACCGCGCGCCGCCGCCGGCCAGATCGCTGCTCGACGAAAACGCCGGCTGCACATAGGCGCGCACGATCGCCTCGAGCCGGTCCTGCAACGTCGCGCACGCGCCTGGCGGCCACCAGCAGTTCGATGCGGCGCTTGTTCATGGGCCCGCAATGGCGCTTGTAGATTTCCAGCAGCAAGCCGTCCTTGCTCTTGAAATGATAGGTGATGCTGCCGGGATTGGCGCCCGCCTCCAGCGCGATGTCGCGGATCGACACCGCATTGAAACCGCTGCGTCGAGAACAGCAGTTCGGCCGCGCTCAGGATCGCTTCCCGCATGTTGGGATTTCGCGTCATGGCATTTGCTTTCCGCTCTCGACTTTTGTACGTTTGTACAAAATATCAGGTCTAGTCAACAAACATCTGGGTGGCGCGCCGCCCCGCGACTGGACGGAATGACAAGGGAGAGCCGCCGGATGCGCCGGATCATCGTTGCGTTTCTGATCGTTGCCGGCGCACTGGCCTGGCGCGGCGTCGGCCCTGCCATCGCGGTCGATCTGGAACCGCGCCTGATACTGGCGCCATCGGGCGTGTTGCGGGCCGGACTCTATCCGGGCACGCCGACCTCGATCCTGCCGGATGCCGGATCGGGCGAGCCGCGCGGCGTCGGCTACGATCTCGGCAAGGAGCTCGCGCGGCGGCTCGGCGTCCCCTATGAGCCGGTCGTGTTCGCCAAGAACGCCGAAGTCCTCGCCGCCGTCAAAAGCGGAGAGGTCGATGTCGCCTTCACCAATGCGACGGCGGTGCGGGCGCGGGATATGGACTTCGGCCCGCCCTTTCTCGAAATCGAACTCGGCTATCTCGTCCCGCGCGGGTCCGCGCTGACAACGCCGGCGGAGGTGGATGCACCGGGATTGCGCGTCGGCGTGACCGCAGGCAGTTCCTCCGACGCCACCCTTTCGCGCGACTTCAAGCATGCCCAGATCGTTCGCGCCGCCACCTTCGATGTCGCGATCGAGATGATGTCGACCGGCGCGATCAATGCCTACGCGACCAACAAGGCCACGCTGTTCGAAATGGCGGAGAAATTGCCGGGGTCGAAGGTTCTCGAAGGCCGCTGGGGGATCGAGCGGCACGCCATCGCCATTCCCAAAGGACGCGAGCAGGCAATGGCTTTCATCCGCCAGTTCACGAACGAGGTGAAGTCGGAAGGCGTGGTCGGCGCCGCGATCGCACGCGCCGGATTGCGCGGCGCCACGATTTCGGCTGCGGAGTAGCGATGCCGCGCCGCCTCGCAACAAACTGCCGCGCGCGAACGAGGCACGACGCATGAATTTCTCAAATGATACGCCCAACAAGGAAGGACTTTCGCCTCATGCCCCGACGCAGAACAATCATCCGCAGCATCGTCGCCGCCGCCCTGTTTACGCTGGCCGGCACGAACGTTTATGCGGAGCCGTTCCCGACCAAGCCCGTGCGCATCCTGGTGCCCTACGCCGCCGGCGGCGCCGTCGACGTGCTGGCGCGCACGCTCGGGCAATCGCTGTCGAAGACCTGGGGACAGCAGCCGGTGATCGAAAATCGTCCGGGCGCCGGCGGGATCATCGCGTCGCAGGCGCTCACGCAATCGGCGCCGGACGGCTACACGCTGATCCTGGTCGCAAGCGGCCATCCGCTGAACCAGTTCTTCTATCCAAAACTGCCCTACGACACCTTCAAGGATTTTACCGCGATCAGCGAGATCGCCTATTCGCCGCTGCGCGATCGTGGTGTCCAAGGACAGTCCGGTGAAGAATCTTGCAGGAGTTGCTGGCGACGTGCGCGCGCGAAGCCGGAGTCATTATCGTACGGCATGTCCGGCAACGGCACCTCGGCCCATCTCGCCGGCGAGCTTCTCAACTACATGGCCAAGGTCAAGATCCAGTCGATCCCCTACAAGGGCGGCGCCCCTGCGCTCACCGCCGTCATCGCCGGCGAGATTCCGATGAGCGTCAATCCGCTGCCCGAAGTGGTCGGCCAGCTCGAGGGCAATGCGGTGCGCGCGCTTGCGGTGACGACGGCCCAGCGCTCGAAGGCATTGCCCGACGTTCCCACGGTCGCGGAGGCCGGCATCCCCGGCTATGACGCCTCGGTCTGGTGGGGCTTTCTCGGCCCCGCCGGCATGGCGCCTGACCTGGTCGCCAAGATCCACGCCGACCTTGCCGCCGCGCTGAAGGATCCGGTGGTTCTGACCGCGCTGGAAAAGATGGGCGCCACGCCGGTCGGCAGCTCGCCCAGGGATTTCGACGCCTTCATGCGCGCTGAGGCCGCGAAGTGGGAGCCGGTGCTGAAAGAGGCGAATATCAAGATGCAGTGAGGTATTGCGCGGACTTCGCCAGTCGGATCACCGCGCATTCGCCGGCGCGTGCACGTGCCACAGATCGGCGCGCCAGTGCAGCACGACCGCGAGCATCAGCGCGAGGCCGGCCGACCGCATAGAGCGTACCGGTCGCCGCGAAGCCGATCTCGTCGATCAGGCTGCCGGCGGCCAACAGGCCGAGCGGCAGGCCATAGATCACCATCATGCGCACGCCCATCACCCGGCCGCGGAAATTCTCGCTCGCGGTGCGCATCAGGATGACCGGCGATCGAGATCATGGCAAGGCTTTGCGAGAAGCCCGCCAGCATCAGGCACGCGATCGCGGTCGGCACGGTCTGCATCTGCACGAACATCAGCAAGGTCGCGTACCACAACACGGTCGAGCGCCGATCATCAGCCGCGCCACCCTGATATGCCGCCGATCAGGCTCAGCACGATCGAGCCGACCAGCGAGCCGATCGGCAAAGCTCGCCGACAGATAGCCGAGCCCGGTCTGGTTGGTGCCGTAGATCGTCCTGCGCGATGTAAGGCAGCAAGCCGTTGGTCAGCGGATAGGCGGTCAGGTTGGCCAGGAACGCGATCCAGAGCGCGGCGCGCATCCGCGGCGTGGTCCAGCACATAGGCCACGCCCTCCTTCAGATCGCGCAGCGGCGAGCGCTGCAGCGCCTCGCTGGCGATGTCTCGCCGGCCGGATGCGGCTTTGCGGGCGCGACCACGCACAGCGTCAGCGCGGTGGCGATAACATAGAGGCAGACGATCGCCACATAGGCCGGCCCCATGCCGAGCGCAGCAAACAATCCGGCGCCGCTCAGCGCGCCGGCGATGCGCGCGGTGTCCATCGTGGTGCGGGAAATGCTGATCGCGCCGATCAACTGATCATGCGGCATGATGGTCGCGACCAGCGCGCCGCGCACGCCGAGGTCCGATGGCCGGACGATGCCCATCAGCGGCCGCGACGACGAAGACGATAGAGCGGAGTGAGATGACCGGACAGCGCCAGCGTCATCAGCATGGCCGCCAGCACCGCGTAGGTCGCGCGCATCATCGCCAGCAGGTCGCGATGGCCGATACGGTCGCCGACCACGCCGAACATCGGCGCGACCAGCGTACCGACATAGCCGAGCGAGGCGAACACGGTGAGCAGCAGGACCGATCCGGTCTCGACCAGCACGTACCAGCCGAGAATGAGCGTCTCCATCTCGAACGCCCACGAGGTGAAGCAGATCGGCGGGCCACTGGAAACGGTAATTCCTGATCACGGAATGGTGCGAGCGCGGAAGGCCGCGCCGAGGTCGCTCAAGACTGCGCTGTCGCGGTTCATCGCGTTCCACCCTGCCCTGTTTCTTGTTATGCAGAACTGCGATAGCAAGCCGCGCCTGGCGTTTCAAGCAGCCGACTTCAAGCAGCCGACATGGCCCTGCCGCGGTGCGAGAGCAACAGCCGCCTGACTTCGGCGGCCGGTATCGCAGGGCTGAACAGATAGCCCTGCATCTCGGTGCAGCCGAGGATGTACAGCAGATTCCGCTGCTGCTCGGTTTCGACGCCCTCCGCCGTCGTCGTCATGTCGCTGGCGGCGGCGATGTTCACCACGGCCTGGACGATCGACGAGGACGCGCCGGGACCGGCGATATCCTTGATGAAGGAGCGGTCGATCTTGATCTTGTCGAACGGGAAGCGCTGCAGATAGCTGAGCGAGGAATAGCCGGTGCCGAAATCGTCCAGCGCGATGCGCACGCCGAGCTCGCGCAGCTGGTGCAGCATGGCGAGCGCCGCCTCGTCGTCGCGAATGAGCACGGCCTCGGTGATCTCGAGCTCCAGCCGGCTCGGCGGCAAGGCCGGCAGGCCGCGAGCGCCGCCGCCACGTTCAGCGCCAGCGTCTGGCTCCTGAACTGCACCGGCGAGACGTTGACCGCGACGCGGACATGGTCCGGCCAGGTGGCGGCCTCGGCGCAGGCGGTGTCGCAGCACCCATTCGCCGAGCTGGTTGATCAGGCCGGTGTCTTCGGCGATCGGGATGAATTCCGCCGGCGAGATCATGCCGCGTTCGGGATGCGCGCCAGCGCAGCAGCGCCTCGCAGCGATGAGATCTTGCCGTCCTCGAGATTGACCACCGGCTGGTAGTGAGGTCTCGAGGCCGCCGTCGGTGATCGCCTGGCGCAGGTCGAGCTCCAGGCTGCGCCGCGCCCTGGCGCGCTGCATCCATGCCGGCCTCGAAGAAGCGGTAGGTCCGCCGTCCGTCGCCCTTGGCGCCGTAGAGCGCGAGGTCCGCATTCTTCAGCAACTGGTCGAGGTCCAGCCCGTCGCCGGGGGCCAGCGCGATGCCGATGCTGGCATCGGTGGTGATCAGATGACCCATGCATTCAAGCGGCTGCCGGATCGCCGAATGGATTTCATCAACCAGCCGAGTGGTTTCCGACCGGTCCTTGATAGCGGTCTGAATGACGGCGAATTCGTCGCCGCCGAGCCGGGCCGCCACATCGGTTTCTTTGAGGCAACCGCGCAGGCGCTCGGCGACGCCCTTGAGCAGCTCATCGCCGATCGGATGGCCGAGCGCGTCGTTGACGCTCTTGAACTCGTCGATGTCGATATAGAGCACCGCCAGTTGCTCGCCCGGCCGTATCGCCTTGCAGCGCCTGTTCGAGCCGCTCGCGGAACAGGACCCGGTTCGGCAGGTCGGTCAGCGCGTCGTAATGCGCCAGATGCGCGATCTTCTCGTCGGCGCGCCTGCGCTCGGTGATGTCCTCGATGGTCGCGACCCATCCGCCGCCCTTCAGCGGCCGGTTGATGATCTCGATCGCCCGGCCACCCGGCGCTTCCGTGAGCTGCCGCGTCGCCTTGCCGAGCGACACCGTTTGGATGATCGCGTTGCAGAATTCATCGACGTCGCCATCGAATGATCCGGTTTCTTTCCGGTGGGCGATCAGCCGCTGCATGGTGCAGCCGGGCTTGGCCACGTCCGGCGACAGTCCGAACATGTCGAGATAGGGCTGGTTGCAAATGATGATCCGCGCGGATGCATCATAGAGAACAAGGCCTTGCGGGATGTTGTTCACGGCAATCGAGAGCTGGCGCCGCTCGGCCGCCAGCCGCTGATCGGTCAAGCGATCGCGCCTCAGCAGCAGCCCGGCGACCACGACCAGGACGGCGACGAGCGCAAGCAGCACGCGTTCGCGCACGACTCCACGCCAGGTCGCGATGTCGGCCGCAATCACCGCCGCGAGCAGGATCCCAGCACACCAGCAAGCAGTTTGACCGTTCTGCTTCCTCGCGCAGGACCGGCAGAACCGCCCGACATTTGATCACCGCCCTCTTTCACTCACCCGACCTGCCTTTGGAATGCGACGAGGTCCGTGCAATGGAACTCAGACCTCTGGTCGCGCGCCCCAGCGACAGTGTTACGCAGTACATGATGGAAGGCGCGTTACAACTTGCGGTTAGCAATCGGTTACCGTTGCACACGTGCCGGCTCCAATCCGCGATCCGGCATCGGAGGTTACCGGGTCGCGGCCGGCCAGCCGCTGCTCTCGTGCGGGATGGTAAACGAATGATTAATCGAAGCCGGCATCGCGCGCAGCCGGAAATGCGCGAAAGCCCTTGATTTTCCAGCGTAACTCGACACTCGGCAGCGCCGACGAAGCGCCGCTGCGAAACGAATCCTGACCGAGATGCGGCGGATTTAGCTGATACGAAACCCCGCCGGCTTAACCGTTTCGCTAGCCGGGGCTGCCCATAATGGAGCCAGACCCAATTCATGAGCATCCAGGTTCAACACTGTGACATCCTTCGGACGTGTGATTTCCGTGCGCGGCTCCCTCGCCCGGGTCGGACTGCTGGCGACAGGCCAGATGCCCGTCTCGGAAGTGCGCGCCACCGTCGGCCGCTTCATCAGCATCCGCTGCGCACAGCTTCCACCATCGTCGCGCATGATCACCGAGGTGTCCTGCGAGGACCTGCCGAGCTCCGACAATTATATCGCCACCGCCGTCGGTCGACCTGCTCGGCGAGATTCTCGGCGGCGAGCGCCCCAAGTTCCAGCGCGGCGTCACCAATTATCCGACGATCGGCGATGCCGTCGACCTGATCACCAACCAGGACCTCCGCACGGTCTACGCGCCGAGCGGATCGGACCAGATCAATGTCGGCACCCTGCAGCAGGACCGCTCCGTCATCGCCTATGTCGATGTCGAGGAGATGCTTTCCAAGCATTTCGCGGTGCTCGGCTCCACCGGCGTCGGCAAATCGACCGGCGTCTCGCTGCTGCTGCAACGAGATCCTCGAAGGCGCGGCCGAACCTGCGCGTCTTCCTGCTCGACGTCCACAACGAATATGGCCGCTGCTTCGGCGACCGCGCGCTGGTGCTCAACCCGCGCAACCTGAAACTGCCGTTCTGGCTGTTCAATTTCGAAGAGATCGTCGACGTGCTGTTCGGCGGCCGTCCCGGCGTGCCGGAAGAACTCGACATTCTCGCCGAAGTCATTCCGATGGCGAAGGGCATCTACACCCAGTACCAGAACTGCCGACCGGCTCGGGCTCAAGCGCGTCGATCCCAAGACGGTCGGCTACACCGTCGATACGCCGGTGCCCTACCGGCTGGTCGATCTGATCTCGCTGATCGACGAGCGCATGGGCAAGCTGGAGAACCGCTCCTCGCGCATCATCTATCACAAGCTGATCTCGCGCATCGAGACCGTGCGCAACGATCCGCGCTACGCCTTCATGTTCGACAACGCCAATGTCGGCGGCGACACCATGGCGGAAGTGATCAGCCATCTGTTCCGCCTGCCCGCCAACGGCCGGCCGATGACCATCATGCAGCTCGCCGGCTTCCCGGCCGAAGTCGTCGATTCCGTGGTGTCGGTGCTGTGCCGCATGGCGTTCGATTTCGGCCTGTGGAGCGACGGCGTGTCGCCGCTGCTGTTCGTCTGCGAAGAGGCGCACCGCTACGCCTCGGCCGACCGCAACATCGGCTTCGGCCCGACCCGCAAGGCGCGTCTCGCGCATCGCCAAGGAAGGCCGCAAATACGGCGTCTTTCTCGGCCTCGTCACCCAGCGTCCGGCCGAACTCGACGCCACCATCATCTCCCAGTGCAACACGCTGTTTGCGATGCGGCTTGCCAACGACCGCGACCAGGCGCTGCTGCGCTCGGCGGTGTCGGACGCCGCCGCGAACCTGCTGTCGTTCGTGCCCTCGCTCGGCACCCGCGAAGTGCTGGCCTTCGGCGAAGGCGTGGCGCTGCCGACGCGCCTGCGCTTCAAGGAAGTGCCGGTCCACCAGCTGCCGCGCAGCGAAGCCACCATCGCGACCGTCGCCGTCGGTCGCCGCCGGCCATGACATGCATTTCGTCTCGCGCCGTGCTGGACCGCTGGCGCGGCGCCACCTCGCATCGCGACGTGCCCAACGATCCCGGCATCAGCGACCGGCCCGCCGCGCGCGTCATGACGCCGGTGGAAGCGCCGATGCTGCAGCCGTCGATGGGGCTCGATCCCGACCGCTTCTCGCTGCTGAAAAAGCCGCTGCGCTGAGCGCGCGCTGGATTCGCGCGATTTCCTGCGCGCAGCCGGTTTCGCACGCCGGCGCGAAAACGCTCTATATGGTCCCGGCAACGCCGCATCGCGCGGCCTCAGCCGGAACCCTTCCATGACGCAGCCCGTCGCCAAACGATTTCCGACGCCCTCCATCGACAAACTGCCGGACGACATCCGCACCCGCATCCTGGCGGTGCAGGAGAAATCCGGCTTCGTTCCGAACGTCTTCCTCGACGCTGGCCTACCGGCCCGACGAGTTTCGCGCCTTCTTTGCCTATCACGACGCGCTGATGGAGAAGGACGGCGGACCTGACCAAGGCCGAGCGCGAGATGATCGTGGTCGCGACCTCAAGCGCCAACCAGTGCCACTATTGCGTGATCGCCCACGGCGCGATCCTGCGCATCCGGGCCAAGAACCCGCTGATCGCCGACCAGATCGCCGTCAACTACCGCAAGGCCGACATCACGCCGCGCCAGCAGCGCGATGCTCGACTTCGCGCATGAAGGTGTCAGCCGGCGCGAGACCGTGGTTTCGAGGCGGATTTTGCCGATGTCGCTGAGCCACGGCTTCGACGACGACGACATCTGGGACATCGCCGCGATCGCGGCCTTCTTCGCGCTGTCGAACCGGATGGCCAACGTCACCGCGATGCGCCCGAACGACGAATTCTATATGATGGGGCGCGCGCCGAAATAGGCTGCGCAAAGAGGGATTGCCCGTTGCTGGACTGGACCGAAATCATACTGCGTCTTTGCATCGCGACGCTTGCCGGCGGCGCGATCGGGCTCAACCGCGACCTCCACGGCAAGCCGATCGGCTTGAAGACGCTGAGCCTGGTCAGCCTTGCGACCGCGATGCTACTGACGATGGTTCATTCCGATGATGTCCGGATTGTTTCCGACGCCGGAAGCCGAGTCGTGCAGGGCATCTTGACGGGTATCGGCTTTCTCGGCGCCGGCGTGATCGTTCACGCCGGCCGCCATTTCAGGGTCCGCGGGCTCACCAGCGCCGGCCTGCCTGGCTTGCGCGCCTGCATCGGAATCGTCTGCGGCCTCGGGCAATGGCGGTTGGTCACGGTCGCCCTCGTCATCACCTTCGCGGTCTTGCCCGTCTCGGCGGCCCACTTGAACGTTGGCTGCACAAGAAGCTCGGCGGCAAAGGAAGAGACGCTGCACGAACCTCTCCTCATCATCGGCCGACCCTGCCGACCTAGTCGAACCTGAGTCGTCCGACGCGGGTCCGCACCAGCCGGGCAGATAGACCGCGTCCTTGCTCTTGGCAAAGCCCAGCGCCTTCTCCATCGCCTTGTCGAAATCGTCCTCCACGCTCTTGCGCGACATCTTGCGGCGCAAGAAATCCGCCCACAGGAATTCGCTGAACGGCGTGGTGTCCTTTGGCAAAGCCGCCGGCGCGGCGCAATTCGCCGGCGAGGCTGCGGAACGGATCGTCCTTGAGGTCCGCCACCGATTTCGGCAGGTCCTTGAAATGCCGGCGCTCGCCCTTGGCGTCGTAGGGATAGACCCATCGCTTGTTGTCCATCACGCCCCAGAACGCATCGCGCTCGACCATGGTGAGGTCGCCGATGACGCGTCACCAGGACATGCCTCGACGCCTTCGTCATGCAGCGCGCGCGCCAGATGATGGTGGTCGACCACATAGTGAGCGCTCGTCCGGCCCAAGCACGACCGGGATCATGTGCTTGCCGAGCAGCTCCGGCGCGCTTCTTCTCCGATTTGTGCTCGCGCCAGCGCTTGCGCTTCTCCTTTACCTCCCGCATCCCGACCGTCATCTGGGTCGGACGCAGCGACAGGATCGGGATCGGCTTGAGGATCGGGTCGCGCGTATTGGCCATGATTTGAACTCCTTTTCTGCCCGAGCCTCGACGTAAGCCGCTGAGGCGAGCGGCGTTATACTATGAGCCTTGATGATGCGCCACTCAAATCGCTGCAACGGCTGCGGCACGTCATGCCAGGATGTGCCGGAAGCCGAAGGCCACGGGCTTCGTCGACGCGACCTCGACGCCGCGCGGATGGATGGCTGCCCGCGTCTGCGCCATGCAACATTTTATGTTGAAGCGCTGCCGCCGTGCTAAAAGGATCACGACTTTTCGCGGACCGGCGGCAGTGAAAACCCAGCGGCCCATTCATCTCGGACGACGAGCACGTCGTGCTCAAGTTCCGGCCGCGCACCTCCGGCTCATCCGCCGGGCCGGCGGGAAGAACCCGAGCCGGGCCAATGACCGGCAGCCGGCGGCGAACGACCTGTCGCGCTATGAGCGGCCCCGCGACGAGCCGCGACGACTTCCGTCATCGCATGCTGGCCAATGTCGCAGCGCTCGCGTTCACCGTGGCGCTGACCGCGATCGGCATCTGGCTTGCCATGAGCATCGCCGATCTGCGCAAGACCCAGGACTGCGTGCTGATGGGCCGCCGCGACTGCGCCCGGATTTCGGTGATGCCGCAGCGGCTGAACTGCCGGGAACCGAACGGGCCGTTTTGGCCTGCAGAACCAGCTCCCCGCCGGCGTCGCCAACCTCCATTGAACTAAGGCCCCGCTCCGATATACGGGCACTCGACTCCGGCCGGGGAACAGGGCATTGCCGGCGCCGCGCCCCCTCTCCTGCACCGTCCCGGAATTTATCTCCAATATATCAAAGGCTTAATGATGTCCTTCCACATTCGATCAGATCGCCAACATTATCGCGGAAACCTGCGACATTCCGCGCGACACGATCAAGCCGGAGAGCCATGCCATCGACGATCTGGGAATCGACAGCCTCGACTTCCTCGACATCGCCTTTGCCATCGACAAGGCGTTCGGGATCAAGATGCCGCTCGAAAAATGACCAGAAAGCCTTCGA
>ERZ1370068.9696-contig-8455_pt1 | contig 21004 bp, 19 predicted proteins | sample MGYA00561227_ERZ1370068 | MGnify/ENA primary metagenome ERZ1370068 (study PRJEB38410, sample SAMEA6850437) | metagenome | study: Metagenomic assessment of the ecological functions of the soil: analysis of the soil microbiota associated with the... | reverse complement strand
GTATTACTTCGTTCAGTTACGTATTGCTCGGCTCGTCGCTGCGCGCGAACCGGCTGCGCATCATCGACACGCGTCATGGAGTCGAACACGCAGCTCGATCGCCAACCACACGGCGCTCGCCGATCCGCTGGAAGCGGACCGAAGCTCGAGAACATCGCGCTGCTGCTCGAAGGCCGCCATCGAGGCGCAGGGCCGCGTCGGGCTGATGCTCAACGTGCGGCGCGACCGATCTCGCCGCCGTTCTGGCGCTGCTGCCGGCGCTGCAGCGGCCGACGATTTCCGCGCTGAGCGACGACGAGTGGGTCGCGGTCAACACGATCATCGAAGAGCGCGACGGTCCGCGATCTGATCCCGAAGCTGAAGGCCGCGCGCGCCGCAGGGCATCGTCGAGTATCCGCTGAACAAGATCGTGCTCTGAGCGGCATGCGAAGGTCGAGGATCGGTCGAGGCGACAGGATCGAGCGTGAGAATCGTCGAGCGACAACCGGCTGCTCGACGCGGCTGCGCGCGCGCCGGCGCGATCGCGCGTTCGAGCGGCGCGTGCGCGGCATCGTCGATCGGCGTGCGCGACCGGCGGCGATCGCGCGCTGCTGCGCTTCGCGCGACGGTTCGACGGCGCTGACGGCGCCGCTCGAAGTGACGCGCGACGAGATGCGGCGCCGGCGCGGCGCGCGTCGCGCCGATCCGTGCGGCGCGCCATCCGCCAGGCCGCCGACAACATCGCGCGCGTCGCGTTCCGCCAGATCCCGCAAGCACTGCGATCATCGCGGTCGCGCCCGGCGTCTCGGTCGAGCAGCGCGTCGAGCCGCTGGCACGCGTCGGCTGCTACGTGCCCGGCGGCCGATTCCCGCTCCCTCGTCGCTGCTGATGACCGCGGTGCCGGCGCGCGTCGCCGGCGTCGCGCGAGATCATCGCCGTGCTGTCCGCGGCCGGAGCCGGCGGTGATGGCGGCGGCGCTCGAGGCCGGCGTCACCCGGCTGTTCCGCATCGGCGGCGCGCACGCGATCGCGGCGCTGGCCTACGGCACGCGCGACGGTGCCGCGCGTCGACAAGATCGTCGGACCCGGCAACCGCTACGTCGCCGCGGCCAAGGCGCTGCGTCGCCGCGCGACTGCGCGATCGACTTCTACGCCGGCCCGACCGAGATCGTCGTCGTCGCCGGCGGCGGCCGCGCCGGACTGGATCGCCGCCGATCTCGTCGCGCAGGCCGAACACGATCCCGACGCGCGGTCGATCTTCATCACCTGGAATCGCGCCGCTCGCCGTCGCGCGTCGCGCAGGCCGTCGACGCGGCAGCGCGGCCGCGATCGATCGTCCGGCGGTCGCTCGCGGCGCACGGCGTCGTCGTCGTCGCCGCGATCGCAGACGAGGCGATGGCGCTGGCGAACCGGCTCGCGCCCGAGCACCTCGTCGTCGATCGCGAGTCGCTGATCGAGCGGCCGCTGACGGCGGGCGCCGTGTTCGTCGGTCCGTTCACGGCGCAGGCGGCCGGCGACTACGCGACCGGATCGAACCACGTGCTGCCGACGTCGGGCGCGGCGCGATTCCGCGGCGGCCTGAGCGCCGCCGACTTCGTGCGCGTGATGTCGGTGCAGCGCGTCACCCGCGCGGGCCTCGCGCGGCTGGCGCCGACCATTCTGCCGCTCGCGCGCGCCGAAGGGCTCGACGGCGCACGCCGAGTCGATCGAGATGCGGCTGCGACAATCGATCGGCTCGAGCCATCAGCCATGCAGCCATCAGCCATGTCGCATTACCAGAAACCGCCGGAGCTCTACGACGGCCTGCGGCTGCACCAGAACGAGAACACCGGCGGCTGTTCGCCGCGCGTGCATCGAGGCGCTGGCGCGGCTGCGCGCCGGATCAGATCGGCTTCTATCCGCCGTACGCCGCAGCCACGCGACGCGCGTGCGCGCGATATCTCGGCGTCGCGCCCGACCGCGTCACGCTCGTCGAACGGGCTCGACGAAGGCATCATGGCGCTCGCCGTCGGCGTATCTGCGGCCGTCGGCCGGCGGACTCGTGCCCGAAGCGATCGTGCCCGGAGCCGGCCTTCGAGATCTTCCGCTTCGACACCGGCGGTCGCCGGCGGACGCGCTCGTGCCGGTGATGCCGCAGCCCGACTTCGCTTTCCGCTCGACGAAGTGCTCGCGGCGATCACGCCGCGACGACGCGGGTCGTGTTCCTGACCAACCCGAACAACCCGACCGGCGTCGTCGATGCCGCTCGAGGCGATCCGCGCGATCGCGCGGCGCGTGCCGACGGAGGCGGTCGTGTTCGTCGACGAGGCCTACGCCGAGTTCGCCGGCGCGACGCTTCATCCCCGAGCTGCCGTCGTTTCCCGAACGTCATCGTCGGACGGACGTTCTCGAAGGCGTTCGGCCTTGCGGGCCTGCGGATCGGCGCCTCGTCGGCGCGCCGGACACGCTCGATCCGATCCGCCGCGCGATGCCGGTCTACAGCGTCAACATCGCCGCGGTCGTCGCCGTGCAGGCGGCGCTCGGCGATCTCGATCACCTGCACGACTACCTGCGCCAGGTGGACGAGTCGAAGGCGCTGCTCTACGCCGCGTGCGATCGGCTCGGGCTGACGTACTGGAAGAGCGCGCCGAACTTCGTGCTCGTCTGCGCCGGCGATCGCACCGACGCGCTGGTCGACGGCGCGTTCGCGCGCGGCGTCTACCTGCGCGATCGGTCGACCGAGCCGGGCTGCGCCGGCTGCATCCGCATCGGCGCCGGCATCGTCGAGCACACGCGCCGCTGCATCGACGTCATGGAAGAGGTGCTGTGCGCCGCGCGGTGATCGATCGGCGGACGACCGAGACGCAGATCGCGCTGGACTCGGCCTCGACGGCAAGGGCCGCTATCGCGTGCGCGACCGGCATCCGCTTCCTCGATCACATGCTGGAGCTCGTTCGCGCGGCACGGCGCGTTCGATCTGACGATCGACGCGACGCGGCGATCTCGACGTCGATCAGCACCACACCGTCGAGGATCTCGGCATCGCGCTCGGCGAGGCGGTGTCGCAGGCGCTCGGCAACCGGCGCGGCATCAACCGCGCCGGCTACTTCGTCATGCCGATGGACGAGACGCTGGCCGTCGCCGCCATCGATCTCGGCGGCCGGCCGCACGCGGTCGTCGACCTCAAGGTGCAGCGTCGCGCGCGTCGGCGACCTGCAGACCGAGCTCGTGCACGATTTCTTCGAAGGCTTCGCGATCGGCGCGCGCGCGAACGTCCACGTCAAGGTGCTCTACGGCCGCTCGAGCCACCACAAGATCGAGGCGGTCTTCAAGGCGTTCGCGCGCGCGCTGCGCGTCGCCTGCGCGAAGGACAAGCGGCTCGCGCGCATGCTGCCGAGCACGAAGGGCCTGCTGTGATCGCGCTGATCGATTACAAGCGCCGGCAACCTGACGTCGGTGCAGAAGGCGCTCGCCGGCGATCGGCGCCGACGTGTTCGTGCCGGACGCGACCGGCGCGATCTCGCGACGGCGCGCGGCATCATCGTGCCCGGCGTCGGCCATTTCGGCGCGACGCGCGCGCTCGATCGGCGCGTGGATCGACGCGATCCTCGACGCGCGTCGGCGAAGGCCGGCCGCTGCTCGGCATCTGCCTCGGCATGCAGTGGCTGTTCGAGGGCAGCGACGAGGCGCCCGATGCTGCCGGGCCTCGGCCTGCTGTCGGGGCGAGTGCTACCGGCTGCGCATCGGCGCCGACGGCGATCAAGATTCCGCACGTCGGCTGGAACACGCTCGACGCTGCAGCGCGACGGCGTCGATCGTCGACGGCGTGGCCGACGGGTCGCAGGTGTACTTCACGCACAGCTACGTCGCGCCGATGACCGGCGACACCGTCGCCGTCGACCGAGCACGGCGAGCCGTTCGCCGCCGATCGTGCAGCGCGGACAGGTCGCCGGCGTGCAGTTCCATCCGGAGAAGTCGGGCGACGTCGGGCTGCAGATTCTGCGCAACTTTCGTCGAGCTGGCCGGTTAGACCGAGCTCGTGCTGTCCAAGCGCATCATCGCCTGCCTCGACGTGCGCGACGGCCAGGTCGTCAAGGGCGTCAACTTCGAAGGGCTCGCGGTCGGCCGGCGATCCGGCGGAGCTGGCGCGCCGCTACAACGCCGAAGGGATCGACGAGCTCGTGATCCTCGACATCACCGCGACGCTCGAGCGCGCGGCGCGCGCTGGCCGACACGATCCGCGCCGTCGCGCGCGAGCTGTTCATTCCGCTGGCCGTCGGCGGCGGCATCCGCACGGAAGCGGACGCCGGCGGCGGCGGTCGACGCGGGCGCCGACAAGGTCAGCCTCAACACCGCCGCGCTCTGCAGACCCGTCGCTCATCACCACGCTCGCCGACCGCTACGGCAGCCAGGCCGTCGTCGTCGCCATCGACGCGAAAGCGCGACGGCGATCGGCTTCGCCGTCTACGCGCGCAGCGGCCAGGCGGCCGCCGATCGCGACGCCGTCGAGTGGGCGCGCGAGGCCGAAAGCGCGCGGCGCCGGCGAGATCCTGCTGACGTCGATCGATCGCGACGGCACGAAGGCCGGCTTCGACTGCGCGCTGACCGCCGCGGTCTCGGCCGCGGTGTCGATTCCGGTGATCGCCTCGGGCGGCGCCGGCGGCGCTCGACGCATTTCGTCGACGTGTTCACGGCCGGCCGCGCCGACGCCGCGCTCGCCGCGTCGATCTTTCACTACGCCGAGACGAGCGTGGCGTGCGCTCAAACGGCATTTGCGCGACCACGGCATCCCTGTGCGCTCTGAGCTGACGGCTTTAGAATGACGGGCTTCCGAGGTCACGAAGAAGCTTTGTAGCAGCCGTTCATGCCTGGAGAAACTGAGCCGTGAAAAGCATCACTGCAATCGCTCGGGGGACGGTCTGACGCGGTCAGTTTGGCGCAGCAATGTTGCTCGCCCTGTGCGCTCGCGGCGTTTCGCTGCCCAGCAGCGCGCGCCGGATGGCGTCGCCCTCAACGACGATGGCCTGCCGCAGTACTCCACGTTCTCGCTCTGCGCCATCGATCCGGCGACCGGCCAGTCGGGCGCGAGCGTGACGACGCGCGTGCCGTTCGTCGGACGCGCGGTGCCGCACGTGCGCGCCGGCGTCGGCGCCGTCTGCACGCAGGCATCGACCGTCGTCGAGTACGGCCCGCGCGGACTCGACCTGCTCGCGAAAGGCGTCGAGCCGCAGGCGGTGCTCGCGCAGCTGCTGGCCGACGATCAGCAGCGCGAGTCGCGTCAGGTGGGCGTGATCGACATGAAGGGCCGCGCCGCGCGCGCATACCGGCAAGCAGAACGGCAACTGGGCGGGCAGCCGTCAGGGAAGCAACTACACGGTGCAGGCGAACATCATGGTCGGCCCCGAAGTGGTCGAGGCGGTCGCGGCGACGTTCGAGGCGACAGAAGGCACCGGGATGCCGCTGGCGGAGCGGATGATCCTCGCGATGGAAGCCGGCTACGCGAAGGGCGGCGATCGCCGCTGGGGCAACCTCCAGTCGGCGGCGATCAAGATCGCGGACCCGAACGATCCGGGCCGCGGCGACGATCACATCGCGCTCGCGATCGAAGTCGGCGAGCACCCGGAGCCGGTCGCCGAGCTGAAGCGGATCTACTACACGACCGGCCGCCGCCTCGGGCTATCGCACGCTTCTCGCAGAGTCGAAGGTCCGGACGTCATCGAGCTGAAGCGCATGCTCCACGCGCTCGGCTACTGGCGTCCGTCGCTCGCGGCGTTTCCGGATCCGCCGGCGTCCATCAACACGCCGAAGATGCAGGAGCTTCAGAAGACCGACCGCGCGCAGTACGACAAGCTCGTCGCGGACGCGCGCGCGCAGCAGACCGCCTACACCCGCGACTACGCGACGCTACGACGACGAAACGATCGCCGCGGTGGACAAGTTCCGCAAGGATCGACAGCATGGACTATCAGGGCGACGCGCCCGGCCTGGTCGACGCACGATTCGTCGCGGCTGCGTCCGCGTATTTCGACAGAAGCTGCGAGAAACACAGTACGGCACGTAGCGCGCAAGCGCTAAGCGCTAGCACTCGGCAGCTAGCACCTAGCACCTAGCACGAGATGCTGATCCCTTCGATCGATCTGAAAGACCACGCCGTCGTGCAGCTCGTCCAGGGCGAGCGTCTCGCCATCAAGGACCCGCACGTCGTTCCGGTGGATCCGGAAGTTCGAGAAGTTCCCGAAGGTGCAGGTGATCGACCTGGACGCGGCGATGGGAACCGGCGAACAACCTCGACCTCGTGCAGTGGATCGCGCGGTCGCTCGCCTGCCGCGTCGGCGGCGGCATCCGCTCCGTCGAGCGCGCGCGCGACTGGTGCTGGAAGCGGGCGCGCAGCAGGTCATCGCCGGATCGGCGCTCTTCAAGGACGGCGCGCCGGACCTCGAGTTCGCCCGCACACTCGCCGAGGCGGTCGGACGCGAGCGCGTCATTGCGGCCGTGGATAGTCGCGGCGGCCACGTCGTGATTCACGGCTGGAAAACCACGCTGCCGCTCACGGCCGTCGACGCGGTCCGCGCCCTCGAGCCGTTCTGCGACGAGTTTCTCTACACCCACGTGGACACCGAAGGACTCATGGGCGGGACCGAGCATGGCCGCCATCCTGGCCGTCACGAAGGCCACGACCGGCGCGTCACCGCCGCCGGCGGCATCACCACGCAGGAGGAGATCGACCAGCTCCACGCCCTCGGCGTCGACGCCGTCGTCGGCATGGCGATTTACACGGGGCGCTCAGTCTCGACGACTGAAGGTCCAGCCGTTGCTAGGCCTGCTCGCCGTGCGCAGAGCGCGAAGCCTGCCTGCCGAAGCGGCGCGAGTCGCGATTCGGGTCAGAACGTTCGAGGCGGCAACTCCGTCAAACACCCCATGCGGAACTATGCCCTCGCCGCCTTCGCTGTCCTTGCGCTCGTCGGCGTCTTCACTCGTCGCCTCGACGACCGGAGCACCGAGACACATCACGCGGACGGAGAAGCTGGAGCCAGGCGGCACGCTGCAGGCTCAAGAACTTCTCGGGCCGGGTCATCATCACGGCGACGCGACCGGACCGACGTCGTCATCGACGCCGTCCGGCGGGCGATCGGGACGCGGCTGGACCGCTCGAAGCTCGAGATCTACACCGGCGGTTCGACGCTGGTCGATCGACGCGAATCAGCGCGACCACGTCGTCTGGTTCAGCTGGTCCCGCAAGAACCGCATCGTCGAAACCGACCTCGACATCAAGGTGCCGCGCAAGATCAACCTGGACGTCAACGTGTTCAGCTCGCCGGTCACGGTCACCGGCGTCGAGGGTCGCACAAGCATTCACGGCTTTTCGTCCGGCATTCAGCTCGACGACGTCACCGGCTCGGTTCAGGCCCACACGTTCAGCGGATCCGGTGGAGATTCGGGCCGAAGACCTGGGTCGACGAATCAGTCGATCGACGTGGACACCTTCAGCGGCAGCGTCGAGCTGCACGTCCCGGAGAACGCGCGCGGGTACCGTCACCTTCAACTCCTTCAGCGGCCGTCTGAATTCGGAGATGCCGCTGACGCTGCACAGCAGCAGCCGGCGGTCGCTCAAGGCCGAGCTCGGCGGCGGCGGCGGCGGCACTCTGCGCTTCAAGACCTTCAGCGGCAGCGTCCGGATCGACCGATAACCACTGCTACAATAGGTAGTTGCCCGCTGAAGGGCTTGCACCTATTGTGAGCACTGTAGTCCAGGCCGATCCGCGCATCCGTCGCGATCCGCGGCCGGTGTCGTCGGAGCGGATCGCCGACGGACGGAAAATTCCTCCGAGTCGGCGACGAGCGCTTTCTCGTCAAAGGGCGTGACGTACGGCACGTTCGCGCCCGACGCGCAGCGGCTATCAGTTCCCGCCGCTCGCCGCAGGTCGCCGAGGACTTCCGCCTGATGGCGGAGCCTCGGCATCAACACCGTCCGCACCTACACGCGCGCCGCGGCGCGACCTGCTCGACGAAGCGGCCGCGCAGCGGCCTGCGCGTCATGGTCGGCCTGCCGTGGTCGCAGCACGTCGCGTTTCTCGACGACCGCGCGGCTGAAGCGCGACGATCCGCCGCGAGATCGCCGACGAAGGTCGCGCGAGCTCGGCGATCACCCGCGCGTGCTCGACGTTCGCGCTCGGCAACGAGATCCCGCCGGGCGTCGTCCGCTGGCACGGCCGCGTGCGCGTCGAGCGCTTCCTGCGCAGCCTGTACGAGGACGCGAAGGCCGCGTCGCCCGCGAGCCTGCTTCACCTACGTCAACTTTCCGCCGACCGAGTTCCTCGACCTCTCGTTCTTCGACATCTGCGCGTTCAACGTCTACCTGCATCGCGAGCCCGAGCTGCGCGCCTATCTCGCGCGGCTGCAGCACATCGCCGGCCAGAAGCCGCTGCTGCTCGCCGAGGCGGGCGCCGACAGCATTCGCGAAGGCGAAGCCGGGCCAGGCCGACGATCACGGCGATGCACATCCGCGCCGCGTTCGAAGAAGGCGCGTGCGGCGCGGTCGCGTTCGCCTGGACCGACGAGTGGTGGCGCGGCGGCCATCCGGTCGAGGACTGGAAGTTCGGCCTCGTCGATCGCCGAGCGCCGGCCGAAGCCGGCGGCGCGCGCGGTCGCCGGCGGCGTTCGCCGACGCGCCGTTCTCGCGCGAGCGGCAGCGCGACCTGGCCGCGCGTCTCGGTCGTCGTCTGCGCCTACAACGCCGCCGACACGCTCGAGGACAACCTCGCGCTCGCTCGAGCAGCTGACGTATCCGGACTACGAGATCATCCTCGTCAACGACGGCTCGAAGGATCGCACCGAGCGAGATCGGCCGCAGCGCATCCGCGCGTCCGCGTCGATCGACACGCCGAACGGCGGCCTGAGCGCCGCGCGCAACGTCGGCCTGGCCGAAGCGACCGGCGAGATCGTCGCCTACACCGACGCCGACACGCGCGTCGATCGCGACTGGCTGACGTTTCTCGTCCAGCCGTTCCTCGACCTCCGACGTCGTCGGCTCGGGCGGCCCGAACGTCGTGCCCGCCGACGATCCGCCGATGGCGCAGTGCATCGCGCGCGCGCCGGGCGGCCCGACGCACGTGCTGCTCGACGATCGCATCGCCGAGCACGTGCCCGGCTGCAACATGGCGTTCCGCCGCGACGCGCTGCTCGCGATCGGCGGCTTCAATCCCATCTACCTCCGCGCCGGCGACGATGTGGACGTGTGCTGGCGGCTGCAGGCGCGGGGCTGGAAGATCGGCTTCGCGTCGGCGGCGCTCGTCTGGCATCACCACCGCGCGTCGGTCAAGGCGTACTGGCGCCAGCAGGTCGGCTACGGCGAGGGCGAAACCTGGCTGATGGCGCACCACCCGGAGAAATTCCTCGACGGCCGCATGCTGTGGCGCGGCCGCATCTACAGCCCGCTGCCGTTCGTGCGATCGCTCTGGGGCACGCGCATCAACGCCGGCGTCTGGGGCACGGCGGCGTTCCCGTCGGTGTACCGCACCGACGTCCACCCGTTCGCGTTCCTGCCGCATTCGATCCGGTGGCAGGTCGATCTCGTTCGTGCTGACGCTGGCCGGCGCTGGTCGTCGCCGCGACCGGCGAGCACCGGTGGGCGGCGGCGCTGCTGCTCGGCAGCGGCGTCGTCGGCCTCGCCGTCGACGATCGCGAAGAACATCGCCTACGCGATGCGCTCGGACGTCGATTCGCTGCCAGGGCGGCAAGCTCTGGTACCGCGCGACGGTCGCGTATCTGCACTTCCTCCAGCCGCTGGCGCGGCTGCGCGGGCGGATCCGCGGCGTGCTGTCGCCGCCGGCGGTGGCGCTGCCGCCGGCCGAGCCGCAGACGCAGCCGCGGCCCGCGGCCGTCGCTCGCCGGAAGCGTGGCGCGCGCTGCTGCTGATCTCGGGCAACGTCACCGAGGATCGCTTCTGGAGCGAGACCTGGACGTCCGGCCGATCGCGTGCTGGCGCAGCTCACCGACTGGCTGCGCCGCTCGCGCGCGGTGCGCATCGATCGAGATCGACGAAGGCTGGTCCGACGATCGCGACGTCAGCGTGTTCGTCGGCCGCTGGGCGTGGCTCGACGTCCGCGCGCTGGTCGAGGAGCACGGCGGCGGCAAGGCGCTGGTCCGCGTCAGCACGCACCTGCGGCCGACCGACGTTCGGCGTCGTCGCCGCGCGTCGGCACTCGGCGCGGCGCTGCTCGTCGGCGCGCGCGGCGCCGGTCGTCGCGCTGCGCTGGCCGCTCGGCCGGCAGCGCTCGTCGCCGTCGCTGACCGTCGGCGCTGATCGCCGTTCGTCGCGCTGGCGCACGGCGCAGACGACGGCGATCGTGCGGCGCGGCATCGCGCGGGTCACGCTCGGCACCGGGATGGTGCGCGATGCCGTCGGAGCCCGGCGCGCGTGCCGCTCATCGCGCCGTCGCTGCTGCGCATGCTACGGCCTGCGCAGCGCGATCATCTTCGTCGTGATGATCGTGGCGCTCGGCGCCGGCACGTTCATGCTGCGCGAGGCGGCGACCGGCGCCGGTGATCGGCGGCACGCAAGGGCTACGCCGGCGACTACGGACCGGCGATGTCAGGCGTGGCTCGACACGCCGGGCGGCATCGCCGTCGCGCCGCAACGGCGACATCTACTTCGCCGACTCGAACAACGACGTGATCCGCCGCGTCGACGCGCGCAACCACGACATCGAGCCGGTCGCCGGCAACCACGAGCTCGGCAGCGGCTTCTCCGGCGACAACGGTCCGGCGATCGTCGCGCAGCTCGACACGCCGGACGGCGTCGCGATCGCGCCCGACGGCGACCTCATCGTCGCCGACTCGCACAACGATCGCATCCGCCGCGTCGATCGGCCGACCGGCATCATCACGACGATCGCCGGATCGGGCGAGAACGGCTACGACGGCGACGACAAGCCGGCGACCGAGGCGGCGCTGAACACGCCGAGCGCCGTCGCCGCCGCGCCGCAACGGCGACATCTACATCGCCGACACGCTGAACTACCGCGTCCGGATGATCGACGCGAAGACCGGCCTGATCCACACCGTCGCCGGCGACGGCGAGCCCGGCGACCGCGCAGAACGTCGGCGACGGCGGTCCGGCGACGAGCGCGCACCTGAACATGCCGAGCGACGTCGCGATCGCGCCGCAACGGCGACATCTACATCGCCGACATGCATCACAACCGCGTCCGGCAAGGTCGACGCGAAGACGCACATCATCACGACCGTCGCCGGCAACGGCGCGCTGGGGCACTCGGCGGCGACGACGGTCCGGCGACGCAGGCGACGCTGGCCGGACCGGCGGGCATCGCGCTGGTGCCCGAGCCGGGCGGCAAGCGTGACGATCTTCATCGCCGACTACTACAACGGCACGTGCGCGCCGTCGGTCCCGACGGCATCATCCGCGACGTGAGCGACGAAGGGCGCGTCGCGTTCGGCGCGCCGACGCGCGTCGCCTTGCGCGTCCGGCCGCGCGCGGCTGGCTCTACGTCGCCGACTCGAGCAGCGATCAGGTCGTGCCGCTGATCATCCCGAGGCATCGCGCCGAAGCCTGATCTCCGCCGCGGCGCGGCTGCGCCGCGCGCGCGAAGGTGGGCGGATGAGCGAGCCGGTCGTCGCGGCCAGCGCGACCGACGGCGCTGCTGCGCTGGACGCTGTCGTTCCTGCGGCCGTACCGCGGCGCGTGTCGCGCTGCTGGCGGTGCTGCTGGTCTCGGAGATCGTGCTCGGCGCGCTGCAGCCGTGGCCGCTCGCGATCGTCATCGACTACGTGCTGACGCCGGCCGATCCGGCGGCAGATCGTTCCCGGCTGGCGTGCAGCCGTCGATCACCGCGCTGACGCACGACAACCGGTTCGCGCTGCTCGTCGTCGTCGTCATCGCCGGCGTCGTGCTGCAGGTCGTCAACCAGTTCGTGTCGGCCTACGGCACGCAGGTGCAGGTCGACACCGGCCAGCGGATGGTCTACGACCTGCGCGGCACGGCTGTTCGAGCACCTGACCGGCGCTCGGGCTGCACCACCACATCACACACGAGCACGGCCGACGCCGTCTATCGCGTCGACGTCGACGCCTACGCGATCGAGAACCTGGTGATGAGCGGCATCTTTCCGCTCGCGACGTCGATCATCGCGCTGACGGTGATGTTCGGCGATCCTGCTGCGCATGAACGTGACGATCGCGCTGCTGTCGCTGACGGTCGTGCCGTTCCTGTATCTCTGCCTGCGCTACTACACGTCGACGCTGGTCAACCGCGAGGAGCGCGTCAAGGAGCTCGAGTCGAAGCTGCTCGAGCGGCTCTACGAGACGTTCGGCGCGATGCGGCTGGTCAAGAGCTTCGCGCGCGAGCCGCACGAGCTGCAGCGCTACGCGCACGCCGGCGAGCACGACGATGAACGCGCGCATCGCCATCACCTGGCAGCAGTCGCTGTTCTCGGTGGTCGTCAGCACGATCACGATCCTCGGCACGGCGCTCGTCGTCATCGTCGGCGGCAGCTTCGTGATGACGCGGCCGGCTGACGATCGGCGCAGCTGACGGTCGTCATCAGCTATCTCGGCGCGGTCTACGGACCGCTGTCGGCGATCGCGCACACGACCGGCCAGCTGCAGGGCGCGCTCGCCGGCGCCAAGCGCGTGCGGGCGATGTTCGCGCTGATGCCGGAAACCGTCGACGCGCCCGACGCGATCGACGCCGACCGACGTCAAGGGCGACATCAGGTTCGAGGACGTCGGCTTCACCTATCCCGAACGGCACGCGCGTGCTGCACGACATCACGTTCGCGGCCAAGCCGGGCGAGATGGTCGCGCTCGTCGGCCTCACCGGCGCCGGCAAGACGACGCTGGTCAGCCTGATCCCGCGCTTCTACGACGCGACGGTCGGGCCGCGTGCTCGATCGACGGCGTCGACGTCCGGCAGCTACCGCGTGCGATCGCTGCGCGAGAAGATCGCGATCGTGCTGCAGGATCCGGTGCTGTTCGCCGGGCACGATCGCCGACAACCTGCGCTACGGCCGGCTCGACGCGACCGACGCAGGAGATCGAGCAGGCGGCGCGCGCGGCGCACGCGCACGAGTTCATCGCGCGCCTGCCGAAGGGCTACGACACCGAGATCGCCGAAGCCGGCGGCGGCCTGTCGGGCGGCGAGCGCCAGCGGCTGAGCGTCGCGCGCGCGATCCTGAAGAACGCGCCGATCCTGATCCTCGACGAGCCGACCTCGTCGCTCGACGCGATCTCCGAGGAGATCGTCTTCGCCGCGCTGCGGCGGCTGCGCGCCGGCCGCACGACGATCGTCATCGCGCACCGCCTGTCGACGGTCCGCGACGCCGACCGCATCCTCGTGCTCGACGGCGGCCAGATCGCCGCGCAGGGCCGGCACGACGAGCTGCTCGAGAGCGAGCCAGCTCTACCGCCGGATGTGCGCGCGGCTGTCGGTCGGCAAGTCGCTCGACGATCCGGAGAGCGTCGACGAGCTGATCGAGGCGGCGAAACGATGACATGTCAGATGCGGATCGGTTCGGATTGCGGATCGAGTTCGGCGTCAGACCGATCCGACATCGCTGCCCGAATCCTGCACCGAACCTGCCGATGAAGATCCTGTTCGCCGGCATCATCGCCCGCTATCCGTTCGGCGGCGTCACCTGGTGCTCGCTGATGTACCTGCTCGGCCTGCGCGCGCTCGGCCACGAGGTGTTCTACATCGAGGACACCGGCGAGTGCGTCTACGACCCGGTCCAGAACACGCGCGCGACCGATCCGACCTACGGCACCACCTACATCCACAACGCGCTCGAGCCGTACGGCCTCGGCGACCGCTGGTCGTTCGTCAACTACGACGGCAGCTATCACGGCCGCAGCGCCGACGACGTGCGGCGTTACTGCGGCCGGACGCCGATCTGTTCATCAACCTGTCGGGCGGATCGTGGTTCTGGCGCGACGAGTACGCGCGCATCCCGCACAAGGTGTTCGTCGATTCCGATCCGGCGTTCACGCAGCTCGCGATCGCCAAGGCCGAGCCGTGGTACGTCGAGTTCTTCCAGCGCTTCGATCATCTGTTCACCTTCGGCGCGAACATCGGCACGCCGGCGTCGCCGATTCCGACCGGCGCGTTCACGTGGCACAAGACCTGGCAGCCGATCACGCTGGACGACTGGCGCGACCGACGCCGCGCCGCGCGATCGCTTCACCACGCGTGATGACGTGGCAGATCGAGAGCTTCACCGACGTCGGCGGCAACAAGGATCAGGAGTTCGTGAAGTTCATCGACCTGCCGTCGCGGACGCCGCAGCGCTTCGAGCTCGCGATCAACGGGCCGCAGCAGCTGCTGCGCGAGCACGGCTGGGACACGGTCGACGCGATGGCGCGTGTCGCGCACGCCGCCGGACTACCGCGACTTCATCCAGCGGCTCGAAGGCCGAGTTCGGCGTCGCCAAGCACACCTACGTCGCGAACCGATCCGGCTGGTTCAGCGATCGCACCGAGTGCTATCTCGCGTCGGGCCGGCCCGCGCTCGTGCAGGACACCGGCTGGACGGCGCACCTGCCGTCGGGCGACGGCCTGCTCGCGTTCTCGACGCCGGACGAGGCGCTCGCCGGCATCGATCGCATCAACGGCGACTACGATCGGCACGCGCGCCGCGCGCGTCGAGATCGCGCGCGAGCACTTCGACGCGCGCGTCGTGCTGCCGCGCGCTGCTCGGACGACGGCGTGCGCCATGAGGATCGCGCACATCGCGCCGGTCGCGACGACGATTCCGCCGCCCAAGTCCGGCTCGGTCGAGACGATGACGTCGCTGCTCACCGAAGGGCTCGTCGCGCGCGGCCACGACGTCACGCTGTTCGCGACCGCCGACTCGAAGACCAGCGGCGACGCTGCACGCGATCTACCCGCACGGCTACTGGCACGACGAGCACATGTGGCCGTGGGAGCTCTACGAGATGCTGAACCTCGCCGCGGCGGTCGAGCGCGCGCGCGAGTTCGACATCATCCACTACGAGGCGGCGTACTACCCGATGTCGCTCGCGTTCACGCGGCTGTCGCCGACGCCGATCGTGCAGACGCTGCACCATTCGCCGAGCGCGGCCGAGGTCGCAGCTGTGGTCGCGCTATCCGGAGGCGCCGTTCGTCGCCATCTCGAACGAGCAGGCGCGGCTGCTCGCGCGGCCTCAACGTCGTCGGCACCGTGCTGCACGGCATCGACACCGACAACTTCACGTTCCGCGAAACGCCCGACGACTACCTGCTGTTCCTCGGCCGCTTCACCGAGGGCAAGGGCGTGCTGCAGGCGATCGAGATCGCCAAGCGGGTCGGCATGCGGCTGATTCTCGCCGCGGCCGAAGACGACTACTACCGCGAGCAGGTCGCGCCGCACGTCGACGGCCGCCACGATCGTCTACTTCGGCGAGGCCGACTTTCACGGCGAAGGTGAAGCTGTACGGCGGCGCGCGCGCGCTGCTCTATCCGATTCAGGCGCGCGAGCCGTTCGGCCTGGTGCTCGCCGAGGCGATGGCGTGCGGCACGCCGGTCGCCGCGCTCGACCGCGGCGCGGTCCGCGAGGTCGTCGACGACGGCGTCACCGGCATCGTCTTCGACGATCTCGAGCAGATGGCCAACGAGCTGCCGCGCGTGTTCGATCTCGATCGCCGCCGCGTCCGCGAGCGCGCCGTCGCCCGCTTCGGCGCCGAGCGCATGGTCGACGAGTACATCGCCGTCTACACGCGGATCGTGGAGGCGCATCGTGCCCGACGCTAGCGCCGCGCTCCTGCTGCCGGCCGCACCGTGCTCGCCATCTTCGCGCACCCGGACGACGAGTCGCTGGCCTGCGGCGGCACGCTGGCGCGGCTCGCCGACGCCGGCGCCGCGTCGTGATCGTGCTGCGCGTCGCGCGGCGAGCGCGGATCGATCAGCGATCCGTCGCTCGTGCCCGGACGGCGACCTCGGCGCGCGTGCGCGCGCGCGAGCTGCGCGAGGCCGCCGCGCGTGCTCGGCGTCGCCGACGTCATCGTGCTCGATCATCCCGACGGCGATCTGCGCTGGGACGACGTGCCGCGAGCTGCACGCCGAGATCGTCGACGCCGATCCAGCGCTACCGGCCCGACGCGGTGATCACGTTCGCGGAGGACGGCCTCTACTGGCACCTCGATCACATCGGCGTCCACGAGCGGACCTACACCGCGGTCCTGTCGCTCGGCGCCGCGGCGCCGCCGCTCTACTACGTCACGATGCCGCAGGGCGTGATGCGCGAGGTGGTCGAGGCCGCGCACGCCAAGGGCGGCGCGCCGCCCGACTCGAGCTTCTGGGGCATCGCGCCCGACGCCTTCGGCGACGGCGCCAAGCCGCCGACGCTTCGTCGATCGACGTGCGCGACTGGGCGCCGCGCAAGCTCGCCGCGCTGCGCTGCCATCGCACGCAGATGGGGCCGAACAACCCGATCGCCTGGATCGACGAGGACGAGGCGCGGCGCTGGCTCGGCGTCGAGCAGTTCCGCCGCGCGCCGCTCGAGCGCCGACCGGCGATCCGATGCTCGAGCATGCTCGGCGACAAGTCGCCGACATGCGGATTGACACGCTCGACGATCCTCCGCTGCCCGTACTGCGGCGGACGGCTCGAGCTCGTCGACTCGCTGTTCCACCGCCGCACGCGGCGACGAGATCCACGACGGCATCCTCGGCTGCCACTGCTGCATCTTCCCGCTCGTCGACGGCATCCCGGTGCTGCACCTGCTGCCGGCCGCGACCGCCGCGCGCGATCACATGCAGGCCGGCCAGCCCGATCTCGCGCGGCGCGCGATGTTCGGCCTCGACGACGACGCGCAGGCCGAGGCGTTCGACGCGGTCGGCGTCGTCGGACACGGCGACCTACCGCGACACGGTCGAGGCGCTCGGGCCCGAACTTCGAGGGCGGCTATTTCCTCTATCGCTTCTCCGATCCGACCTACATCGTCGCGCAGGCGGTGGCGCGCGCGGTCGGCGGCGACGGTGCTCGGCGGCGGCAGGCGGCGCGCGATCGACATCTGCGGCGGATCGGGCCACGTGACGCGGACGCTGCTCGATCTGTCGCCGGCGCCGCCGGTGCTCGCCGATCTGTACTTCGCGAAGGTCTGGCTGGCGCGGCGGTTCACCGCGCCGGGCTGCGAGCCGGTCTGCTGCGACGGCAACGCGCCGATGCCGTTCGCGCGCGGCGCGTTCGGCTTCGCGATGTGCACCGACGCGTTCATGTACATCTGGACGAAGCGGCAGTTCGTCGGCGAGATGGAGCGGCTGATCGACGACCGACGCCGGTGCGCGACGCCGGGCGCCGTGCTGATCGGCCACACGCACAACGAGCGCACCTGGAGCCCGTCGCACGGCCAGCCGCTGTCGCCGGAAGGCTACGCCGACGCTGTTCGAGACGCTCGAGCCGCGGATCTTCGGCGAAGGCAGCCTGTTCGCCGACGTCGTCGCCGGCGGTCCGCTCGATCTGCCGCGGCGCGACGACCCGCGAGACGCTCGACGCAGATCCGGCGCTGACCATCATCGCGCAGCCGCGCACCCGGGCGTGTTCGCGCCGCATCCGCTGCCGAGCCGCCAGCCGGCGCGCGCGGCGAGCTCCGCATCAACCCGCTCTACGCGCGTCGAGCGCGGACGGCGACCGCGTGCGCGCTGCGGCTGCGAGTTTCCGTCCGAGGACTACGCGGACGAATACGGCGCCTGCCGCCAGTATCTGCCCGACGACGCTGACGCTCGATCGATCGGCGCTCGCCGCGCATCGGCGACCGGCCGGGTCGCCGGCGACCTCGATCGATCTGCGTGCGCCGAAAGGTGATCGTCGATCTGCCAAAGCGCTACTATTAGCGCCCGATGCGACCGACCGCATGCGGCTCTCGCGCCGCGCCGCCCGCGCCGCACTTCACCGATCCCGTCCAAACGCCGCGGCCTGCTGGTCGCCTTCGAGGGCCCGGACGGCTCCGGCAAGACGACGCAGCGCAAGCTGTTCAAGACCTGGCTGCAAGTCCGAGGGCTACGACGTCGTCACGACGAAGTGGAACTCGTCGGATCTGATCAAGCCGATCATCAAGAGCCGCAAGGCGGTGCGCGCGCTCAGCCCCGAAGAGTTCTCGCTGCTGCACGGCGCCGACTTCCGCCACCGCGTCGAGCAGGTGATCCTGCCGGCGCTCTGGGACGGGCAAGCTGGTGATCGCCGACCGGTTCCTGTTCACCGGGCTGGCGCGCGACGTCGCGCGCGGGCTCGATCTCGACTGGGTGCTGAAGCTGTATCAGCCGCTGCTCTGGCCCGACCTGGTCTTCTACTTCGCGGTCTCGCCGGTCACCTCGGGCAAGCGCGTCACGGCGACGCGCATGCCGAACTTCTACGAGGCCGGCCAGGACGTGACCGAGGTCGACGATCCGGTCGAGAGCTACCAGCGGTTCATCGCGCGCGTGATCCGCGAGTACGAGTCGCTGGCGCTGATCTTCAACTTCATCACCGTGGACGCCGAGCAGTCGATCGGCGAGCAGCATCGCCAGATCCGCGAGCTGTTCCTGCGAAGGCCAGCAGCGGCCGTGGTCGGACTGGAACGTCGGACGCGGTCGCCGAGTGGCTCGCCGCTGACCGGAGCGGCCGATGACGACGAAGCGACGGCGAAGGCCGCAGCTGATCGCCGTCGACGGCGTCGACGGCCGCGGCGCTCGCTCGCGGCGCGCGGCACGGCGCTCGGCGCGCCGCGGCGCGCGGCGGCATCAGCCGGTGGGACGCGTCAGGCGTGTTCGAGGATCTCGCGGTGGCCGACGACGACGCCGGGCGCGCCGTCGGCGCGGACGCTGCTGCTGCTCTACGCGGCCGACCTCGCGTTCCGCCTGCGCTGGCAGATCCGGCCGGCGCTCGCCGAAGGGCGCACCGTGGTCGCGGCGCCGTACGTCGACACCGCGGTGGCCTTCGGGCGCGCCGCGGGCTGATGCCCGCGCGTGGCTCGACGAACCTGCTTCCGCTTCGCGCCGCGGCCAGCCGAGCGGCGCTTCGTGCATCGCGACGCCGGCACGCGCGGTCGCCGCGAAGGATCGGGTTCGTCGGATTCAGCTGCGATCGGATCACGGCACCGCCGCCGGCGCACGCGCCGCAGATCGTCGACGACACGGCGGCGCAGCTGCGCCGCGCACGCCGCGCGGCGCCGACTGCGCTGACGACTCGCGGCTTAGCGGCCAGCGCCTGCTCGCGTCTGGCGCGGTCGGCGGCGACCTGCGCGCGACCGGTCGCTGCGCGTCTGCGCGCCAAGTTCGTCAGGAATCGGATCGACTCGTCCTCGAAGTCCGCGTTCGTAATAGACTTCTCGCGGATCGGCGTAGCGTCCGCGTCGCGAATCTGATCCGCGCTGCGATCTCGCGCTCCGAGCCAGCCGAGCTGTCGGTCTGGCGCCGTCGCCGGCGTCGGCCTGCATCGACCGGAGTTCGCGCACTCGAGGAGCGTGTTCGAGCCAGAGCTCCCGCAGATCCGGGTCCTTCAGCGCGCGCACGCACCAGGCGGTTGCGTTTGGCCTCCGGCGCCGTCCTCGATGTTGCGGAGGATCGAGTAATGAGACGGGCTCTCCCAGAACGTGTTGCTCTTGTCCCACGGCAGGAACGTGAAGCAGGTTCGTGTTCACGAACCGGTAGAAGTAGAAGTTGTTCGGCCCGTAGTCGCCGGTGAGGCCGTCTTCTTCGGCGAGGAAGTTCTCGATCGCCAGATGGCGGATGAACTTCTTGAGGTCGAGGAACTCCTCGATCGACGATCGCCACGACCGCGTCGCCGGCGCTGGTTGATGGTCCAGAACAGGCGCTCGATCACCTGGCCCTGCGGATCGGGTCTCGCAGCGTCTCCGGCTTGAACGGGACCGGCGCATAGAGGCGGCGGATCGGCACCGCAGATAGCCGAAGTTGAACGGCGACGGCGCCGGCGTTGTCGAAGCTGTACTCGTACAGATGGCCGTCGTTCTCGCCGAAGTTCTTCTTCAGGAACGTCTTGTCCAGCGACTCGACGATCGTATAGAGGCCGACGTAGGCGTTGTTGATGAACAGGCGGGCGTGCGCCTCGCGCTCGGCGTCGAGGCCCATGCGCCGGAAGAGCTCGCATGCTGAGCCGCTCGCGCATGTCCGATCGGATCCTGCGTGTTGTTGCGCAGGATGAACGACTTCAGCCCGAGGAACTTCTGATCGGTCGTGTAGCGGTCGAAATCGACGCGCAGCCCCGGCTTGACGCCGCTGCGGCTGCCGGTCCCGCGCGACGCGGATGCCGATGTTGCGGATCGATCTGGTCGTTCCACTGGAAATCGCACGGGTAGTACCGTATTGTCGAGGTAGTGGACCTTGAGCGACGCCCAGTCCTTTGGCGTTGATGTCAGACAGACCTGACATCGACAGCGCGGAGTCGTCGAAGAACGGGTCGGCGGGGTCCGTCTGCGCCCGACGCAGCGGGGACCGGTGCAGCAGAACGGCGGCGACGGCGCACGACGCAACGGAACCGGCCTCGCCGCTGGTTCGTCGCCTCTCTCACCGGCTACAGCACCAGTTGTAAGCGGATGCACCCGGCTCCAGAACGCCGCCCCGTTCGGCGCGGGATTACGACCAGCGATCTCGCGCCGACTTGTTCCCGGATCGCGTTCACCTGCAGTTTGGCGAACCGGTTCAGGGTCCAGTTGATCCCCACCGTCAGGCGCACTTCGCTGTCCGCCGGCATAGATGGTGTCCGCGCGCGGGTTCCGCGAACGGTTCGGTCCGCTCTGGCCGACGCTGTCGAACCAGATCCGCTCGTATCGCGGCCCAGCCGCCTCTGACGGCGCCGAAAGCCGCCTGCGCAGGCGGGCGGCCGCCTGGCAGCGGCCGGTCTCGTCTTGTCTTCGCCGGTCAGCACCCAGGTGCCTGACGGACACAGACGCGGCGCAGCGTCGGACGGGTCGGTATTGGCGATGCTCTGCTGGTCGCGGTCGTCCAGAACCAGCGTGAACTCGGAGCGCCGAGGCCGGACCGACAGTCCAGTCGACGTCCCCTTCCCAGCGCCGCAGCAATACGTAACTGAACGAAGTACAA
>ERZ1370068.233-contig-1021_pt1 | contig 21004 bp, 28 predicted proteins | sample MGYA00561227_ERZ1370068 | MGnify/ENA primary metagenome ERZ1370068 (study PRJEB38410, sample SAMEA6850437) | metagenome | study: Metagenomic assessment of the ecological functions of the soil: analysis of the soil microbiota associated with the... | reverse complement strand
TACGTATTGCTCGCACTCGTGCCGAAGCCGGAAGGAGGCCGATCCGGCGGCGTCGCGCGCGCTGGTGCGCAGCGAGATCGACAAATGGAGTTCCGGTGCTGACCAGCGCGGGGATCACGCCGGGCAGAGCGCCTGCGAGGTCCAGGAGGCGCTGGGCGCCGGGAAGATCGGTCAGATCAAAGCACGATGCGATTGCGATCTCCACCAATAACGGCGGCGCCATTCGCGACTTCCGCGGTCGATTGCGGCTTCAACACGAGTGCGACGCGCCCTCCCAGTCGTCGCGGAAGCTCTTGCGTAGGGCGCCATGTTTGCCGGATCGTCAATGGTGCCGGCGGGTCCGACGGCGGCTTTCAAGCGGCCGATCACTTCTGGTGGGATAGCTTCGCTGCGCGTGTGCCGGTCACGCCGCCAGGCACCCTCGCGAGGAGCTGGCGCAGCTCGGTCTTCAGGATCTTGCCGTAGTTGTTCTTGGGCAGCGCCTCGACGAAGCGATAGCCCTTCGGGCGCTTGAAGCGGGCGATGTTGTCGAGGCACAGCCGATCGAGCTCCGCGGCGCTCGACCTCGGCGCCCTCGCGCTGCACCACGAAGGCGATCACCTCCTCGCCCCAGTCGGCGATGCGGCCGGCCGACCACGGCAGCCTCCAGCACGCCGGGATGGCGTCAGCAGCACCTCCTCGATCTCGCGCGGGTAGATGTTGGCGCCGCCGGAGATGATCATGATCCTTGGAGCGATCCTTCAGCGTGAGGAACCCGTCGGCGTCGATAGCAGCCGACGATCGCCCGTCCACAGCCAGCCGTCGCGCAGCAGCCCGCGCGTTGGCGGCATCGGATTGTTCCAGTAGCCCTGCATCACGCAATCGCTGGCGGTGACGACCTCGCCGACCTCGCCCGGCGGCAGCTCGCGGCCCGCCTCGTCGACGATCGCGACGGCGACGCCGGTGCGCGCCACGCCGACGCTGGCGAGCCGCTGCTCGTATCTGGGGTGCCGTGTGTCGGCGTGCAAGGCCTTGCCGAGCCCGGTGATGGTCATCGGGCTCTCGCCCTGGCCGTACAGCTGGTAGAGCCGTGGGGCCGAACAGCGCGAGCGCGCGCTCGAGGTCGGCCACGTACATCGGCGCGCCGCCGTAGACGATGGTCTTCAGGCCGCGCGCGTCGGCCGAGCCGGCGCCGGCGTGATTGATGAGCCGCGCCACCATGGTCGGCGCGGCGAACATGCGAGACGTTGGCGTAGCGCGCCAGCGCATCAGAGCACGCGCTCGGGCTCGAACGAGCCCGACGGCAGGATGCTGTTGCGAGCCGCGCGGCGATGTGGGCCAGGCCATAGAGGCCCGAGCCGTGCGTCAGCGGCGCGGCGTGCAGGATGGTGTCGTCCGGGCCGCAGGTGGTCGATGTCGGCGTAGTAGCAGTGGCTGGCGAACAGCAGGTTGCGATGCGTGAGCACCGCGCCCTTCGGCCGGCCTGGTCGTGCCGCTTGGTAGAAGAGCCGGCTTCCCGCCTGCCCTGTGGATCGGCGGGTGGCACGCTGCTCAGCCGCATCGGCATCATGAGGGCGCGGCTGTAGTGCGGCGGTGCCACGCGGTCGCGACGATCGCAGGGACGGCAGTGATCCGGCGACACGCCCGGTCGCTGACCGGTCCGCCGGCCAGCTTGGGGCTCTGCCAGGCACAAGCCGCGACTCTTCCGGTCGGCCATGATCCAGGCCATCTCGCGCGCATGCGAGCTTTTCTGCTGTTGATGGGCACCGGCGGCGAGCCCGGCCCGCCAGATGCCGTAGAGCGCCAGGGCAGCAGCCTTCGCGCAGTTCTCCATCGCCAGCGCCACCCGCGCACCCGGCGGCGCGATGCCGTGGCGACGCCAAGCGTTGCGGCGCGCCGGCGATGCGCTGCACCTTGCTGTCTCGAAGCGCGCCGTAGTCGAGCGCGCCTCTCGCCATCGGAGATCGCCGGCCGGTCGGGCATGTGGCGTGCGATCGTGCAGCGTGAGTGACAGGTTCATGGCGTGCCCGCGACACAGCGTCCGCCAGCCTGGAGCTGACTCCTCGACTTCTGCCACTGGCCGCCTGAGCGGCAAAGCCGCCGGCCTGCACGCAACAGCGCCCGACCCTCACGTGGGTTCACGGCGGCGTCGCGATTGGTCACTGTTTGTCACGCATGCGCGAGGGAACCTTTTCGCAGACGCGAGTAACGCCATATCAGGGACACACGAGCGACGCAAGGTCAAAGAACATTATGGGCAACTCACGGATATGAACCCCAAAATCGTACTACCGAGGGAAGCCATGAAGACCATCCTTTCCGCCGTGGTTGCTCCTGTCCTTGCTCGCCGGCATCGCCGCCCCTGTCACGCCGCTGAGTTCGACGTCAAGAAGTTCTGGCAAGAGCACAGCGACTCACAACTGAACCGCCAAGCCCACAGAAACCAACTTCAAACTCAGGAGAAGACCCATGAAGAATTACCTGTATCCGCCTGGATCGCCCTGTCATCCTGTTGTGGTAATTTGGTAGCCTTGCCAGCGCCGACGCCAAAAGCTTTAATGACAGCTCGATCACGCTGCGCGAGTAACCAAAACGAAACCAACTTCAAACCTCTAGGAGAAGACCATGAAGACCATCGTATCCGCCGTGATCGCCCTGTCGGTCCTCGTCGGCATCGCCGCCCCGCCAGCGCCGCCATCGACGCCAAGAGCTTCTACGAGCAGCTCGATCGCCAGGCCGAGTAACCCAAACTCCGAAACCAATCTCGAACTCTTGAGAACTACCATGGTTAATCATCTGCATCCGCCCCGATCGCCCCCGGTCGGTCCTCGCCGGCACCAGCGGTCCCCGCCAGCGCCCTGGACTCGCGCAGAGAGCTTACCACGAGCAGCTCTGATCGCCAGGCCGAGTAACCCCAAATCCTCCAGAAACCAACTTCCCGAACCTCTTAAGGAGAACTGCCATGAAGACTATCAGTGCATCCGGGCCATTCTGCTCGCCCCCTTGTCGGTCCTCGCCGCGTCGTCGCAGCCCCGCCAAGCGCCTTCGACGCCAAGAGCTTCTACGAGCAGCTCGATCTGCCAGGCACGAGTACCGGGGCTACTGCCCATCGGACCTCGCGAAGGTCCGCGAGCTTCGACCTGCGGCCTTCGGCGTTTTCTGAGCGGACGCTGGCTCAGGCGGCCGAGACGATCGGCAGATTGGTCAGCAGGTTCCGCGGCTCTCATCTTGACCCGCTTCGCGGCCATCCGCCATGAGGCCCAGACAGCCTGGGCTTTCGCCCTTCACTCGATCGAGTGACGCAGCTGCGCTCGTCGCGGACGCGCACGCGGAAACAGCCCGGACGATGCGCGCTCGCCAGTGCCTCTCATGCGCCGACGGCGTCTTTCCCCTCGTACAGCGCATCTGGAAGGATGCGCGTGGCCTCCGCGCGGTCGAGAAGGCCGACGTGCCAGCGCGCCAGTCCGGGTCGTCGAGGCGCGGACGCGGCTCTGACGCCGCACCTCGGGAGCTGCAGGAGATGCGCCAGCCAGCTCCTCCATCACGCGGGCGAACGCGTCGGGAGCAGCAGGCTGCTCGAAGCGGAAATCGATCACGGTGTCGAAGCGGTCTGATCCGAGCCTAATACAAGGTGCTTGTTGTCTCGTCGACACGTCATCGAGCGCGACTCGACTTGATGGGCGCCCGTCCCCGGCCAGCAGCTTGGCCCGAGCCCGACTCCGGTGCCGGGCAGCGGCGTGCATCTCCACGATTCCCTGTCCGCCAGCATCAGCCGGTCGCCGCGGCGAAGCGCTCTGCTCGCGAAAGAACAGCTTCGCGGCGCGCAGGCGTCACGGGGTCCGTGCAGCAATATCCAGATGTTGGCAGGATCAGGTCACCATCTGGTCCAGCGAAGAGGGGGCGGAATGGCAGATCTTGGCCTGGCGCATCGAGCCGGGCAGATAGGCGCCCCGATGGTGCCGCGCCCATCAGCAGTGTCGTCGAAAGCGCCAGCACCGAGCCGATAATTCCTCCGCCGCCTGCGTCAGCCAACGCGAGCGAGCCGCGGCGCGTCGATGGGGCGGAACGGAACGGCCATCAAGTCGCGTGCAGGCGCACCTCCGCGGCGCACGAGAGGTGTCGATCGGGTGCACCTCGGGCGCGTAGTAGGCGCGCAGGAAGTCGGTCGACGTTGAGCCAGCCTCTTCGGCGCTGCGCTCCAGCAGGTGCATGCCGGCCGATTTCAGAACCCGCCGCTTCGTCATCGACCACCGTCCAGATCTGCGGCAGCGGCTCTCCTGTCGGCGGGCGAATGGTTCTGAACTCCTCTGATCTGGCTGCGCGCGTCCCACGGAAGGCCGCACGGTGAAGACCGTGCGACGGCCGCCTCGCGGCACAGATCGACGGCTGAAGCCGCCTCCTCCCTGGCGGCGTGGTAGCGCGCCGTCGAGCCCGGGCCGCTGGGCTGAGACGACAAATGTCGCCAACCGCCGCTCGATCTCCTCCAGGTCCAAGTTGCGTCGCCTCGGCGACCTGGTCGTGGAGGCCGATCGATCGGCTCGTTCACAGCCGAGCAAGCCGTTGGCCAGGCGCTGCTTGCCCTGGTTCTGCCAGCGATCGCGCCGCGCCGAGGCCCGCGAAGGCGAAGGCCCCGGAGACTGCCCATTCCTCTGGCGCTGCAGCCAGCTCCGAACACGCGCTTCGTCGGAAGCGTATTGGAAGCGTATGGTGGTCTTGAGGAGCTTCATGAGTCGTGCGGCCGCCGTCGATCAAGTCCGACGCAATCGAGAAAGGTGCAGGTCTTCGCACTTCTCCCCGAGCCAGCTCCACGCAGCAGGTTGGCGCTCTGCGTCGAGGCCGAGCACCCGGCCCCTGGATGCTTGCCCGCCGCGCATGATTTTCACCGGTGCCTCCGCACCTCGGCCCGGAACAGCCACTGGTCGTGAACGGGGCGGAAGCCCTCGTCCTGCCAGGTGTTGAGCCAGGTCAGGCAAAGTGCGCGGCAGAGCGAGCGCAGCATCGTCGGTGCGCGTGATCTCCGGCCCCGCCTCCTCGCCGAGCGAGGTTCGCGACCAGTCCTGCCGCTCTCGCGCGGCGACGGCGATCTCGAGCTCGGCGCCGACGACCAACCAGTCCGGTATCGCACCGCGCGCGCCACGCGCTGGCGCCGCCAGTCGCACTTCGCCGGCCATCGAGCCGTTGAGCAGGATGCCAGCTGGGCCAGCGATAGTGGATGGCAACCTTCGGGCGGCGACGAGCGAGCCGATGCAGTCGCCCAGCGCCGCCATCATCAGCGGCGCCATCTGCAGGGCGCGTTCCAGCCGCACCTGGGCTCGAGCACGATGGCAAGCTCGGCGCGGGCCGTGTTGCGGCTCCACACGGCGTCGCCTGCACCGAGCTTGCGCGGGACTGCGCCAGCCGGCAAGCGTGCGCGAACGGCCGCGTCGGCGTCTTGACGGCATGGCCCTTCAGCAGGGGCGGGAACTGCGGGTCCTCGAGGTGCATGGGTGCCGGCAGCGACCGAGATCAGCCGAGGTCGAGGTCCTCCTCGACCACGTGGTTGAGGCTCGTGCCGGCGGCGGTCAGCACCATCTTGACCTTCAGCTTGCTCTGGCCTGGCCCTTCGCGCGAGCGATGCGCTCGATCTCGCGCTGCGAGGTGACGCCCACCTGCTTGAGGAACTTGCGCAGCGACATGTTGAACTTGTCTTCGTTCATGGGAATCCTCCGTGCGAACGGGTGTCAGACCCCTCGCCTCCAGGGGTGCATCTTTTCCGAAACCGAAATGAGCGAGGGGTCTGACCCCCTCCCAAGCTACAGCCGCACGTTCGGCTTCTCGGAATAGACGTCGCTGGCCGACATCGGCACGAACCGCAGCGCGGCCGCCGAGATGGCTGTGATCGCCGCCAGCGCGATCAGGCTGAAAATGAAGGCTCTCATGGCTTTTCTCCTCGGGCGGCCGAGTCCAGGCCTGGCCGGCCCGTTCCCGTCAATGGGCGGATCTACCGTCGCGAGCTCGAGATAGGCGATCAGCGCATCGCGCTGCGCCGCATCGGGCATCTTCTGCAAGGGCATCTTCGACCCGGGCGTGAGATCTCGGGCCCCAGCTCGAACAGCTTGCTCAGCGTCTGCGGCGTCCACATGCGATCTCGAGCTGCCTGAGCGCATCCGAATAGGGGTAGCCCGGCAGCGTGCCGATCCTGCGGCCGAAGACCTTGTGCAGCGTCGGGCCGGCGCGGTTGCGCCCGTCCGGCATGCAGGGTGTGGCAGACGCTGCATTTGCGGGCGAACTGGATCTCCCCTCGGCGATCTGCCCCGAAACCTGGCCGCGCACCTGGAAGCGGCGGGGAAAGGGGCTGGCGATTGGCCTCGAAAGGGCCTCGCGGGGGGCGATGCGCCAGAGCGTGGCGAAGTCGTCGAGCCCGCCGTAGTAGAGAGCCGTGCCGTCGGCGACGAACGGCCAGCGCGCCACACCGGCCCATAGGGATTGCGGTACTCCTCGATTGAGGAGCCGTCCGCCGACCGCAGCACGCGGATCACGCCTGTCGCCGCCGCCCGTGGCGATCACGCCGGGCTCTCCGAGCGCCGCCAGCGCCAGCACCGGGCGCCTCGTGGGCTGGAAGCTCGCATGACGGTTGCGCCCGTCTCTCCATCCAGCATCGCCAGCAGAGCCGTTGAGCCCGCCGGAACACCAGACGCTCGCCGCCGGGCAGCCGGCGCGAGAACGTTGATGCCCCCAGCCATGGCGGTGGAGCGGCCTCTGAAAGCTGCCGTCCGCGCTCGTCCACAGTCCGGATCGTGCCATCGGCGCTGGCGCTGTAGACGCGGCTGCCGTCGGCCGAGAATGCCACCGCGTTGACCGGCCCCTGATGGCCCGACAGCACGGGACCGGCCTCGCGCTTGGCGAGGTCCCAGAGGCGCGCCGTGCGGTCCCAGCTGGCGGACGCCGCCCACCTGCCGTCGGCCGATACGGCGAGACCGACGATCTTCGCCTCGTGGCCCAGGAAGCGATGGGCGAGCTTGCCCGTTTCCAGGTCCCACAGCGCGACGGCGCCGTCGTCGCCGGCGGCCAGCGCCATCCTCGATCCCGGCACGAAGGCAACGGCATTGACGGCACCGTTATGGATCGTCGAGGCGCGCGAGGCGGCGCGGTCCTCGGCGGCCACGCCCCACACCATCATGGCGTAGTCGAAGGAGCCGGTGAGCGCGCGTCCCGTAGCGGCGTCGACGGCGAGGGCCTTGATCGGCCCGCCATGGCCGACGAGGTTGCCGGGGCTGGCGCGCCGTTGCTTGTCCGCGGCGCGGCGGTCGGACTTGGATGCTGATCCGTCCGTTTCAGAGGGCCGCCTCACTGGAACCGGGTGCCTGGCAAGAAGCCTCGCCTACAGAGCACAAGAACGCACATGCGCAGAACGACAAGAATACGCGCAATGCGGTCTGCTCGTCGCCAGCCGCACGCGCACAGTCCCCCTCCCCTTGATGGGGAGGGGTTAGGGGTGGGGTGGTGACGATGCGGGGGAACTCGATGCGGCCTTGATCGCGTCGCTGGATCGCCCGCGCTTTCATCGCCCGCGTTGTCTTTCTGGCTTACCCCCACCCCCGACCCTCCCGCGCAAGGGGAGTGGGAGATGCCAAGGCGGCGAGACCTACATCATTCGCCGGGGCCATGCGCGCGAGCGGCGGTCTCGGCTGCCGCCACCTCCTCCATCTTCTCGATCTCGCGCTCGGCCCACAGGCTGTGGTGCTCCTTGGCCCAGTTGACGTCGACCTGGCTCCGTGCCCATGGCCGAGAACGCGCCCTGCATGCCCAGCGTGCCGATGTAGATGTGGGCGATGATGACGACGACGAGCCCCAACGCGACGATGCCGTGCCACGTCGTGGCGTGCTGCATCTCCTGCAGCGGCGTCAGATTGGTCGGCAGGTTCGGCGCCAGCCCGACCAGGGAGCCGAGCGTAATTGAGCACGGCGAACGTCTTGGCGAACAGGGGCCGTCTCGAACGGGAACAGCAAAGCTATCCCCGAGAGCGACAGCGACAGCCCGCCCAGCATGACGAGCCAGAACAGGATTTTCTGCCCGGCGTTGAACTTCCAGGCCGGCGGATGCGAGCCCTTGACGAACATGCCGCCGCCCTTGGCGAGCCGAGACGACATCGCGCCAGCTCGGGAAGTTGTAGCGTAGCCAGACGACGAAGGTCAGCGCCAATCCAGCCATGAAGCGCGAACGCCACGTAGTTGTGCAGCCACTTGGCGCCCACGCGAGATATCGGAGAACAGCGCGGGGCCAAGGAGCGGCAGCAGGAAGTAGCGGCCATAGAGGACGTTGAGACCGGTCAGCGCCAGGATGACGAAAGACGTGGCGAGCAGCCAGTGGCCGAAGCGCTCCAGATCGCTGAAGCGCGTGATGGTCCTGCCGGCCCAGCCATGCTCGATGGCGATGCGGCCGCGCAGCAGGAAGAACGCAGCCAGCAGCACGACGATGCCGCCCATGCGCCCACAGCCCGTATTTCGGCAGCGCGGCCCGTTGCGGAAGTTGCGCCATGCCTCGCCGTCCGACTGCACGAGCTGGCCGGCCTTCTTGTCGGGGATGGAGACCTGGCCCTGCAGCCCCTCGCGCACCTTCCGCCACAGCTCGTTGTCGTAGTTGCCCGGCCGCTCCGGCTGCACGACGTTGGGTCCGCCGGGATGCGACGCGCCGGGAGGCGGGCGCACGCTCGAGCTCGGCTCCTGGCCCTGTTGCGCGCCGGCGATCGACACGCCCAGCGTGAGTGCGAGTGCCGCGCCGGCCAGCGCACCGGCGAAACTCAGTGCCGCTCGCTGCGCCGATCGCACGGCCCATCCTGCCCGCCTGCATGGTCCGATCCTCCCGATCGCTGCTCGTTTGGCCCATTGTGCCAAGAGACGCCTTCTCTGCCAATGCGCTCCAGCTTCGGCGGGCTACGCATATCGTTCACCGCTGCAGGTTGCCGCGCTCCTGCAGCTCCCGCTTCTGCTGCTCGCTCAGGGATTGGCGGGTTTCTGGCCCTGGTAGACATGGGGCTGAAAATCCAGCGGCCGGTCCTGCTCCGTTCTCTCGGCAGCCGCCCGCCAGCGTCAGGAAAGCGACCGTCGCAAGAAACGCAACCCAACGCACCGTGTGCCATGACCGCCTCCATTCAGCACTGGCGCCAGTGACCGCAAAGGGGCGACCGGTGTCGGCCGCCCCCTAATTGCGATCAGCGTTCCGTGCCGGCCCGAGCCCGCGAGCCCGACATCAGCGCCGCCCCTTCAGCCGGACTGGCCGGGATAGGCCGTGCCCCAGCCCCAGGCGCCCGGAGCCGAAGCCGCGCGTGACGACGCGCTCGCGATAGATCGCGGACGACGACGTCGCCGTCGCCGGCCAGCAGCGCCTTGGTCGAGCACATCTCGGCGCACAGCGGCAGCTTGCCCTCGGCGAGGCGGTTGCGGCCGTACTTCTCGAACTGCAGCCTCCTGCGTTCCGTCTCCGGCGCCGCCGGCGCAGAAGGTGCACTTGTCCATCTTGCCGCGCGAGCCGAAGTTGCCGGCCTGCGGATACTGCGGCGCGCCGAACGGGCAGGCGTAGAAGCAATAGCCGCAGCCGATGCACAGGTCCTTGTAGTGCAGCACCACGCCGTCGTCGGTCGTGATAGAAGCAGTCGACCGGGCAGACGCGCCGCGCACGGCGCGTCCGGTGCAGTGCATGCAGGCCATCGAGATCGAGCGCTCGCCCGGCTTGCCGTCGTTGATGGTGACGACGCGGCGGCGGTTGATGCCCCACGGCACCTCGTGCTCGTTCTTGCAGGCGGTGACGCAGGCGTTGCACTCGATGCAGCGGTCGGCGTCGCAGAGGAATTTCATGCGTGCCATGGATCTCTAGCGCCCTCCAAATCTGGCAGAGCGTGGTCTTGGTTTCCTGCATCTGGGTGACCGACGTCGTAGCCGTAGGTCGGTGACCGTGTTCGCCGATCTCGCCGAGCACGATCGGGATCGGTGCCCGCAGGATACTTGCTCGCGCAGGTCCTTGCCCTGGAAATGGCCGCCGAAGTGGAACGGCATGAAGGCGACGCCCTTGCCGACCGCGCTCGGTCACCATGCGCCATCACCTTGACCTTGCCCTTCTCGGGACCCTCCGACCCAGACCTGCTGGCCGTCCTTGATGCCGAGGTTGTTGGCGTCGGCAGGGTTGATCTCGACGAACATGTCCTGCTGCAGCTCGGCGAGCCACGGGTTGGAGCGTGCTCCTCGCCGCCACCCTCGTACTCCGACGAGACGGCCCGACGTGAGGATGACCGGGTACTCCTTGGCGACGTCCCGCTTCTGGATCGATCTCGAACAGCAGCGGCAGCCGGTTGAGCTTGCGATCGCTGTGCGTCGCGATACTTGGGCAGCAGGTCGCGTCGGTTGGTGTAGAGCGGCTCGCGGTGCGGCGGCACGCCGTCCGGGAAGTTCCACACCACGCAGCGCGCCTTGCCGTTGCCGAACGGCGCGCACGCCGTGCTTGATGGCCACGCGCTGGATGCCGCCCGACATGTCGATCGGTCCACAGCGACGTTCTCGGGCTTGTCGCCGCCGATCTTCTGGATGACGGCCAGCTCCTCGGGCGTGAGGTCCTTGTCCCAGCCCATCTTCATGAGCATGCCCATGGACACGGGCGGGTGGCCGTCCTTGATCTCGTTGCCCACGGGATAGCTTTCGACCGCCAGCAGGCTGTCGGCGACCGGATCGTTCTTCGCCCACTTGTCGTTGGCCTGACCCTTCACGGTCAGCCCGAAGCTGACGCGGAAGTTGAGGCCGCCCTCCGCGACCGGCTTCGATGTGTCGTAGAGATTGGGCGTGCCGGGATGCTTGATGGCCGCGCGTGCCCCAGCACGGCCACGGCAAGCCCGTAGTAATCGCCATCGCACGGGCCGCCGTTCGCCTGCAGCGTCACCTTGTCGAAGGTGTGCTGGTTGGCCATGTGCAGCTTCAGGCGCTCCGGGCTCTGGCCGGTATAGCCGATGGTCCACATGCCCTTGGTTGAACTCGCGGGTGATCGTCCTCGACCACCGGCTCGTTGCCCTCGACCTTGATGTTCTTGAACAGCTCCTTGTCGAAGCCGAACTTCTTGGCGAAGCAGATACATGATCTCGTGATCGGGCTTGGCCTCGAAGAACGGCCCGAACACCTTCTCGCGCCACTGCAGCGAGCGGTTGGACGCCGTCACGGAGCCGACCGTCTCGTACTGCGTCGCCGCCGGCAGCAGATAGAGCGCCGTCGGTGCGGTCGTGCAGCACGGCGCTGACCGGTGGGATGCGGATCGACGACGACGAGCAGGTCGAGCTTCTCGAATGCCTTCTTGAGGTCCGGCCCGCGCGTCTGCGAGTTCGGCGCATGGCCCCAGAAGACCATTGCCTTGAGCGTGTCGGGCTGCTCGACGTTCTCCTTGGCTTCGAGCACGCCGTCGGCCCAGCGCGACAGCGGGATGCCCGCCGCCTCCATCAGCTTCTTGTCCTTGAAGCGGCCGAGCACCCAGTCGTAGGGCACGTCCCAGCACCCGCGCCCAGTGCTTCCACGCCCCTCTCGACGAGGCCGTAGTAGCCCGGCAGCGTGATCGGCTCGACGCCGAAGTCGGTGGCGCCCTGCACGTTGTCGTGGCCGCGGAAGATGTTGAGTGCCGCCGCCGGCGACGCCGACGTTGCCGAGCGCCAGCTGCAGGATGCAGTAGGCGCGCACGTTGGCGTTGCCGACCGTGTGCTGCGTGCCGCCCATGCACCAGATGACGGTGCCGGGCTTGTTGCTGGCGAGGGTCTTGGCGACGCGGCGCATCTGCGCGCCGGGCACGCCCGTGACGCTTCTCGACCTCCTCGGGCGTCCACTTCTTCGACTTCCTCGCGGACGTAATCCATGCCGTAGACGCGCTTGCGGATGAACTCCTTGTCCTCCCAGCCGTTCTCGAAGATGTGCCAGAGCAGGCCCCAGATCAGCGCGATGTCCGTGCCGGGCCGGAAGCGGACGTACTCGGTGGCGTGCGCGGCGGTGCGCGTGAAGCGCGGGTCGCAGACGATGATCGCCGCGCGGTTGTTCTCCTTGGCCTTGCAGCAGGTGCTGCAGCGACACCGGATGCGCCTCGGCCGGGTTGCCGCCGATGAGGAACATCGCCTTCGACTTCATGATGTCGTTGTAGGAGTTCGTCATGGCGCCGTAGCCCCACGTGTTCGCGACGCCCGCGACCGTGGTGGAGTGGCAGATGCGCGCCTGGTGGTCGACGTTGTTGGTGCCCCAGAACGCCGCGAACTTGCGGAACAGGTAGGCCTGCTCGTTGGAGTACTTGGCCGAGCCGATCCAGTAGACGCGAGTCCGGCCCCGACGTTTCGCGGATCTCGCAGCATCTTGTCGCCGATCTCGTTGATGGCGCTGATCCCAGCTGATGCGCTGTCCACTTGCCGGCGACGAGCTTCATCGGGATACTTGAGCGCGGCGGTCGCCATGCGCGTGCTCGCGCGCGGCTGCGCCCTTGGCGCAGTGCGCGCCGAGGTTGAGCGGGCGATCGAAGCCCGGCTCCTGGCCGATCCACACGCCGTTCTGCACCTCGGCCATGATCGTGCAGCCGACCGAGCAGTGCGTGCAGACCGTCTTCTTGATGTCGATCTTGCCGCCTGCCGCGGCTCCTGCGGCTTCAGCTTTCTGCACCCTGGCCCGCAACTGCCGAGACGGCGGCGAGGCCGCCGATGGCGAGGCCCGAATTCCTCAAGAACGCGCGCCGGTCCACTGCACCGTGCGCCTGATCCTGCAGGGCCGACGACAAGCGCACGCCCTTGGCGTCGCCGTTCATCTTTTTCCTGAGCATGCCTCTCTCCCGTGTCCTCAGTCACGCCGGCAGCCGCACCCGCTGCGGCCGGCTGGAACGTCCAAGCCTCAGCGCGCGAGCTCGTAGTAGCGCCTGGATATGCTCGGTCTCGCGATAGAGCGACGGTCTCGGGCTTTGCCTCGCCGGCTTGCGCAGACGTCTCGCCCGTCGATCGCGGCGGCGCCGCCGGCCGCGCGCAGATGCGCCGGCGAGCTTCAGGAAGCTGCGGCGGTCGGTGACCGCCTCCTTCTTTGCCTGCTTCATGAGCGCTTGCCTCCTCACTTGTTGACCCTGCATGGACGATGTGGGTCCACGTCTCTATTCCGAACTCCGAGCGCGTACGGCCCTCAGACCATGGCGAAAGCGCGCTCCTCGATGGCGAGGAAAGCACGGCCGACCGATCCCAGCGCCGCGTAGAGGACGGAGGCCTTTGCCTCCTCCATGTCGCGAAAGAGCACCGGCGCCCACGATCCGACGTGCGCCGCAAAGAACGCCTTCTGCTCCTCGAGCGAGAGCGCACGCCGCAGCGAGCCGTCGATGAAGCCGGCCATCATCTCGCAAACCGAGGCGATGTGGTCCTCCGGGCTCGGCCACGCCATCCTCGCGCTTTACGCCCAGCCGCGCCATGTCCTGGCGCAGCTTGGAGAGCGGCTTCTCGTGCAGGAAGCCGGTGAGATAGTAGGAGCCGTAGGGAACGAGCTCGCCGCGCGCCAGACCGATGAAGAGGTCGTTGGTATTCCGCCGCCACGCTCGCGGCAGTGCTGCCTGCCGCAAACCCGCGCAAACGTGCTGACGGCGCGGCCAAGCTCAGCCGTCGTCGCCGCTCAGGCGAGCGGCGCCCTCGAGATCATGCGTGGTTGGGGAGACGACAGGAAGCGCGCCAGCAGGCGGTAACATCGCGCACGGAGCATGTCCTCCGACGCAACGTCTGGGCCCGGTTCGACCAGCCCGGCCGCCCGCGACATCAGATGTGCTTCCTCCCCTCAGTCTTCGATACCTCGCGATCGCCAGTCGCTCGCGAGGCGCTTGCGTTGATATGCCAAGGGACTGGCATACCACGTGCAAATTTGCACGGCAGAGTTGCCTTGGCAATACTGTGTTGCTCAAAAAACCATCAAAGCTCTGGTGAGAAATGCGGAAGTTCTTCCCACTCCGCTATCGCGGCGGAATTCGTGGGAGCTTGCTGCAATGCACAAGGACGGCGCTAGATGTTCGGCTGCATCTCGTGCCACTATATACTGTAGAAGCATAAAGCGAAGGACTGGGGATGGTGCGTCTGTACTCGCACGCGCGCAGGACGAAGCTGTTGCAAATCTTAGGAAAACCGAGCTGCAGTAAGGCGTCAATGAGCGAGCTCTTCAAACCATCCACGCCCCAGCCGGCTCTCATCGATCCGTTCGGGCGGCATGTGACCTACCTGCGCGTCTCGGTGACCGACCGCTGCGACTTCCGCTGCTCTTATTGCATGTCGGAGCACATGACCTTCCTGCCCAAGAAGGACCTGCTCTCGCTCGAGGAACTCGACCGGGTGTGCTCGGCCTTCGTCGCCAAGGGCGTGCGCAAGCTGCGGATCACCGGCGGCGAGCCGCTGGTGCGCAAGAACATCCTGTGGCTGTTCCGCGCGCTCTCGCGCCACCTCGGCAGCGGCGCGCTCGACGAGCTGACGCTGACCACCAACGGCAGCCAGCTGCCCGAAGTACGCGCAGGAGCTCAAGGACGCCGGCGTCCGCCGCATCAACATCTCGCTCGACACGCTCGAAGCCCGACCGCTTCAAGGCGATCACGCGCTGGGGCGACCTCGGCCAGGTGATGGCCGGCATCGACGCAGCCGAGAAAGCTGGTCTCGCGATCAAGCTCAACGCCGTCGCGCTCAAGGGCGTCAACGAGGACGAGTTCGACGATCTCATCGCTTTCGCCCACGGCCGCGGCTTCGATCTCACCCTGATCGAGACCATGCCGATGGGCGACATCGACGGCGACCGCACCGATCAGTACCTGCCGCTGTCGATCGTGCGCGCCCGCCTGATGGACCGCTTCACGCTCGAGGACATCCCGCTTCCGCACCGGCGGCCCGGCGCGCTACGTGCGCGTGCGAGAGACCGGCGGACGGCTCGGCTTCATCACGCCGATGACGCACAACTTCTGCGAAAGCTGCAACCGCGTGCGCCTCACCTGCACGGGCACGCTCTATATGTGCCTCGGCCAGGACGACGCCGCCGACCTGCGCGCGCCGCTGCGGACAAGCTCCGACGACGCCCGCGCTCGCTCGCGCCATCGACGAGGCCATCTCGCGCAAGCCCAAGGGCCACGACTTCATCATCGACCGGCGCACCAGGCAGCCCGCCGTCGCCCGCCACATGAGCGTCACCGGCGGGTGATGGGCGGCACGACGACGCCCGTCTGTCATTCGGCGCGGGACGCACCGTCAGCTAACCCGCAAGACGACCGGACATCGGAGACTGCGCATGCGCTACACCGTTCTTTGGAGCCGGAAGACAACGGGTTCGTGGTCAGCGTTCCCGCGCTGCCGGGTGTATCAGCCGGGGTGATACGCGGGAGGATGCCTTGGCCAACATCCGCGAAGCGATTTCCCTCTACATCGAGGATTGCCGCGAAGCCGGCGACCCCGTGCCAACAGAAGCGGACAAAGAGTTCGCCGAGATAGAGGTCGCCTGAGCGCGAGAGCCGTGGCCAAGCTTCCAGTCGACCTCCTCGGGTCGCGATAGTGCGTTCCATCTTGGAACGAGCAGGCTTCGTGTTCCGCCGTCAGACCGGAAGCCACATGGTCCTCCAGACGCGATAGACCCTTCGCACGTGTCGTTGGTTCCAGATCACGAGCAAATCCGTCCAGGCACTCTTCGGCGCATCATTGCCGACGCAGGACTCACGATAGAAGAGTTCATTCAGATGAGGCGCTGAGCCGCCGGCAGAGGGAACAGGCGGCATGCATTGATGAGCCTCACCATTCCAGCTCACGCCAGGTCGGAAAACCTGCCGTGGCATCACGGCCATGCTGGCCGCCACGGCGGCCTTCGTCGTCAACGACACGCTCACTCAAGATCGCGCGCCGAGGCGTTGCCGACCGGCGAAGCGATCTTCCTGCGCGGGCTGCTCACCACCCCCTCTTCTGCGCTTCCTCTTCAGCCATGGCGCGCCCGGCTCCCTGCCGCACGCTGTCTCGCCCAAGATCATCGGCCGAGCCATCGCCGAGATCGGCTCGACCCTCTTCTTTCTCAGCGCCCTCGTGCGCATGCCGATCGGCGACGCCATCGCCATCTTGCAATTCACGCCGCTGGCCATCACTGCCGGCGCCGCGCCCTGTTCCGTGGGCGATAAGGTCGGATGGCGGCGCTGGCTCGCGACCTGCGTCGGCCTCCTCGGCGTCTTGATCATCCGTGCGGCCGGGAGGGACCGGCTTCAATCCCTATTCGGTCCTGGCGCTTCTATCGATCCTGTTCGGCGTCGCTCGCGACCTGCTGACGCAGGGTATGGCGCTCGAGCGTGCCCTCGCCCTCTCGCCGGCACGTCGTCGGCCGCCGTGACGCTGGCGAAGTCTCGGCTTCATCGCCTTCGAAACCTGGATGTGGCCGTCGCCCGCGACGCTCCTTGTCATCCTGGGCTCCAGCACCGCACTGGTGGCGGGCCAATTCTGGCTCATCACCGGCATGCGCACCGGCGAGATCGCCGTGGTCGCGCCATTCCGGTATTCGGTTACTCTGTGGGCCGTGCTGGCCGGCTATCTGGTGTGGGCGAGACGCCCGGATCTCGCCTCCTGGGTCGGCATTGCCGTCGTCACGGCGGCCGGCCTCTATACCTTCCTGCGCGAGCAGCGACTGGCTAAAAGGGCCGCTCTCGATAGGAGCCGTCGGCGATGACAGCCAAATCGCATGAAAGAGAAGATCGCCCGCGGCGAGGCGGCGCTCGAGGTGCTCGGTGATGTTCCCATCGCCGCAGATCGTGGAGATGCTGGGCATCGCCGGCTTCGACTGGGTGCTGATCGATTGCGAGCACGGCAGCATCGGCCCCGGCCGACGTCGAGCTGATGGCGATGGCCTGCGACGCGCGTCGGCATCACTCCGATCGCGCGGCCCGAAGACCAACGCGGCGAGCGACATCCAGGGCGTCATGGACCGCGGCGTGATGGGCGTGCAGGTGCCGCATATCAATACGGCCGAGGAGCGCGCGCCGCGCCGTGGCGGCGGTCAAGTTCGGCCCGGGCGCCGCGCGCGGGCTGGCGGCCGGCACCCGCCCCGATCAGCTGGGGCACTGGGCGGCGCATGCCGGACTTCGCGCAAGCCGCCAACGCCCAGTCGCTCGTGTGCGTGCAGCTCGAGCACGAGCGTGCGCTGCGACAACATCGACGACCATCCTCGCGGTGGAGGGCATCGACGTGTTCTTCATCGGCCCGTCGGACCTGTCGCAGTCGATGGGCCATCCCGGCAATCCCAAGGCGCCGCCGGTCGCGCAGCGCGATCGAGGCGAGCATGCTCGCGATCGTCGCCGCCGGCCGCACGCCCGGCACATGCCCGCCAGCGTCCGAAACGCTTGCCGCAGGTGCAAGAGCCAGCGGCTGCAGATACGTCTACCCACCTGCCGCGCCTCGCTGGCGCCGGCGCCACACGCCTTCCTTGCTCGGCGGGAGTGGACGACGCTAGCTGACTTTGGCTAAGAGACAGGCGCGGGTAGTGCCAGTGCGACTTGACAGGGGGCCGGCTGCACTTGTCAAATGGTCAGACCACCTGACCGATCAGAGTGGCAGGAAACAAGAACAATCGCCAAAGCTAAGGAAACGTCACCGAGCGTATGGCTTGCCGCTGGAGGCCATCGAGCCCGCGCCGCCTCTATCGCCAGATCGCCGATCAGCTCCGACAGCTCATCGACCACGGCGAATACCGCCGTCGGCAGTCGATTACCGGCGGGCGCGTGCTGGCCGATACGCTCGGGCGTGTCCCGCCCGACCGTGCGCGAGGCGCTGATTGCGCTTCGAGGTCGAAGGGCCGACTGCGGAATCAGAGTCGGCTCCGGGATTTACTGTGCACCAGCCGCCTCAGTCGAGCGAGGTGCTCCGCCCCGGTGCCGCATCGAAGGACCCCTGGAGCTGTTGCGGGCGCGGGCGTTCGTCGAGAGCGCGGTGGCCGAGGAGGCCGCCGCGCAGGGCCCGATCCGAGGACATCGCGCGGCTCGATGCAATCCTGGCTCGAGGTCGGTCGGACCGGCAGCTCCGCGTCGACGCGACTGGATCGCGCTCGGACCGGCGCTTCCACCGCGCGCGATCGCGGCGACTGCTCGGCAACGTCGGTGCTGCTGCGCTTCGTCGGGCAGCTGTTCGACCTGCGCATCAATCCCTATTTCGAGCAGCTCGCGCGACACGTCGAGAACGCGTCCACCTGGCAGCGCAGCGCATTTGGAGCACATCGTGCCATTCGCGATGCCATCGCAGCGCATCGTCGATCCGGTGGCGGAGCACGCCATGCACGAGCATCTGCAGCAGGCGCATCGGCCGCTTCTCGCGCGATTTCGGCGAGCCGCCGTTTAGCCGCAGCCGAGACCGATTTGGCCGGCAAGCCGTGCGTCCATTGCGGCGGTCCGCTGCAGCCCGGCGATGGGCGCGATCCGTCAAAGACTACGCAAAGAGCCGCACAAGGCGGCCGCCTGCTAGCTCAACCCGGGACTCGGTGCCCGGCACATTGGAGGAGAAGCGAATGGCTGACAAGAAACTCAGCGCGACGCCGGTTCGTGGCGACGACCGCGGCGGCATCCGCGACGATGATCGCAGCGCCGTTCGTTGCGCACCGCGCACGCCGGCCGGCAAGCTTTCGCTCGTGTTCTGGGACCACTGGGTGCCCGGCGCCAACAAGGCATCCGAAGCGCTCGTCGATGAATGGGCCGCGAAGGAGAAGGTCGAGGTCTCAGATCGACTACATTACCGTCGCAGGGCTAACAAGAACCTGCTGACCATCGCCGCCGGAGCGCAGGCGCAGATCGGGCCACGACATTCTTGCCATGCCGACCTGGTGGCCCCAGGACCGAGCGCGCAAACTGCTCGAGCCGGTCGACGACATCATGGCGCGAGCTGATCAAGCAGAACGGCGCGGTCAACGGCGACCGTCGAGTACCTCGGCAAGCGCCGGCGGCCAGTTGGCTGGCGGTGCCCGCCACCGTCGGCAGCCAGATCAAGGGGCCGTGCTCGCGCATCGATCTCATGAAGCAGCACGCGCGGCATCGACGTGCAGGCCATGTATCCCGCCGGCAGTCGCGCCCAAGGCGGACGCTTGGACGCTCCGACACCTTCATGAAGGCTGCCGAGGCCTGCCACAAGGCCGGCGTTCCCGTTCGGCATCGGTCTCGGCACGACCTCGGACTCGGTCGACACCGCAGGCGCGATTCTTCCAGTCCTTCGGCGCCGTGCTGGTCGACGCCAAGGGCAACGTCACGGTCAAGATCGGATCGCCGTGCGCCAGGCGCTCGAGTACTGCAAGCGCTCGCCCAGTTCTATCCGCCGGACGCGCCGGCCTGGGACGATGCCTCCAACAACAAGTGGCTCGTCTCGGGCAAGGGCGCGCTGATCATGAACCCGCCGAGCGCCTGGGCGGTCGCCAAGCGCGATGCGCCGCAGGTCGCCGAGCAATGCTGGACGCACGGCATTCCCGGCCGGGCCGAAGGGCCGCTTCGCACCGTTCCTGCCCTACTTCTGGGGCATCTGGAACTTCGGCAAGAACAAGTCGGCGGCCAAGAGCCTGCTGCGTGCACCTCGTCGCAGCCGGACGGCCGTCGAGAAGATGGTGGCGGCGAGCGGGGCTACGACCTGCCGTCACTTTGCCAACCTGACCGACGCTCAAGACCTGGGCCGAGGAAGGGCCGCCCAAGGGCACGCTCTATCACTACCCCAACCCGCACAACCATCAGATCCTGTCGATCGCCGCAGCGCCGGCCCCGCCAAGATCGCAGTGCAGATCTATACGCAGGCGATCCATGACCAAGATGATCGTGCGGCACCTGCAGGGCGAGGCGATGGAGAAGACGCTCGCCTGGGCAGAGAGCGAGGTCGAAGGCTTCCTGCGCACCCTGACGGATGCGCAATCGCGGCTGCGCGCTCGCTCGCTCTTGGGCGGGGCGCAGGCAGAGGCTCTATCACAGATGAGCGCGAGGTCAAGCCATGGTCGATGCAGTCATTCAAAGGGACCCATGCCAGGGCACCGGCGCGCAAGCGCTCGGGGCTGCGCCGCGCGCATGCAGCGCAAATCGAGCATCGCCTTTCTCGATGGCGCTGCCGCTCATCCTGCTGATCGCGTTGCTCGTCCTCTATCCGGCGCTCTACTCGATCCACCTCGCCACCCTCAACAAGTCGATGGAGCGCTTCGTCGGCTTCGACAACTTCCTGTTCCTGTTCAAGCGCGAGACGTTCTGGATGGTGGTGCAGCAGTCCTGCATCTTCGCCATCACGCGCCGTGATCTTCAAAGCCCTCATCGGCTTCATCGTCGCCCATTTCGTGCACAACATTCCGGCCAAGGGCCAGCGCAAGTGGCGCGGCATGCTGCTGGTGCCGTGGGTCATCCCGCCGGCCATGAGCTGCCTCGCTTGGCTGTGGCTGTTCGACCCGTCCTACAGCGCCTTCAACTGGATGCTGGCGCTGTTCGGCGTCGGCCCGGTGCCCTGGACCGGCGACGCCTACTGGGCGCGCTTCTCGGTCATCCTCGTCAACGTCTGGATCGGCGCGCCGTTCTTCATGATCATGTATCTGGCGGCGCTCAAATCGGTGCCCGAGCAGCTCTACGAGGCGGCGGCGATCGACGGCGCCAACTGGTGGCAGCGCATGTGGTACGTGACGCTGCCGATGATGCGCAACATCATCGCCATCACGGCGCTGTTCTCGCTGATCGTGACGTTCGCCAATTTCGACATCGTGCGCATCCTCACGGCCGGCGGGCCGATCGACACGCACGCACGTGTTCGCCACCTGGTCGTTCCGGCTCGGCATCCAGGGCGGCGACATTCCGCTCGGCGCCAGCGTCTCGCTGTTCATGGTGCCGATCCTGGCCATCGCCGCGATCTTCATCCTGCGCGACATCACCCGGCGTGGGAGTGAAGCGTCGATGGCCGTCGCAACCGTAGCAACTCGACAAGGCACGCGCGCGCCGGCGCGAGATACGGCAGCATGAGCCGCGACCGGCGCTGGGCGCTGCGCTGGTCGTATTTCTTCCTCGGTGATCTTCGCGATCTTC
>ERZ1370068.5390-contig-4412_pt1 | contig 21008 bp, 31 predicted proteins | sample MGYA00561227_ERZ1370068 | MGnify/ENA primary metagenome ERZ1370068 (study PRJEB38410, sample SAMEA6850437) | metagenome | study: Metagenomic assessment of the ecological functions of the soil: analysis of the soil microbiota associated with the... | reverse complement strand
GAACCTTAGGAGGTTGTCGCCAAGGACGCAGACAAGGTGTTCGGCTCAGCTGATTCCTCATCATCAAAACGACGGACAAACAGCTCTCGGAAGACCTGAAACAGCTGCATGTGACTCTCTTGAACCTGAAGGTTGTTACCACGTACGCAAAGGAGCTCGTCGGAACGCTCGCCGCGAAGCCAAACCGCGTCATCTTCAGCGGGCAAACCAGCAACGCTAACGCCTGAGTCGGAAATTCTCAAAGCTCAAAACCAGTGCCTGCGAGAAAACCCTGATCTTAGTTGTCGGTCGTGCTAACCGCTTTTTCGTACGCCACATCATTTTGAAAAAGCGAATCGCGTCGCGCACGGGATGAATCTTGCTCACTTGATCGGTGTAAACGGTGCGTGATTGGGACTGATTCGATCCGGATAACCTTTGCGGCTGGCGATGATGAGGCACTTCGGTTTCGTAGTCGAAACGGTGCCCGCCGCCGAGCAGCTCGTGGAATCAACTGTCGATCCAACATGCGAAAGCCGCACTGCGTATCGGGGATTTCTTGTCCACAAACGCGGCTGATCCGCTTGCTCATGTAACGATTCACGACGCGCCGGATGAACGGCATTCCGGCAAGATTGTTCATGCGATTGCCGATGAAAAACGTGCGGCTGCTGTCGCGGAAGCTGCCGCCGCTAAGGAACCGGTCGATCTCTTCTGGAAGATGTTGGCCATCGGAATCGAGGAGACTGACACGTGAGCAATTGTCGATCTAACCAGTAACGTAATCCTGTCTTGATGCGCTTCGCCTTTGCCGCGGTTTTGGCTCGTGAACAATGACTTCAGCGCCAGCTTCGCGCGCTCGCTGCGCCGTCTGATCGCTCGAGCCGTCATCGACCACAAGCACGTGATCGAGCTGCTCGCGCGTTCGGCGAACGATGTCGCCGATATGTTTCTCTTCGCTGATACGCCGGAATGACTGCAGCGGTTTGTGAACGAATCTGAGCGAGCGGATCGCGCTCGGTCTTCTGTCATCGGCGAACCACCGGATGAAAGTCGGCCGCGTGATAAGAGCTGCGGACCAGCGGACCGGAGGCGACGTGGAGAAACCCTTTTCTGCGCGCGATGTCGCCGTAGTAATCGAATTGCTCCGGCGTGATGTATTCGACCACGGGCAAATGTTTCGGAGTCGGGCGCAAATACTGGCCCATGGTCAGAACCTCACAGCCGACCTCGCGCAAATCGTCCATCGTCTGAAAAAGTTCCGTCTCTTTTTCGCCGAGGCCGAGCATGACGCCGCTCTTGGTCACTACTTCCGGACGACAGTTCCTTCGCCCGTCGCAAGACTTGCGAGCGAGGTGCGATACTTTGCGCGCGAACGCACCAGCGGCGTCAGGCGTTCCACCGTTTCCATGTTGTGATTGTAAATGTCCGGGCCGGCGTCGAGCACGATCTGGATGCACCAATCCTGCGCGTGAAAATCGGGAACGAGCACTTCGACAATCACCGAAGGATCCATTTCGCGAATCGCAGTGATCGTGCGCGCGAAATGATTCGGCGCCGCCGTCCTTCAAGATCGTCACGCGCGACCGCCGTGATCACGACATGTTTTAATTTCATCCGGCGCACCGCCTCGGCGACGCGCTGCGGTTCGTCTTCTTCCAGCGCGAACGGTTTCGCTGTTGTCACCGCGCAAAATCCGCATGCGCGCGTGCAACGATCGCCGGCGATCATCATACGTGGCCGTGCCCTGGCTCCAGCATTCCCAGCGGTTCGGGCATTGCGCGCTTTCGCAAACGGTGTGCAACCGCAAATCGGAAATGAGCGCCTTGGTTGAAAAGAAAACCGGATTCGACGGCAGCCGCACTTTGATCCAGGGCGGCTTTCTGCGCCTGGTGTAGTGCTGGATCGATCTTTGCGCAGGACATGTCAAGTTAAACGTTAAGTTGCAACGTTGAAACGTTGACAAGAGTTCAACGCGTTGAAGCAGGGTCGCTCTACATCGCTTCAACGCTTTATCGACTTTCAACGACTCAGCTAGAGTCTTCGTTCTGCCACGGAAAGCGCCTGCGTGAAAGCGTCAGTTCATCCGCCGATTCGAGACCGCCGCCGGCCGGAATGCCGCGGGCGATGCGCGTAAGGTTGACCGGCTTGCCCTTCAAGAGATCGACAATGTAGTTTGTGGTCGCTTCGCCTTCGACATCGGCAGGCAGCGCGAAAATGATTTCGATGATCTTTTCCTGATCGACGCGTTCGAGTAATTCCTTAATACGCAAATCGTCGGGGCCGATATGATCGAGCGGCGAGATCTTTCCTCCGAGAGAATGGTATCGGCCGCGAAAGGCGCTGGTTTTTTCCAGAGGAAGAATGTCAGTGGCTTGCTCTACAACGCAGAGCAGCTCTGTCGAGCGCGAGGAATCGGCGCATATGTCGCAGATTTCGCCGGTAGCAAAAAATCCGCAAAGCTTGCAGGATCGAATTGACTGCCGCGTGTCTGTGATGGCGCGCGCTATTTGCTCCGGCTTGATCGTCCCGCGCGCGCACCATCCAGAGCGCAATCCGCTCCGCCGAGCGAGGGCCGACTCCCGGCATTTGCCGCAGTTGCGCAATCAAATTCCGGATCGCTGCCGGATATTCCGTCCTTCTCAACAGCGCGCTCGAGCTTTCTTCCAACGGCGACTCTGTTAACTGCAGGACGAGCGGCTCGAGCCGGCGCAAATAGAATTGCAATGGCAGGATCATCTTCTCCTCGGGACCGCGTGCCTTCTGAAATTCGGAATAGGCTTCCGCCCAACGTTTTTCTCGATACAGAACCACGCCGCTCCAGAAAGAATCTCTTCGCGCGATATGCTCTGGTTTGGCTTCGGCGGTAAGCCAAAGCGGCTCGTAGATTTCGATGTCGATCATGCGAGTTCGTTCCGCTGACAAAATCAATCGGACGCGCGACGATTGTCTTGCTCACGCGATCGAAAGTAGGCGTGTCAATCAGGATCGTTGATCCATACCGATGATTCAGGGCACAGAACCTGCGCGCGCAGTTCAATCGGTTCGCCGCTGGCTAAAAGCGCCGGATGTACGCTGTCCTTCAGCGCGCCCGGCAACGATCGCGCCTGAACTGATCCCCAGCGTAGCATGTCCCAGTCGCCAAAAATTTCTTCGTTTTCTTGCCTGCCGCTCGCGAAACTTCTTGTTAGATCGAGAACAGCACGGACCGCATCCTCGGCATGCTGACTACTGGCGCTCGGAAATCCAAAAACGGCCACGACGCCCTCGCCGTCGGCAGCCTGTAGATAAGCTCCCTCTCTCGATCAGGTCGTCAGCAGTCTCACGAATAAATTTGGCCATGGTTTCAGCGAAAGCCGGCGGGCTCAGATAACTTCGTGAATCCATGTCAATTGGCAATGTCGCAGACGACCACGACTCGCTTCGTACGCTTTCGGCTGCCCATCGAACGGACCATCGCTGACACGACGAAATTCTTTTCTCGAGAGGCGATTGGCAAAAATTGTGCGCACTAAATGCGAGCGGTCCCTCCGCAAAAGAGCGTCCAGCCTTCCACGAAGGCCACTGCTAATGCGACTGCAAAAATGCAGGGAACCGGCTGGAAAAAGACCCGGTAAAGCGAGCAGACCCACGAAAGCACAAGCAAGCTCAACCAACAAAGAGCCGAACAATAGATAGTTTCGCGACCGTCCCGCGGCCGGGATTTCTCAGGCTGAGCCAGGCAACACCGAGCAGCTATCAGCAAGACAAAAACGTACTGCCACTTTTCGCCCACGACCCTCGTCGCGCCTGGCATAATCGGAAACAAGTCGCGCAACACCAGCCTCAAAGCCCGCTATCATCTTCGTTGCATGCAAGACTCCCACGACGATGGCGACAGCAACTCCAATTACGAGCGTTGTGATCAACGAGCGCTTCATGAACAATCAGGCTTTTGAGCCAGCTGCGCCCGGAGTAATAGGATTGCACGACCAGTTCGCTCAAGAATTTGTCCGGCGCATCGACGGCTTCGGCGTTGATGACAAACCTTGCCTGGCCGGTGTTCTTTTTGATCAGATTTAATCCGAACTGATAATCCTTGAATAAGTGGGCGCAAAGATCGCTCATGGTCATCCGCTCAGCTTGCGCACGCTCGACCAGGCGCCGCACCGCAGCTTCCTCGAAAACAATTTCCAATCCATGCTCATTGTTGAATTTCTCCGCAAATTGACGCGCGCCGGCTTCGAGCATTTGCGCTTCGAGCTTGTGCCCCTCCGCCATCAATCGGTCGAGCACACGCTGTGGCTCGCGCACGAGCGCAGCGGTAACACGCAACTGGCTCAGACCTGATCCGGCCAGGTAATATTTGTAATCGCGGAACAATTTTTCGAATACCGTCAGCAATCCACGTGCGCCGGTTTTTCCTTGGCAGCAGCTTCCGACAGTAGCCGCAGCGCTTCGTCCTCGAAACTGATCTCGATGCCGTAAGCGCGAAAGGCGCGCTCATATTGCCGGAGCAAGCTACCCTCGGAATATTTCATGATGCTTGAAAAGATCATCGGCGTCCAGGTCTTCACAGACCACGCGCACTGGTAATCGGCCAATGAATTCCGGCTCGAACCCGTATTCGATAAAATCCTGCGTCGTCACGTGCTGGAACAATTCGTTGTCCATCACCTGAACCGGTTCGGCGCTAAATCCGATCTGACCCTGACGAACGCGTCGCGCAACCTGTTCTTTCAACTTCTCAAACGCGCCGCTGACCACGAAGAGAATGTGCCGGGTATTGATCGTTTCCCGTTTTGCCTTGCCGCGGCGTTGAAATTCGAAAGCCGCCTGCAATTGCGCCTGCAAATCGTTCATGCTGCGCACTGGCACTTCTGTTTCCTCCATTAACTTCAGCAGCGTGGTCTGCACGCCGCGCCCGCTGACGTCCCGGCCGATCAAATTTCCGGCCGCAGCGATCTTGTCGATCTCATCGATATAAATGATCCCGAACTGCGCCAGGTTTACGTCGCCGTCGGCTTTGTGCACCAGCTCGCGCACCAAATCTTCCACATCGCCGCCGACGTATCCGGTCTCGCTGAACTTCGTCGCGTCCGCTTTCACGAACGGCACCTTGATCAGATCGGCGATGTGTTTGATGAGATAAGTTTTGCCGACCCCGGTCGGTCCGACCAAAATCACGTTTTGCTTGATGTATTCAATCTCCTCGCACGCGCTGGCATCTTCCTTCTCGAGACGGCGCAGGTAATTGGCATGGTTGTAATGATCGCAAACGGCGATCGCCAGCACCTTCTTCGCTTCATCCTGTTTGATCACGAAGCGGTCGAGATGCGCTTTAATGTCGCGCGGCAGAAGATTGAATTCGAATTCCTCGTGATCGGTCTTCTCCGGCTTTTCTTCTTCTTCTTCTGCTGCTGGCGCCGGCTCCGGCTCGGCAAAGTCGCCACTGAGACCCGGTCGCCGAAGTTCTGTTTCATGAACTCCGTGATCTTAGTCTTCAATTCTTCCGGTGAAGGAAACTGCGGTGGTGGGTTTTGCTCCATATCGCGATCAGGAAAACGTCGCGTCAAAAATCACTTATGGCAATGATTCGTCTAAAATCTGACTCTCATGGCCGGGAATTCGTTCATCCTCCATCTTGCGCCTTCGGCGTGTCAGCTGCCATCGTCTTCGGAGAAGCCGATCCACCTTTCGCAAAACGCGAAGGTGGAACGCGCTTGTCCTCAACGCGTTGTCTAAGGCGCTGGGACATACCCGGGAAGAGAACAGAAATCTGTTCCTTGTATTCAGGATTGGCTCTCGCAGCGGCTTCAGCTAGTTCCTCGCCGCTTCGGTTTGCCCGGTTTCACTAGCAAAGACAGCGCAACGCCACTGTCGATCTGCTGCGCCACGCGCTGCTGGATCGATGAACGATTTGGACACGGCCAGTATTTCCTTTGGCGAGAGCTTGTCCCACGTGATCCATGCGATCCCATACGGAAGTTTCATGGTGAGTCCTTCATCCGTGGCGCTCACTATGCCCGTATATTGCGCGCCGGAGCTATCTGTGAGTATGCCGAGAAGTGTGCACGATTGAGGATCGTCAATCAGAGTGTTCTTCCAATCGAACATGAGTTGCGCTCTTTTCTCTGCAACTTCTTCTGCGGGTTTATAGTATCCGCCGATCAGTTTCACATTCCTGATCTCCTCAGCCGCTTGAGCAAAGTGGTAAAGGGCGACCTGCTCTCTATAACTGACAAGTGCTTTATTCCACGGACTGCGATCAAACCAGCTCGTCGCAAACGCCGTCAGTTCCGTCCACGAGGGCAAAAAACTGCGCGCGATAACGAACAAAATCCCAGCCGCCACTATAGCCGGTAAAGCCAGGCGAATGAGAAGTGGCAGGCCGCGGAGCCAGCGTAAAACCCCTCTTAGCCCTTCCAGGCTGCGACGAGTAAAGCCAGACAAGGCCGAGGACCAGCGTCGCCGGCGCGCTTCACCGCCGCTGGTTGCATCCTCCAATGCCAGCGCGCGCCACGCTCGCTCAAGCTCCGCGACCAGATCGTCGTAGGAGGAAAAACGCTGCGCCGGATCAGCTGCGATCATTCGCTGCAAAACCTCCACGGTCGCGGCAGAAACGTCCGGTGCCGTTGTCTGTAAATCGAGTGGCCGTTGTTTTGATTCGAGCAATGCGGTCGCGGAATTTGTGCTGGCTTCGATTGGCGGTTTGCCCGCAATTGCGTGAAACAGTGTTGCGCCCAAACTGTAAATGTCGCTGCGGAAGTCCTCCGGATCGTTGTTTAATCTTTCCGGCGCGACATACTCCGGGGTTCCCCAAACGACACCTCCGATTGCCCAGCGTTGCGTCGCGGTGCTGGCAAGACCGAAGTCGCCGATTTTTGCTGCGTGCTCATCGACAAACAAAATGTTAGCCGGCTTACATCGCGGTGAATCAGACCTCGCCGATGCGCGGCACGCAGTCCCTTTGCAACCTGGATGCCAATCTCGAGGACCCGCTGTTCCGGTAACCGCGGTTGCAGCGCCATCAGATCGTCGAGGCTCCCGTGATCGACCAGCTCCATTACCACATAGAACTGCCCGTGATCTGTTCCCGAATCGAATACCTGTATTACACAGGGGATGACTCACGGCGGCAGCGATGCGTGCCTCTTGCTGCAATCGAGCTTTGTGATCCTCTTCGCCGCCGAGATCTCTTCGCAACAGTTTCAGCGCCACGAACCGATCCAGTTGCATATCCCGCGCCTTATAAACGGTGCCCATCCCGCCCACACCAAGCGTCTCGACCACAGACGAAATGATCGAAGGTTCTCTCCACGCGTATTTTCTTGCCACACGTAGGACAGGCGATGCGCGCCAATGGTTCTGCCGCGGTCGTATCCACGGTCGTTCCGCAACCGGAGCATGTTTGGGCGGTGGGCTCACTCGCCATTGAGCAGCAATTGTAACATTCAGACCCTGCAGAGCAAAACGTTGCACTGGCACGCTTGCTGCGCGCGTTTGCGGGCCGTCTCGCCTGCCAATTCACAAACTGCTATTGTCCGTTCAATTGTTCGCCATGCGAGATTAAAAGCCGCGCCACGCATTCACTATCTATGAGGCAACTTTCAGCCGAGAATTCGACTCGGATTGACCTTGTCGTATCAAAGGACCGAAGCAAGGCTTCGACTCGACCAATTTCTGGCGAAGCGACTTCCAGAATTTTCCCGGTCACGACTCCAGCAGTTGATCCGCGATGGGTTTATTCGACTCAACAACGCAAACAGCCGGCCACGTCAAATCGTTCGAAGCGGCGATAAGATTCAACTCACCGAGCCGCCGCTGGAAAAGATCGAAACGCTGCCAGAGCAGATCCCGCTTGAGATTCTCTTCGAAGACAATGATCTCATCGTGATCAACAAGCCGGCAGGGCTCGTCGTTCATCCGGGCGCCGGTCATCGTGAACACACTCTGGTCAACGCGCTCCTCAACCACTGCTCGACGTTGTCGGGAATCGGCGGAAAAGAGCGCCCGGGCATCGTTCATCGTCTCGACAAAGAGACGAGCGGCTGTCTTGTTGTCGCCAAAAACGACGCAGCCCATCGCGAATTATCCAAGCAGTTTGCTGAGCGCGTGCGGTGGAGAAGATTTATCTTGCGCTGGTGGCTGGAAGATTGCGCAAGGCGGCTGGAGTAATCGAAGAAAAAATCGGACGACATCCAGTCCATCAGGCAACAAATGAGCGCGTCTGCTTTGCGCGGACGCGCGGCCAAAACCGAGTATCGCGTCGTTCGGTCAGAGCGAGCGCGCCAGTTTGATCGAATGCCGGCTGCACAGCGGACGGACCCATCAGATTCGCGTGCATCTTCATCATCTCGGTCACCCGGTGCTTGGCGATAAAGTCTACGCGCCGCGCCTCGCAAAGGATTTTCCGCGACAAATGTTGCATGCTTGGAAGCTTGGATTTCACCATCCTCGCACCAGTGAATGGAAAAGCTTTGAAGCGCCGATTGCCTGACGATTTCGCGAGCCGCGATGAAAACTGACAATCGAATCTTAACAAGTATGAAGCAGCGAAAACTTGGACGCGGCGGTCCGATTGTCTCGGCGATCGGTCTTGGTTGCATGGGAATGTCGGATTTTTACGGCGGACGCGACGATGAGGAGTCCATGGCCACGATTCATCGCGCGCTGGATCTCGGCATCACGTTCTTCGATACCGCCGATATGTATGGACCACACGCAAACGAGCAATTGCTCGGACGCGCACTACGCGGCCATCGTGACCAGGCTCGTCATTGCTACAAAGTTTGGGATCTTGCGTGATCCCGCACGGCCGGATTACCGCGGGATCAGCGGTAAGCCGGATTACGTCCGCAAAGCTTGCGAAGGAAGTTTGCGCGAGACTGGGCGTTGATGTGATCGATGTTTATTATCAGCATCGTGTCGATCCAGACACGCCGATCGAAGAGACCGTTGACGCCATGGCGGAGCTTGTGCGCGAGGGCAAGGTGCGCTTTCTCGGTCTGTCAGAAGCAGGCGCGGAAACGATCCGCCGCGCGCATGCCGTTCATCCGATCACGGCATTGCAATCAGAATACTCGCTCTGGACGCGCGATCCCGAGAAGGAAGTTCTTGGCGTATGCCGCGAGCTCGGTATCGGTTTGCGTGCCGTACAGTCCGCTAGGTCGCGGGTTTTTGACCGGACAAATCAAGCGCTTCGAAGATCTGCCGGAAGACGATTACCGGCGAAACTTCGCCCCGATTCCAGGGAGAAAATTTCCAGCGCAATCTTGCGCTTGTGAAAGCGAGTCGAAGAAATCGCTCGCGAGAAAAAATGCACCCGGCGCAGCTTGCCTTGCCTGGGTGCTCGCGCAGGGGAACGACATTGTTCCGATTCCCGGAACCAAACGTCGCAGATATTTGCAGGAAAATGTCGGCGCGCTATGATGTCGCTCTTACCAGCAAAGATCTGGCGCGTATCGATGAAGTCGCTCCTCACGAAGCCGTCGCCGGCGCGCGTTATCCTGATTGGGCGATGGAAATGGTAAATCGGTAGAGGAGACTACGAGATCACGGACAACTGACCACTCGACCAACGCACGAGGCCGATCGTCTACACGACCGGCTGTGTGACGTAGTCGCGCTATCGAGTGTCAAGCTTTCGTTGATAGTCTCGATCATTGCTCGCTACCGCACCGGATCGCGCCGTGGACTAGCAGAAAGGTCGATTGTGGATCGTTTCCCCCAGCGTATCAACCTCTCGTCTAGATCGCGCAGCAGGGTCACGCTCATCGCTCGGGTGCACTCCTGCAACGTGGCTGTCCACCTTTGCCTCACATCGTCGGGCAGATCACGATTTCGCGAAAACGTGTCCCCGATCTGTATCAGTCGCCTGATGATCTTGTCGCGTAGGGTTTCTTCATCGTCCACGTCGCTCATCTCGTCGACGTCGTATGACGGCTCGTCATCCGGAGACACGTGCAAACCATGTAACGCCGCAAGCGCCTCGCCACTTAGTCCATCCTCGATCCTGCGATTTGCGTCCGAAATCCGGCGGTCCTGTTTTTCGTCCCAGGCTTTGTCGTCGGCTCGCTTCTGAATATCGTCCATACGTTTGCGCCCTTTACTCTCGGGACTCTCGATCACCGTTTGTATTGATCCTCGTCGCAATTCCCGCTGTTAATTCTAGGCTCTTTGCTCTATGCCGCCCGCCGCGGCACCATCAGCGCTTGCCAGCATTGTCTGGACGATCTCGCCGTGTTGGTTCGTAGTCACGTTGCGCAACCGAATGATCCCGTAGCCCGGCTTGGACCGCGATGGCCTTAGATCGAGAATCTCCGTTTCAACGGTAAGCACGTCGCCAGGTCGCACCGCGTTAGGCCAACCGCAATTCGTCGACACCAAGCCCGATGGCGCCCTCGGCGAAGTTCAACGTTTGCACAAAGAGCCGCATCGTGAGGGCAGCCGTGTGCCAGCCACTCGCAATGAGTCCTTTGAAAAGTGTTCGCTCTGCAGCTTTCTGGTTCAGATGAAACATCTGCGGATCGAACTTGTGCGCGAACTCGATGACCTCCTTCTCCGTGACATTTAGCGGCTCGGATTTAAAACGGTCACCAATTTTCAAATCATCGAAGTAATGCTCTTTCATTCTGTCTCTCTTATTCATTCTACAATGGCGAGCACCAATTGATGCGCCATCCTGCGGGATTGAGCAATGCCTAATGTGCGCGCTGGCGTGCAGACCGTTGACCATGGACTATTGACGACGGCGTTGTAGTCCCGTGTTCTCGTTAGTCATGTATCGGCGCACCACTTCATGAGATTGGGTCCTATGAGCTCGCTACGCGAGCGATGTAAAAGTGGTCTGTGGCAACGACACCAACTGGCTCTTGTTCGGTGCAGATTACGTCCCGAAACTTGGCGGCAGTAGAAACATGTATTAACAATCAACATCAAAGAGGAGGCATCATGAAAAACACTAGTTATCACACTCGCCTGGTTGCTACTTGCTCCGTTGGCATTCGCGCAGCCGGGCTCGACGAACAAGAAACAAACAACCGCAGAACCAATAACAGTAACGGGAGCGATCATCAAAATGACGATTGAGGAAGCAGTGCGGCTGCCAGTTATCAGCCCATCAACACGCTTGTCGTTCGCGAGGACGGGTCCGAATAGTCCGGGCCGTTATGTCCTGAACGGACGAGGTCGCGTTTTGAACAAAGACCGGCCAAGTCGTCCAAACTGCGATCAAACCCGGCGCTCGTGTGCGTGTCTATTACGCAAACACTGGGCGATCTGCGTACGATTGATCACGTGGTTCTTTTAGACTGAGTCCGCGCGGAGCTTCGACAACACTAATAAAAGCCGCAGGGTCCCAAGCCCTGCGGCTTTTTTTGATAGGTGATCGCGCTGCGACATCCAGACTTCGTTCGAATTCTCGTGAGTTAGAGGATCACTTGTAACCGCCTCCCCCATAGCCAGAGACATCCGGATGCCGAAATAAATTCGATCCATTTGTGTCTCAAACAAGAGAGGCGACGAACGATGAGGACCCTGTCGCACCCTTTATTTGAATGAGTTGGAGGGCAACTAATGAATGGAAAGTTTCCGTTATTCGGTCGGGATGAGATTGAGAACAGTTTGATGCGTTTTGTCGATCGTAAGATTGGCGAACAACGCCGGGACGAGCGGCGACTCGCCGAACAGCGCACCACAAAGCACCGATTCCAGGCAAGAAAATCGTGCGTTGCCATGCGCGCAGTTATCGCGTTGCTCAACGATTGCCGGTGTTAGCCGTCGCACTATTCTGACAGAGCAACAACCACCCCGTCAGGCTGCGCAATAAGTTTTCGAAGAAACATTTTCAGCGCTGCACTGAGCGGTTCGCTTTGCTTGCTACGAATAGGGAACTTAGGAACCGCGGGAGCTCGGGTTCCAATCTTCGAAATATTGCCCTCATGCCGAACGCACCATCGACAATTACAGCAGTCCAACCTCCGATTCGGCGAAAGCTTGATTTTCTCTCGGCGCTCTGACCGCGCAATCCCTTTGCGTGGCCAGCAACGCCCAAATCGCCCTCAAAACCGACGCAAAATGGTAGCGTTCTTCAAGCCGTGCTGCGACATGTTTCAGTCAGTACATATCTTGATCGAGTCAGTCCCACTCGGTCTTTGCCACAATTGAACAGTCCGCAATATTTTGTGATATCACCGGAAGATGTATTCATCGCCCCTCGGCGGAGAGATGTCATCTTACAGAATCTCAAACGTTTCCGCACGTGCGCGCCATTGTTTCGATTGACGAAGCAAGTGCGCCGCATCGCGTTTGCTATCCTCATTTTGGTCATGCGTTTGCAGAGCTGTTCAATCTCCGAATTATCAAGCGGCTTGTGTTTTCCCTCTCGTTTGTAGCGATGAAGTCCGCTTCTCTTTGGCTGCGGGTGTAGTTTTCATCGCTCGTAATGCGGCCAAGATCGTATCACGTTGTCGCTTAGTGAGTTTAGATTACCATTGCTCAAATCTGTTTTTGACCCCGAGTCTCTATCAGGTCGACACAGGGTGTTGTCACGCAATTGTAACATTGAAATATCCGTTGCTGCGAATTCACTAGCGGTTCCGGATCCGCGTTTTCATTTGGGCCACGGCAACGCTGGAGCATCTGGAATCGGCGCGAAAGCAGGAGTAGTCTCTGAGAATGGCTGAAGGTAGTGCGTAGAGGCGAGAGAGATCGAACACGCCGGTCGGAATCGAAAATCCTACAGCTTTGCAACGCGCGGCGCTTCGTGTTTTCAATGCCAACTATGAAACGACTCAGCACTCTTAGGGCTGATAATCTTAATGCCCGCGCTACTCCGGGCCGGACGAGAAAGAAACAATGCTCCAAGCGTTAGGCCAATACTGAGCAGGCGTGGCGACTCGACAACGCCTTGCGAAGTTGAGCGGCAATGCCTGTCAAACCCGCGAGATTTGGCTGGCGCAGCAAGCAGCGCGCAGGCAGCAGATCGCTACCTTGCGACGCCGGACGCTAAAGAGAGCCCTTGGCGTTTAGTCGCGCAATCAGTCATCAAATACAGCCAAGCGCGGAAGCGAAGCGCATAGCGGCATACAGCCGCGCCCGTAATCAGGACCCGGATGCCGCCGAAAAGGCGTACTCATTCAGATCGTTGATCCGCTGGAGCAGGGACTTCCGTAAAGCGGCAACTGAAAGCCACCCTGCGGAAGCGACGAAAATTCCCGCGAGATTGCACAGCGTTTTGGACTGGTTGATTTTTGAAGTCTCGATCCACGAGTACGAAATCCGCCTGCGCCGAAGATAAACGCGGCTTCGTCTAATCTCCGATGCGCTGTCGGACCCGGCGGGCTGTGGTGCACACCCATATCTCGGATGCTATCGGCATGCGGGACACTAGCAGCCGCGCACATGACTGTGATCCGCGTTTACAATGAAACCGGCAACGTTATTGAAACGCACGAGCATCGCGGGCGTTTCCAGAAGAGCCGTGATGGCAAAATCTACCAAAATTTTTCCGTTTTCGGATGACAAAACAGCAAGATGCAATCAATAAAAGAATGAGAGAGGCGATCAAACTGCAGCGACGAAAGCAGCTATGGCAGAAGCGAAGGTCGCCAATTAACGGCATAGGATTGTTTGCTGCTCTCACCGATCAGAGCAGGCACGCCGATCATCGAGTTCAAAGGCCGCGTTATCCCCGTGGGAAGAAGGCGCAATCATGTTACTGCGCGGCGCAGCACCATGTTATCAAGTTCGATGCCAGTGCACGACATGGATGCCCGACCGCAGTGGAGTCCGGCAGGCTACGTCAATCACGGTTGTTATCCCAATTGCGCCATAAAAAGAAGCGCGGTGGCCCTGTGGTTAACCAGGTATCCGGCCGATTGAACAGGGACGAAGAGCCTTAATCGACTACGACTTCGATCTGGGCGAAGAATTTGAACCGTGCAGGTGCGGGCATCCCCGTTGTCGCGGGCTAATGCTCAGAAGAAAGACTGGCCGAAACTGCGCAAACTAATGTCCAAGAGTTTTATGAGGCTGATCTTTAACTTGTCGCGTTGCCGGCGGGTCACTAAAACCAGCGAAGTGTGAGACCATTTTGTTAGCCGCTACCGCGCTTCGCTGCCCTTACCGGGTTGCCAAAGTGCTGCGGAGAAGCAACGCCCGGAGGCGGAGGCGCAGTCAGGTGACCTCGCCAGTTGTGCGCGGATTCGCGTAGTGTCAGGTGGCTGTGGAGGAAACTCGGGTTTTACAGAGGTATACGTTGACAACATGCACAAGGACCGCGCGGGTACGCGCGACCGTTCGAAGCACTCGCAGCAAGGCGACGACGACACGAATATGCCATTGCCGAAGGCTGGCCAGCTCTTTATCGGCTGCGGGGGAGTGCGGCACCACGCTTTGATGTTGTCGGCTGCAAGTGTTGAAGGGTGAAGCTGAAAAAGGTGATAAGCCGAGAAGCCGAATTACCGCTTCCAATTCTTGTGAAAGTTGTCAGCTTTTTCATCTCCAGCCGCACAACGAAACGCTTTCCCGTCGTCGCAATGCGCCGTCAACAACCAGATGTTCTCCTGTTGAATCACCCTGCCGTGGCTTATCTCTTTTCTCGTTAGGGATTGTTGACCTCACTTGCGCAAGGCGCAGGCTTGCTCGCCTCAAGCTGTGCGCTCACTTTCTGCAGACCCGCAGTAAGCGCTTCAATTTGCTTTCTGCTAGCTGCTGCAACGGTCGCTTCCTGTTGCTCGACTTTTGCGATGCTCTTTGAGGAACTCGTTGAGCAACATCGCGTTCACCGCTTCGTAGCGCACGGTGTAGATCTCGCCGTTCTCGTCGCGCACCACCAGGTCGGGATTCACCTTCGGCTACTTCTTCGGCGATCAAACCAAATTGCGGCGTGCCTTGGTGTCTGTCGCTCTTGTAGTGAAACGTGACCGGCTTGAGCGCGTGGATCAGCTTCGCTGGCGTTGTCCATCGGTTTAATCTCGTTCTTGAACCGGCGCGAGGAGCTGATCGTGCCGAGCTGGCCGTCGCTGAGTCTATCAGGACTGGTATGGCGTCAGCGTTTGCCGTCGTTGCCCCACGAATGCCGGCGATAAAGGTTCGTGTCTGGTCTGCGTCGCCGATGCGGATGGTGCTGACTCGCCAGCAACACCAGAGGTTGCCGATATCGATGTTGCTATCGCCCGTGGTCGAGGATGACCGGCCTGCACATCGCCCAACGCGACGCTTGAACGCTGCCGGTGGTGTTGTTGAAGACGCGCCTGACCGCCGATGGCCGTGTTGCAGCTGCCGGTGGTGCTGAGACTCGAGCGCGCACTTACGCCCGATGGCCGTGTTGCCGCCGCCGGTGGTGTCGTTCAAAAGAGCGCTCAGCACCGATTGGCCGCGTTGAACTCGCCGGTGGTGTTGCTGGGCGAGGGCGCCATGAGCCGCCGGCCGCGTATGGAATCGCGGCCGATCGGCGTTGTGGACGAGCGCATTAGCGCCAGTCGGCCGTGTTGGCGTCGCCGGTGGTGTTGAAAGAGCAGCGCGTCAACACCTGGGGCCGTGTTCTCGCTGCCGGTGGTGTTGCTTAAAAGCGCCCCTGCGCCGGTGGCCGTATTTTCGTCTCCGGTGCTGGGACAAAGAAGAGCGCTCAGCGCCAATGGCCGTGTTGAAACTGCCCGTGCGTCGTCGCTCCTGAGCGACAGAAGGCCGACGGCCCGTATTGTAAGCCGCCGGTGGTGAGGCTCGAGACGCGGCATCTTGCCCTTCCGCCGTGTTGCCTCCCGGCATAGCCTCCGTCCGGCGCCGGACTGACCGCCTGCGTGTTTTGGACGAGCGCAAAGCAGACGAGCGCAAATGTGATTAGAACTGGTGGAATGCTTGTTTTCATATCCGGGGAGTTTCGGAAAATCTCTGCCAGCTTGTCGAGGCAATTCGCCGCAAGCGAGTGCTCCCAGAAATTTGCAGCGCGACACGCCTGCCACTACAGTCAAACGACTACGGGCGGTTAGCTCAGTGGTAGAGCATCTCGTTTACACCGAGAGGGTCGGGGGTTCGAAACCCTCACCGCCCAGTTTAATTCGATCCAGATTGATTATCGGAGCACGTCGACGCTGCGTTCAGGGTAAATTAGCTCGCTTCGTTTGGTTCCCAAAGTTCGACCCGGTTTCCTTCTGGATCCATGATCCAGCCGAATTTGCCGTAGTCGTAACTTTCCACCTTGGGATCAACATCGACACCTTCGCGCTTCAATTGCGCGAGAACTTCGTCCAGATTCTCGACTTGCAGGTTGATCATGAAAGGCTTTGTGCTCGGCGCGAAGTAATCGGTGTTCTGCCGGAAACGGAGACCAGACGGTGTATCGCTCGGAGTTTGGATCGTCCGCTTTTCGCCATTTGAATATCGCGCCGTTTCGTTTTCACATTCGATGCCAAGGTGCAGGCGATACCAATTGCGCAACTTTTCCGGATCGTTTGCCTTAAAGAAAATTCCGCCGATTCCAGTAACACGTTTCAAGTCGTGACGCTCCTTATTTCAAAGGGACGAGCAGTTATGCCAGTGCGGCGGCGCTGGCCTAGGGCGCCGGCGTTGGACTCCTCGACTGGGATTGGACTCACCTTGAAAATGGTTCCCAGGTTGTGAGCGCCGCCTTCCGTCGTCATGCCATAGAGCCATCCGTTAACAAGAATCACGTTATCGATCGGTTTAGAGCCGTCCTCATTATTTGTCTTGCCCACCGAAGCTGTAAAGGCGCTGGTAGTTGTTGCCATCGGTGTTGATCACGAAGACCGTGCCCAGGTCATTGTCGCCGCCGGTTGGCGGTCGTGCCGTAGAGTTTGTCGCCGACCAAGAGAAGCGAGCCATAGGGATTTTTGCCATCGTGATGGGTTTCACCAAACCTATGAAGCAACGTCGAATGATTGATCATCGGTTCTTGATTCTGAAGATCACTCCGTCATCATGATGGCCGCCGTTGGTTGTCATACCGTAGAGATGGTCGACCCGACTGCACGACGTAACCGTGATCGCTCGTCGCGCCGTCGTCATCGTCCGCCAGCAAAGTCGTGCAGCTCAGTGTAATGTGTTGCCGCTCGTGTCGACTTTGAACACGACACCACAGGTCGTGCTCGCCGCCCTTGCGCGTCATCCCATACAAGGTAGTCCCATCAGGGATCCAGTGTCAGGCGTCCATGCGGCTCCTTGCCCGTTGGTGATGCACACGCGAAAGAGAATAACGATTTGGAAATTCGCCGGGGTAGGCGTCAGGCGTCGCTGCCGGGGTAGGCGTCGGCGCGGCCGGATTAAAAGAAAAGATGACACCCTCGACCGTTGTCGCCTCCGGACGCCGTCATGCCATAGAGAATGTCGTTTCGCCGACTACAAAACAGCTATGCGACTCGTCGCCGATGGAGTTGTGAAGGCTCAGGAGCACCTGGTAGTCCAGTGCCATCCTGGCCGATCGAAAAGATGATCCCGTTATTGTGTCGTTCCACCTTCCAACGTGGTCCCGCATAATAGATCCGTTAAACGGCGTCATCGCGTCGTGACGGGGATTATCGCCGTCGCGTCAGTCAGCGTCGTGACCGGCGAACACGTGATCGATTGAATAACTCGACGCTACATTGGTAGGATCGAAGTGGAAGATCACACCGTAGCTGCCGATGGGCGTGGCCGCCGGGCGAGGGCCGCCGTCGATAGTCGTGGTCGTGCGCCCGAAAACCAAGCCGTTCACATAAGTCAGCGACCCCTTTGGCACGCCACCATCGATTGGCGGTTGTCGTGCCGAAGGAGTAGATCGCACTCACTGGGAGAGGCTGCGACGCCTCGAGGAATCGTCGCCAGAACACCAGCGCCATGCGAAAGCAACGCACAAACTTCGCCTTTCTGTAATCATGACTGGCAGCGTGTCCGGATGTCCGGGCGCTTTAGCAAAGCGACTCAAATTCGTGTGAAATCCTGCGCGCCGCAAGGCGCTTGCCGATTGGTGATTACCGTAAATTGGTTCCGCTTGTTTAGGATACGGCGGCAACATGATTTGAGATGACGAGTAGTCGGCGACTTTCTAAAACTCGTGACGTTCATTTCATGGTGCCGGCGTGGTGTTGGTGCTGTTTCTTTGGCGCGAGCGAGGCGACGATTTTTTCAAAGCGCGGGTCGCCGCGCAGCGGATCCCAAAACGGCAGCAGTTTCAATTGGCCATAGCTGACGGTGCTCGGGGACGGACGGCGATGGCAAGCTGTTCGCAGGCGAGATCTTTGTCGCCAACCCACGCAGCGATCATCGCCAAATACGCAATCATGAGCGGACCATTGATTGCATCTTTTTCCACGGAAGAAGCTCGACTGCGCGCCGGCCTTCGCGCAGTGCTTCCTCTTTGCGCCCCAGACCAGCGTCGATCAAACCAAGCACGCACAGCGGCGGGCCGTAATTTGGTTGAGCTTGAACCGCTTTCTCCTGCTCCGCGCGTGCCGCAGTGAATGCCGCGCGTGCTTTGCCCTCGTCTTTCGTCATACGAGCGATAACGCCTTCTATTAGCGGCCGATTTAAGTGAACGGCATAGTCGGTCAGGGGTATTTCGCCGAATGCGTTCAATGCATTCTTTGCCGCAGCGGCGTCGCGCTCGGCCAGCGCACAACTCAGCCAATCATCGGCGATAGTTCGGCACCGCGGCGGGATTTGTGGCCCGAATTGAATCGATTGTTTGATGCAATGGCCGCGGTATCGGCTTTCCAATGAAATTCGACGGACGCAAGCGCTACTTTTGTATCGACATCGTTCGGCTCGATGGCCAACGCGCGATCCAACACGGATGTTTGCTTCAGCGTAGCGCCGGAGAACTCCGTAACTGATCGCAATCTGCTGCAGCGTGAAAAAAGTTGCGCGGGTCGAGATCAATCGCGCGCTCCAGGTTTCGTGTGGATTCTTCCCAGCGCCCCTGGCGCCTCTGGATGTAGACCCTTCAGCTCGAATACCCGGGAATCATTGGGCAGAGTTTGGCGGGCAACTTCCAGTTCAGCCAGAGCGCCGTCATAATCGAGGTATCCCCGATAAAGATTTCTGCGCACGCGCGAGGTGCGTTTCACCCGCATCGGGACGGAGGCGAACTGCCGCTTGAACGGCCGCTTCCGCCAAGCGCCAGGCGCGCAGGAGTATGGTCGAAGCCAAGGAAGTAAAGCGCGTCATGAGTGTAGGCGAGCTGGCAATACGCTTGGAAAAACGATGGGTCACGCGCGACAGCCTGGTTCAGCAGATCGGCCGCCTGGAGCAGGTCTGCTCCTCCGCCCTGCTGCCAAATAGCGTCAAAGAGAGGTCCTCTGCCTCGCAGGTAAAAATCGTGGGCCACAAGATCCGAGGTCGCGTGGCTCTCTGATGGCGGCTTTCTCGACAGCCGAGACTTTGGCCTCAAAAGCTGATCTGCGACGCGTCTTTGCGCGATCTCGCTTTGGGGTTAGAAACACGTTAGCCAAATCCTGATCGTATTCCTGCGCCCAAACTTGATTGTCGGGCACGAGTATCTATTAACTGGGCGTTTAAATGAATTCTGCCCGCCTTCCCAGCGGACGCTTCCCTTTAGCACATGAGAGACGTCCAGTGCCCGCCCGATTTGCCGGGCATTACGTGACGCCATGATATGGCCATGACACTCGTGCGGCTAGCTACTCTAAGATCCGTCACCCGGCCTAGCTTGGTCAAGATGCCGTCTTGATAGCATCGGCAAAAAAGCGCTCTCCTTAGTTTGGCTCAGATTTTCCAACGGGCAAGCACTCGCTATTGCAATATTCGCCGGGCGGCGAAGTGACTCACTTTCCCAAGTCATTATCCCGATGCCTATTCCCAGGGCCAACAAGAAAGCACAGCCGGCCTCTGCAGCAGCCGGATTTGCGTCGCGAACTTCAGCGGCACACGTGCACCGGGACCGAAACCGGTCGCGCGATGATGGGGCGGTCTGCCAGCCAGCGTTCAAGGTCTTCGTGCCAGATCCCGGCCGAGCAATAACGCGGCGTTCGGTTCGCGCTCCAGACATTTGGCGCAAATGATTTCCAGATCGCGATCGAGCGCTGGCGCGAAAGAGCGCAGCTTTGGCGCCGGCTTTTCAGCAGCTTGTTGAATAACAGCAAGCGACGTCGCTCACCCGATGAATGGCGGCCGGCCCGTCAAGAGATCGAACAAAATTGCCCCGAGGTTGAAACATGCCCTGGTTCAGGCCTCCAACCGATGCTGTTTCGGCTTGTTCGGGTGCAACATAACTCGGTGTGCCAAAAATCGTCAGCGTGGTGGAACATTACTCGCGCGTATCGAGCCATTTGGCCAATCCGAAATCGCTCACCAGTGGTTCGCCACGCCCGTCGAGCAAAATAGTTTCCCGGTTTCAGATCACGATGAAGAATCCCGTGAACGTGCGCGTACTGGACAGCGCGGGCGACCTTCGCCATCAGTGCCACGCTGCGCGCGGTTCGCTTCGCAGAGCCGGGCGCGGCGTCGCGCAAGCTGCCGCCGGTAGCGAATTTCATGCTGAAAAACGGAAGTCCGTCACTCGTCCCCGCCGACTTCGTAAATAGGGCAGGATGTTCGCATGAGTCCAGATTCGCCGCGGCCCCTGCTTCGCGCCGCACGGCGGCAGCGGACCAGCGTCTCCCTGCGAATCGGCCTCGATAACTCCAAGTCCGCTTCACCGCGACGGTACGCCGCGAGTGCCGTTGCCGCGCGCGCGATAGATGACGCCCATCCCGCCGCGCCCGATCTCGTCCAGAATTTGATAGTTGCCGAGCCGCCGATCGGCGATCGCGCACATCGATCTCAGACAGCGAGCGTCTTCCAGCGTTTCATCATTAGAAGTATCGGCCCTGACCCCGACAGAGCAGACACAACCCAGGCAAAGGCCCCGTGCAAATGCTGATGTTGATCCGCATTCTGCGCACGGGATCGGCTCCCCTCCGAGCAGTGCCCAAGCAGGAGTAGCTCCGGCGTTCATGGTGACGTCGAAAAAGCTTTAAACGGACGCGATGTATTCAGCATCGTTCCCCATCTCTCCAAGTCCTTCTACAGCAATACGTAACTGAACGGTTACC
>ERZ1370068.9847-contig-8596_pt1 | contig 21017 bp, 29 predicted proteins | sample MGYA00561227_ERZ1370068 | MGnify/ENA primary metagenome ERZ1370068 (study PRJEB38410, sample SAMEA6850437) | metagenome | study: Metagenomic assessment of the ecological functions of the soil: analysis of the soil microbiota associated with the... | reverse complement strand
GTATACTTCGTTTCAGTGCCGTATTGCTCTCTGATGAACGGCCGGATCATCCCGTACGAGGACGCGCGGGTCCACGTCCTGTCCACGGCCATGAAGTACGCCGCGAGCGTGTACGAGGCGATGCGCGGCTACTGGAGCGACACGGACGAGCAGCTCTACGTCTTCCGCCTCCGCGATCATCTCCGGCGGCTCCAGCGGTCGGCCAAGATCGCGCGGATCGCCGCTGCCGGCCGATCTCGACCTGCCTCGAGCAGGACGACCCGCGAGGTCATCCGCGCCAACGGGCTTCCGCGAGGACCTCCACGTGCGCCTCATCGTCTTCGTCGACACCGACGACGGCGGGCTCTCCGCGAGCCGGTCGAGCTACGTGCGTGGCGCCCATCCCGACCGGCCGCTACTTCGGCGCAGGCGGCCTGCACGTGGCGGTGAGCTCGTGGCACCGCACCGCGGACAGCGCGATCCCCGCCCGGGTCAAGGCGGCGGCGAACTACCAGAACAGCCGGCTCGCGCTCCTGCGAGGCGAAGACCGACGGCTACGACGACGCGATCCTCCTGCAACAGCGACGGCAGCGTCGCCGGAGGGCCGGGCTGCACGCTCTTCCTCGTGCGCGAGCGACGCAGCCGATCACCCGCCGGTCACCAGCAACATCCTGGAGGGCGTGACGCGCGCGACGCTCCTGCGCTGTTCCGCGAGTCGCTCGGCGTGGAGCCGCAGGGAGCGCGAGGTCGACCGGACCGAGCTCTACATCGCGGACGAGGCGTTCTTCGCCGGCACCGCGGCGGAGGTGACGCCGATCCTGTCCGATCGACCGCCATCCGATCGGCGACGGCGCCGTCGGGCCGCTGACCGCCAAGGTGCGCGACGCCTACTTCAGGCCGTTCGCGGCGGGTCGCGCTCATCCGAGTGGCGCGCACGGTCTACCCGTGAGCGGCGGACGAACGCCGGATCTCGCGGCCTGCCGGGCGCTACGACCGCGGCGGACCGCCGATCGACGGCTCGCGGTCGACAGGCGTCCCGCTGATGCGCACGCTCCATCCGGTCCTCGGGCCCGAATCGGCGCTCCGGACTTCGCTGGCCGAGTCTCGGCCTCGCCATGTGGCCGGCCAGCCCCGCCTCGGCTCAGGGACCGACGCGATCGATCGCGCAGGGCGCGGACATCACCACGCTCGATCCGACCCAGGCGACGCCAGATTCACAACCTGAACCTCTCTTCTACAACCTCTACGACGCGCTCGTGACCTGGGACCCGAAGGACATCGGCAAGGTCGGTGCCCGAGCTCGCCGTCTCGTGGCGGAGCGTCAACCCAGCCACCTGGCAGTTCAAGCTCCGGCAAGGCGTGAAGTTCCACAATGGCGAGCCGTTCAACGCCGAGGCCGCCAAGTTCACGATCGACCGGCTCATCACCAAGGGCGTCCACCAGGTCTACGGCGGCTTCGCCACGATCGAGCGGGCGGAGGTCGTCGATCCGTACACGATCAACGTCGTCACCAGCAAGCCCGATCCCGATCCTCGTGAAGCGCTTCGCCGGCTACGGCGGCAGATGCTCCCGCCCCAGTACCTGAAGCAGGTGGACTGGAAGGACTTCGCGCTGAAGCCGGTGGGCACCGGCCCGTACAAGTTCGTGGAGTGGGTCAAGGACGACCGCGTCGTCCTCGAGGCGAACGACGGCTACTGGCGGGGCGCGCCGAAGATCAAGAAGGTCATCGTGGCGGCCCATCCCGGACAACTTCGCGCGGGTGGCCGCGCTGACCCGGGGCGAGGCCCAGCTGATCACCAAGGTCCATCCCGGACCACGTGCGCGCAGCTCGAGAAGGCCGGACTGCTGCCGCGGTCGAGCACACGCTGACCAACCTCGTCACGGTGTACCTGATCAACGCCCAGAAGGGGCCGCTCGCGAACACCAAGGTCCGCCAGGCGCTCAACTACGCCGTCGACAAGAACAAGATCATCAAGGAGCTCTACAACGGGTACGCGATCCCGATCGGGAGCGGCATCCCGAACACCGACTTCGGGTTCAACCCGGCACATCAAGCCCTACCCGTACGACCCGCGATGGCGAAGAAGCTCCTCGCCGAGGCCGGCTTCGCGAACGGCCTCGAGATCGAGCTCCAGAGCGGCAACGGCATCCACCTGAACGACCGGCAGCTCACCGACGCGGTGGCCGCCGATGCTGGCGGAGGTGGGCGTCACGCGCCAAGGTGACGATCCTGGAGCCCGTCCACGCGGATCCAGCTCCTCCGCGACCAACACGTTCCCGGGCTCGCTGCTCGCGGATCCCGCCAGCACCACGCTACGACACCGACGGCGTCATCTGGCGGCTCCGCGGGCCCGGCGGCATCGTCCAGAAGATCTGGCCGGGGAACTACGAGGGCACGCGCTTCTACCAGCTCATGGAGGAGGCGCGGTTCAGCATGGAGCCGGAGAAGCGCCTCGAAGAACTACCACGAGGCGGCGCAGATCTTCCACGACGAGGCGCCGGAGCTCTTCCTGTTCCAGGGCGAGCTGATCGACGCCGCCCGGAACGAGGTCGTCTACAAGGCGCGCGGCGACCAGCGCATCATCGTGTACGACATCGGTCTTCCGCTAGACCCGGCGCCGGCGGCCGGCGGCCCGCGCGTCCGCCGCCGTCCGGCAGCTCTCGCCCTCGCCATGCGCGACTACCTCCTCGCAAAGCTCGCTCACACGGCGATCGTCGCCGCCTGCGTCCTGACGCTCGTCTTCGTGGTCCTCCATCTGACCGGGGACCCGGTCGATGATGCTCTTGCCTCGCCGACCCCTCCCGGGAGGAGGTCGAGGCGCTCACCCGGGCGCTCGGGCTCGACCAGCCGCTCCACGTCCAGTACTGGCGGTTCGTGAAGAAGCTCCTGCGCGGCGACTTCGGCACGCTCGCTCCAGCACCAGCAGCCGGCCATGCGCCTCGTGCATGGAGCGCCTGCCGGCCTCCATGCTGCTCGCCGTCAGCGCCCTCGTGCTCGCGGTGCCGCTGTCGGTCCCGCTCGGCATCGCGGCGGCCGTCCGGCGAGGACCGCGGTCGATCGCGTCGCCGTCGGCCTCGCCGCCCTCGGCCAGTCCGCGCCGATCTTCTGGACCGGTCTGATGCTGATGCTCGTCCTCTCGGTGCACGCTGAAGCTGCTGCCGACCACCGGCTACGGCACGTGGCGGCACCTCGATCATGCCCGCCCTCGACGCTGGCCAGCTATCCGATGGCGGCGATGGCGCGGCTCGTGCGGTCGGGGATGCTCGAGGTGCTCGACGCCGACTACGTCCGGACCGCGCGGGCCAAGGGACTCCGCGAGCGCATCGTCATCCTGAAGCACGCGCTCAAGAACGCCGCGATGCCCATCGTCACCGTCATCGGGCTCCAGTTCGGGCTCCTGCTCGGCGGGGCGCTCGTCTGCGAGATGATCTTCGCGTGGCCGGGCGTGGGCCGGCTCATGATCTTCGCCATCTACAACCGCGACTTCCCGCTCGTCGAGGCGGCGGTCTTCGTGATGGCCATGGTCTTCGTCCTGGGAAACCTCCTGGTGGACCTCTGCTACGCGTGGCTCGATCCGCGCGTGAGGCTCAGCGCGTGAGCCGGCCGTGACGCCGGCTCGGGCACCTGCCGCCTCCCGATGGTCGTGGCCGCGTTGCCCATCGCCGCCGCCGCCGTCTGCGCGGTCCTCGCCCCGCAGCTCGCTCCCTATCCCCGGCGAAGAGCGACCTCTCGGCGCGCCTTCGCCCGCCCGCCTGGATGGCCCGCGGCAGCGCCGCCGCATCTCCTCGGCACCGACCAGCTGGGCCGCGACATCCTGAGCCGGCTCATCTACGGCGCGCGGATGTCGCTCCTCGTCGGCGTCGTGTCTTCGCTCATCGGCGGCACGCTCGGCCTCGCGCTCGGCCTGCTTGAGCGGCTATCTTCGGGGCCGCACGCGACTCGGTGGTGGCGAAGCTCATCGACATCCAGCTCGCGTTTCCGTTCCTGCTCCTCGCGATCACGGTCGATCGCCGTCCTCGGGCCGAGCCTCCGGAACCTCCTCGTGATCCTCGCGCTGAGCGGCTGGGTGACGTACGCTCGCGTCGTGCGCGGCCAGGCGCTGAGCCTTCGCGAGATCGGACTTCGTCCAGTCGGCCCGGAGCCTCGGCTGCTCCGGCGTGGTGGATCCTCGGGCGCCACCTCCTCCCGAACGTGGTCTCGTACGCGCTGGTCATCATGACCGCCGAGATCGGACGGCTGATCGTGCTGGAATCCACGCTGTCGCTTCCTCGGCCTCGGCGTGCCTCCGCCGACGCCAGCTGGGGGATGTCCCTGGCCGACGGCAAGGATTACCTCATCACCGGCTGGTGGCTGGCCACCTTCCCCGGGCTGGCCATCATGCTGCGTCGTCCTGTCGATGAACGTGCTGGGCGACGTCGTGCCGCGACTCTGCTCGAGCCGCGGCTCCGCGGCCAGGGGCGTGGCGCCGGCGCCTGATCCACGACAGAAAGGAAGACCCCCATGAGCGGATACCTGGTCGGTCTCGAGTGCAGCCGTTGCGCGGCGTACTACCCGGGCGATACGCGCGCGCGCCCTCTGCGACTGCGGCGGGCCGCTGCTCGCCCGCTACGACCTCGCGGCCATCCGGAAGGCGCGTCACGCCCGACGACATCGCCCGGCGCGCGCCGCACGATGTGGCGGTACCGCGAGCTGCTGCCGGTGCGCGACGACGCGTCGATCGTGTCCATGGGCGAGGGCTTCACCCCGATGATCCCGGTGCCGAAGGCCGCGCGCGAGGTCGGCGTGGGCGAGCTCTGGGTGAAGGACGAGGGCATGAATCCCACCGGCACCTTCAAGGCGCGGGGCGCATCCGGCGGCGGTGTCTCGCTGGAAGGAGCTGGGCGTGACCCGGTTCGCCCAGCCCACCGTGGGGAGCGGGGGCCACGCCTGGGCCGCCTACGGCGCGCGCGCCGGCTGCGAGGTGCACACCGCGCTCCCCGTCGGCTCGCCGGAGCTCGGCTGGAAGGGCAGCCTGGCGCACGGCGCTCGCGTGTATCGCGATCGACGGCACCGTGGGCGACGTGCTTCCGCATCATGACGGACGGCGGCCAAGCGCTACGGCTGGCTCCACGCCGGGGCCGGCCGCGAGCCCTACCGCGTCGAGGGCAAGAAGACGATGGGCCTCGAGGTCGTGGAGCAGCTCGGCTGGGACGTGCCCGACGCCATCCTGTATCCGACCGGCGGCGGCGTCGGCATCATCGGGATGTGGAAGGTCTTCGACGAGCTGGAGGAGCTCGGCTGGATCGGCAGCCGGCGGCCGCGGCTCGTTTCCGTCAGGTTCCGGGCGGCGCGGTGGTCAAGGCGTTCCACGAGGGCCTCGACGAGTGCCTCGGCGCGAAGCACGTCGAGACCATCGCGCCCGGCATCATGGTGGTGAAGCCGTTCGCCGACTTCCTGATCCTCCGCGCGCTGCGCGCGCGACGCAGGTGGGCGGTCGGCGTCCCCGACGCCGGAGACGCTCCACTTCATGGGCGTGGATGAACCGCCACGAGGGCCTGTTCCTCTCGCCGGAGGGCGGGGCGACGATCGCCGCGGTGCGACGGATGGTCAGGAAGGCCAGCTCGGGCCCGATTCGCGGGTCGTGGTCTTCAACACCGCCACGGGACTCCGCTACCCGCATCTGATGGGCGGCCCGGTGCCGGTGGTGCCGGGCGCGGGCGCGATCGACGATGGGGCAGTGGCGCAGGCCGCCGCCGCGGCCCAGGCGAGGCGGGCGGTAGCGGCTCGACGCGCGACGGCGATGACCGCGGGGACTAGGCGGGCTCGATCTCGACGCGGCAGGTGTTGTAGGTCGTCGCGCCGGCGGGCGACGAGCGGTCCGCCGTCAGGACGTTCGGGCAGCCGTGCGTGTCCCGCCCGTCGCGCCGGGCGTGAACCACGCGCCTTCCTTGATCGAGACGACCCCGGGCGTGATGCGGTCGGTCACGTGGGCCGGCAGCGACGGTGCTCCCGCGGTCGTTGAAGACGCGGACCGTCGCGCCGTCCGCGATCCCTCGGCGCGAGGCGTCGTCGGGGTGGATCCAGACGTCCTGGCGGTCGGCTCGCGCGAGGACCGGCTGGTTGTCGTGCGTGGAGTGCGTGCGGCCGCGACTTCGGGCGAGACCAGCTCGAGCGGCCAGCGTGAGTCCGTCTCGGGAGATCGGAATCCAGGTCGGGATCGGCGGGATCGGCCCGAGCCCGTAGGGGTCCGGATGGGCGGCGAGACGCCGGCGAGTACAGCTCGATCTTCCCCGACGGCGTCGAGAACGGATGCCGTTCGGGCTCCCGCACCTCGCGCGCGAAGGCCACGGCGTCTGCGGGCGCCGGCAGTCGCGCCAGACCCTGCTCGCGGAAGGCGTCGAAGTCGTCGATGTCGCTGTCCGCGCAGAAACGCTCGGAGCCACTCCTCCTCGGTCCGGTTGCCGTAGCCCGCGAGACCGAGCCGGCGGGCCAGCTCGGCACAGATGTCCAGGTCGTTCCGGCACTCGCCGACGGGCGGAATGGCCTGGCGCATGAAGATCGCGTAGTGGCCCGCTCCGCTCCACGGCAGGTGGATGTCGTTGCGCTCCCAGGACGTGGTGGCCGGAAGTACGATGTCGGCGTACTGGGCGGTCGGGGTCAGGAAGTGGTCGTGCACGACGACGAACTCGACGCTCGGGCCGGTGAGGGCCGCCACGCTCTTGTTCACGTTGCCGCACTGGTTCACGAGGTCGCCCGCCACCGAGTACATGAAGCTTGATGTCGGCCGGATAGCCGCCGGCGCGGCCGCGCGTCAGGAGATCGGCGAGAGCGCCGAGCCGACCCGTGCCCCGGCGGGATTCGCCCCTGCGGTGAACCGCTTCACCCGCGCGAGCTTCGCGCCGCCGCTGCAACCGGAGTTGCCGCCGGGCACCCCGACGTTCCCGGTGACGGCCGCGAGCGCCGTAGGCCGCGCGGTGGAACTGCTCGCCGTAGGCGGTCCGTCCCGGCGCGAAGCCGCAGTGGATCGCCGCCGGCCTGGCAGGTCGCGAACTCGACGGCCAGGCGGCGCAGGGTCTCGGCGGGGACGCCGGTGATCGGCGCCGCCCACTCCGGCGTCTTCGGGATGCCGTCGGCCTCGCCCATCAGGTACGCGCGGTAGGACGCACCCGGCCGGCGCCCCGGCGGCAGGTGCGCCTCGTCGAACCCGAGCACGAGCCGGTCGAGGAAGGTCTGGTCGTGGAGCCCCTCGGCCACGATGGCCTGGGTCATCGCGATGAGCGCCGCCGCGTCGGTCGACGGCCGGATGAAGACGTGCTCGTCGGCCAGGGCCCGGCTGGTCCGCGTGCGGCGGGGATCCACACAGACGATCCGCGTACCGTGCTGGCGCGCCCACTTGAGGTACTCGAAGGTTCCCGTCCCGAAGTGGCCGTCGCCCGGGCTCCAGCCCCACATCAGGATCACGCGGGAGCTCGCGTAGTCCACCGGCTCGCGCCCGGCGCTCATGTAGTTGATGGCCGGCGCCGTAGGTGTGCCGGACGGCGAAGACCTCGGCCTCCGCGGAGAGATTCGACCAGAGCTCGGTACAGCCGCCCAGCAGGTGGAGCAGCCGCGCGACGGTGGCGCGGCTGTGGAGCACGGAGGTCGAGCCGGACCGGGAGGCGTCGAGGATCGCGGCCGGCCCGTAGGTGTCACGGACGCGCCGGAGCTCTCCCGCCACGGTGTCGAGCGCCTCGTCCCACGAGATGCGCGCCCACTGACCGGCGCCGCGGGGCCCGACCCGGCGGAGCGGATGGGTGAGCCGGTCGGGGTGGTGGACGCGCTCCGCCTGGCCGAAGCCGCGGACGCACGCGTGGAGGGGCGGCAGCTCGGGGGTCCACCGCCGCGGATCCGTCGAGATCCGGACGATCCGGTCGCCGACGACGTGAGCGTTGACGACGCAGCGCCCGCCGCAGTTGTGGCCGCAGGTGCTGGTGACGACCGTTTCGTCCGGCCGGCCTGCCGGACGCGGCGTCTCGTAGGTCGTCGGTCGCGTCATGAGCGTTCCCTTTCGCCTGGCCGTCAGCCTATCATGCCCGTCGCGCCGCAATCGACCACCGCGCGCTCGGCGGGCCACGCCCACGGCTCCCTCCGATTGCGCGCCCACACCTGCCGGTTCACCGAGGCCAATATTCGGGAACCGTTCGGAGACCTGTCGAGGCAGTGGCGGAGCACCCTCTGTGGCCGCCAGCGCGTCGGTCTGATCCGCCTTGCGCAGGGACACGGAAGACTCGAAAGCCTGTCATCGGGCACCCCCACCCTGCGGGTCCCGCCGGCGTTTACCCCGCCCAGGGTTTGCACTATTGTGTGGATGCTTCCGAGTCCATCGCGCAAGGAGGAGCTGGCATGTGGCGCATCGCCTCGATCCTGGCTGTCTGCGGCCTCGTCGGATCGGCCCTGCCCGTCGCACGCCCAGGGCGGCAAGGACGCACTGTCCGTCGATCTGCCCGGCGAGCCGGCCTCGCTCGATCCGCACGTCCAATGGGACACCGACAGCTACCACGTCTACCGGAACATCTTCGACAACCTGGTCACGCGGAATCCCGACGGCCAGATCGTCCCGCAGATCGCCAAGGCCTGGCGCTACGAGAGCGACACCGCGCTGGTCCTGGACATCCGCACCGACGTGAAGTTCCACGACGGGACGCCGCTCACCGTCGACGACGTGGTGTGGAGCGTCCAGCGCATCATCGACCCCGCGTTCAAGAGCCCGCAGCTTTCGCCAGTTCAACAGCATCGTCAAGGCCGGAGGCCGTCGGGCCCGACAAGGTGCGGCTGACCACGTCGTCCCCGTATCCGGCGCTCCTGGCCCAGCTCGTCAAGCTGAGCATCGTGCCCCGCGCGTACGTCCAGAAGGTCGGGAACGAGAAGTTCAACGTCGAGCCGATGGGAAGCGGTCCCTACCGGTTCGTGAGCTGGCAGAAGGGCGTGCGCGTCACCCTGGCCGCCAACGAGAGCTACTGGCGCGGCCGGCCCGCCTTCAAGACGGTCACCTTCCAGATGGTGCCGGACACCGCGACCCGGATCGCAAACCTCAAGACCGGCCGCGCCGACATCATCCGCCAGCTCAATCCCGACGACGCGGCGAGCCTGAAGGGCGAGTCGCGGCTTCAGATCCTCTCGGTTCCCGACCGAGCGCACCGGCTACCTGTTCATCAACGCGCTCTGCGGACCGACGAAGGACGTTCGGGTGCGGCGCGCCATCGCGCACGCCATCAACCGCCAGCTCCTCGTCGACGCACTCTCGGCGGGTACGGCCGACCGGTCAGCATCCTGCTCACGCCGGCGAACTTCGGCTACGTCGAGGGTCTGAAGGGCTATCCGTTCGATCCAGCGCGGGCGCGACAGCTCCTCAAGGAGGCCGGGGCCGAGGGCGCCGAGATCTCCTTCTACACCTCGCCCGCCTACGACCAGCGGCTGGTCCAGGCGATCCAGCAGATGCTGCAGGAGGTCGGCCTCAAGGTGGCCATCTCCCAGACGGATCAGCCGACCTTCCTGAAGCGCCGCCAGGGAAGCCCGAGGAGGCCGGCAGCATCTCGCTCGGGCGGTGGTCGTGCGCCTGCCAGGACGCCGACGGCGTGATCTTCCCCTGTTCCAGAGCCAGAGCCTGTGGGCGAAGTACGCGAACCCCGCCTTCGACGACGCGGTCACGCGGGCCCGGCAGACCTTGAAGGACGAGGAGCGGCTCAAGCACTACCGCGAGGCCTTCGCCATCCTCGAGCAGGACGTCCCGGGCATCGGGCTCTACCAGGACTTCGCCATCTACGCCGCCCGGCGCGAGCTCTCCTGGAAGCCGACCGCGAACGAGGCCTTCTTCGTGATGGAGATGAAGTGGCAGTAGCGAGCGGGCGGGCATGGCCCGCTTCCTCGCTGAGCCGCGCCGTCCAGGCCCTCGTCTCGATCCTGGGCGTGTCGACGATCATCTTCGTCGTCATGCACCTCTCGGGCGATCCGACGCTCCTCCTGGTCCCGGAAGGCGCCTCGCGCGAGGACGTCGCGCTCCTCCGCCACCAGCTCGGGTTCGACCGTCCCCTCGCCGTCCAGTACGCCGACTACCTGGCCGGCCTGGCCCGGGGACCTCGGCACCTCGCTCGTCCAGCGCGTGCCGGTCGCGCAGCATCGTCGCCGCCCGCCTGCCCTACACGCTCCTCCTCGCGGCCGGCGCGCTCGCCGTCGCGCTGGGCGATCGGGCTGCCGGTCGGCGTGATCACCGGCGTCTGGCGGGGACGCGCGTCGAGACGCTCCTGATGCCGCGTCGTGCTGGTCGGGCAGAGCATGCCCACGTTCTGGAGCGGCATCCTGCTCATCCTCCTCTGCGCGGTGACCTGGAGCATCCTCCCGGCATCGGGCGCGGACAGCTGGAGCTCGCTGGTCATGCCCTCGATCACGCCTCGGCGCCCTGTCCGATGGCCACGTTCGCCCGCATCACGCGGACCGGCGTCGTCGAGGAGCTCGGCAAGGACTACGTGCGGGCGAGCCGGGCCAAGGGCGTCGGCGACCGCCCCGATCGTCCTCCGGCACGTGCTCCGTAACGCGTCCATCCCGGTCATCACCGTCGCCGCGCTCGAGATCGCGAACCTGCTCGCCGGCGCCGTCATCGTGGAGACGGTGTTCGCCTGGCCCGGGCTCGGGCCAGCTGGCGGTCCAGTCGATCGCGGGGCGCGACTTCCTGGTCGTGCAGGCGCTCGTCCTCCTCGCCTCCTTCACGTGCGTCGCGCTCAACCTCCTGGCGGACCTCCTCTACGGCGTGGTGGATCCGCGGATCACGCGCGCTCGCCGGCGCCCGATGAGCGGCGCGGCGCTCAGCGCCGAGCTCGCGGCCCCCGCCCGCGGCCGGGTGGCGGCGGCGGCTGCCGGCGGGCGTTCTGCTCCTGTTCGTCCTCCTCGCGGTCGGCGCACCGTCTGCTCGCGCCCGCCGATCCCGCGCGCCAGTCGCTGCTCGCCCGCCTCCGCCCGCCCGGGACCAGCGTCGGCGGGATCACGCACTGGCTCGGCACCGACGAGCTGGGGCGCGATCTCCTGAGCCGCGTGCTCTACGGCGCGCGGTCTCCCTGCTGGTCGCGTTCCTGTCGGTGTGCGTGTCCGGCGGCGTGGGCACCCTCCTCGGGATGCTCGCCGGGTTCCGCCGTGGCGTCACCGAGGTCTCATCATGCGCGCGGTCGACATGGTGCTCTCGATCCCGCCCATCCTGCTCGCCATCATCACGGTCGCGGTGCTCGGCCGGGACTCCAGAACCTGATCCTGGTCCTCGGGTTCACCCGCTGGCCGCGCTACACGCGCGGTCGCCTACGGCCAGACGCTCCGGGTCGTCCACGCTGCCGTTCATCACCGCCTCCCGCCTTGGCGGCGCGCGGAGCGGACGCCTTCTCGTTCCGACACGTGCTCCCGAACATCCTGCGCGGCGCTCGTCGTGGTCGCCACGCTCGAGTTCGGCCTCATGGTGCTCGTTCGAGGCCGGCTCTCCTTCCTCGGCCTCGGCATCCAGCCGCCGACGCCGAGCTGGGGCGCGATCCTGGCGGTCGGACGCAACTACATCGCCTCCGCCTGGTGGATCGCCACCCTGCCCGGCCTCTGCCTGTTCCTGCTGGTCCTGACGGTGAACCTCCTGGGCGACCAGCTCCGCGACCGCCTCGATCCCCAGCGCCGACCGTGCGATGACGGCGATGGACGCGTCCCGCCCGTTCGCCGGCGCGTGCGGGTCGTGGTTACCGGCGCCGGAGGCATCTTCGGGCGGCGGATCGCCGCGGCCTTCGCGAGAGCCGGCGCGCGCTCTGCCTGTCCGATCCGCGCGCCGACGTGCTGGATCGGCTCCCGGCCGAGCTGGGCCTGCGCCCCGGAGGCGACGCTGCGCCACGCGACCGAGCTCCGCGAGGACGGCCTCGATCCTCGAGCTGGTCCGGCTCGTCGAGCGGCGCGTGGCAGCGCTCCCGACATCCTGATCAACAACGCGGGCGTCTACCCGCGAGGCCAGCTTCTCGACGTGCCGGTCGACGAATGGGACCGGATCATGGACGTCAACCTGCGGGCCCCGTTCCTCCTGACCCGGGAGATGGCGCGCCTGATGATCGCGGCGGGCGTCCGTGGCTCGGTCGTCAACATCACGTCGGGCGCGGCGCAGCGGTGCGGACGGGCTCGGTGCCGTACAGCGCGTCGAAGGCGGCGCTCGAGCGACTGACGGCCGGACTCGCCCTCGAGCTGGCGCCCCACCGGATCCGGGTCAACGCCGTGTCCCCGGGATTCGCGCCCGGGAGCGTCGTGAGCCCGCTGTCGCCCGCCTACGTCGAGGCCATGCTGGCGCGCATCCCGCTCGGTCGCGCGTCCGGACCGGACGACGCCCCGAACGCCATCCTGTTCCTCTGCTCGCCCCAGGCGTCGTTCATCACGGGCGCGACGCTCGCCGTGGATGGAGGCAACGCGCCTCGGCACCGTCGACCCGACCGTGGGCGAGGCGGGCGGCGGGCCGGCAGGGCCGCCGTCGGCCCGGTGAGCTGACCTCGCGCGCCGTGACGCGCTCGCCCCGTCCTCGCGGTCGAGGGCCTGGCCGTGGCGATCGGCCCGACCCGCGTCGTCGACGGCGTGCACGTCTCGATCTCGCCGCCGGCGAGATCCACGCGCTCGTCGGCGAGAGCGGCTGCGGCGAAGTCCATGACCGCGTTCGCGATCATGCGGCCTGCTCCCGCCGGTCGCGCCGCTGCGTCAGCGGCGCGCGTCCTGCTCGAGGGCACCGACCTCCTCGCCGCTCTCCGAGGCCGAGATGCGCGGCGTCCGCGGCGGCCGCGTCTCGATCATCTTCCAGGAGCCGACCAGCTCGCTCGACCCGGTCATGACCGTCGGCGACCAGCTCGTCGAGGCGCTCCGGGCGCACCGGCCGCTCTCGCCGCGACGAGGCGCGCCGCCAGGCGCTCGCCCTGCTGGAGGCCGTCGGCATCGCCGACCCCGCCCGGCGGCTCCGGCAGTACCCGTTCGAGCTCTCGGGCGGGATGTGCCAGCGCGTGATGATCGCCACCGCGCTCGCCGCGAGCCCCGCCGTCCTCGTCGCCGACGAGCCGACCACCGCCCTCGACGTGACCATCCAGGCGCAGATCCTCGAGCTCTGATCAAGGCGATCCGCGCGGAGACCGGCACCGCGGTCCTCCTCATCACCCACGACATGGGCGTGGTGGCCGACGTCGCCGATCGGGTGCTCGTGATGTACGCCGGCCGGATCGTGGAGGCGGCGCCGGTCGAGGCGCTGTTCGCGCGCGCCCCGGCACCCCTACACGTGGCTGCTCCTGCGGAGCCTGCCGCGGCTCGACAGCGTCCCCAAGGCGCGCCTGCCCGTCATCGAGGGCACGGTGCCCCGGATCGGCGGCACCGGCCCGCCGGCTGCCCGTTCGCCCGCGCTGCCCGCTCGCGACGGACGCGCTGCCGCCAGGTCGGAGCCGGCGCTGGCGCCGACTCGGCGAGGGCCGGGCGGTCGCCTGCTGGCACACCGAGCAGGTCGGGCGGTCCGCGTGAGCGCGCTCCTCGCCGTGCGCGGGCTGCGGGTCGAGTACCCGGTGCGCGCCGGGGCGCTCGGCGCGCCAGCGCGGACGATCCGGGCCGTCGACGGCGTGGACCTCGAGATCGAGCCCGGCGAGACGCTCGGGCTCGTCGGGCGAGAGCGGGCTGCGGCAAGTCGACGCTCGGGAACGCCGTCCTCGGCATCGTGCCGCCGACCGGCGGCACCGTGGTCTTCGAGGGCACGGACCTCGTCGGGGCTCGACGCCGACGGGCTCCGCCAGCGCGCCGCCGTCACATGCAGATGATCTTCCAGGATCCCGACGCGTCGCTCAACCCGCGCATGCGCGTCGGCGACAGCGTCGGCGAGCCGCTCTGGTCCGGGGCCTCCTCCGCGGCGTCCGCGCTACGCGCCCGGATCGCGCAGTCTGCTGGAGCAGGTCGGCCTCGACGCGGCGCACCTGCGACGCGGTATCCGCACGAGTTCTCCGGCGGCCAGCGCCAGCGGATCGGCGATCGCCCGGGCGCTGGCGCTCGAGCCCCGAGCTCGTCGTGTGCGACGAGCCGGTGTCGGCCCTCGACGTCTCGGTGCGCTCGCAGATCCTGAACCTGCTCGGTCGACCTCCAGCGCCGCCTCGGGATGGCCTACCTCTTCATCTCCCACGACCTGTCGGTCGTGCGCCACGTGAGCGACCGCGTCGCGGTGATGTACCTCGGGCGCGTCGTCGAGGTCGGCCGAGCGCGACGCGCTCTTCGCGCGGCCGCTCCACCCGTACACCGAGGCGCTCATGAGCGCGATCCCTATGCCCGACCCGCGGCGCCAGCGCAGCCGGCGCCGCGATCGTGCTCCAGGGCGAGCTGCCGCGGCCGACCGAGACGCCCGGTCGGCTGCGCGTTCCACACCCGCTGCCCGCTCGTGGCCGACGTGTGCCGCCGCCTCACGCCCGCCCTGGAGGAAAAGGCTCCCGCCAGCTCGTCGCCTGCCACCTGCGACCCTGATCATGCCGTCGGGCGCGGCGCCGATCCGGGCGCGCCCTCCGCGGGCAGGATCCCGCCGATCGCGCCTCATCGCGAGCTATGTCGAAGAACAGGCGCGGCAGGAAGAGGATGAGGCCGGGCCGGTACGTCACGATCACCTGCACGATGAGGAGCGGCCCCAGGAACGGCAGGATGGCGCGGGCAAGGATGTGGAACGGGATGTTGCCCACCTTCGCCACCACGAAGAGGCGCGACGCCGAACGGCGGCGTCAGGATCCCGATCGCGAGGTTCATGACCACGATCACGCCGAAGTGGACCGGGTCGATGCCGACGGCCTCGCGTCACGGGCAGGAGGACCGGCACCAGCAGGATCATGATCGCCAGCCCTCCATGATGCAGCCGAGGAAGAGCAGCAGGAGGTTGATGATGAGCAGGATCACCAGCGGGTCGTGGGAGATGGTCGAGGAAGACGCGCGGCCACCTTCTGCGGCACCTGCTCGCGCGCGCGAGCACCCAGCCGAACAGGCTCGCCCCGGCCACGATGAGCCCGACGACCGCCGCAGGTGCTGACCGACTCGCGAAGACCGCGGAAGGTCGCGCCAGGACATCTCGCGGTAGATGAACAGGCCGAGCGCTCAGCGAGTAGACGCGCAGCCACGGCTGCCGCGCCTCGGTCGGTGTGAAGATCCCGCCGAAGATCCCGCCCATGGATGATCAGCGGCGTGACGCAGCGCCAGCGAGGCGCGCGGAACGCCGCCCAGAGCTCCCGGAGGCTCGCTCGCGGATGGCGCGGCAAGTTGCGCTTCCGGGCCCAGAAGTAGCACTGGATCATCAGGACGCCCGCCGTGAGAACACCGGGCACGATGCCCGCCAGGAACAGGAGCCCACCGACGCGTTGGCGATGACCGCGTAGATGACCATCGGGATCGAGGGCGGCACGAGCGGGCCGATGATGCAGGACGCGCAGGTGAGCGCGCCCGCGTACTCGACCGGGTAGCCGTCCTCCTTCATCTGCCTTGATCTCTCGAGGACGCCGAGCCCGCCGGCGTCGGCGATGGCCAGCCCGACATGCCGAGAAGATCAGGCTCCCGAGGACGTTGACGTGGCCGAGCCCGCCCGTGAAATGGCCCACCAGCGCCTTCGCGAAGCCGAGATCCGGTCCGGTCACCCCGCCGTTGTTCAGTCGGCGATGCCGGCGAGGATGAAGCAGGGCACCGCGAGGAGCGGGAAGGAGTCGATGCCGCCGATCAGCCGCTGCGGCGCGACTGACCATGGTCCCGCCCTCGATGAGCGATGCCAGGCCAGTGCCCATGAAGGTCGAGGGAGAACGCGACCGGCAATGCTCTGCCGCGATCAGCGCGAGCCAGGCGACGAAGTAGCCGACCATCTGAGACCACGCCCCGGATCTCGGGCTTCGAGCGCGTCGCCGTGCGCGGTAGCCGTGGACGTCCTCCGCGTGATCACGGCAGCCGGCGTCCGGCTACTGCCATCAGGGCGCGTCAGCCGGCACCGACGCATAGACCCAGGCGTACGGGATGTCGAGGACGACCAGCGGGATGTTGCAGCTGCCGGAGCGTCGCGCGGATGCCTCAGTAGAAGAGGTTGGCGAGCAGAAGAGCACGCACACGGTTGACGGAGCGCACCGACCAGCCGCCCGGCTCCAGCGGCAAGCGGAGCACGGCTAGGAAGCCGATCGCCACGTGGCTGCCGCTCGGTGACCGCCGCGCTCGACCGAGGAAGACATGTAGGCATAGAGGTAGCGCGCGCCTCCTCGGTCCAGGACAGGCGGGTCGCGAGGATGAAGTGGGTGAAGACCTGGAGGACAGTGCGGTCACAAAGAGGCCACGATGGAGCGAGCAGCCGGGTTCTCCTCGAAGCTGCAGGAAGAAAGCGCTCGACGTGGGTCACGGCGAGACGATGATCCGGGACAGGACGGGCAGGTCGTCGCCGCCGCACACGAGCGTAAGGCGCGGCCGACCAGTCCCGCCGGCCGCGCGTCGCACTCGACTACCGGATCGCCTGCATCTGGTCGATGCCCTTCGGCCAGCCCATGTCCTTCTCGCCCACCTCCGTCACCGAGGTCATCTTCTTCCGGACTACGACTGGTCGAGTTGACAACGGTCATGCCCTTCGATTCTTGAAGAAGCCGAGCAGCGCGCGCCTCGTTGGCGCGCGTCAGCTCGTCGTTGACCTTTGCGCGCCCTCCGGTGAACGCGGCGCGGAGGGCCGCTGGTCGGCCGGCGTCATCGCGTCTCAGGCCTTCTTGTTCACCATGATGAGGATCGGCGCGATCGATCGTGGCCGGTGAGGTTCAGGTATTTCTGGACCTCGAAGAACTTCTGGTCGTTGATGGTCGCCGACCGGGTTCTCCTGGCCTCCGGCGACGCCGGTCTGGAGGCTCAGGTACGACTCTCGCCCAGGTCATCGGGCGTCGGCGTGGCCTCAGCGCCCGGATCATCGCCAGGAACAGCGGCGTCGACGCGGATCTTGAGGCCCTTCGCGTCGGCGGCCGTCTCGAGCGCCTTGTCTTGGTCGTGAAGTGGCGGACGCCGTAGTAGAAGGTCCCGCGACGTGACCATGTTGCGGTCGTGGGCGAGCTTGCCGAGCTGCTCCTGCCCGAAGGGCGACGCCAGCATCTTCTGCACGTGGTCCCAGTCGCGGGCCACGAAGGGCGCCTCGAAGAGCGAGAGCGCCTGTTGAGGTTCCACAGGCGACGCCGGCGCCCTCGAGATGAAGTCGAGCGTTCCGTCGATCGCCTGGGCGACCATCTCGCGCGCCGCGCCCGAGCTGGCTCGACGGGAAGGCGTTGACCTTGCAGCGCCCGTCCTGTCTGACTTCGCGAGGACTCGCCGAGCGTGGCTCGGCGATCCCTTTGTGGATCGGGCTCTCGGCCGAGTGGAGGTGGCCGAAGCGGAGCTTCCCTCGTCTGCGCCCAGCGCGGGGGCGGCAGCCGGCACGAGCGCCGCAGAGCGCCGCGAGCGCCCACGCGGCGAGCCGGTCGGCAGCGGGACTCCACCTGTCCGTCATCGACAACCTCCTGCGCGGTGGCTCCACGGGGGTGCTCGAATGCTGCGGTTCGGGCGCGAGAGCGTACAACCCGGCGAGTCTGAGCTGGATCTGCCTCCGAGGCGCGCAACGCTCGTCCGGCGCGCCCGCGCCAGCCCTCGAGGCCGCCCGGCGGCCAGGCTGGCGACGATGTGCCGCTGCACGGTCAGCGTCAGCAGGAGGACCGGCGCCGTGATCAGGAGCGCGGCGGCGGCCAGCGGGCCCCAGTTGATCTGCTCGAAGCTCATGACGTTGAAACACCGCGACCGGCAGCGTCTGGAGCCGCGGGCCCGCCAGCACGACCGGCGAAGATCAGGTTGTTCCACGAGAAGATGAACGCGAGGATGCCCGACACCACGATCCCGGGCCGGGTGAGCGGGAGCGCCACCCGCAGGAAGCTCCCGAAGCGGGAGCACCCGTCGATCAGCGCGGCGTCCTCCAGATCCGGATGCACGCCTCGAAGAACCCCATCATGATCCACATGACGAGCGGCAGCCCGATGATCAGGTGCGAGATGATCAGCGCGTGGTAGGTGTTCGACAGCCCGAGCTGCTGGAACAGGAGGAACCAGGGAATGAGGTAGCTGAGCGCCGGCGTGATCCGCGCCACCAGGATGAGGAGCGCCAGGCCGTAGCGGCGGGACCGGGCGATGCCGTAGCCCGCGGGCACGCCCAGGAGCAGCGCCAGGGCGGTCGATCCGACTCCCACCACGATGCTGTTCACGGCGAAGCGCGGAAGCGGACTGCTCTGGAACACGTAGACGTAGTTCTTCAGCGTCAGGCTGTGCGGAATCAGGACCGGCGGGTTCGCCAGGTTGTCGACGTCCGTCTTGAGCGACAGCGAGATCATCCAGTAGAAGAAGAACAGCGTCGGGCGCCATGAGCAGGAACAGGAAGCCCGCGAACGCCAGCTGGCTCCCGAGCCGACGCGCCGTCACTGCCATGACGTCTTCTGCCGGGTGATCATCAGGCCCACGCTCATGACCATGAGGATCAGGAAGTACACGACCACCACCGCCGAGGCGAAGCCGATGTTGAAGAAGGCGGAAGCGCCTGGAGGTACAGGAAGATGTTGAGCGTCTCCGTCGCGGTGCCCGGCCCCCCTGCGTCATCACGTAGATGATGTCGAAGGTCTTCAGCGCGTCGATGGCCCGCAGGATGATCGCCACCATGATGTAGGGCCAGACCAGCGGGATCGTCACGTACCGGATGACCTGCCAGCGGCTGGCCCCGTCGATCCGCGGCGGCCTCGTAGGGCTCCGTGGGGAGGGCGGCCAGGCCGCCGAGGACGATCAGCATCACGAAGGGCGTCCACTGCCAGGTCTCGACCATCGCGAGGCTCGGCAGCGCCGAGGTCCGCGAGAAGATCCACGGCTGGGGCCCGATGCCCACCAGGCTGAGGAGGTAGTTCAGGATCCCGAGCTGCGGGTGGAACATCATCTGCCAGATGAGGGCGATGGAGACCGGCGTCGCCATCATGGGAAGCGAGAACACCGTCCGGAGCAGCCCGCGGCCCGGGAACGGGCGGGCGAACACCAGCGCCGCCGCCGTGCCCAGGACGGTCGGCCCCAGCACGCCGATCGCCGTGAAGAGGAACGTGCGCGGGATCGCCTCGAGGAAGCGCTGGTTCGCGAGGAGCTGGCGGTAGTTGGCGAGGCCGATGAACGGCGGCGGGCCCGCCGCCCCCATCGAGTACTCGTGGACCGCCATCCACAGGGTGTAGACGAGCGGGTACGCGATGATGAGCAGGATGGTGACCACGGCGGGCAGGATCATCAGCGTGTACACGTGACGGCCCAGCCCGCGGCGGGCTCGCCGCGGGCTGGGAAGCACGCGCGCCGACAGCCACGGTGTGGTCGATCCCGGGGTCGGCGGTGAGGACTAGCTCTTGAGCCCCTTCTGGAAGGTCGGCTCGAACTCCTTGGTGGCCGCCTCGAGGAGCGTCTTGGGGTCGCCGCCCTCGATCATCTTCGTGAGGGCCACGCCGAAGGTGTCGCGGAACAGGCTCACGTCCCGCAGCTCCGGCAGCTGCGGCCGGGGATTCTTCAGTGCCTCCGCCACCGCGTCGATCCAGGCCTTCGGGCATCTTGTGCGCCTTCACGAACTCGGGATCGGCGTAGATCGAGGTCCGCGTGCCGATCATGGCGCCCTCGGACATCATGTGGAAATGGACGGGCCGGCTGCTGACCCATGCCGCGAAGAGCCAGGACGCTTCCTTGTTCTTGCCGAAGGGATTGAGCGCGATCGCATCCATGGCCGTGCCGCCGAACGGCTTCATCTTGGCGCTGCCCGGGTGCGGCGCGTAGCCGACCTTGCCGCACGACCTTGGACTTCGACGGATCCTCGAAGGGCGCCGCGAACTGGATGCTGTCGGGCCAGCAGGCCACGAGCCCCTGGGTGAAGGCGCCCTGCGCCTCCATCCAGTTGAAGCCGATGGAGCCGGTCGGCGCGTACGTCCGCATGAGGTCGGCGTAGATCTTGGCCGCCTCGATGGCCTCCGGCGACGTCGGTCAGGAGCTGGGTCTTGGTCTTGTCGAGGTAGTCGCCGCCCAGCGCGATGGTGAGGCAGCCCCAGACCGGGATGTTGGCGTTCTTGAGCCCGCGCCCCGCGTAGCCGTACACCGCGGGCGGCTTGTGGAGCGCCTTCACCGCGGCGATCAGCTCGTCGACCGTCGTCGTCGGCTTCAGGCCCCTTCTCGGCGTAGAGGTCCTTCCGGTACATGTAGGCGCCGAGCCCGACGCCCATCGGGATCGCGACGATGGTCCCGTCGCCCTTGAGCCCCCAGTACGTCCCCGCCGGGCCGAAGTCCTTCCAGTTGTAGTCCGGCGGCGTGAGGTTCGGCGTTGTCCAGGTACTTGTTCAGCGGCTCGTACCAGCCGGCCGCCGAGAAGAGGATCTTCTCCACGTGCATCGAGCTGGCGAAGACGTCGATGCCGGGTGACTTCGCGTTCATCTCGATCGGGAGCTTCTGGCGGAGCTGCTGCTCGGGACGACCTGGTACTCGACCTGGATGCCGGTCAGCTTGGTGAAGTCGGGGATCATCTTCTGGAGGACCGTGTAGTACGGCGACAGTGGGGCGGTGACGACGATCGACTTCCCCTTCTGCTGCATCCAGTCGAAGTTCGCCGCCTGCGCCCAGGGACGGCGAGCCAGCGAGCCGGCGGCGAGCCCCAGCCCCATCCCGAGCACCTGACGGCGAGACGGCGTGTACGCACCCTGCGACATATGTCCTCCTTGGTCGACCTTTCGGTTCGGACCCGGCACGAGAGAATCCACGAGTCTCCGGCGGCCGCCACGAGAATACTCCAGGGCGCACGCCCGAGACCAGCCACCGGCCCGGCGCCCAGCGGCCGCGCCGCAAGACGCGATCGCGCGACGGGTTGCCGCGGCTCGACGCCCCGGGTAAGGTGGACCGTCACTCACTCACGAACGAGAGCCAACATGGCGATCGGCAGTCATCGGCTGGAGAGTACGACGTCGTTCAGGGCTGGGAGCGCGGAAGGCTAGCAATACGTAATG
>ERZ1370068.4050-contig-3141_pt1 | contig 21021 bp, 23 predicted proteins | sample MGYA00561227_ERZ1370068 | MGnify/ENA primary metagenome ERZ1370068 (study PRJEB38410, sample SAMEA6850437) | metagenome | study: Metagenomic assessment of the ecological functions of the soil: analysis of the soil microbiota associated with the... | reverse complement strand
TGCTTACGTATTGCTAGCCCGGGCGCTCTTTGCAGAGCCAGTGTTGACGCAACTGCGCGATCATCCGACAAGCCTTTGAAGATATAAAGTATTCAGGCCCGAGCTGGTTGGAACCGTCTTCCTTTTGTGTTCTTGCTTTGTTCTAATGTGGTCGAACGATCGGGTGACGTCAAGCCGCAGGAATGGGGTAATGCAGGACTGGTTAAGCCCCAAAGTCCTGCAGATGTGCGCGACATACACGACGAAGACCGCCACCGCGAGGACGGCGGCTACCCGAGACGAGTTGTCGAGGATCCACGGGTTTATTCATGACGATACCTGCACAAACACATTGTCGTTGCCGTAGCCCCTCACCGCCTCAGCCTTAATTTCCCGCGGGCAGCCCGAACGTGATCAATCCATTTTGAGGAATGAGCGCCCTCTGCGCTGTCAGCACATCCGCGGAATTTTCATGCTGCTGTCGCTGTCACGGAACCGGACCAGTCCGTCGGCGATGGCGTCTTCCCAAATCGGTAAATGAGGGCAGCCTCGCCAGGCTCTCTGCGTCGGCATAGCTGCGCGGCGCCTCCGCGATCCAGGCGAGGAGATTGCCGTGTCAATGCGTACCCGAGCGGCGTTCTGCATGGCCGTTAATCAAAAATATAACTATTCAAACAGCTGGAAGAAATTCAGAGTCGGCCGCCTCGAGGCGTCCGGATCTCGATTTCCGATTCCAGCGTTGCGATGCACCTGGACGTTTGTCGGTAACGTCTCCGGCCGATGCCGCTCACTATCGGCGCTGAAGCCTCACCTTCCCAGCGTGATGTTGCCGGTCAATGCGATCGATCGCCGCCTTCCTTGGGTTTCGCGCCGTGAGACAATCCTCGGCGTGAATCCTGTTGATATGCGTCTGATCGCACCGGACACGCGATCGAGCGACAGCTTCTTGTTATCTTGCATAGAGCCGCAGAGTCACAGCCGGACGTGCGGGCACCGAGGCTCGCACAAGCGAGCGCCAAGGGCCGTAGGTCTGCGAAGAAGTCATCCCCGGAAGTCGAGAGCCACTCCGGCCGCAAGGGCTCAAGTCGAGCACACAAGAAATCGGTTATTGAGATCCCCGCTCACGACTTCCTGCTGGAATTGCCGCCACCGGTTTCTGGTTTCACACGCACTGATGAGCACGGAACTCCGATTTGTCCAGCTGACCGCGGCTCTTCCGCGAGTTTCTTGTTCAAGATAACGCGCTCGGCCCAGGCCGCGACTGAAGCATTGAGCCACGCAGACCGTCGTCGCTCCGCTCAGCAATGATCGGCCTGCGGCGAGCGACACAAAGCTTTTGAGGTTGCTTTGCAGTGATGAAAGCACGCGGGGCACATTCACTCGAATTTTCCCGATGGTGGCGCAGCGATGCTGCAATGACGTTCGCGGCGAGTAATCGCCAGTAACTGCTTTGCGCAAGTTGGCGAGGCGATCTCGACGCTGCTGCGCGACGTCACTTCAAGAATTCCTGCTTGATGCGTGGATGGGCGCCTTCCGGCGAGCGTACGCTGCACCTGGCGGCCCTGCTCGCTGCGGACCGCCGTCGACGTGGATCTCGAACAAAACCGACGGCGACGTGCGCGGGATCGCTCGAAGAAGCAGCAATGGTGGCGACCGCGTGCAGGCACCGGTATCCGGTGCGCAGCGGCGAGCATGCCCAGCGCGCCTGCCCAGGCTGTGGCCGATCAAGAATCGCCCATGAGGCGCACGAACAGGGTCTTACGGAGATGGGCGGTCGCAGCCGCGGCAACCGGATCTGGCATCGACGCTGGGATGAGAAATGCGTATCCGGCAAACCCTGCGCCTCGCCCATCTCCCAGTGGGTCCGGTTGCGTCGAAACGCGAAGCGACGCCAAATGCCGCGCGCATCGCCAGCCGCTCTGTGAAATGTGCTTTCGCCGCGAGGTTAGCTCTTTGCGCCGCCACGTGAAGCAGGGTGCGCGAACAATCGCGAGAGGCAACCGGCTTACCGAGGCGGCAGATCGGATCAAGGCCGCCAGTCTTTCGCCCTTGGCATTGTGGGCAACTGAGCTGCACCGTACGGTGCGCGGTTGGCCTTGCCGCGTCCGCTGAAGTGGGTGCCCCCAGTTCGCGGCGCGTGCAAACTGGTACGACAACGGGCGACCTGCCGAAGGTTGCAGCCGCCCGGGCGAATAAGGCAACTTGGCAGCCAGAATCAACCGCGGTTCGCGCCGGAGAAAGTGGTCTTGCTACCGCGCCGTGAGCGACGCGTACTCCGGCACAGGCTTCGGGCGTCGGCCGATTGCAAATCCGGAGGGTAAATCAGCCGGCTCTCCGGGACCGGCCAGCCAGGGGCGCAGCCATGTCCACATCTCGACGTAATCTCATGCCCCCGACCCGTCCGCGTTCCTCTGAACGGCACCATTTCCGGCTTGCTCACCCGCGAGCCGGCGCACGTGAATCAAATGGTGGCATGACCGCAGGGTGGGCGGCCCGAGCTACTGGCGCGCCCATCTGAGAAGCGAAGAGACCGCTACAGGAGCGTGTGAATCGCTTCGGCGGTGATGCGCGCGATATTCCCAAAAGATGTCTGGACGCCGCGCGCATTTCGCAATCGCTTGGTGCTTCAACCGCGCTTGCCGCTTTTGCGCAATTCTTACCGCCTGAGACCGCGACCGAAATTCGCTGCACCCGGTCCTATGCTGAAGAAAAAGGACCCTCAAGGTCGGATTCATTCCAATCACCTGCGCGACGCGCCGATCATCATGGCGAAACCCGATGGGCTTCTACAGAGAAGCAAGGGCTTGAACGTGGAAGTGATCAAGACCGCTAGGCTGGGCGGTGATCCGCGCACGAGACCCTCAACAAGGAATACGACGCGCGCGCACATGGCTTCGCCCATGCCGCTCGGCGATCACGCTGGGGGTCGGCTCGAAATGCGATCCCTACACCATGCCGGCGGTCGAGAACATCAACGGCCAGGCCATCACGCTGCTCGCGATCAAGCACAAGGACAAGCGCGATCCGAGATCTGGAAGGGCATGAATTCGCCGTGCCGCTCGACTATTCGATGACAACTATCTGCTCCGCTACTACGTCGCCGATGCACGGCATCGATCCCGGACCAGGACATTCAAATTCGCGCGGTGCCGCCGCCGGAAATGGTCGCCAATCTGCGCGCCGACAACATTGACGGCTTCTCGCGCCTTCGATCCGGTGAATCAGCGCGCAGTCTATGACGGCGTCGGCTTCATCCACGCTGCTCGAAGAGATCTGGGACAGGCACCCCTGCTGCGCCTTCGCGCGCGTCAAGGAATTCATCACCGAAAGCCCGAACACCGTACGCTGCGCTGCTCAAGGCAATTATCGATGCCACTGCCTTCGCTCATAAACCGGAGAACCGTAAGCAGATCGCCGAAGCGATCGCGCCAGGCCAACTATCTCAACCAACCGGTGACCGTGGTCGAACAGGTCTTGACCGGCACCTTCGCCGATGGCCTCGGCAGCACGTGAGAACCGTGCCGGATCGGATCGATTTCGATCCGTTTCCCTGGCCAGTCCTTCGCCGTCTGGATCATGACGCAAATGAAGCGCTGGGGTCGAGATCAGGAGACGCTGATTACACAAGGTGGCGGAGGAGGTGTCTCTTGCCACCGACACCGCCAAACTGATGAACGAAGTCGGTCATAGCCGCCAAAGGCAACTTCAAAGACCTTCGTGGTGATGGGCAAGACTTTCGATCCGAGCCAGGCCTGAGGACTACATCAGGAGCTTCAAGATCAAAAAGGTGGTGTAAATGAAGGCGGCATCGCTGACCGGGCGCGCGGCCGTCGTTTCATCTTTGCGCTGTTATTCAGTTTCCTTGTCGCGTGGCATCTCGGCGACGCGTCGGCGTCGGCGCCTACCAGCATATGGACCCGAATACCGCCAAGCTCGATGGGCGCTACCGCCACGCAGGGGACATCGGCGATGCCGGGTCCGCTCGATGTCGCCGCGCAAGCTCTGGGGAGCACCTGCGCCGACCGTTTTACGACAATGGACCAAACGACAAGGGCGTTGGTATCCAGCTTGCCTTCTCGATTGCGCCGCGTGCTGATCGGCTATTTGCTGGCGCGTGCGCGGTGGCGATTCCGATTGGATTCCTGATCGGCATGTCGCCGTTGATGAACAAGGCGCTCGATCCCTTCATCCAGGTGCTCAAGCCGATCTCCGCCGCTCGCCTGGATGCCGCTCGCACTCATACACCATCAAGATTCCGAGCCTGTCGGCGATTTTCGTGATCTTCATCTGCTCGTTATGGCTGACCACGATCAACACCGCGTTCGTGTCGCTTCCGTACGGCGCGAATGGCTGAATGCGTGGCAGGACCCTCGAAGTCGGCACGTTTCGTCGCGCTTTCACGATCATCCTGCCAGCTGCCACACCGACGCATTCTCGCGCGAGCAGGCCGCATCTCCATCGGCATCGCCTGGCTGGTGATCGTTGCGGCTGAAATGCTCGTAGGCGGCACAGGTATCGGTTATTTGTCGTGGAACTGAGTGGAATAATCGTCGATCACCAACGTGATCACCGCGATCCTGGTTGATCGGTCTCGTCGGCATGTCGCTCGACTTCATTCTTGCGCGGCTCACGCGCCTGATCACATTTCCCGAGTAGCCATGTCAGACCGTTTTATTTCCATCGAAGGCATCGCGCGTCGGTTTCTGGCCATGGCGGCACCAGCGACTGTCTTCGAAGACCTGCGGCCATGCCAATGACGCGCGGCGAGTTCGTCTGCATGATCGGCCATTCTGGCTGCGGCAAGACTACGGTGCTCAATATTCTGGCGGGACTCGACGTGCCTTCGAATGGCGGTGCGGTCATTGTGGATGGGCAGGCCATCGAAGGCCCCAGCCTTGACCGCGCTGTGATTTTCCAGAGCCACGCGCTGCTGCCGTGGCGCACGGTTCTGGGCAATGTCACCTATGCTGTTTCCTCGAAATGGCGTGACTGGCCAGCAGCGCAGGTTGCGGCGCACGCGCAGTAATTTATCGATCTGGTTGGTCTGACCGGCGCCGAACACAAGCGACCGGCTGAACTCTCCGGCGGTATGAAGCTAGCGTGTTGGCATTGCACGCGCATTGTCGATCGAGCCAAAGATCATGTTGATGGACGAACCTTTCTCCGCGCTCGACGCGCTCACGCGGGGCACTCTGCAGGATGAGGTGCGTCGTATTTGCCAGGAAACAGGACAGACGGTGTTCATGATCACTCACGATGTGGACGAGGCGATTTATCTCGCGGACAAAGTCGGTACTGATGACCAATGGGCCTGGCGCGGTGTTGGCTGAGATCGTGGAGAATCCGTTACCCAAGCAGCGGTCTCGCGGCGACGATTCATAAGCGATCCGCTCTATTACGCGGCGCGTAACGCATTATCGACTTCCTGGTAAGTCGCAGCCGCAGCTTCGTCGCGGAGACAGGAGGCGCTTACGACCGCGCAATGTCGCGCTCGTACGGCCCGGAGTGCCGGAGCCCTCGATCGCAAGACCTGCGCCAAAAACGTCAAGCGGAAGCCAGCAGGCGGCCGCGTCACTGAGGACTTTTCAAAGGGAGTATGCCATGACGCGTGCCGGATTGACTGAGAAGCTTCTCGATATCAAACGCGAGAAGGGATGGACCTGGAAATATATCTGCGAGCAGATCGGCGGCATGTCGCCGGTGATGATCACCGGCGGTGTCCTCGGCCAACAGAAGATGACCAAGCCGATGGCCGCCGCCGCTGCCAAGTTGTTCGAGCCTCACCGAAGAGCGAACAGGCCTTGCTCAATGAGGTTCCGATGCGAGGCGCTGGCACGCCAATGCCGCCGACGGATCCGTTGATCTATCGTTTCTACGAGTTAGTCATGGTCAATGGTCCGGCGTGGAAGGCGTTGATCGAGGAAGAGTTCGGCGACGGCATTATGTCAGCCATCGACTTCGACATGACGATTGATCGTCAGCCTGATCCGAAGGGTGATCGCGTCAAGATCGGCATGACGGGCAAGTTCCTGCCGTTCAAATATTACGGCGCCACCGGCAATGCACTGGCTTACGGATTGAAGGAAGAGTGAAGCGTTACCCTTTGCGTTTGCGCGCGGGCGTCTTACCTTCGCCGACAATCAGCACCTGCGGGCCATCGTCGGCCACTCGCGTGGTGCCTGCTGAGCGCCATCGCGACGCTAAGTTCTTTCTGTAGGATGTCGATTGCCTTGGCGACGCCGGCTTTGCCGCCGGCGCCAAGTCCATAGATATAAGCACGCCCGATCAGACAGGCCCGGGCGCCGAGCGCCAGCGCGCGCAGCATGTCGGCACCCGTGCGGATGCCGCCGTCGAACAGCACCTCGGTGTCAGATCCGACCGCCTGCGCGATCGCCGGCAGCGCCGAGATGGATGACGGCGCACCGTCGAGCTGGCGTCCGCCGTGATTTGACACGACAATGCGCGTCGGCGCCGAGTCTTCATCGCGGTTTTGGCATCATCGACGTCGAGGATACGCCCTTGATGATGAGCTTGCCCGGCCAGATTTTCTTGATCCACTCGACGTCCTTCCAGTTCAGCGCCGGATCGAACTGGCTATTGGTCCACTGGGCGAGGGAGGTGACATCCTCCATGCCCTTCACGTGGCCGGCGAGATTGCCGAAGGTCTCTGCTCTTGCCCTTCAGGATGCTGAGCACCCAGCCTGGCTTGGTCGCAATGTCGACGACGTTCTTCGAGCGGATTTCCGGCGGCACCGTCATGCCGTTGCGAATATCGCGGTGGCGCTGGCCGAGCACCTGCAGATCGACGGTGAGCACCAGAGCGGTGCACCCGGCATTTGCGGCGCGCGTCGAGAATATCCTTGGAGAAGCTGCGGTCGCGGATCACGTAAAGCTGGAACCAGAACGGCTTTGTCGATCGCCTCCGCCACGTGCTCGATCGAGCAAATCGACATGGTGGACAGAATGAAGGGAATGTCCGCTTCTTCGGCCGCCTGCGCCGACAGGATCTCGCCGTCGCCATATTGCATGCCGCACAGTCCGATCGGGGCCAGTGCGAATGGCGCGCTCACCTTCTGTCCGACGATGGTGGTGGCAAGGCTTCTCTCAGAGACATCAACCATCACGCGCTGACGCAGCTTGATCCTTTCGAGATCGGCGCGGTTCGCGCGGAGTGTCTCCTCGTTGTAGGAACCGCAGTCGGCGTATTCGAAAAAGGCTTTTGGAACCTTGCGCCGGGCAAGCGTGCGCAAATCTTCTATGCAGGTGATGGTTTTCATGGCGGTTCTGGGAGTTCGTCGATAGATCATCGGGTAGCACAGTGGCGGGACGCTGCGAAATGGCTCCATCCGATGGTCAGAAACGTTAACCGCACTCGGTAATGATTCCCCGCGATTTTGACGTAATTTCACGGTCTTGGCATTAATATTCGATCTCTGGCCCGCTTGGCCGCCCATCAAAAGCAGGCTAGTCAGGGGTCCTGATCAGCAGCGTAGGCGTCGGGGAGTTTCATGGTTCGTCGCTACTTTGGAACCGACGGCATTCGCGGCCGTGGCCAATCGCGTGATTACGCCGGAACTGGCGCTGAAAGTCGGCCAGGCGGCCGGTCTTGTCTTCAGAAAAGGTGATCACCGGCATCGCGTTCTGATCGGCAAGGATACTCGCCTTTCGGGATACATGATTGAGACGCGCGCTGGTCGCCGGCTTCACCTCTGTCGGCATGGACGTGCTGCTGACCGGCCCCATTCCGACGCCCGCGGTCGGTATGCTCGCGCGCTCGATGCGCGCCGATCTCGGCGTCATGATCTCCGCCTCGCACAACCCGTTCGATGACAACGGGATCAAGCTTTTTGGCCCGGACGGGTACAAGCTGAGCGATGAGACGGAGGCCAAGATCGAAGAGTTGATCGACTCCGATCTCGGCAAGCAGCTGGCCAAGAGCAACGATCTCGGTCGCGCCAGGCGTATCGACGGCGTTCAGGATCGCTATATTGAGTTTGCCAAGCACACCTTGCCCAAGGCGGTGTCGTTTGACGGTCTGCGCGTCGTCATCGATTGTGCGAATGGCGCGGCCTACAAGGTGGCGCCCTGGTACCTGTGGGAGTTGGGCGCCGACGTCATCTCGATCGGTGTTGATCCCGATGGGTTCAACATCAATAAAGATTGCGGTTCTACCGATCTCGCCGCTCTGTCCAATAAAGTCCGTGAGATGCGCGCGGATATCGGTATCGCGCTAGACGGCGATGCCGATCGCGTGTTGATTGTGGACGAGCGCGGCCGTGTGGTCGACGGCGATCAGCTGATCGCGGTTATTGCCGAGAGCTGGAAGGAGGATGGAAGACTCCTGCGTCCAGGTGTGGTCGCTACTGTGATGTCCAACCTCGGCCTCGAGCGGCATCTTGGCGCGTTAGGGATCGAGATTGGTGCGTACGCCGGTCGGCGACCGCTACGTACTCGAGCACATGCGCGCGCACGGCTACAATCATCGGCGGCGAGCCATCCGGCCACATAATCCTGTCGGACTACACCACGACGGGTGACGGCTTCATCGCCGCCTTGCAGGTGCTGGCGGTGGTCAAGCGCGGCGACAAGCCGGTATCGCAGCTCTGCCATCGCTTTGAGCCGCTGCCGCAGGTGCTCAAGAACGTCCGCTACCAAAGGGCAAGCCGCTCGAAGATGCGCAAGTGCGCTCGGCCATCGCAAGTGCCGAGCGCAAACTCGGCGCGTGGCGGGCGTCTGATTGTGCGGCCCTCCGGGACCGAGCCGGTCATCCGGGTGATGGGCGAGGGTGACGACAGAAATCTCGTCGAGATCAGTCGTAGATGATGTGGTCGAGGCGTTGAGCGAAGTCGCCGCCTGACCGAGCAGCAAGCCGCGTCCCGCGCCGCAAATTTTTGGCGGTAAACAATTTCTTAAATCAAGAATTTCGATGCGCGCATTTTGTATCTGCGCCGCAGGCATTTCTCTCTGGTCGATAAAATTGATTAAGTAGCGTGGTTAATAAATAAGGTTAAGTACCAATTAAGGATTTGCTGCCATCGTTACCTCCAATCGCCGCGTGGGGCGTTTGTTGCGGGGTCGATGGCATGATTGATTGCCTCTTTGTAATTGCTGCGTTCGCTGCCATCAGCGAAGCACATTCCGCCGACCTTTCAGTACCACCATTGGCGCCAGCCGCGGACTTTTCCGGCTGGTATCTGCGCTGGCCGCGCCTACGACGATCCGCCACTGTCACCTGCGCTGCCGATGCGCGCAGCGGGGATCACTGGCCGTCGACTAACCGTGGGCGACTGATTTGAAAACGGAACAGGACCATAGTCATGAGGCCGGGCGAGTCTAAGCGACAGTGTGAGTCGATGCGGGGCGAGCCGTCTCCGCGCAACGTTGTTGGGCGCTGCCGCCGTGTTTTGCTCGGTGCTGGCGACAGTATCGTCCGATCGCGCGCGATGGCGGCGGATTAGCCGCTGCGCGGCACAGTAGATCCCGGCTATGCGCGATGGGATGGCTGGCAATTCGGCGTTCTTGCCGGCTATGGCAACATGAATGTCGATTTCGGGAACAGCACCAGCCCGCTGGTGGCCTCTATTCTGCGCAATACGACGCTGGAAGCAGAGGTGCTCCCTCGACCTGGACGACCCTGCAGAAAAAATCCACGAATGGCCCGGTGTTCGGTGCATTTCTTGCTTACAATTGGCAATGGAGCGAACTCGTCATCGGCGCCGATCTCTCATACAAGCATCCATCCATTCTGCAATCCGGCTACGGAGCGATTCGATACGTCGCGCACCTTCGACTGACGTATAACACGATGTGACGATTACGGCAGAGTCGTCGTTCAAGCTCGTTGACTACGCGGCACTGCGGGCCCGTGCGGGATACGCTTTCGGCCAATTCCTGCCCTATACCGCGGTTGGCATTGCGGTTGGGCGATTCAGTTATCACACCACCGTAACTGTGACTGACGGCATGACACAGCTTCTGCCCGCTCCGCCCGTGTTCCTCGGCACGTTTCAACAATCGGCCAGTGTCGGTCAGAACAACTTCTTCGTTGCCGGTGTCGCGGCTGCTCTCGGCGTGGATTGGCTATTGACGCCGAGCGTGTTTCTTCGGGGCGAATGGGAATACGTCGCTTTCGCACCCGTTAACAAGACCCGTTCCAACGTGCAGGTCGGACAACTCGCCCTCGGAATGCGGTTCTAGCAAAGCGAACGCGCTTTTAAGCCTGCATTTACAGCCACGTCTGGAAGCCTCTGCCTCCGGCAGTTGACCGCGGGAGGCAAGTCGCCTATCTCCGCCAGTGGGACACCCCTCCCCAACGAGGGGCGCCTATCTGGAAGGATAGAAATATGACGGCGACCAAACCCGGGCTGCGGCCGGCGATCCCGCACTTCTCATCCGGCCCTTGCGCCAAGCGCCCCGGCTGGAGCCTCCAAAATCTTACCGACGCAGTTCTCGGGCGTTCGCACCGGTCGAAGATCGGTAAAGCGAAGCTCAAACGCGCCATCGATCTTACGCGCGAAGTTGCTGGAAGTGCCGGCCGGCTACCGTATCGGTATCGTGCCGGCTTCCGATACCGGCGCAGTCAGAAATGGCACTCTGGTCTTTGCTGGGCGCGCGCCCGTAACGATGCTTGCCTGGGAATCATTCGGCGAGGGCTGGGTCACTGACGTCGAAAAGCAGCTCAAGCTCAAGGATCTCACGGTTATCAAGGCTCCATATGGCGAGTTGCCCGATTTCGACAAAATCGATTTCGCGAACGATGTGGTCTTCACCTGGAACGGCACGACATCAGGCGTGCGTGTGCCGAACGGCGACTGGATCTCCGCCAAGCGCCAAGGCCTCACGATTTGCGATGCGACCTCTGCGGCCTTCGCGCAAAGACTCGATTGGCCGAAGCTCGATGTGGTCACGTTCTCCTGGCAAAAAGCGCTGGGCGGGGAGGGCGCGCATGGCATGCTTATTCTTTCGCCTCGCGCGGTCGAGCGGCTTGAAACTCATAAGCCGATGTGGCCTCTGCCTAAAATTTTTCGGCTGACCAAGGGTGGCAAGCTTAACGAGGGAATTTTCGCGGGCGAGACCATCAACACACCATCGATGCTGTGCGTGGAGGACTACCTCGATGCCCTGCAATGGGCGAAATCGACGGGTGGTCTGACGGCGACGATCGCGCGCTCAGACGCAAATGCAAAAGTTTTGTTCGATTGGGTTGCGGGCGACGCGCATGGGTCGATCACCTCGCCAAACACGCGAACGAGCGATCGAATACGTCCGTGTGCCTGAAAGTGGTCGACCCGGTGGTGACAAGACTTTCCGGAGACGAGCAGGCTGCCTTCGCCAAGACGTTGGCTGGTCTCCTCGAGAAAGAGGATGTCGCTTACGACATCGCCGTTCTACCGGGATGCACCGCCCGGTCTGCGCATCTGGTGCGGAGCTACGGTAGAGCAGCGCGACATCGAGGCGCTGACTCCTGGCTTGATTGGGCCTTTGCGGAAGCCAAGGCCACGCTATCAAGGCTGCGTGACTCTTGCTGTCCCTTCACGGGGTAGCGACGTTCTCATCAACCATCCTGAAAGTTATCGCCATGCCCAAGGTTCTTATATCCGATGCATTGTCGCCTGCGGCCGTGCGAGATATTCAAAGATCGCGGGATCGAGGTTGATTTCCAGCCCGCGCTCGGCAAGGACAAGGAAAAGCTCGCCGACGTCGTCGGCAACTACGATGGTCTTGCCATTCGTTCTGCAACGAAGGTGACGTCGAAAATCGTCGAGAAGGCCCAAAACCTTAGGGTGATAGGTCGCGCCGGCATTGGCGTCGATAACGTCGATATTCCGGCCGCGACCGCGCGCGGCATTATTGTGATGAATACGCCGTTTGGAAACTCGATCACGACCGCTGAGCACGCGATTTCGCTCATGCTGGCGCTGGCCCGACAAATTCCGGAAGCCGATGCATCGACCCGCGCCGGCAAGTGGGAAAAGAACAAATTTATGGGCGTGGAGATCTTCGGCAAGACGCTGGGCGTAATCGGCTGCGGAAATATTGGATCGATTGTTGCGGACCGGGCCGTCGGGCTGAAGATGAAAGTGATCGCATATGATCCATTCCTGTCGGCTGATCGTGCCGACCGACCTCGGCGTGGAGAAGGTCGATCTGGGCGAATTGTTCAAGCGTGCTGATTTTATTACCTTGCACGCGCCGCTCACCGACAAGACACGCAACGTCATCAGCGCCGATGCTATCAAGGCGATGAAGAAGGGCGTGCGCATCATCAATTGCGCGCGCGGCGGCCTGGTTGACGAAGCTGCGCTGTACGAGGCCCTCAAGCGCGGGCACGTCGCCGGTGCCGCCTTCGACGTGTTCGTGATCGAACCAGCAACCGAAAATCCGCTGTTCAGCCTTCCGAACGTGGTGTGCACGCCGCATCTCGGCGCCTCTACATCGGAGGCTCAGGAAAACGTGGCACTGCAGATTGCCGAGCAGATGTCGGATTATCTGCTGCGCGGCGCCATCACCAACGCCATCAACTTTCCTTCAATCAGCGCGGAAGAGGCGCCGAAACTGAAACCATTCATCGCGCTGGCTGAAAGGCTCGGCTCCTTTGCCGGCCAGCTGACTGAAACCGGCATCAGCAAGGTCCAGCTTGCCTACGAAGGCGCTGTCGCACAGATGAACACCAAGGCGCTCACATCGGCGGCTCTCGCCGGCCTGCTGCGTCCGATGCTCGGCGACGTCAATGTCGTCTCCGCACCCGTGGTGGCCAAGGAGCGCGGCATTGTTGTCGAGGAAGTCACGCGCGAAATGCCGGAAGACTACGAAAGCCTGATCACCATCACAGTGACCACCGAACGGCAATCGCGGCATGTCTCCGGAACGGTATTTGCCGATGGCCGGCCGCGCATCGTCAATATCAAGGGCATCCGCATGGACGCCGAGTTCGGCCCCTCGATGATCTACATCACCAATCTCGATAAGCCCGGCTTCATCGGAAAATTTTCCTCGACGCTTGGCGAGGCCGGTATCAACATTGCGACCTTTCACGTGGGCCGGGATGCACCCGGCGGCAATGCCGTGGCGCTGATCGAGATCGACGGCGAGCTGCCCGAGACGGTCTTGGCCAAGGTGCGCGCGCTGCCCCAGGTGCAGCAGGCCAAGCCGCTGCATTTCTGAAATTCGTGGGTAAAATCAGTTTGTTGTCACTATTGTCCGGCTCCATCTGGGGGACGACTTTGGCTTGCCTCGCAGAGGGCATCCTTTATCCGAAGGTGGACCTGGCCGGTGGCACCCGGCTCCAAGTGTCCGGGCGCTGGCTCAGGGAAGGGATCCTGATGGCGAATGTTGTAGTTGTCGGATCCCAGTGGGGCGACGAAGGCAAAGGCAAAATCGTCGACTGGCTGTCGGAGCAGGCCGACATCGTTGTGCGTTTCCAGGGCGGCCATAATGCCGGCCACACCCTGGTGATCGATGGCGCAACTTACAAGCTCTCCCTGCTGCCGTCCGGCGTCGTGCGCGAGGGCAAGCTGTCGGTCATCGGCAATGGCGTGGTGATCGACCCCCAGGCGCTCATTGATGAAATCGCCCAACTGAAGAAACAAGGGATTGTAGTGACTCCCGAAACTTTGCGTATCGCAGAGAATGCGCCGCTGATCCTGCCATTGCACCGGGAACTTGAGGCCTTGCGTGAAGCCGACGACGCAGCGACCCGCATTGGCACGACCAAACGTGGAATTGGCCCGGCCTATGAGGACAAAGTCGGCCGGCGCGCAATCCGTTTCATGGATCTCGCGGATCTTCCGGCACTGCATGGAAAGATCGATCGGCTGCTGGCCCACCACAATGCCTTGCGGCGGGGCCATGGCCTTCCAGAGATTCGCGCGCAGACCGTGTATGACCATCTTGCCGCCATTGCGCCGAAAGTCCTGCCCTTCATGGACACAGTCTGGTCGCTGCTTGACGGCAAACGGCGCGAAGGCAAGCGCATCCTGTTCGAGGGCGCGCAGGGTGCGCTCCTCGACATCGATCACGGCACATATCCCTATGTCACTTCGTCAAACACGGTGGCGGCCCAGGCTGCGACCGGCTCCGGTCTCGGACCCAATGCGATCGACTATGTGCTCGGCATCTGCAAGGCCTACACGACACGCGTCGGGCTTGGTCCGTTTCCGACCGACCAAATGGACAATGCCATCGGAAAGACGCTTGGCGAGCGCGGAAACGAGTTCGGCACCGTCACCGGTCGCGCGCGCCGCTGCGGATGGTTCGACGCGGTGCTCGTCCGGCAGACTGTGCTGACCTGCGGTATCGACGGCCTGGCGCTGACCAAGCTCGATATTCTCGACGGCTTCGATGAAATCAAGGTTTGCGTACGCTATCGTCTTGACGGCCGCGAGGTCGACTATCTTCCTGCCGGTGAGCAGGCACAGGCGAGAGCTGAGCCGGTCTATGAAACTATTGACGGATGGAAGGAGCCGACGGCCCGGGCTCGCTCCTGGGCACAGTTGCCCGCGCAGGCGATTAAATATGTTCGCCGCATTGAGGAATTGGTTGGATGTCCGGTTGCCTTGCTGTCGACCAGCCCGGAACGTGAAGATACCATCCTCATGAAGAATCCATTTGAGCTATGATTGCCGAAAAAGACATGAACCGGGCCCAAGCATGACCTCGAACGTGGGAAACGGTTTTCGGAAGGGATCATCCTCCAGCACACCAGCGCGCAATGGCTGACTATTATCCCTTAATCTCCCGCGCGGTTAGCGGCCTAGATAAGAACACAGGCGAAAATCGCCGTGCGCTATACGACCGCGCGCGTGCCGCGCTCGTTAGTCAGTTGCGCGGGTCCTGCCTGCACTGGACGAGACCGATATCACGCGCGAGCGGTTGGCGCTGGAAGAGTCGATTCGCAAGGTGGAGGCGGAAGCGGCCAAGCGGCCGCGGGCCGACGCTTCAGGTCCGAGCCTGCCGACCAGTCTCTGCGCGACCGTGGCCTGCGCGATTTCCGGGAAACCATGGCGGAGGCCGAGGGGCTTGGTACTGCCGCGGCCGAGGCCAAGCGTGCAGCCCAGGCCACCTACGAGGCAATGCCCGCTCAGTCCGAACCGCATCACTTCCCCGAGCACTGTTGAGCCGTCGCGCATCACTGAGCCAGCGCTGACTGATGAGGCGCTGCACGAGGGCAGCTATGTGCCGCCAGGTCCGCCCCCGACCGCCTATGACGATGACGACGTCTATACCCGCCGTCCGCCACGGTCCTATGGCGGAATTATCAAACTCGCAGCGCTGTCGCTGATTTTGGTCGGGATCGTCGGCATCACCTATTGGCAGCGCCATAATATCAGCTCGCTGGTCACAAGCTTCCGCTCACAGCCTGCGAAGCCGAAAGACACTGCGCAGCCCGCCGGCCGCCCAAAGATTGCCGACCGCATCGGACAATCGGGCCAACCGGCAGCGGATTCAGCCAATGCGCCAGCCGCGTCGGTGGCCCAAAGGTCGTGCTGTATGACGAGGATTCGAACGATCCGCAGGGCAGGCGCTATGTTGGTTCGGCTTTGTGGCGTACCGAGACAGTGTCACCGGGACCCGGACTCGCGCCTGAGCTCGCCGTGCGCGCCGATATCGAAATACCGGAGCGCAAACTGCGTATGACGTGGTCGCTGCGTCGCAACACCGACAAAGCACTGCCGGCGAGCCACACCATAGAAATCATGTTCACGCTCCCGCGGATTTTCCGGAAGGTGGAATCGCCAATGTTCCGGGGTCCTGATGAAACAGAATGAACAGGCGCGGGGGTGCCACTCGCCGGGTTGGCGGTAAAGGTCACCAACGGGTATTTCCTGATCGGCCTGTCGGCGGTTGAGGCCGACCAGCAGCGCAATATGCAATTGCTCAAGGAGCGGGACTGGTTCGATATCCCCATCGTCTACACGAGCGGCAAGCGCGCAATCCTGGCCATGGAGAAGAGGCACGCCAGGCACTCGTGCTTTCGAAGAGGCCTTTCGGGCGTGGGGACAGTAGCGGCCCTTCCGGATTTGTGAACCTGTGGTGCGAGCGAGCAATAAGCACGCTCGTCCCCACAGGGGCGGTCAGCAGGTGCGCATCAGCGGAGAATTTTGCCTTCAGTGCGCAGCGATCGCCGCTGCTTCCGCCGGCGCTGCTCCATTGTAGCCATGCGGCTTTTCACCGCCTTCTGAACCTTCTCAAAGGCGCGCACTTCGATCTGGCGCACGCGCTCGCGCGACACGCCGAACTCGGAAGCAAGCTCCTCGAGCGTGATCGGATCGTCGGCCAGTCGTCGCGCCTCGAAGATGCGCCGCTCGCGGTCGTTGAGAACATCGAGCGCCGAGATCAGCGCCTTGTGCCGGTTATCGCTCTCCTCGCTCTCGGCGAGGATGCGCTCCTGGCTCGGCGCGTCGTCGACGAGCCAATCCTGCCATTCGCCGCTCTCGCCATCATCGCGGATCGGCGCGTTGAGCGACGCGTCGCCGCCGAGGCGGCGGTTCATGTCGACCACGTCCTGTTCGGTGACGCCGAGACGCTTGGCGATGATCTGCACCTGGTCGGGCCGCAGGTCGCCTTCCTCGAGCGCGGAAATCTTGCTCTTGGCCTTGCGCAGGTTGAAGAACAGCTTCTTCTGGTTGGCCGTGGTGCCCATCTTCACCAGCGACCACGAGCGCAGGATGTATTCCTGGATCGCGGCCTTGATCCACCACATCGCGTAGGTGGCGAGACGGAAGCCCTTTTCGGGCTCGAAGCGCTTGACCGCCTGCATCAGGCCGACATTGCCTTCCGAGACGACCTCGGAAATCGGCAGGCCGTAGCCGCGATAGCCCATGGCGATCTTGGCGACGAGGCGAAGATGGCTGGTGACGAGCTTGTGCGCGGCTTCGCGATCGCCGTGCTCACGCCAGCTGCGCGCCAGCATGTATTCTTCCTGCGGTTCCAGCATCGGGAACCGTCGGATCTCGTCGAGATAGTGTGAAAGGCCGGATCTGGCCTTGAGTGCCGGCAATGCGGCGGTACGGGCCATGATAGCGCCCTCCTTACATTGCCCCCGATTGATCGGCAGGCGGGTTGTTGCCGCCGCTCCCCGAGCCGACGGCGCATTCGATGTTGCGATCGCGAACTCCCTCGATCGCAGGTGCAGCATAACCGGCTCGGCCGGGCGAAAGATAGCATTGCGCCCGTCACGTCAGCCGTGACGCAGCCATGCGTCGCCGGCATGCCGGCAAGCCTATTGATGAGGCTTGTCTTATTTGCGCGGCTCGGGCCCGGCTTCACGGCTTTCCATGTGCAGGGCATCACGTAAACGACGCAAATCGCCCGGCAGTTCCGATCGGAACTCCAGGGCAACTTTCGGTTTCGGGGTGCTCGATGGCCAGTAGATAGGCATGCAGGGCCTGTCTGCCAAGGGCTTCCAGCGCGTGCGCGCGGCCTGAGGCCCAAGCCGGGCTGGCCTTGGTCCTGAAGCCGGTGCCGTAGGTGCGCATCACCAGAATCGGGTGCCCGATATGGGCGAGATGCACCTGATTTGGTGGGTGCGACCCGTCTCCAAGGTGCACGCGACGCAGGCTCGCGATCGGCTTTCGCGTCTGCGCCCAGGAAAGCGTTCCAGCACCTGCCAGTGAGTGACGGCCGGGCGCCCGTCTGCGCGCACCGCCTGCTTGGTCGCGCGCGTGGGGATGGCGGCCGCAATGGGCGCATCGATGGTGCCCTTCGGGCGATCCGGGCACGCCCCAGACCAAAGCGAGATAGCCGCGCCGGAAGCGGCCCTTCGCTCTTTTTCGGCGAATCGCTTGACAGAGCGCGGTGGGCGCTGTCGGTCTTGGCCACCACCATCAAGTCCGGTCGTGTCCTTGTCGAGCCGGTGGACGATGCCCGGCCGTTTGATCCCGCCGATCCCCGACAGGCTATGCGCCGCAATGGGCGATCAGCGCGTTGACCAGCGTGCCGGAGGCATGACCCGGCAGCCGGGTGGACGACAAGGCCCTTCGGCTTGTCGATGACGATGATCGCATCGTCTTCGTAGATGATATTGAGCGGGATCGCTTCGCCCTTCGGTAAGGCTGGTTCGGGCGGCGGCAGGGTCACCGTAATTGCGTCGCCGGATTTGACGGTTGCCGCCGGATCGCGGATCGTGCGCGCCGCGATCGTGACCTGGCCGGCGAGGATCAACGCCTTCAGGTGCGAGCGCGACAGCGCTGCGATATGCGTGGCAAGCACGCGGTCGAGCCGCAGGCCGACGTCCTCGGCGCCGATCGTGACTGTCTCGGTGACTTTATCCGTCATGGTTCAGACATGGCTCAAGACATGGCTCAAGAACAGTCTGACGAACGACGAAAAACCTCTCGACCCGGAAGCAGCGCGCATCGTCGCCAAAGTGCGGCGGCTGATGATGATCGCAAGTTTGACCACTTTCACTCGCCGTTGCCGTCGTCATCGCGGTCATCGGCTATCGTGTTTTCAGGGGCGAGGAAAGGGTGCAGCCAATATCCGCCGTTTCACCCACGTTGCCCGCAGGCGCCAAGGTGCTGTCGAGCGCAATCGGCGAGGGCCGGCTTGCGCTCACCGTGGACATCAACGGTGCGATTGAACTGCTCAGTTTCGACCTGAATACGCTGACGCCGTTGGGACGTACCCGGCTGACGTCGCCCTAGTTACGGGCGCCCGCGAAGCTTGCGGACTTTCCCGATCGAGGCTATTGCGGGGGCATAGCTCCCTTCGTCTAGCGGCCCAGGACGTCGCCCTCTCACGGCGACAGGGGTTCGAGTCCCTAGGGAGCGCCAATAAAATCGTAAACTAATTCAAGTGTTACGCTGTCATAATGTAGAAAATCAAATGTCCGTCAAATAACCGTCCATGTACTTCAGCGTACGTTCTGGACGATTGTCGAGAAGCATCGCGCCGAGCATTCACAATCACGGTTATGCCGCGAGCCGTGAGCAGGCGATGGCGGAGTTCAAGGCGCGGCGGGGCCTTAGAGTCTATGTCCGCTTTACCCCTGCGCGTCTGGAAAGATATTTTGGTTGCCCATGCTGACCGCTAACCGACTGCGCAAAGTCCTGAGTTACGCCCCTGCAACCGGGATATTTCGGTGGAAGGTAAGCGCTAGCACTCGCGCTCCTGTTGGCACTATCGCTGGGGCCAAAAATGGGAGGGGTTACCGTCAAATTCGCATTGATGGTCGGCCTTATTCGGCAAGTCGTCTTGCTTGGCTCTATATGACCGGCAAGTGGCCGAACTCCGAAATCAGCTATCTCAACGGTAAGCCGTCTGACACGAGATGGGCAAACCTTCGGGAAGCAACATCGTCGCCAAATCGCAATCGCCCTAAGAGGAAATAGCTAAAGCGTTTGCGGCTAGAGCGGTCGGCGCGCGTATCATGTCCGCTACCCCTCCGAAAGCAGACCTCCGCTAGCCTGACAGCTGAATGTCCCGCTATGGGTCATTAGCGCGGCGGAAGCCATATCGCTTCCCCACATTTGCGGTGCACAGGCGTATGTCCGCTTTGTGCCAATAGCGGACATCGCTCCAGTCATTCTGACTTGGTCAGACTAGCGCAATCCGCCGAAACCTGCCCTTGCAGCTTTTTCGCCTCGTTCTGGTAGTGATCGCCAAGTTTCCGCAGGGCCTGTTTTGCGGAACGGTCCAGGGTTAGCCGGGCCTGCGAATGGAACAGTTGTGCGAGCTTGAGCAATTCGTCTTTGCGCGACATGAGAATCTCTAGGTCGCCATTCCTCGGTCGCCGATCTCCTATTGCCCCTCACGTGAATGGCCCATGTCTGGGAGATTAAAGTTTCGTAAGCGGCGTTGCGCCAGGACTCGGCCAATGCTATTTCATTTTGGCTCAGATCGGCTGGAGCCGCCGCTTTATCGGCGGATAGCAGGTGTTAAAGCGTAGTGATCGCGACGACTTTAGACAGACTTGTCAATCGTCCAACCTATCGCACGGACGATGCCGTATGCGGCCAATGAAACCAATCCGATGCCGGTTAGGCCGATAGCGATTCCGCCAGCGAGAATTGGAATGTCAGCTGGAATCAAATCCCAGAACCTCAGGCCAAGTGCATCCTTTGCCATTAACAAAAGGCCCGCCATCGAGGATGATCGCTGCAACAAGCAGTCCAAGCCGATGAAAATTTCTGCTTACGTCCGAATTCCGCCAGCGAGCGTACAAGTGCCGTTTGTCGTCATCGCTGCCCATCGGCATCGGTTTTCCTTATTTGGGTGAGCAGAATGCCACTTACCCACTTGCCCGACAGTCATCCATCTTATCGGCAGCCTCTTCACACGCCGCAGCCAATTCCAAAAACTCCTGCTTAGCGGCAGGGTCGTCTACACTTTCTGCGAGCTGTCGATAATGTTCGGCCTGCTCGCGGTAATAGTCGGAGTTGTGCATGGCAAGACCGGGCTGTTCAGTGTCGGGTACAAGTAAACATTACTGCCGTGAGGTTCCTAGGTGGGTCAGGAACTCTGACCAAGCGCAATCAAAGAGGTCTGGCTTGAATGAGCAGCTTTTGCTGTTTCTTTTGCGTCCGCTCCGCTGGGTCATTAGCGGACATTTTGCGATGCGAGAACTATGTCCGCTTTACCCCCAAAAGCGGACATTCGCGTATCAGATCATTACCCGCCCGCTCCAGGAATAAAGCACCTGATCTGCGTCCTGCCTTCGTAGTCCTTGTATGAGCCATACCACGGCGAGCCCAAATTTGTTTGGTGCAGTTACCAGCGCATCGGGCGGCACCTCGATCCATTGGCTGTCAAGTCGCACTCGATATTTGCCGTCCTTCGTATCCCAATCCACATCCTCGACGCTCTGGCCATCAGCGACACGAGCAGCAAAGCCCTCTCCGGCTTGCGAGGCTGTCGAACCACCGCTTGAGCGGCGAGTTTGCATATTTTCCATCGAGGTCGCGGGCGAGAGCCAACCCGAGGAAAAAACAGCAATGACAATGCCGCGCAGCAAATAATGCCGAGGTTGGCGAATGATGCAGCGAAATTCGTCACGCTAAATTTGACCATGTCGACAGAGCCCAGCATTAATTCAATACGTAA
>ERZ1370068.1960-contig-11919_pt1 | contig 21027 bp, 36 predicted proteins | sample MGYA00561227_ERZ1370068 | MGnify/ENA primary metagenome ERZ1370068 (study PRJEB38410, sample SAMEA6850437) | metagenome | study: Metagenomic assessment of the ecological functions of the soil: analysis of the soil microbiota associated with the... | reverse complement strand
TGTACTTCGTTCAGTTACGTATTGCTGATCGACTACTGATTCCGGCACGGTAAGCGTCATTTCCACCACGCTGAAGCGGGTCCTGGGCGTGACATCGGCGTCGATCGTCGTTGTCGTACTCGGCATCGGCCTGTGGCTGCGCTCCGCCGGGCAGCCGCAGGCGGAGGGCCGCATGCAACTCGCGGGACTCGACGCGCCGGTGACGGTGCTCCGCGACGAGCTTGGCATACCGTACATTTTCGCGGCGAATACGCCCGACCTCCTTCGCGCGCAGGGTTTCGTCACGGCGCAGCACCGGCTCATGCAGATGGAGCTCTATCGAGCCACGTGGCGAGGCGAGACTGGCCGCCACTTTCGGCGCACGCGCATTGCCAAGCGACATCCGGATGCGCGTACTCGGCATCCGGCGCAACGGCGAACGCCACGCCACCATGCTCGAGCCCGCGTCTCGCGCGTACTTTGCAGCACTACGCGGACGGGATCAACGCGTACATCGGCACGCACGCGTCGGATCATCCGCTCGAGCTCAGCGTGGCGGGCCTCGCGCCCAGGCCGTGGAGCGTCGCCGATCTCGTCACCCTGATCCATTTCATCCACTACTCGCACGCGGCCAATATCAAAGCCGAGATCGTCGCGCAGCAGTTGATCGACCGCCTGGGCCTCGATCGCGCACGCGAGCTCTTCCCGTGCCGTCGAACCCCGACTGGAACGTGGGCGCGATGCCCCGGCCAAGCCGCTGTTTCGGGCGTCGGACGGACGGCCCTCGATATCGATTGGGACGATCTTGCCGCCGGACCCGAGACCCGCAATCACCGGGGATTGGGCTCGAACAACTGGGCGGTGGGGCCGACGCGGACCCAATCGGGGCAGCGCCATGCTGGCCAATGATCCGCATCTCGACAACCGCATCCTGCCCGGCGCGTGGCATCCGGTCGGGCTCTTCACGCCCGAAATTCAGGCGGTGGGCGCCGCCCTGCCGGGAATGCCGGGCATCCTGATCGGCCGCACGCAGCACGTCGCCTTCGGCGTCGCGAATGCCTACGGCGACGTGCAGGATCTCTACATCGAAACCCTCGACGTCGCGGATGCCAATCGCTACATCGACGCCGGCCGCAGCGTGCCGTTCGACGTGATCACGGAAACGATTCGCGTGAAAGACGGCGCGGCGGCCAGGCGGCTACCGCGAGCAGGCATTGACGATACGATTCACCCGCCGCGGCCCGGTGATCAGCGATCACCCCGGGCTGGGACCCGAGGGCGACAAGGTTGTCGTCCTGCGTTCCACGGACGCCGAAGTGCTTGCCCCGCACTGCGGAATCGAAGGTCTGCTGACCGCACCGAATGCGGCGGCGTTCGATCGCGAGGTGCAGAAGATCGACCTCATGATGTTCAATTTCGTATTCGCCGATGACGAGGGCGCCATCGCCCAACGCGCGAGGCGGCGCCGTGCCCATTCGCGCCGGTGCGGACGGCAGCCTTCCGCGCCTGCCGCCGGCGGATGGCGGCGACGACTGGATCGGCTATATCCCGAAGGATCGGATGCCGGGGACGCTCAATCCGCCGCGCGCCTGGGTCGGCACCGCCAACCACGACACCCGTCCCGCCGACTTCCCGTGGTACTACACGTCCTACGTGGCGCCCCCTTATCGCTACCTGCCGCATGGGGCAGGTGCTTGGACGCGGCCCAGGGATGACGGCCGACGACCATTGGCAGCTGATGCGCGACGAGCGCAACCTGCAAAGCGACGCGCTGCGCCGGGCAATCGTCGCCGCGCTCGAGGCCGATCCCGCCACGGCGACCTCGCCGCGATCCTCGAATCCTGGGATGGCGTGGATCGCGCCGATGCAGCCGCGCCGCTCATCTACCAGGAGCTCTATCGCGAGATCGCACTCGGCACTTTCGCGGACGAGCTCGGAGAGCCGTTGGCCAACGACATGCTGTCGGTCTGGTATTTCTGGCAGCAGCGATTCGATGCGCTGGTGGCAACCCCGGATTCGCCGTGGTTCGACGACGTGCGCACGCCCGACCGCCGCGAAACGCTTCCCGACGTGATCCGCGCCGCGGCTTCGCGTGCGCAATCCGCCTTGCGGCGGCGCAGGGTGTCGATCCCGCCTCCTGGCGCTGGGGCAAGGCGCACACGTTGCGCTTCGTGAGCCCGCTGCGGCGCTGATGGCGCGCGGGCAGGAGCTATTGGGAGGATTCACGGTGGAGCGTCCCGGCAGCGGCGAGACACGCTCGACCGCGGCGTTTACGATTTCCGCGCACCCTACGCGGTGACCTTCTTCGCTTCCATGCGGCTCGTCGTCGATCTTGGCGACCCCGAAAGATCCGAAGCCGTGCTGGCCGGCGGCGTCAACGAGCGCCACTTCCAAGCCGCATCAGAACGACCAGGCGAAACTCTGGGCGGCCGGCGGGCGGCAACCGTGGTGGTTCGACCCGAAACAGATCGAGGCACACTCGCGATCGCGCCTCACCCTGCACCTTGATGGAGACATGACCCGACCCATTTCACTCGCCGCCCTCACGGTGCTGGAACTGACGCCGCCCCAAATGGTGGACTGCGCCGCCGAAGCCGGCTTCAGCCATGTCGGCATCCGGCTGCTGCCGGCCACGCCGACCGAGCCCCAATACGACATCGTCGGCGACACGCCGCTGCTGCGCGAAGTCGAACGCCGCCTGGCCGACACCGGCGTCAAGGTGCTCGATGTCGAGATCTTCCGGATCAAGCCCGACACCCGCGTCGGCGACTACGAAGCCGCGATTGCCACCGCCGCGCGCCTCGGCGCGAGCGAGCTGCTGGTCGCCGGCAACGACCCCGACGAAGCCCGGCTGATCGATACTTTCGCTGCGTTTTGCGACCTCGCCGGCAGCTACGGCCTGGGTGCCGACCTCGAGTTCATGCCCTGGACCGACGCGAAGGACCTGACGCAGGCCGCGCCGCATCATCGAACGCACCGGCCGCGACAACGCCGGCGTGCTGATCGACCCGTTTCACTTCAGCCGATCGCGGAGCCGCATCGAGGACATCGCGACGGTTCCGCCATCGCGGTTCCACTTCATGCAGTTCTGCGACGTGCCCGCTGCGATTCCGCCGACCATGGACGCGATCCTCGCCGAGGCCCGCGGCGAGCGCCTGTTTCCTGGCGAGGGCGGCGTCGACCTGGTCGGCCTGCTGCGCGCCGTGCCGCGCGACCTCCCGCTCAGCCTCGAAGTGCCGACGCTTACGCTGGCAAAGACCGTCGGTGCCACCGAGCGTGCACGCCGCGCGCTGGCTGCGACGAAGCGCGTGCTCGCGCAACTCGACAATGACTCGACTACGTCCGGGCCGTCGCCCTCTCGCAAGGGTGACCGTCGAGGTTCCCGCCGACTGAGAGAGGGATCGATCATGATCATCAAGACTCATGAAGACATGGCGCCGCCTCGGTGTTGAACGAGATCGAGCGTTCGGACATGCGGTTCAAGGAGATCATGTCGTCGGCCGTGCCGGCACCTGCACGACATGGGTGCAGCGAGGTCAAACTGATTGACCGGAGCCGAGTTCCGGTGAAGGCCGGCGCCGTCGTCGCCAAGCTCGCCGACTGGCCAGCTCTCAGACAAGCCGCATAACGAGGTCGTGCTCATCGCTGGGTCGCTCGGCGTGTCGTCGCTCGTATGCCTGCTCAACAATGGCGATCAGGGCCAGACGGAGACGACGGCCAACCTGCTCGGTCCATTCTGGCGGATGGATCTCGCCGACGACCGAGAACGGCGGCGTCGATCGTCCGGTCGCCGACACGTCGGCACACCCGATATTCGTCAACGCGTGGGTCACGCGACCTGCAAGGGCGTGCCGGTGGCGGGCGCCGAGGTCGACGTCTGGCACCGTCCGGCGAGGGCATACTACGAAAACCAGGATCCCACGCAAGCCGACATGGAACCTGCGCGGCAAAGTTCACGACCGACGCCGACGGGCAACATCTCGCTTTCGCAGCATCAAGCCGATCGGCTATCCGATCCCGATCAACGGGCCGGTAGGCGATCTGCTGCGCGCGCAGGGTCGGCACAACCCTGCGCCCTGCGCACATCCATTTCCTGATCTTCAAGCCGGGCTACAAGACCCAGTTCTCGCAGGTCTATTCGAGCGACGATCCGAATCTCGAAACCGACGTCCAGTTCGGCGTGACCGCGCGCGCTGATCGGCAAGTACGTGCTGCACGACGACGAGCCGGCGCCGCGCCGCGACGTCAAGGGGACCGTGGTATTCTGCTCGACCACCACTTCGCGATCGAGCCCGGCGAGGCGAAGCTGCCCGACGCCTCCGATCACGGGCAGGCAAGGCGACGCAGCGAGCGGCCGGTGTCGGTCGTGCTGGAACGGAAGTAGCGGCACCCATACGCGATGTTACGCAGGCTATCCGGCAAAACAAAAGGCGCCGCGGTGTTTGTTACGGCAGCGCCGGATCTCGCTAGAATCGACACACGGTTGCCGTTAGCCGTGACGCGATAGATGTCTTGGCAATGATCCGGCTTGTGTGACCGCGCGACGGTTACTGTCTGCATGACCGGCGTGCGGTCGTTCGGACGAAGATTCGTGGTCCGATGGCAACGGGTTGATAACCGCCATCGACAGCAACAGTCATCGCACGACATGTCGACAACTCATGTAGGGACAACTATGAAGGATGTCTGCGTGCGTAGAGACCTCATCGAATGCGAGTTCCGGGGTTCAACGTGCGGCAGCGCGTTGGTTGGTGGCCATTGGATTCGCTGCCTACGCCTCGTCGCCGGCGCCGTTGTGCCAACACCCGACCGTTACGGGGCCGCTTGCGGGCGATGTGCCGGGAACTGTTCCCGGTCACAACTACCCATTCTTTGCCACGCATATTGTCATGTCGGACTATGGCTATGTCGAGCAAGAGTTCTATATGGATGGTACCGCCACCAATTTCGGCAATCCGAACGGCACAGCGAACGCAACGGTCGTAAGCACCGGAAATCCCTACCGAACTCGACTGCTGGTGCGGCGTCCTGTCGATCCTGCCAAGTTCAACGGCACCGTGATCGTGGAATGGTTCAACGTTACCAATGGCTGGGATCTGGATGTCTTCTGGCAAGAACAGATGGCCTACTATATTCGCGAGGGTTACGTATGGGTCGGTGTCACGGCCCAGAACGCCAGCGTAACCAACGCCACAACCGGCCTCAAAGTGTGGAGCCCGACTCGCTATGGCACGATGAATCTGAACAACAGCGGCACGGTAGGAAATGACCAGCTTGGGCTACGACATCTTCTCGCAGGCCGCGCAAGCGGTACGCAAGGTTCCGATCGTGCTCGGTGGGCTCACGCCGCAAACCGTGATCGGCGCCGGGGAGTCGCAATCGGCAGGGCCGCGTCCACACCTACGTCAATTCGGTGCATATTCTCGACCCTATCTACGACGGCATCATCGTCGCGCACGGGAATGGGACCACCCGGCCCGAGGTGACGGTTCCCTTCATGAGGATGCTGTCGGAGCAGGAGACCATGTCGATCCCGAACATTCAGGCGGATACCAGCAAGGTTCGGACCTGGGCGGTGGCGGGCAGCACGCACTCCGAGTACTACACGATGATCCTGCGCGCGCCAATCCTGCTGCGGGATCTCAACCAGCAGGCATTCGATACCTGTGCGACGCCGGCGCGAAGCCGTGTCACGTTTTACATGGCAATGAATGCGGCGACCGACGCGTTGGTCAAGTGGATCCGCACCGGCGTCGAACCGGCACACTCGCCGCCGCAACAGGTCTCGGGAACTCCGGTGCGTCTCACTCGCGACGCCCGCGGCAATTCCCTCGGCGGCATTATTCTGCCCGAGATGGCAGTGCCGGTTGCGAAAACGCCGCCGACGCGTGCGGCCTGGGCGGCTCTCACGTGATGTTCGATACGGCGACGCTCAACGCGCTCTATCCAACACAAGCCGATTACGTATCGAAGGTAGTAAACGCTGCCAATGCCTCGGTCGCCGCCGGCTTCATGTTGCCGTACGACGCGAAATTGACGAAGACGCACGCCATGACGTCAATCTATGGACTGGGGCTCGACTGCGGGTACCTTTGCGTGGATCAAGACGCGTTTCCGATCCATCCGTCCGCAAGTCTCCTGCGCGACCAGACCGAGTTGCTGCATTACATCGGCTCCCAGACCCCGACAAACCGCGTCATCCAGGCAGAGCGGGCCATTGCCATCGGATATACGCTTGGCACCACCAAATACCGCTGCGAGAGCCAAGTTCGCGGAGGCGATCGGTATATTGCAGCTCTATATCAACGACATTCAGGGGATCCAGAGCGCCGGCCACTTGAAACCCGAAACGGCGGCGTTGCTGGTCTCTCAAGCGACGACGCTCATCCAGCGACGTTGGCGCTCTCTGATATCAAAGAGCGCGTAGGGGAAGCAGTTTCGTTTGGCTTCTCCGCCTGCGTGGCAATCTCGAAACGCAGCGGAAGAGACGGCGGCTTAGACGCCATTCTGCGGCGATGATGGCGCTGACGCGACGCGTCGCAGGCGCAGAAGTAGCGCAGGTGCTGGAAGCGGCCAGGCGGCCCACTGGCGCACCGGCAACGGGCAAGACATGATGCGTCAGATGGCGTTCTGGTGGTCCGCTTACAAGTGCAGTATTCAGCACTTCTGCGCCCGCCGCTTGCCACCCGCAGCCGCTACAAACTATCGTGTCGTCGCTGAGAGCCTCGATGCGCGCCTATCTCCAATCCACGTGGACCAAGGTCGGCCTCGGCTTGCTGCTCGTGGGCTCAGGCCCCTCTTCTCTTCATCATCGTCGCGGCCGCCGTCGGCCTTTGGCCGGACCCGAACCCCAATCCCACGGCCCGGGCCTCCTGTTCTTCTTCACGTTCTGGCCGGCGGTCATCTGCATCGTCATCGGGGTCGTTCGCGTTCGCAGTCGCAGCTGCATCGGACCGGGGTTCGCTCGTGAGCCCGCCGGGCCGCGTGATCCGCCAGTCGCTATCCACACACGACAACGATGCTGATCGCCTCTGATGCAAACGTACCGCGGCAGCTGCCATTGCGGCGCCGTGACCTTCGAAGATCGAGACCGACTTCCCGGAGCTCACCACCTGCGACTGCTCGATTTGCCGGCGCAAGAATGCGCTCATGGTCAAGGTGCCACGAGGACCGGTTTCGGCTGCTGTCGGGCGAGGGCTCGCTGACCGAGTACCAGTTCCAGCACGATGACCGCGCGTCACTATTTCTGCAGGACATGCGGCATCCTATCCGTTTCACCGGAAGCGCGTGACGCCCGACTATCTCGGCATCAACGTCTTTTGCCTCGCCGACTTCGATCCATCGGGCATCCCGGTGCGCAAGGCGGTCGAAGCGCTGCGATGGTAGTGATCCTGGACCTCGCGAGGACCTCCATTCCCATGGCCAGCATTGTCGCCGATCGCGTCACCATGCTCGCAACTTCATCGACGAAGTCGTCGTATTTCGTCGGCATGCGGATCAATCGCCTCTGGAAAGTGCACAAGTGGTGGGCCGGCGGCGGCGGCCATGCCGCGGATGCTGCGCGAGCTGGCGGAAGACCCGGATTCGGGCCTTCGCGCGCGTCGGAGTCCTGGCTCGGTTAACTGCCGATAGCGCTGCACGTACTCGAGATCCTTCGAGCATCCCTGAGCGGTACGCGCGAAGGATTCCGCCCGCCTGCATCGACCGGCCTGGGCCAGCGCTCCAGCCGATGCCGTCGCGAGCAACGGCGATGTCGGCATCTGGCACGAGACTCTACCGCGTCCCGCACCTGGCGACTATGAATGCATTTACAACAACATGCCGCCGTTCGGATCCTCGCCCGCGCCACGCGAACGGTGCCGGCCTCGCGGGCGGCTTGAACCGACGAGCGGGCGAATGGTGTAACGTGCGCTTTCGATTTCAGGAGATCTCGCATGGCCGTAGTCCGATACCTGGTCGCTGATGTCGACGCCGCCGTGACGTTCTATACCGGCACGCTCGGTTTCGAGCTGGTGGAAAAATGGGGCCGCCCTTTGCGATGATCCGGCGCGACGACCTCACCGTGTGGCTGAGCGGCCCGGGCAGCTCGGCATCGCGGCCGCTTGCCGATGGTGTCCAAGCCGGTTCCCGGCGGCTGGAACCGGCTGGTGCTCGAAACCGACGACCTCGGATCGCTCGTCGCGCGACTGAAGACAGCCGGCGCCATCCTGCGCGGGGATATCGTCTCCGGCCCTGGCGGAAAACAGGCGCTGATCGATCGATCCTTCCGGCAACCCGGTCGAGTTGTTCGAACCGAGCTCGTGATCGATGCGTACGGCTATCATCCTGGCAGGAGGCCTCGCGTTGCTCGGCGTGTTCGCGCTCGCCGGCTGGCGGCTGGGCGGCGGCGCGCCGTCGATGGTGACCGCGGCGAAGATCTTCATCCCGGTCTGGCTCGCCGCAACGCTGCCTCAACATGTGGCTGGGTGTGGCCCGGGCCGGGTATTCGGTTGCCGAGGAGCTTCCGATCTTCCTCGTCCTGTTCATCATTCCCGCGGCCGTCGCGGGCTTCCTCTGGTGGAAGTATTCCTGACTTTCGAAAGGCGCGTCATGGCACGAATCGAAGAACGCTTGCGAGGCTCTCGGACTCTCGCTACCGCCGCCACTGAAGCCGCCGCCCGGCGTCGTCCTTCCCTTTCGCTTCGTCCACGTCGTCGGACGGCGGGCGCTGATCTCCGGCCACGGACCGCAACACCCCGACGGGTCGATCGCAACGCCCTTGGGCAAGGTAGGGCGCGAGGTGAGCCTCGAGCAGGGCTACGCGGCGGCGCGCCTCACGGCGCTGGCCATTCTCGGCAGCCTGCAACGCGCGATAGGCGATCTCGACCGCGTCGCCGGCTGGCGGCGGGTCTTCGGCATGGTCAACTCGGCGCCCGGCTTCAACCGGCAGCCGCTCGTCATCAACGGATTTTCGGACCTCATTCTCGAGCTCTACGGTCCGGAAATCGGCGCGCACGCGCGAAGCGCGGTCGGACTCGCGGAGCTTCCGTTCGACATTCCGGTGGAGATCGAAGGCGAAGTCGAGCTCGTCGCGTAGGAGAACGACCCATGCTGGAACTGCGGCCGACGTGCGAGCACTGCGACAAGCCGCTGCCGCCCGCTTCGACCGACGCGCGCATCTGCTCGTACGAGTGCACGTTCTGCGCGACGCTGCGTCGACGAGGTCCTGGGCAACGTCTGTCCGAATTGCGGCGGCGGCTTCGTCGCCCGACCGATCCGGCCCTGCGCAGAACTGGAAGAGCGGCAACTACCTCGGCAAGGATCCGGCGAGCGCCGTGCGCAAGCACCGGCCGGTCGATCCGGTCGCGCATGCGCGATTTTCTGCCGCCATCCGCACGCTCCCGCCGGAACAGCGATAATTCGCGACCATGAACCCGCTTCGACGCCTATTGCTCTCGTTGCCATTGCTGGGCATCGCGCGCGCTCGCTGGAGTACCTTCGCGCTTTGCGCTCCGGTATTCGCCCTTGGGGCGGCCCGGCGGGCTCATGCGAGCGCCGCCACCGATGAAATCAACCAGGTGCTGGATCGTTTCCATCGCGCGGCGTCCGGCGCGAAAGTTCGACGAGTACTTCGGCATTGTTCGCGCCCGACGGGATCTTCATCGGGACCGATGCGGAGGAGCGCTGGACCGTCGACGAGTTCAAGGCCTACGCCAAGCCGTATTTCGACAAGGGCCGCGGCTGGACCTATGTGGCCGTCGAACGGCACGTGAACGTGTCGAGCGACGACCGCCACGCCTCGTTTGACGAATTGCTGGACAACGCCGACCTCGGCCGATGTCGCGGCACCGGCGTTCTGCGCCGCATTGGCGGCGTCTGGAAAATCGAGCAATACCACCTGACGATCCCGGTGCCCAACGCTCTCGCGGATGAAGTGGTCAAGCGCATCCGAGCGGGCAAATAGAGTGCGCCGCCCTGGCGTACAGCTCGCCGCGGCGGCATGCGGTCATTGCGGCTTCAGCATGATGGAAGCGCTGGCCGTGATCGCCGTCATCGCGATACTCGCCACACTCGCGCTCCCCAGCTATCTCGACAAGATCATCCGGGACCAGGTCGTCGAAGCGCTGCCCGCTTGCGGATATCGCAAAGGCGCCGATCGCGACCGCGTGGGCGGCCTCGCAGCCGCTACCCGCCGACAACGCGGCGGCCGACCTGCCCGCCCCGACAAGATCGTCAACTACGTCGTCAGCGCGGTGGCGGTGCGGGCCGGCGCGATCGACATCACCTTCGGCAATCGCGCGAACGGCGTCCTCAAGGGCAAGATTCTCACGCTCCGCCCGGCGGTGGTCGACGACGCACCCGTCGTGCCGGTGACGTGGGTATGCGGCTACGCCGCGGCGCCCGACAAGATGACGATCAAGGGCACGGACAACACCAGCGTGCCGGCGCGGTAACCTGCCGCTCAAGTGCCGGCCGGGCTAGCTACCGGGCGTCACCCATGCGCGCGATCGATGCCGGCACGCTCACGCTCGAGCCCCAGCTGCGGGAGCACGCGGAGGAAATGTTCGCCGTCCTCGGCGACCCGCGATCTACGCGTACGAGAACGCGCCGCCGCCCTCGATCGACTGGCTGCGCACTCGGTACGAAGCTCGAATCGCGGCAATCGGCCGACGGCGCGGAACAATGGCTCAATTGGGTGATCAGGATCAAAGGCAACGGACTCATCGGCTATGTCCAGGCCACCCTGCGCCGCGACGGCAGCGCCGCGATCGCCTACGAGATGTCGAGCGCGCACTGGGGCCGGGGACTTGGCCGCCACGCCACCGAAGCGATGATCTCCGAGTTGATCGAGCACTACCGGGTCACGATGCTGTTCGCGGTGGCGAAGCGAGGCAATTTCCGGTCCCTTCGCATGCTGGAGCGCCTCGGCTTTCGCGACCTGCGGCTCCGATCTGCGCGCCGCGCGCGCGCCGTGCCCGACGAGACGCTGATGTATCGCAACGTCGCGACCGTGACGCAATGATGCGATGATTGCGCCTGACGAGCGGCAATGGTGCGAGGCCGAACAGAAGGAGCTCCAGGAGCTAGCCCGTAGTCGCCCGCGACCAATCCGGACACCAGTGAAAGGATCGCAACGCCATGTCCAGGCAATACCTCTTGGCCGCGCTCTGCGCGACGATGCTCGCGGGTTGCGCAACGATGACAACCCCAACGCCCGCCACCGACCTGCAACGCCAGGTGGCCGATACCGAGCGCGCCTTTGCGAAGACGATGGCCGACCGCAACCACGCCGCGTTCGCGTCGTTCCTGTCCGACGAGGCGCTCTTCTTCACGTCGACCAAGGCGCTGCGCGGAAAGCGCGAGGTGGCCGATTTCTGGAAACGGTTCTACGAAGCTCCGCGGCGCCGTTTTCATGGCAGCCGGAAACGGTCGAAGTGCTGGACTCGGGCAATCTCGCGCTCTCGAGCGGGCCCGTGCGGGATCCGCAAGGCAAGCTCTTCGCGACCTACACGTCCATCTGGCGCCTGGAGGCGCCCGGCACCTGGCGCATCATTTTCGACAAGGGCAACGAAGTCTGCGATTGTCCGAAACCCTGAGGCACCGAACCCGACCGAGGACGACCTGTGGATCCTGCGCTCACGACAACGGCATTCGCTTTCGACGGACACAAGACTCTCCGCAGTCTTGGCGTCGTGCGCGGCATCACGGTGCGCTCGCGATCCATCTTCGGGACGATCGGCGGCTCGCTGCAGACCTTGGTCGGCGGCAACATTTCGCTCTTCAGCAGCCTCTGCGAAAAGACCCGCGCCGAGGCCTTCGATTTGATGCTCGCGCATGCGGACGAGCTCGGCGCCAATGCCGTCATTGGCGTGCGCTACGACGCGACGGAGATCATGAGCGGCGTGACGGAGGTCCTGTGCTATGGGACCGCCGTCGTCGTGGCGCCGGGTCAATGACGGCGAGCGCGAACCATGCCGCGTTGCTGCAAACCTGGAGACCCCGTGAAGCCTTTTCTCCCATGCTCCGGCGCGTCGACGCGCGCCACAGGAACGCCGCGGTGGCGGCGACGCTCCTCCTGCTTGGCGCCTTCTCAGCCGGCGACCGCGCTGGCCCAGACCGCCACCGGCGCGGCCAAATTGTCCACCGAGCGAATTGCGGAGATCCTGGCGAGCCCGGACCGCAGCGCGGCCGATCGTACCAACGATATTCGCCGCAAGCCCGCGCAGATGCTGGCATTCATCGGCATCGTGCCGGGCATGGTGGCGATGGACTTGAGCTCGGGCGGCGGCTATACCACCGAGCTTCTCGCCCGCGCGGTCGGGCCGACGGGGCGCGTCTACGGTCAGAGCGCGCCGCGTAATGCTCCGCCGCCGCCCCGGCGGCGCCAGAGGCGCCGCCTTCCCACGACCCAGCCGCCCGCGCCCCGCCCGCTGCGGCGGCCCCGCCGCAGCGCCGATGACGACACCGATGCGCCTCGCCGAGCGCGCGAAGAATCCCGCGGCCGGCAACATCGTTTCGGTCGTGCAGAAATTCGAGGATCCATTCCCGGCGGCGGTGGCGTCGAACGGCGTCGATCTCGTCACGCTGATGTTCAATTACCACGACCTCGGGCACATGGGTGTGGACCGCGCGCAGATGAACAAGGCGGTGTTCGCCGCGCTCAAGCCGGGAGGCCTGTATGTCATCGCCGATCACTCCGGCCGCCCCGGCACCGGCATCTCGGAGTCCGGAACCCTGCATCGCGTCGAAGAGGCCTTCCTGCGCAAGGAAGTGGAAGCGGCCGGATTCAAGCTCGTCGCCGAGGGCGACTTCATGCGCAATCCGGCGGACCCGCGCGACAAGAACACGCCCGATCCGCCGCAGCCCAAGGACGAGTTCGTGCTCAAATTCGTCAAGCCCTAGGCAACCCCATGCTGACGATATGGGGCAGGACCAATTCGGTCAACGTCCAGAAAGTGCTGTGGTGCTGCGAGGAAATCGGGCTCGAATACCAGCGCATCGATGCCGGCGGTCCCTTCGGAATCGTCGACACGCCGGAGTACCGCCGCCGCAATCCCAACGGCCTCGTGCCGACCATCGACGACGACGGATTCGTCCTCTGGGAATCGAATGCCATCGTCCGCTATCTCGCGGCGAAGCATTCGTCCGCGCCTGTGGCCGGCGGATCCGCGGCGACGTGCGGAGGCCGACCAGTGGATGGACTGGAGCCACACGTTCTGGGGTGCGCTTCGCACGGCGTTTCTCGGACTGATTCGTACGCCGCCGGAGCAGCGCAACGAGGCCGCCATCGCGGAGTCGCTGCGCAAGACCGAGAGAACTGCTGCAGCTGGTCGACGACCACCTGCGCTCCGCCCCTATCTTGCAGGCGACGAGTTCACCCTCGGCGACATTCCACTCGGTTGCGGGATCTGGCGCTGGATGGCGATGCCGATCGAGCGCCGTGCGCGGCCCACGTGGAACGGTGGTTCGAACGGCTGGGCGAGCGCCCGGTCTACCGGAAGATCGTGATGTCGCCGCTGACGTGACACGACCGACGACAACGAGGCGACTAATGGGTAAAGCGCGCCTCGAAGCCTTCAGCGACGGCGTCATCGCCGTCATCATCACGATCATGGTGCGGATCGAAGGGGGTGCTCGACCGCTGAGGCCGCTGCCACTTGTGTCGCGCACGGCGCCGTAGGATCATTCTCCGGGCGTCGCCGGCGGCAGGAGGCGGCGTGAATGATCGATACGAGGAGCGACAGCATGCCGAAATTTGTGATCGAGCGCGAGATTCCCGGCGTAGGACGGCTGCCGGCGGAGTCGATGCGCACCATTGCGCAGAAATCCTGCAGCGTCCTGCAGAAAATGGGCCCGTCGATTCAATGGGTCGAGAGCTTCGTGACCGAAGACAAGCTCTATTGCGTCTATATCGCGCCCGACGAGGCCGCCGTGCGCGAGCACGCGAGCCAGGGCGGATTTCCCGCGAACCGGATATCCGCGGTCCGGCGGATGATCGACCCGACCACCGCGGAATAGTCCGGCGAAGCGCGGGCCGTGGCCCACATCACGCCCTCCGTTCCGACGATTTCCGATCTGAACCAGGTGCTGGCGGACACGCCGTTTCTGCAATCCTACGGGTTCCGGGTCGAATCCACCGCGCCCGGCGAATGCACGTTGCGCGTTCCGTTCGTCCGCGCGCTGGAGCGGCCGGGGGCATCGTCAGCGGAATGACGCTGATGGGCGCCGCCGACGTCGCGATGTGGCTCGCGATCATGACGCTGCGCGGCATCGCCGAACACTGGGTCACCGCCGACATGAAGACGGCGTTCCTGCGCAGCGCACGCGAGGAGGACATCGCGTGCGACGCGCGCATTCTGAAGCCCGGCCGACGGAGCATGTACGGCACCGCCGAATGCCGCGGCGCGGATGCGCGCCTGATTGCCCATCACGTGATCACGTACACACGCGTCGAAGGCGTAGCGTGGCCCGATGCCGAAGCGATCTGGACCGCCGGATGCCGCACGCCTTGACCGGATCGTGGCCGACGCGCGTCGCGCCCGCGACGAGCGCGAGAAGGGCTATCGCGAGCGCGCGCTCAAGCTCTTCCCGTGGATCTGCGGCCGCTGCGCCCGCGAGTTCGATCGGTCCAACGTGCACCAGCTGACGGTTCATCACCAGGACCACGACCACGGCAACAATCCAGCCGACGGCAGCAACTGGGAGCTCCTGTGCGTCTATTGCCACGACAACGAGCACTCGCGCGAGCTGGAAGCCGCGGCACGCGAGACACCCGACCACGAGGGCGCGGCGCGGGGCACGACCCACCGCCCGTTCGCCGATCTCGCGAAATTGCTGAAGGGCGGCGGCAGCGGCCGCGATGGAGCCTGACGCCCATGTGCACTGAGATCCCGAGCGCGCGCGGAGCGGGGCCCGACATGACGCGCGGCGAACAAGAGCGTACGCTACCGTACAGTTGGACCCGATCGCCGCGTGCAGGGTCGATTGCGGCGGGCATCGCAGCTCGCGGCGGGTGCGTCTTGGGCCCGTGCCGATCAGTCCCACTCCGCCTCAAGGAGGTACCGCATGACCGTCTGTCCGATCGCCATCGCCGTCGGTTGCAAAAGTGTCCGATCTTCGCCGTCTGTCCTGTAAAGGCATCATCGGCGACTACGTCAAGGAAGATCCGGCGCCGAAAGGCGCCGCGTCGCGCAAGGCGAAATCCGCGACGAAATCGCGCAAGTAGTGGTGCATAGCGAGACAGACTGGGCAAACGCCCGGGCGATTGTGTACACGCACAGCGCCAATTCCATGCGGCGAGACCCATGACACACGCAGCCATCACCGGGTGGGGCAAATGCATGCCGCCCGCCGATCCTCACCAACGCCGATCTCGCGTCGATCATGGAGACGGACGACGAATGGATCATGTCGCGCACGGGCATCCGCGAGCGGCGTGTCTCGCACGTCACGGGGATCGAGCTCTCCCACGTCGCCGCCGCCCGCGCGCTGGCCTGCGCCGGGCTCGACGCGAAGGACGTCGATCTCATCGTGTACGGCAGCTGCTCGAACGACGAGACGGTGCCGAATTCGGCGTCCGGCGTCCAGGTGCGCCTGGGCGCCCTCAACGCGGCGTCGATGGACATCAACACCGCGTGCACCAGTTTTCTGTACGGGCTCTCGACCGCGACCGCGATGATCCGCACCGGCGTCGTGCGGAATGCCGTGGTGATCGGCGTCGAGCTGATCTCGCAATTCATGGACTGGACCAATCGCGGCGTCGCGGTGCTCTTCGGCGACGGCGCGGCCGCCGTGGTGCTGCAGGCGACCGACCGCGAAGAAGGCCTGATCGGCGAGAAGCTCGGCTGCAGCGCCGACGTGCGCGGCATCCTGCGCGTGCGCGGCATGGGAACCGCCTACGCCCATCACGGCGTCATGCTGGGCGACACCGGGCTGGAATTTCGACGGTCAGGAGATCTTCAAGCGCGCGGTGGTCGCGATGGCGCAGGCCTCGCACGACGTCCTCGCCAAGACGGGCCACGCGGTAGGCGAAATCGACCTCGTCATTCCGCACCAGGCCAACCTGCGCATCATCGAGTCGGTGGCGAAGCGCGTCGGCGCACCGATGGAGCGCGTCTACGTCACCGTGGAGCGCTACGGCAACATGTCGTCCGCGACGCATTCCCGTCTCCCTCGTCGACGCGCTGGAGGAGGGCCGCGTCAATCCCGGCTCGCTGATCCTGATGCCGGCCTTCGGCGCCGGCCTCACGTGGTGCTCGCATCTCGTGCGCTGGGGCGATCGCATAACGCCGCTCGCGCACGACCGACATCGAGCTGCGCGCCTTGCACGCAGACGGCGCTCGAGCGGGTCAGGCATTTGATCGCCATCAAGCAGCCGCCCGACCGCTCCGACGCGGGCCTTGCGGCGGCGAAGCTCGCCGAGGATCACAGCGTCGTCCTCCGGGCGAGCGCGACCCGCGACTGCGTGTTGACCGAGTTTGCGGTGCGCCTGCACGCTCATCAGGATGCCGAGCCCGATGAAGAGCGAAATCAGCGCCGTGCCGCCGTAGGACACGAGCGGCAGCGGCACGCCGACCACCGGCAGGACGCCGCTCACCATGCCCATGTTCACGAACGCATAGGTGAAGAACATCAGCGTCGTCGCGCCGGCGATGAGACGCGCGAACAGCGTCGACGCGCCCGCCGTGATCATCAGCCCGCGTCCGATCAGCAGCAGGTAGAGGACGAGCAGGACCGCATTGCCGATCAGGCCGAATTCCTCGCCGAACACGGCGAAGATGAAATCGGTGTGCCGCTCCGGCAGAAAATCGAGGTGCGTCTGCGTGCCGTTCAACCACCCCTTGCCGACGACGCCGCCCGAGCCCAGCGCGATCGAGGCCTGCGACGAGTGATACCCGGCGCCGAGCGGATCGCGGGTCGGGTCGATGAACGTCAGGATCCGCTCGCGCTGATAGTCGCGCAGGTGCGGCCATATGAGCGGCGCGGCGGCGCCCGCCGCGGCAACGAGGCCGGCGATGACTTTCCACGACAGGCCCGCGAAGTAGAGCACGTAGAAGCCCGACGCGGCGATCAGGAGCGACGTGCCGAGATCGGGCTGGCGCTTGATGAGGTAGACGGGCACGGCGATCAGCACCGCCGCAAGCACGAAGTCCTTCCAGCCGATCCGGCCTTCGAACTTCTGGAAGTACCACGCGAGCATCAGCGGCAACGCGACTTTCATGAGCTCGGACGGCTGAAACCGTCCGAAGCCGAGATTCAGCCACCGCCGCGAGCCGTTGACGCTGACGCCCCACAGCGCCACGGCGACCGAGCAGCACGATCCCGAGCGCGTAGAGCGGCACCGCGGCGCGCGCGATCGTCTGCGGCGGGATGTTGGCGACGATCCACATCAGCAGCAGCGCGAAGCGCGAGGCTCGTCACCTGGCTCCACACGCGCGCGAGGCTCTGGTCCGCGGCCGAGAACAACGTGATGAGCCCGACGCCGGCGATCGTCAGCGCGACCCCGAACAGGAAGCTGTCGACGCGCGCGCGACAGGAATTCCCACAGCGCGGCCCAGAATCTGTCCCATCAGTCGCTCTGGTCTTCCGTTTCGGGCACCGTGACAGCCGGCGCCGGTCCCGGCTTCTTCTCGCCCGGCAGGCACGTAGTCGAACACCTGCCGCGCGATCGGCGCCGCCGCCTGCGCGCCGAAGCCGCCGTTCTCGACCAGCACGGCGAGCGCGATGCGCGGCTTGTCGGCCGGCGCATAGGCGATGTACCACGCGTGGTCGCGCAGCCGCTCGTCGACCTGGCTCGCCGTGTACTTCTCGCCCTTCAGCGAATAGAGCTGCGCGGTGCCGGTCTTGCCGGCGCTCACGTACGGCGGTCTTGAGGAACGCGGCGGCGCTGGTGCCCTTCCTTGCTGACGCCCGACCAGCGCATTCTTGATCACGGCGAGATGCTCCGGCTTCACCTGCAGCGTCGGTAGCCGGCTTGCGCCGCGACCGCGCGCTGCGCCCGGCGCCGACAGTTCGGATCGACTCGCACGAGGTGCGGCGGATGCGAGACGCCGTCGTTCGCGATCATCGCGATCGCGTGCGCGAGCTGCATCGGCGTGAACGCGTTGTAGCCCTGCCCGATGCCCGCGGAGATGCTGTCGCCCAGGTACCACTTGCGGTGCTCCTCGCGGAATTCCTTGCCCGCGAAGCGCTGCCGCTTCCATTCCCGCGACGGCAGCATGCCGGACAGCTCGCCCTCGATGTCGATGCCGGTCTTGCGGCCGAAGCCGAGCTGCGACAGGAAGCGGTACGTGTCGTCGATGTCGGTCTCGCTCGCCAGGATGTAGTAGTACGTGTCGCAGGAAGCCACGATCGACTTGTACATGTCCACCGTGCCGTGGCCGCCCTTCTTGTCGTCGTTGAACCGGTGCGCGGCGCCGGGAAGCTGGAAATAGCCGGGATCGAAGATCGTCTGCGCCGGCGTGCGCTTGCCGGACGTCAAGCGCCGACAGCGCGAGGAACGGCTTGATCGTCGAGCCGGGCGGATACGCGCCGCGCAGCGGGCGGTTCAAGAGCGGCTTGTCCGGCGATTCGTTCAAGCAGCTCCCAGTTGGCGGTGTCGATGCCGTCGACGAACAGGTTGGGATCGAAGCCGGGCTTCGGGAGACCATCGCGAGCACTTCCCCGTCGCGGGATCGAGCGCGACCAGCGCGCCGCGGCTGGTCCCGAACGCGGCTTCCGCCACCTCCTGCAGCTTGATGTCGAGCGTCAGCGTGAGATCGTTGCCCGACGCCGGCGCGACGCCGCGACAGCGTGCGCACCGCGCGCCCGCCGGCGTCGACCTCGACTTCCTCGACGCCGGTCGTGCCGTGCAATTCGCGTTCGTACGAGAGCTCGATGCCGATCTTGCCGATGTAGTCGGAGCCCTTGTAGTTCGCGCGTCTCGCCCCACTCGTCGATGCGCGTGACATCGCGGTCGTTGATGCGGCCGATGTAGCCGACGACGTGCGACGCGAGCTCGCCGTACGGGTACTGCCGGAAGAGCCGCGCCTTGATCTCGACGCCCGGAAAGCGGTACCGGTTGACGGCGAAGCGCGCGACCTCGTTGTCGGTGAGACGCGTGCGCAGCGGCAGGCTCTCGAAGCTCTTCGACTCGTCCATGAGCTTCTTGAAGCCGCTTGCGGTCGCGCGGCTGGATTTCGACGACCTCCGCCAGCGCATCGATCGTCTGCTCGAGATCCTTGACGCGCGCCGGCTGGATCTCGAGCGTGTACGCCGAGTAGCTTTGCGCGAGCACGATGCCGTTGCGGTCGCGGATCACGCCGCGATTGGGCACGATCGGGACGATCGCGATCCGGTTCGTCTCGGCCAGCGTCTGGTAGTGGCGGTGCTGGACGACCTGCAGGTAGAAGAAGCGCGCCGAAAAGCGCGACAGACGCGAGCGTGCACCAGCGCCGCCGCGATCGTCAGCCGGCGCCGGAAGAGGTAAGCCTCGCGCCCCGGATTCTTGAGCTCGGGCGATCGCGAGCGCGCCGCCGTCGCTGCGTCCGCGCGGAGGTGAAGAGGAAGCGGGCCATGGCTAGGACCTGTTCAGCGCGAAGTCGGCGCACGTCACAGTTCGGCCGACGAATGCTGCGGCCGCTGCGGCCATTGCAGCAGCAGCGTGACCGGCGGGCCAGAGCAGCGCGCCGACGAGCGGCGGCACGGCGTAGGTCCAGCGCGGCAGCGGCGCGCCGCCGACGAAGCGGACGAGCAGCACGAGCGCCGCGCACAAGCCGAGCAGCACGGCCACCTGCGCGGCCTGCTGCCAAAGCGGGAAGCGCAGCACGCGGCGGCGGAAATATTCGCGCGGCATAGGCGAGGAAGGCGTAGGCGAGCGCATGCTGCCCGAAGAGCGTGGCATCGCCGACGTCCATCAGGAGACCCACGCTCCAGGCGATCGCCGACGCCGACGTAGCGCGGCTCCTGGATGCACCAGTAGAGCAGCACGAGCGCGATGAAATCCGGGCGCAGCGCGAGCGCCACGCCCGACAGCGGCAGCAGGTTGGCGGCGAGCGCCAGCGCGAGCGTGGCCACGATGAACCACTGGCTGCACCGGCCGCAGGATCTCCTCCGGGCTCGGCGGTCGAGAGGTGCCGATGTTCGGCAGCGCCATCATGGATTCGCTCCGCCGCGGCGCTTGCCCTTGCCCAATTTCTTCGCCGGGTCGTGCGCCGCGGGCTCCTCGGGCCGCGGCATCGCCGGCCGCGGTGCGGCCCAGGACGAGCAGGTGCTCGCTGCGGTCGACTCCGGCGAGCGGAGTGCACGCGATGCGGGCGAAGATCTGCCCGGTGTCGCGCTCGAGCGTCGCGACGCGCGCGACCGCGAGGCCCGGCGGATAGGTGCCGTCGAGCCCCGACGTCACGAGCACGTCGCCGACCTGGATGTCGGCGGTCGGCGCCATGAATCGAAGCTCCGGGCGCACGGCCCGCGCCCGCGCCGTAGAGCACCGAGCGCACGCCGCTGCGCTGAACCTGCACCGGCACCGCGTGGTCCTTGTCCGTGACGAGCGTCACCTCCGCCATGTACGGGATAGACCCGCGTGACCTGCCCGACGACGCCGTCCGCGTCGATCACCGCCTCGCCCGGCTGGATGTCGGCATCCACGCCCTTGTCGACGAAAAGTTTCTGCGCGAACGGATCGCGGCCCGTGTAGAGCACCTCGACCGTCTTCGCCGCCGACGCGTAGCGTTCGCCCGGACGTCGAGCAGCGCGCGCAGCCGCGCATTTTCCTGCTGGGTCGCGGCGAACGCCTGCGACGCCGCGGCATGCTCGACCGACAGCTGCTTCAGCGTCGCATTTTCCTCGGCGAGCGAGCGCAGCGACGTGAAGTAGCCGCCGACCCAGCCGAGCGCGTCGCCCGGCATCTGCGCCGCGCGCTGCAGCGGATAGAGGACCGTCGGCCGCGACGTGGCGGACGCCTTCGAGGTAGTGATAGCGCGTGTCGACGAACAGCAGCGCGATCGAGATGAGGCCGAAGAACGCGAGGCGCGCGAGCGGCGAGGGACCGCGGCAGAAAAAGGAGGCGGCTCGACGGGAATGTAGCGCATC
>ERZ1370068.5576-contig-4597_pt1 | contig 21033 bp, 23 predicted proteins | sample MGYA00561227_ERZ1370068 | MGnify/ENA primary metagenome ERZ1370068 (study PRJEB38410, sample SAMEA6850437) | metagenome | study: Metagenomic assessment of the ecological functions of the soil: analysis of the soil microbiota associated with the... | reverse complement strand
TTGTACTTCGTTCAGTTACGTATTGCTACTCGGGGATGGCCGCAGGGTGCAACCGGCGGTGCCGGTCACGTGCGACTAGCGATAGAGCGTCTTGATGCGGCCCCACGTGGACGCCTGCGTCGGGCACCACGTCGAGGTTCTGATAGCAGATGTTGCTCCAGGTGATGCCGAGCGCGGCGCCGGTGTTGGCACGCGGCTGGAAGTAGCCGCCCGCCATGGCGTCGTTCAGGCAGCCCCACAGGCCGTGGGAGGATCCTCGGCCGGGTTGGCCATGTCGAAGGGAAGCACCGGGCTGTTGTACGTGCCGGAGGCGTCGACGTACTGGTACTGGATGGTCGCCGGATCGGCGGCGGTGAGGCCGTGCGCCAGGTAGGTGATCTCCATGTGGACCGTCGTGCCCTTGACGTAGCTCACCCTGAAGTTCCCGGTGAACGAGTAGAACGGCAACCGGCCGCCGAAGCAGGCGACTTCCCCGGCCGGGACGTGCCCGCCTCGCAGTTGATCATGAACCTGCCGTCGGTGAGCGGCGACCACCACGGCCCGAAGCGCAGGCCGCCTTCCCCTGCCGCCTGGCCATCGATCGCAGACGTCGGCGCAGAAGTGGAAGTTCGAGCCGTTCCTGAACAACGAGGCTGTCGCTCCGCCGTCCTCGGAGAACTCCAGCCATGGAGATTCGCGAAGCCGACACGCCGGGTTCATGACGTCGAGGATACTGATCGACGCCGGGTACGGCAGTTCAGGCCAGACATCACCGTCGAGATCGGACAGTCGCTGAACGTCCGCAGTGCAAGGATCGAGCGCCGAGTTGCGGCGCGGGGGACGCGAACGCCGCGCCCGCGAGAACCGACATCACCAGCACCATGGCGGCGATGCGTGAGTAGCCGTTCCGCTTCATCGTGGATACCCCTAGGGTTCAGGGGCAAGAATCGGACGGCGGAATCGAAAACCAATATGAGCACTGCACGGCGTCCATCGCCGGACCACGGAAGCTGGCGCTCCGCGACCTCCATTTGCCGGCGTGATGCAATCGGATCGACGCAGAGGCGTGATCCGATTCAACCTGCGAACCGGCGCAGCGGGTGCTTGAGCAACGTGCATCCCTGCGGCCTGAAACGATCACGCCCAAACTCCGAAGTCAACGGACCAGCTGACGAGCGTAGAAATCGGGTTTAGCAGTACTTATCCTAACTCGATTTCGACCCGATGGTCAGAGACTATCTTTCGTGATTAGGGATTCTGGCGAGGCCGTGATCAGGAGCGACCGGCCGGCCGTCCACCCGGATCAGGCCACGCTGCCCGCCCGCCCCCGGTTGCGGACCGAGACGATCCCAGGTCCCGGGCGGCCGAGGGGCCGCAGGCGGACGCGGAAGCCCGGCCAGCCGGCTGGAATGTTCGGCCGCACCACGCAGGTTGCGGCCCTCCTCGATCGTCACCCCAGCAGTTCCTCCAGCGTCACGCGCAGCATCCAGCCGGCCGAGCCGGTGTACCAGGTCCAGCCCGCCGCGCCCGCGGTGTTGCGGGATTGTCGGACACGTCGGCGGCCAATCACGTAGGGCTCGACCTGGTAGGTCGCGACGCCGGCCGCACTGCGGGTGTGGCTCACCGGGCTCAGCATCTCGAGCAGCGCGGGCGCGCCTCGTTCCGGCGCCGAGGCGCGCCAGCGCGCGCCACCACCCACAGCGCCGCGTGCGTGTACTGGCCACCGTTCTCGCGCACCCCGGCAGGTAGCCCTTGATGTAGCCGGGATCGTGCGGCGTGCGGTCGAACGGCGGCGTGAGCAGGCGGCAGCAGCCGCTCGCGCCACGACGACCAGCTCGCGCATCGACCGCGTCCATCGCCTGCTCGCAGCGCGCGCGCGGCGCGGCGCCCGAGAGCACCGCCCACGCCTGCGCGAGCGCGTCGATCCGGCACTCGTCGCTGTCGCGCGAGCCGAGCGGCGTGCCGTCGTCGTAGTAGCCGCGCCGGTACCAGCTCGCCGTCCCAGCCGCGTCGCTCGAGCGCGCCTGGCGCAGGCGACGCTGGTGGTGCGCGCAGCCGCTGCGCAGGCCGCGCGTCGCCGCGCCGCTCGCACAGCGGCAGCGAACTCGCCGAGCACCGTGTCGAGGAAGAACGCCATCCACACGCTCTCGCCCCGGCCCTCGCGTCCGACCCGGTTCATGCCGTCGTTCCAGTCGCCGGTGCCGAAGCAGCGGCAGCCCGTGCGCGCCGCGTCGTGAGCGAGCGCTCGAGCGCGCGGCAGCAGTGCTCGTAGACGTCGGCGGATCTCCGCTCGGGGCGGCGACGAGATACGTCTCGTCCTCGCCCGGCGCCGAGCGCGCGCGCGGTGAGGAACGGGCGCCATCTCGTCGAGCACGCGCGGCGTCGCCGGTCGGTGCGCACGTAGGTGGCGGTCACGAACGGCAGCCACAGCAGGTCGTCGGCGAACCGGGTGCGCGATGCCGTGGCCTGCGGCGGGTGCCACCAGTGGAGCACGTCGCCCTCGACGAACTGGTGCGCGGCGTGGAGCAGGATCTGCTCGCGCGCGATCTGCGGGATCGATCGCGAGATCAGCGCCGCCGCGTCCTGGAGCTGATCGCGGAATCCGATAGGCGCCGCCCGACTGGTAGAAGGCGGCGCGCGCCCACAGCCGGCACGCCAGCGTCTGGTAGCGCAAGCCAGCCATTGAGCGGCAGGTCGAGTGCTCGACCGGCGTCTCGATGCGCAGCCGACCGAGCCGCTCGGCCCACTGCGACACCACCTCCTCGCGCGCGAACGCCAGCGCCTTGGGGCCCCGCAGCCGCGCCACGATCGCGGTCACGATCTCCACGTCCTTCGCCTCGCCGAGCAGGAACGCACAGCGGCGCGTCTCGCCCGGGGCGACCTCGAGCCGGGTCTCGAGGCAGAAGCAGGGATCGAATCCGGTGCCGGTGCGGCCGTCGGGGCCGCGGCCTTCGCTCACCGCGGCCGGGTGTCTCGGGCTCCCGCCCCTGCCCAGCACCTGGGCGCGATCCGTTCCCCACCGCGCGGGCAGGGCGCCTTCCGCGACCACCGCCGCGAACGCGATCGCATCGGCGTGCTCGGAGCTCCGCTCCGGGCGCGCGAACAGAATGCCCAACTCGGGATCGACCGAGGTGGTGATCCGCGCCGCCGCGGTCCGCCGGGGACGCCCCCAGCACCAGCCGCTGGTACGAGGTGATCGCGAGCCGGCGGGGCGAAGGGCCGCGGTTGGTCACCGACAGCGCCACGATCTTGACCGGATCACTGGCGTGCACGAACACGTCGGCCTCGACTTCGAGCCCGCCGCTCGTGTGGCGGCAGCGGCTGACGCCGAATCCATGCCGCATCTCGTAGGGTCCAAGTCCGGGAACCGGCCCGGGAAACGGCGACCACAGGAGACCGCTCTCCTCGTCGCGCAGGTAGAGCGCCTCGTCGTGCGGATCGCCCACCGGATCGTTGGACCAGGGAGTGAGCCGGAACTCGCGGCTGTTGCGGCTCCAGGTGCAGGCGGCGCCCGATTCGCTGATCAGCGCTCCAAAGTCTGGGGTTGGCGAGCACGTTGATCCACGGCCGCGGCGTGAGCCGCGGCCGGCCGGCTACGTCTGATGGCATGCGGATCACGTACTCGTCGCCGCGCGCCTGAACCCACTCCAGCCGTTCCAGCAGCGCAGCGGCTCGTCCCCGAGCGGCTGCAGGCACCGGCGTCCCCGATGAAGACGTCGCCGGCCGGGGACGGGCGCGGGCGCGGCGCCGTCTCCGACCGTCCTCGGGCGCTCGGCGCCCGGAGTACGGCAGATGCGGTCGTGGAGCACGAGCCTGGCGCGGGCGAGCTGGCGCGTGATCGGCTCGGGCCCCAAAGGCTGAGACGCCGCCGTTTCGCGCACGGCGACGGCCGCGTGGCGCGAGCGATCGATCGCGGCCTCTGAGGAGAGCGACGCCGCGATCGCCAGCACTCGCCACGGTCGTGACCGGCCGCCAACACGAGCTCGACGCACGCCGCTCCGCCCGGAGCGATCTCGACCGTCCGCCGCAGCGCCAGGATCGGATCCAGCACGTCACCGGTGGCGCCGGAGAGCGGGGTGTCGGAGGTGAGTGCCAGCGGCGCCTCCGGCCCGCGGCCGCGGCCCAGGTAGCGCGTGCGGTCGGTCTCGAAGGTTGTGGAGCCGGGTCGCCGGGGGCGCCGTAGGCGCCGGGGCAGTGCATCGCACACGCGAGCCAGGGATGGCACACGCCGGGCTCGCGCGTGCGGCGGCGGTGCGCGAGCAGCAGACCGTCGCCCGCCTGCTCGGTCTGGACGAAGAGCCGGGAGAATCCGGGATGCGCCTCGTGGTGCATCGCGTCCTGCAGCACCACCTCGAGCATCGCTCGTAGATCTCGATCCGGCGCGGAGTGGGACCGGGATTGCGGAGCGTGATCGAACGGCACTCCGGCGGCGCGCTCGGCGTCCACCCACACTTCCATCCGGGCATCGATGCCGCGCTCGAGCCGCGCGATCGTCACCGAGCCGTGGGTGTCGTCCGCGTGGTAGCGGTCGGGCTTCCCCGGCACCGGGCTCAGGCCCAGGGACCAGAAGGCCCGGTCGGCTTCGTCTCCCACGTCGCGAAGGTAGACGAACCAGCCGTCGGCATCCTCGACCGGATCGCCGCGCCACGCGGTGAGCGCCTGACCGTCGAGCCACGATCCCCGCTCCCGGTGGTGGTGATGAGCGTGCGCAGGGCGCCGCTTCCGGAGCAGCCGGGCCGCGGGGCCGACGCGCCCGGGTCCTCCTGGATCAGGAGGCGCGACGCCGGCGGGTGCGGTCGGGGAGACCGCTTCACCGGGATTGCGGTGGCGGCGGGGAGCCGGAAGCGGCCATCAGCGCAGCCGGACCAGCGTGCGTTCGACCGAGTGGCCGCCGGCTTCCAGGCGGCAGCGGTAGACACCACTGGGAAGCGCCGCGCCGTCGAGCACGGCTTCCCCGGGGCCCGCGTCCCGCACCGCATCCACCCAGGCGTGCCACCTGGCGGCCGCTCACGTCGTAGACGGTGAGCCGCACCGGACCCGCTTCCGGCAGCCGGTAGCGGAGCACGGCGCGGGTCACGAACGGATTGGGTTCGACCGAGAGCGCAAGCGCCACCCGCACCGGCACCGCGGGCTCGACGCCGATGACGGCGCTGAAGCCCGCGAGCTGCAGGCCGTTCAGCACGTCGGCGTTCTGCATGAACCGGTTCCACACCCGGCCGGTGCGGTAGTTCTCGATCATGATCGTGATCGGCCCCTGGTCGATGCCCAGCACGTCGGCGCCGTACCAGTCGGGGTTCACCGTCAGGTTGAACGCATCCCGGAATCCGTACGGCCCCCACAGCAGACCCTTGTAGTTGTTCCACAGGTTCTGGATCACCGGGATCGAGATCTCGGGCGCGAACGGGATCGAGCTGGATCGCGGCGGTGGGCGTGATGGTGCCGTTGTCGTCCTGGGGCGGCAGGCGCGCCGTGCGCGACGTAGAGCGGCGAGGGCGGCGGGTCGTCGGAGGCGGTGAGCCCCACAGGTCGGCGCGCGTAGCCCACGAAGCCGCCGGGATTGGCGATGCAGTAGGCGCGCTGCGCGTAGGTGGCGCGGCGCGAGTTCTCGAAGTAGGTGATGCCCTGTGGCCGCTCATGTAGCCGTCGTTGCGGTAGCGGAAGTCGATCCAGCAGTGCGAGTACTGGTGGCCGAACAGCGGCGCGAAGCTGCACGTAGGTGTATCCGTACTGGGTCTGCCAGTCGTAGCCGCGCGGTCCAGGTCGACCACGAGCAGCCGACGATCGGCGATGCGTGGGCGAGCCCGATCGCCAGCAGGTACAGGATCATCGCCTCGTTGTAGCCGAACCAGGTCGCCGAAGCCGCGTGAAGCCGGTCTCGGGCTTCCAGCCCATCCAGATCGCGGTGCAGCAGGGCGCTGCAGGTGCGCACGAACGTCCAGTCGGCGCGGTGGTAGATCGAGTCGGCGAGCGCGCGGATCTGGACCTCGGTGGCATCCGCCGGTGGTGAAGTACTGCTTCGCGTCGAGGATACCGGCGAAGAGCAGCGCGGTGTCGATCGTGGACAGCTCGCTGCTGCAGGTGCGCATCGCCGGTGCTCAGGGTCGAGGAAGTGGTAGTAGAGCCCGTTGTATCCGGTCATGCCGCTGATCGCCGGCGCCCTGCGGACCGTTCCAGAAGGTCTGCAGCGTCGTCAGCACGCGCGCCGCCGCCGTCGGCGCGCGTCACCCAGCTGTGATCCACGGCGATGCAGATGGCCGGAGAACCCGAAGCCGCTGCGCCGCGATGCTGCACGGCGAGCCCGCCTGGCTCCTGTCGCGCAGCAGACCGTTCGCCGGATTGGCCTGCGTCCCAGGTGTAGCGGAACGCGCCGTACTGGAGGCTGTCCAGGATGGCGTCGGTGGTCTCCAGCCGCGGCCGCGCGGGCGGGCGGCGGGGCCGCGGCGAGCGCGGAGAGAACGGTCAGGGTGGTCAGAGCAACCCGCAAGGAACGCGCGAGTGCCGAATCATGGATGAGATCCTCGCCAGGGGAGCCACGTCAGGTACACTGGAAGGCCAGGGACAGACGATGGACGCTCCCGAGGAGTCCATGATCCGCCCAGGCGTAGTCGATCTGGTAGTGATAAGAGCTGAGCCGCCCGCCGATCCCGGTGCCGAGCGTCAGCCCTCCTCCGAGTCCGAGATGAACAGGCTCTGGTAGCCGGCCCGGAGCGACGAAGTCGCGGTAGGTGCCTCCACCCCGCCGTTCACGCACTCGGGGTTGTAGTTGGCAGTGGTGCGCCTCGGCCGACACCCACACCTTCCAGTCCGGGGCGGGCCGGAACGGGAGCTCCCGGCCCCGACGCGGAACAGCACCGGCACCGGGTAGGCATCCACCGAGCGGGCCCCGGGAAGCGTCCCGTTGTCCCCGTTCTGGCCCGGCACGTTGTCATAGGTGATGTTGCGGGTCGCGACTCCGAGTAGGCGCCCCGGTCCCGAAGTTGGTGATGCTCGAGCCGATGTAGAGGCCGTCGGGACTGATCCGGTACACGGTGCCGACGTCGAAGGTGATCGCGTCGCGCGGAGGCGTGCCAGATGGTCTCCTGGAAATAGCGCACCTGGATCCCGCCGCTGAACCGGTCGGTGATCGCGCGCGCGAACCCCAGCCCAAGCGCGCAAGTCGGAGACGCGAGTAGAGTTCGCCGGTCCCGAGCGGCTGGTTGACGGTGCGCACGTCGATGTCGCCCGAGTTGAGTGAGGCCAGCGTCGCGAAGGCGGTGCCCCAGGGTCTTGATCGGAACCCCCATCGCCACGTAGTCGTAACGGATGCCGGCCAGCCAGTCCACGTGCTGGAGCTGGAACTCGAGCTTCGCCACGCGGCCCGGGGCGGCGGGATTGCTAGTAGGCGCCGTCCAGCAGCCGTCGGCGGTGACGCCGGCATTGCCGATCGCGGTGAAGCGCGCACTCGGGCTCGATCGAGCAGGAACTGGCCGAGCGTGGTGCCGGTCCGCGTCTGCGCGCCGCCGGGCGCGGCACACGCCAGCAGCAGGGCGGCGATGCGCGCGCCCGCCCTCCCACCCGCCATTCCATCTCGCCAGGGCGCCCGGTCGCGCGCTCATTTGACGATCGCGAACTTGCCGATGTGGGTGCCGGATGCCGGGGCTTCCACGTGGAAGATGTAGAGGCCCGGCGCACACTCGAGGTTGTCCCTGCGCGCAGGTTCCGCACGGCTCGTAGCCGCCATCGAGTGATCCCTGGTGCTCAGGGTTGCGCACCAGGTCCCGCGCACGGTGAAGATGCGGATCGTGCAGGTGCTGGGCAGTCCCCGAACTCGATGGCGCTCCCGCGCCCGGTGACGTTGAAGCGCGCCGGCTCGAAGCTCGCTGCCTCGATGTAGGGATTGGGGACCACATAGGGCGGTCTTGAACCCTTCCTTGGCGGCCTCGCCGTTCACGCGGGGCGAGTGGGCGGCGAACGCGAACATGTCGCCCTCCCCGAGCGGACGCTCCAGATTGAGGGTGGCATACGTCGCCCTGCCGTGGCGACTGGACGGGGGCGGGAGTGCGGGGGTCGTAGAGGAGGTTCCCACGTGATCTGGGCGCCAACGGTCGCGTTGGGGATCGGACAGAGGATACCGATCCGATCGGTGGAGGCATTCGGCGTGCCGTCGTTGTTGGTGTCCCGGAACACGAAATCGAGCTGAACGTCGCCGGTGTCGGCGGTGAGCGAACACGCGGAAGCGGGCGGGTTTCGCCGGGGTCTGAAGGTTCTGTGCGATGCTGGTATCGACCACGGTGTCGGCGAACACGATCGAGATGTCGTCGGGGTACCGGCCGCCGGAGGTTGGCGGGTTGCAGGAAGGACGTACGTCGGAATAAGCCGGACATTGGTCGGGCTCCCGGCGGCGAAGCCGGTCCGCCAGGGTGTCGATGCGCACCTCGGGGAGGCTGGTGACGAGCCGGCAGCAGCCCGCAACCGACCGAGCCGTTTCCGGTGGCCTCGAAGTCACGGCCGTTCTCGAAGCACGAGACTGCCGCCGTGCCGGCCAGGAGCCCGGCGGTGCTGTCCGCGAGCACGTAACGCGTGGCGCGACGCCTCTCGGGGCTTGCGGCATGGAAGGCCACCTGTGCAGGTGCCCTCGGGCACCAGCGACGAGCTGGCGACGTCCACCGACACCTGCCCGACGCCGCGCCCCGCCACGTGGGCCGCCTGGTCGGCGGTGGCGCCGCGGTAGCCGAGTGCTTTGATTGGGCGCACCTGGACCACGTTCTTGGGCAGGATGAGCCCGCCGCGCGCCGTGCGCGTCACGGCGATCGCGTTCTCGCGACGGGAAGATACGCGAGCGAGTCGGTACGGCGAGTCGACGCCGAAATCGTACGGCGGCGATCCGCGTAGTAGTACTCCTGGCCGTTGGTCACGCGTGGTGTCGGTCAGGTGTGGGTGATCCCGGTCTCGTCGCCCAGATAGTACTGCGACGCCCTCGACCGCCTTGTGCGAGTAGCCGCGCTTGCCGTCCGCCAGGTCGAACTGAGCTGATCGGCACGCCGCAGTCCGATCGTCGCCGCCGCGTGCCGGTCGGTGATCACCTTCGGGATCGCCGGAAGTCCGGATCGGTCGAGCGATAGATGCGATAGCCCTCGAAGTCGTAAGTCGCCGCTCACCGGGTCCACGCCGCGCTCGGCCACGTCGTCCCACGAGAGCCGCACGTAGCCGTCGCCGGCCTCGGCGGTGCACGCGTCGGCATGCGGCGGCGGCACCGCGAACTGGTAGTTGGCGTTGTAGATCTGCTGCACGGTGTCGACCGTGCTGCGCAGCTCGCGTCGAGATCGGCGCCGTAGGCGAGCGCCAGGCTGAAGCGCTCGGTGCTTGCCGGCCTTGAGCGCGAACGGCCCCGAGGCGAACAGGAACCCGATGTTGTAGTTGGCCGCCAGCGCCGAATCGAACCGCGCTGGCGCGAGTAGGGATCGGTGAACTTGCTGTAGAGCCGCGCGCGGCCAGTTGCTCGCGTCGGTGTAGAACAGGATGCCGTCGGTGGTCGGGATCCGGATTGCCTGGCGCCGGCCTTGATGCGGTTCATCTTGAAGCCGGTGAGCCCGATCTGGTCCGACTCGTTGAGATCGGTCGCGATCGAAGTTGGGCTCGCCCTGCGGTCGGGATGCCGTCGCCCTCGCCGGTGTCGTGCGTGTCCGCGCACGCCGTCGGCGCCGACGTCGTTGAACTCGGCGAGCCAGTCCATGTCCTCGTCGCCGGTCCACCAGCTGCCCGACGCGGTACGGCCGGCGCGGTTCTCGAGCGGGCCGTAGAGCGCGCCTCGAACTTGGCCAGTGTCGTAGTGCGCGGCGACGTAGGCGCGGATCGCCGTCCTGGCCCGATGATCTGCGTGCCCGGGCCGCCGTCGCGCCGCTCGTCGGTGATGCCATCGTCGTCGTTGTCGATGCCGTCGAACGGGTTGCCGGGCGTCTCGAGGTAGCGCGTAGCCGAGGTAGCCGGTGCGGCTGCAGCTGCCGCTCGAGGTCGCGGCCGTGCCGAAGCGGTCCCAGGTGTAGACCAGGTTCAGGCCGCGACGACTTGTCGAAGAACGCGTTGTCGTCGTCCGACTCGAAGATGCCGTCGCACGACAGCGCCGAGCCGCCCACGCCGGAGTCCATGTACAGGCCGAAGACGATGTTGTCGTAGTCGGTGGTGCCTTCGTTGGTGATGTCGTAGTGCCAGAAGATGACGTTCCCGGCCTGGGGATTCGCCCACTGGAAGCCGCGCACCTCGACGCGCAGCCCGAGCCCGTGCCGGGTCGTGTCGCGCGAGTCCGGGAAGTACTGCCAGGCGTCGTAGAAGTCGTCGTCCATGACCGTGAAGCTCTCCTGGTCGGCGGCCGGACGCTTGCCGAAGTAGCCGTCCCAGCTCCCGGCCCAGCCCGGATCGTCGGGGTCGTCGAGCCGGTCGGGCCAGTTCCGGGGCCAGGTGCGTGGGTCGTTGCTGATCGCCGGCGAGCGCGCCTGGTTGACGTTCGGGATCGGCCTCGAAGTAGCCGGGCCGCGGCTCGAAGCGCATCACGCGGTTGAACTGGGGGCTGATCCGCTGGCGCTCGCGGAATCCGGTCTCCATGAGGAAGACGTCCTGGCCGTCGCGGGTGTGGATCGGCGTGAGCACGAACGGCGTGATGCCGTCGCGAGTAGTTCATCCCGGTGCCCTTCGGCACCTCGACCGAATGGAACACGCTCAGGTCCACGTTGCCCGGGTCGGCCGGATAGTCGCCCACCATGCCGAAGTTCCAGAACATCGGTGCGGATGTTGGCCGCGTCGTGGAATCCCGAGCGCTCGGCGTCGAGCCGGCCACGCTGATCCGGGGAACCGGGGACCGGCACGTCCGGCGCCGCCGCTCGGAGCAGGGAGCGCGGAGAGGCCGAGCACGAGCGCCAGGGAGGGTGGCGGTGCCGGGGCGTTCATTGCGCGTCCGTCCCAGCGGATCCCGAGCTGGATCGCGGCGCGGGCCGTAGTACCGGGTCGGCGTGGCGAGCGCCTTCTCCTCCGGCGTAGGTAACGAGCCGCGGGTAGTAGGGCTGCCGGTGGAGGCGAACACGTTGCCGTTCCAGAACCGCGTGTCGAAGAGATTGTAGGCCACGCCGAACACGCTCAGGGCGGCGCCGGCGACCCGGACCGGCGTCCACTCGGCCCTCAGATCCATGAGGTACGACGCCGGCTTGCGGCGCCGAGTTCCTGTCGAGCGTGCGAAGTCGCTCGCGTCGCGGCGAGTAGGGCTGTCCGCTCGCCGCCCGGAACACGCCGCTCACCGCGTAAGCTCCCGGGTTGGCCGGCGGTCACGGTGAGGTTCAGCGTGTGGCGCTGGTCCCAGTTGAGCGGCACCTAGGTGGGGACGCGGGTCCTCCTGCGTCGCGCCGCGTCGCCGCCTCGTAGGGATCGCTCGAGTTGCCCTGCGCGACCTGCCCAGGTGTAGTCGAGCGAGGTGCTCACCGGACCCACCGGCCGCTGGTCGAGCGCCACGGTCATCCCGATCACGGTGCCGAAGTCCAGGTTGGCGAGGCGCTCGTAGTCGGCGTTGTTGTACGTGGTCTGGATCTCGGTGCCGAGCAGGTTCGAGATGTCCTTGTAGAACAGCGTGAGATCCAGCCCCAGCCAGTCGCGCAGCTGCTGCTTGTATCCGAACTGGTACTGGACGGTCTTCTCAGGCTTCACGTCCGGGTTGCCCAGCACGCCGTAGTTCCTCGCTGGAGCTGGCCTGCAGCGTGGCCAGCACCGAGTAGTCCGCGTTGCTGGAACATCTGGCCGAGCTGGGGCATCTGATAGAAGTGCCCGTAGGCGAAGAACAGCGAACGTCTTGGTCGTGACGGGATACGAGATCCCGATGCGCGGCGCAGCGTTATCTTGCGCGAGTGTGGCGTGCGGCGGCGCGTACGGCGCGCCGGCGATCGCGCCGGCCGGGTTCGCCGGATCGCCCGGCACCGACGGTGCGGGCGTCGAAGTACTCGAAGCGCAGCCCGCCGCGGAAGCGCGAGGTCGTTCCACTCGATGTCGTCCTGGACGTAGGCGGAGCCGATCCGCGGGTCGATAGGTCGTGCGGCGCCGGGAAGCCGTTCGCCGGCTCGTTCACGTGCCGGATCCACTGGCGTTGCCCGACCACACCAGGTAGCCCGGCGTGCCGAACTCGACCCGGGTCGCGCGTCCACTCGAAGCCGCTCTTCAGCTGGTGCTCGCGGCTCAGCACCTGGCTGATGGAACCGGCCATGACCGACGCGACGTTGGTGTTCTGGATGAAGCGTTCGCTCGACACACCGGCCAGGATCGCATCGTAGAGATACCCGGGCGGGAACGCCCCGAGATCGTTCCCGGTGGACACCGCGCCGTAGAGGTCATAGCGGGGATCGTCGAAATCCTCGTAGACACCAGGTCGCTGTAGTCGAAGTAGTTCTGCCGCACGGTTCGAGCCGGTAGAACGTGCGTCGGGCTGCAGCGTGTGCGTCCACTCGAACCCGTGCACCGCCGAGAGCGTGCGCTGTGATCGGCAGGCCGATCGGCGTTCAGCCGCCAGTCCCAGTTCTCGTCCCGCGGCTCTCGATTCCGTTCAGGATCGCCTGGTAGCTCGAGCTCCACCCTGATCAGCGCGGTTGCGACAGCTTGGCCAGCCCGAGCCACTCGTGCGTGCAGCCGACCGCGTCGCGACCGCGTCGACCGGGTTCACGATCACGGCGTCGATACCTATCGCGTCGCAGGTCGGCGACCGGCTTCTGCGAAACCCCGCACGTAGCCGTCGGTCTGCGTGCCGTAGCGTCACGCTCGCGAGGAACAGCGTCTTCGGCAGCCCGGTCGGGCCGCTCACGCGTGAGCTGGTAGTCCTGCTGGCGCCGTCGGCTGGAATCACCGGTCGGGCTGGCCGCGGCTGTCGGCGTAGAACGATAGTCGCCGCCGAACAGCGCCTCGCCCGTCACCACTGGAACTTGTCGCCGCCGCGGCGCAGCACCGCGTTCACCACCGCCGCTCATGGCCTGGCCGTACTCGGCATCGAACGTGCCCGCTGATGACCTGCACCTCCTCCGAGCAGCGAGCGGTCGAGCGCGCATCGTGGCCGTGTTGTCGTACGGATTGTTCGTGCCGAGGCCCGTCCACCTGGTACTGCATCTCGTCTCTGCCGGCTGCCGCGGATGTGCCCGTCCACCACCCCGGCCTGGAGGTTCACGATGTCCTCGCAGCTCCTGCACCGGCAGCTGGCTGATCTCCGCGCGCGTCACGGTCGCGACGTTGCTGGTGAGGCCCAGCTCCACCACCGGCCGCTTCGCCGCTCACCACCACCTCCTGCCAGCGCGACCGCGCCTCCTCGAAGAGTCAGCGTCCTGCGCTGGTCGGTGCGGTCGGCCGGGATCGCGAGGTCGGTGAGCGTGGTGTGATCGCGCGGTAGCCGATCAGGCCGGCGCGCACGTTGTACGTGCCCGGCGGGCACGTTGATAGATCGCGAGCTGGCCCGTGCCGAGTCGGTGAGCGCGCCGAGCGCGCGTCGGGCATCGCCACGTTGACGCCCGGCCAGCGGCTGCTTCTTCGCGTCCCGCACCAGCCCCCGAGAGCTGTGCCGGTGGTGCCCGCACGGTTCGCGGCGGTGCCCGCCAGACCAGTGCGAGCGCAACAGCCAGGCCGGCGGACGCTCGGCCGCCCTCCGCAGGTCCCACGACTCGATCATGCCGGACCACGCACCCCGGGCGTGGCATGGCGGACGGAGGCTCACCGGCTCTCCGCCGCGCCGCTCAGCGCGTCAGCAGCATCTCTCGATGCCGTCGTAGCACCCGTCTCCGCCCTGATCGTCGACGATGCGCAGGCGGTACGCGTACAGGCCGCTCTTCATCCCTGCGGCCTTGAAGATGACGCGCAGGTTCCCACAGGCTGGTGCCCGAAGTCACGGAAGTCACCTGGCGCCCTGCAGGTCGAACACCTCGAGCCGCACGTTGCTCGGGACGCGGCGAGCGCTGAACCAGACCGAGGTCGAGGTCGGTGAACGGGTTCGGGGCTGACGTCCAGCAACTCGATCTTGCCGACCGGCTCGGGCGCTGGTGACGGGAACGCCGACACACCTTGGAGCCCGGGATCCAGGTAGCCCCAGGCCGGACCGTCCTTGCTGCCGCCGTCGGCGCCGCTGCCGCCGGCGTGCTCGCGCTGCCACCACACCCGGGCGCTGTAGCTGTCCGGGCCAGTTGGATGAACGAGTCGCCGTCCTGCAGATCGCATGCCGAGGAAGATGTGCCGGTCCCCGAGCCCCGCCGGATAGCCGATCTTGGTGAGGTCGATCCACATCTCGGCGGTATAGCCGATGTCCGACACCGTGCGACCCAGGGTGTCGAGCGGCGACGCCGCCTCTGAGATGGAGCGCGACCTGCGCGCCGTTGGCACCGATGAGCGGCGGCAGCTCATCCAGGGCTGCGCGTGCCCGGTGGGACCGACCTGGAACGTGTAGCGGTAGGCCATGAGCTGGTGGTTGCTGCTGCTGCGGGCCGCGTAGTCGTTGAGGGTGACGATGAAGCCGTCCTCCGGCATGACCGCCGGATCGCAATACTGAACGATCTGGTCGCGCACGTCGAAGCCGAGGTAGAGCCGGTTCCCCAGGTAGAACCACTTCACCGTGGCAGTCGCGCGGGATCGAGGATCGACGGAATGCATGGGACACGTCGTGCCCGTCGTAGCCGTTCAAGGCAATCTGACTCGCCGCTCCGCCACGGGCCCTCGCCCGGGTACGATTTGCGCAGCGTCGTGTCGCCGTAGCTGATGTCGAAGTGCGCCGCGCCCGCCCACACCGCGTCGGTGAGCTGTCCGTCGATCACCGGCGCCGGCGTAGTTGTCGGCCGCCGGGATGCGCATGTCGGGAGCGAGCGCGGGTGCCGGCCCGGAGTTGACGGTCACCGTGGGCTTGGCCATCACCCGCACGTTGTGGAACCAGAAGTCGTTGCCCCAAGGGTTCTCCCACCACACGCGGTTGGCGCTGAACCGAGGCCTGGAACGGCCACAGCCAGTCGCAGTCGTAGATGGAGATGTTCCACTCCACCGGTGTCGCCGCTGGGTTTGGTGACGTTGTAGCCCATCACGCCGAGATCGAACTTCATCTCCACCACGTAACCCCAGTCATTGTCGTCGCTGGGATTGCCGTCCACGTTGTTGTCGTCGTTGCTGATCCCGCCCACCGTGGTGACCGCGTCCCAGGCGGCGATCTGGCCGGCGTGCGCGCGCGGGCGCAGTCGGAGGGGCTGTCGTTGCACCCGGTCCAGCGCCCGCGGAAGCGTGGCGGCGCGCCCGGGGCGTTCGCCGCCACCGGGTCCTCGGGATACCACCACGAGTAGAAGTACTCGGTGGCCGGCGAGGGGCGGGTCGTGACCGAGTGATCCTTGACCGACATCAGGAATCCGTCGAAGCGGTTGAAGGTCTCCGAGCCGCCCACCGAGTGGTCGCGCACGTAGGCGCCCATGTAGAGCGTGTTGCCGACGGTGAGGAAGCGGATCGTGCAGTTGGTGGGATCGCTCGGTGCGACCCCGATTCGTAGAAGTAGCCGCTGCCGGGGATGCCGGTGTCCGTCGCCATCTGATCACCACCGAGTCGGCGTGGGCCCAGGCCGGCTCGTTCAGCACGCCATCCAACGTGATGGGCGCGCCCGCGGTGGAGCGCGCCCAGATGAAGTCCTTGCGCGGGGCCTGTGCGAGCGTCGGATGCGCCGCACAGAACGTGGCCGTGAGGGCGAGTGCCGCAACGAAACCGCGCTTCATGACGGGCCTCCTGCGATGGTGTCGCGGTCTCAGACCTGGGCAGGGCTCGCGCCGAGACTGGACCAGCAACTTCCTTGGCGCGGCCATAAAGACGTAACGTCCTTGAAAACGATTACATCCGACCCTGACGTTGTCAGCAGAACCATAGGGTACAGCCGCGGCCGTCCGCGTGTCTAGCGAGGGCAGCCGGGTTTACACCTCCTGCCTGATTCCGGGTCCGGCGCTCCGCTTCCGGCCGTGCGCGAGTCCCGGAGAGCCCCGCGGCCCGGCCCGGTCTCGGATATGCTGCCCGGCCTCGTAACGCCTTCGTGGGGAGGGTCATGGGCCTGACGCGCGTTTTCCCGATGGGTTCCTGTGGGTGCCGCGACCTCGGCGTACCAGATCGAGGGCTCGCCCGCTGGCCGATGGGGCCGGAGCCAGCATCTGGCACCGCTTCACGCACACGCCGGGGGCCACGCGCTACGGCGATACCGGCGACGTGGCATGCGACCACTACCAGCGGTGGGCCGGGGACATCGAGCTGATGCGGACGCTGGGGCTCGACGGCCTACCGGCTGAGCCTCTCCTGGTCCGCGCTCCTCCCGAGGGCCGCGGGCGGGTGAACCCGACGGGCGTCGACTTCTACTCGCGGCTGATCGACGCGCTGCTCGCGGCCGGCATCCAGCCTTCGGTCACGCTCTATCACTGGGACCTGCCGGCGGCGCTCGATGACCGCGGCGGGTGGCTCAATCCCGACAGCGTGCGGCTGGTTCGCCGACTATGCCGCGGTGGCGTTCCGGGCGCTCGGCGACCGGGTGCCAATGTGGACCACGCTCAACGAGCCGTGGGTGGTGGTGGACGCCGGCTACCTGCACGGCGTGAACGCGCCCGGGCACCGCAACGTATTCGAGGCGCCGCTCGCCATGCACCACCTGCTGCACGCCCACACCGCCGCGGTGCGCGTGTACCGCTCCGGACCGTGGAAGGGGCAGATCGGGCTGGTGGTGAACATCGAGCCCAAGGAGCCGGCGACTGATTCCCGGCGGACGTGTCCGCCGCGAAGCGGGCCGACCTGTACAACAATGCTTGGCATCTGGACCCGGTCTTCTTTGGCCGCTATCCGGACGGCATGGAGGAAGTGTTCGGCGAGGCCTGCTGGCGTTCGCCGCCGACACTCGTGGCGGAGATCCGGGAACCGATCGACTTCGTGGGCGTGAACTACTACACGCGCGCCGCGTGGTGCGTCACGACGATGCCGCGCTCCCGCCGCGCGCGCGACGCCGGTGGCGACGCCGGAGCCATCACCATGACTACCGGCTGGGAGGGTGGTCCCGGCCGCTGTTCACACGATGCGCTGCTGCTGGCTGCGCGAGCGCTATGGCCAGGTACCGCTCTACATCACCGAGAACGAGGGCGGCGTTCGCGGACCCGCCGGTGGCGGCGGACGGTCGCATCGACGACCCGCTGCGCGTGAGCTATTACCGCGAGCACCTGCTGGCGCTGCGCGAGGCCATGCGGCGAGGGCGTGGACGTGCGCGGCTACTTCGCCTGGTCGCTGCTGGACAATCTCGAATGGAGCAGCGGGTTCTGCTCCGCTTCGGCCTTGCGCACGTGGACTTTGCGACCCAGGAGCGCACGGTGAAGGCGAGCGGCGAGTACTACCGGGAGGTGATCCGGACGCACGGCGCCTGCTGGCGGAGCCGACGCAGATCGCTGCTGTCCGCACGGACACCTACGGGCCTCAGCACCACCTGCGCCGGCAGCGCCCGAGACCACGACCCCGCCTTCGGTGGTGACAGGAGTGGCGTCCACGCCGTTCACGGTCGCGCGGGCGGAACGTGCCGGTGCGCCGGCGGCAGCGACGATGATGCCGCCGTCCGGAATGCGCAGGCCGGCGTCGATCGAAGTCTCGACCGTGTCGCCACGGGCCCGCATCGGCGAACCGCATCGGACCGTAGAGGGTCTGCACCGAACGGACTTCGACCGGCGACCCCGCGCCCAGCCACTTCCACGGCACCCGCGCCCACGACCAGCGAGCTGTCGCGTCCGCGCTCGTAGGCCAGCATGTCGAGCACCGAGCGCACGAAGTCCGATACCCACCCAGGTGTGCGGCATGTCCCCGACGGTATTGCGGCGCGCGCGGCTGCCGGTAGGCGACCTCGGCCCACTGGCGCCAGCCGCGGCGATTCCGGTACTTCATGAACCACTCGAGCGCCTGGTTGGCGCGATCCCGCCAGCCCAGCCGCACGAACGAGCCGATGGTCCGCACTCTCGTAGGGCGTGAAGGCCTCCCACCTGATCTTGCCGTCGCGCCGGTCGGTAAAGAACTTCCAGTAGCGCTCGAACGTGGCACGGATCGCGGCCTCCGGGAGCAGCTCCGCGGCGCCGGTCGGGGTGAGTGCCACCGTGGTCGAGGTGGCGTCGAAGTCTCCCAGCTCCGCGCAGCCGGGGACGTAGTCGATCTTCGCGCTCGCTTCATCGCGGCGGTCACGGAGGCGGCCAGGTCGTACGCGAACGCGTCGCGCGAGGCCGACATCGCGTTCGCGATCCCGGTGCGGCCGAGCACGCTCCGCCAGGTAGGCCGCATCCACGTAGCCGCGGTAGCGCGAAGAAGTCGTCCCAGTAGGAGTGCACGGGTTCGGCGTAGCCCTCGTGGCTGATCGAGGGCAGCAGCAAGCCCGTAGAACTGCGCTTGCTGTCGGTCTCGCGCCACTCCGGGGTGCGGCGCTGGGCGCGCAGGGAGTCCATGTGCTCGGCCGCAGCTGCGCACGTGCGGCCACATGCGCTCGATCATCGCCCGGTCACCCGTGTAGCGATGAGTACTCGGCGACCAGGCCAGATGAACTCGCCATGGCTGTCGTTCTCGGTCACCGGATCGGGCCCGCGCTCGCTGGCGCAGCACGGGATCTTGCCGTTCCCGTACTGGAACGGCGCATACCACTCGATGAAGTCCCGCACCACGCTGGCCCGGCCCATCCGGAGCAGGGCCGAAGAGGTGAGGGATCCATCGCGGATCCACGAGCGATCGTAGTTTCGCGAGCCCGGCTGGATCGCGCCGGCGTCGCGGTTGACGAGGATGTAGCCGGCTTGCGCGAGCACCGTCTCGCCGAGGTCGGCCGCGCCCGGCAGCGGGAACCAGGGGCCGGGCGAGACCCCCGGCGGAGCCATCGGTGGAGGGGCCTCATTGGTCCCCTCGAGATCGATCGGACGGAGGTTCCGTGGCGAGCGGAGCTGGACATCGATGTCGACGCTTTCTCGCCTCCGGGCGGGATCTCGAGGTCGAACGCCGTGACGCCGCTGGCAAATCCATGCCGGTCCGCGGCCGCAGGGCATGACCGGGATCTGTCCGCGCCGCAGGAGGTCGGTGATCTCCCCTTGGTCGAGCGCGTCTGGGCGCCCGCACCGGAGGCGGCGGGCCAGTTGCGCATGATGAGACGGCCGTTCACCCAGCAGGAGTTCCGGAGCTGTTCGATGCGCTGGATCTTACGCCGTGCCGCCGGCAAACCCGATGTTCTGCCAGGGCGGGTTGACCTGCAAGGGACGCAGGCGAGGCAGAGACGCACCGATCGGGAGCGCGCGCCGGGATTCGAGACCCGGTACTGAACCTGGACCACGGGCGACGCCGTGTCCTTGCCGGCGAACGCGGTGATCGTGAGCCCGAACGTCGCGATGACTCCAGCCGACGGCAGGAGCCGGCGGCTCCCGGGGGTCAGCCATTGCCGGGTCGTCACGTCCGCCCAGGTGATCAGCTTTCCGTCCAGCCACAGGAACGGCTCGATCGAGCACCGGCCCTGCCGGTTTCGACCATGCCGTCCTCGCTGAGCAGCGCCTCCTCCCTTCCGGCATCCGGGCCCACACCACCGTCCACTGCGCACTGCTCGCCCACGTAGGGCCGTGGGTACGTGCCGCGGCTGGCGTCACTTCGCCAGGTTGGTGAAGTACGCCTCGGGCGTCGCGGACCAGACAAGCGGCTGAACGATGGCCTCGCGCAGCTCCACCGGCGCGAGGTCCAGCCCAAGGCCCGCACGCGCAGGTAGCGGGCCTCGCTCTCGGGCAGATACAACGGGTCGCGCCCGCCGTTGCCTCCCAGCACCGTGTCGGCGGACATCCAGGTCGCGCGGTCGAGCGACAGCTCGACCACGTAGTCGCTCATCGCCGTGGCACCCCAGCGAAGGTCGAGCCTCGCCGAACTCCCGCGGCCGGCCGAAATCGAGCGTGATCGCGGGGAATGAGTCGCCGGCGGCGCTCCGCCAGGAGGTGCGCAGGCTGCCGTCCACGGCGTGGGTCGCCGCGCCCTGGGTCGATCCTGACATGCCGCTCGCCACGATCCTGGGCAGCGTGGAATCCGCCGGCAGCGGCTCGAGCGTGAAGTCGTCCAGCCACACCGAGCCCGCGCCCCCTTCCCCGGCAGTGACCGCGACCTCGATGAACGCCACGTGCCGGGCTCGCCGCCGCCCGCCGGTCCCCAGGCGAACCGGATCTGGCGCTTGCGGGTGCTGATGGTCTTCCACTCGCGCGGGTACTCGAAGTCGCGGCGCACGAACCACCAGACGTTGTCTGCCGGTCGAGTCCACCGGCTTGAACTCGAGATGATTGGCCGGAATGTCGGCGCGCATGCGCATGCGGAACACCGTAGTCGGCGGGGAAGATCCAGCGACACCGCCCGGCGCGCGACCGCATAGCCGGTCCCGCGGGTGAACTTCACGTCCATCCGCAGCGCCTGGCCGTGCTCGCCGGCATCGGCGGAGAGGCCGAGCGTCACGCCCTCGAGAGAAACGCTGACCAGGCGGAGACGTTCTCGAAGTCGTCGATGACCGTCGGGCTGGCGGGGAGCGGCGGCGGCCGCCGGATGCGGCGAAGCGACCGCCGATGCATCCCGACGACCGCAAGGATCCGCTTCGCGTTCATCCCTTCACCCCGCCCAGCAGCAGCCCGCGCACGTAATGGCGCTGGAGCAGCAGGAACACCAGCAGCACCGGCATCACGGTCAGCACCGCGCCGGCCATCATGAGTTCTCGGTGTCCTGCACGTGCTCGCCCGACAGGTTGGCGAGCGCCACCGGCAGCGTGTAGCGGGCGTCGTCGGCCAGCACGATCAGCGGCCACGGAAGTCGTTCCAGCTCGAGAGGAATATGAAGATCGCCAGCGTGGCCAGGATCGGGCGCAGGAGCGGCATCACGATGGTGCGGAAGATGCGCCATTCGCTCGCCCCGTCGATGCGGGCGGCGTTCATCAGGTCGCTCGGGATGCCGAGCGCGAACTGGCGCACCATGAAGATGCCGAAGATCGGCGCCATCATCGGGATGATGACGCCCAGCATGGTGTTCACCAGCCCCATCGCCTTGAGCAGC
>ERZ1370068.11209-contig-9843_pt1 | contig 21034 bp, 25 predicted proteins | sample MGYA00561227_ERZ1370068 | MGnify/ENA primary metagenome ERZ1370068 (study PRJEB38410, sample SAMEA6850437) | metagenome | study: Metagenomic assessment of the ecological functions of the soil: analysis of the soil microbiota associated with the... | reverse complement strand
CCAGTCTGGGTCCGATCGTGCGGGAGGGGGACGCAGCCCCGGCACGGCCGGCGCCGTCTTCTTCGGCGACAGGATCACCTCGTCGCAGTTCACGAGCATGAACAAGAACGGGGCCGTCCTGTTCCAGAGCACCTTGTCGGGTGGCGACGTCGTGGGTACCACCAACAACCTGGGCCTCTTCACCGGGACCGCCGGCGCGCTCTCCATGGTGGTCCGGAAGGGCGCCACCGTCCTTCCAGGCCCCGTGACCGCCTTGAGCTTCCCTGGTCAGCTCTTGATCAACAGCAACGGGCGGGTCCTCTACAGCCTGAACCTCGCGGGGGCGGGTGTCGGCGACCGCGAACGATGCCTCGCTCTGGCTGTACACCCCAGGCTCGGGCAACACGCTTCTCGTCCGCGAGGGGCAGTCGGCACCGGGCACGGCCGGCGCGACGTTCGCCAACTCATTCGAAACTTGGCAGGCGTCCGTTTCGACCGACGGATTCAACAACAGCGGCCAGTACGTGATGACGGTCCGAGCTGCAGGGCGGCGACGTTGTCGACGGTGTCAACGACGACGGCGCTCTACGTCGGCTCCGGCGAGCGGCAGCCTGACCCTGGTGGCCCGCGGGGGAGATCCAGCCCCGGGAACGGATGCCCTCTTCGTCTCGTTCGTCACGTAACAACACGTACATCAACAACGCGGGCACCGTCCTGACCGTCGCGAACTTGGTCGGCGGCACGTCCAGCTCGGCCAACAACGCAGGCCGTGTACAGGGCCACCCCGACGGGGATCCCTTCGGCTCCCTACACGTTGAGCCTCGTCTTGCGGGCTCGGCGACCCGGCCCCCGGGACGCAAGGCGCCAAGATCGGAAATTCGTTGAGCCAGGGATCCGCCTTCAACGATTCAGGACAGGCCGCGTTCAATCTGGATATCCGGGGCGGCGACGCAGATGTTCGGTGTCAACGACACGCGGCGTATACGCCTGGGACCCGGTCAAGGGGCTTGTTCCTGATCGCGCGGGAAGGAGATCAACTTCAAGTCGCCCCTGGCGTCTTCTCGACCGCCAGCCGCTTCGGGTACTACAGCAACGGCAACACGGACGGCAGCGCCCTCGGTCTGTCGAAGACCGGGACGCTCGCCACGAACGTTGGCTGGCTCGAAGGTGGGTCGAGCGTCGCGACCCTCGACCTGCGACTGCTATCCCGTGTACTACCCCGACGGCGATCAGCGACGGGTTCGGCGACGCCTCCTCGACGAACGGCGTGTGCAGCAACGCGTCGCCGCCGGCCGGGTACGTCCCCAACCACACGGACTGCAACGACGCGAACGCCGCGGTCTACAAGACCTGGTACCAGGATGCCGACGGCGACGGCTACGGCAACGCCGCGGTGAGCATCTGCGACGACGCGACGCCGCCAGCCGGGTATGTCCAGTACGGCACCGACTGCAACGTCGCGGACCCCGCGATCCATCCGGACAGGACGGACGACAGCTGCGACGGCGTCGATCAAAACTGCAACGGCGTCAACGACGAGGGCTACCTGCCCCACCAGTCGACCTGCGGCGTGGGAGCCTGCGCGAGCCTCGGCGTGGCTCAATGTCAGAACGGCGTCCGTGAGCGACAGCTGTGTCCCCGGCGCTCCGAGCACCGAGACGTGCAACGGGATCGACGACAACTGCGACGGCACGGTCGACAACAACGTCGCGGCCCCGACGGGCACTCCAGGCGTGGTGCTGTCGCGGATCTCCGGCGGCGCGGCGACGCTGTCGTGGACGAGCGTGAGCGCCGCCACCGGGTATGACATCACTCGAGGCAGCTTGGTCACGCTCAGGTCGACCGGGGGCAATTTCACCACCGCGACGACCAATTGCTTGACAACAACCACGCTACGACGACGATCAACGACCTCCAGTCGCCCACGGCTGGGCAGGGTTCTGGTACGTGCTCCGCGCCGAGAACTGCGGCGGGAACGCCAGCTACGACTCCGGATCACCGAAGCAGGTCGCATCCCGCGACGCGGGGATCGCCGCTTCTGGGAACGGATGTCCGTGACGATGAACGACATGAACGCAATGACGAAATCTCGATGTTCTCAATTTGGGGGTGGTCACATGGTAAGCGCGCGCGTTTCTAGGTTGTGGGTTCTCTTCATCGCCGTCCTCGCGGCAGCGATCGTCTCGACGGGTACCGTCTGGGCCACGACCGGAGCCTGCGAGACGCTGCCCGGCGGCGTCATCGAGATGGAATCGGTCGCGAACCCGACGCCGACCGGCTACCCGAGCCTCGGGGCCGCGTTCACCGACATCAATAACGGTGTCTATACCGGGACGATCACCATCGACGTCTGCGGCGACACGACGGAGGCGCGAGCGCGGTTCTGAACGCGAACGGCACCGGCGGCTCGTCGTACACGGCCGTCACGATCGCTCCCGCGGGCGGCGCGTCGCGGACGATCTCCGGCGGCATCGCCGGGGTCCTGATCGACTTGAACGGCGCGGGGGCGTCGTCATCGACGGTCTCAACAGCGGCGGGAACGCGCTGACGGTCGACAACACGAGCACCGCGGCTTCGGCGGCGACGATCCGCTTCATCGCGGACGCCAGTGGCGACACCGTCCAGAACTGCACGATCAAGGGCGCCACCACCGGGCACGGCCTCGGGCACGATCGTGTTCGGGACGGGCACCGACGACGGGGAACCTGAACGACACGATCACGGCCAACACGATCACGTCATCGGGAGCGAACCTGCCGGTCAACGCGATCTACTCGGCGGGCAGCTCGACGTCGGTCGCCAACACCGGGATCGCGATCACGAACAACAACATTCAGGACTACTTCAGCGCACGGCGCAGCATCGAACGGCATCTTCGTCGCCTCGAACAGCGCCGCCTGGACCATCACCGGCAACAAGCTCTTCCAGACGGCGACCCGGACCGCGACGACCGGCCAACACGCACCGCGCGATCAACATCGTCGCGGCGGCGGCGGCTACACCGTCAGCAACAACACGGTCGGTTATGCCTCTGCGGCGGGAGCGGGGACGACGACCTATGCCGGCGCCGTCGCCAGCCTGTACCGCGCGATCGAGATGAACGGTCGCGGCCTCGCCCGCGTCGAACATTCAGGGAAACACGGTCACCGTCGATCTCGTTCTCCACGACGAGCGCCGTTGGCGACCGCGCCTGGGGTCTTCGCGGGGATCAGCGTGCTGGGCGGCTCGGTCAACGTCAGGACGACGGCCGGAAACACGATCGGCTCGGCCACGACGACCGGCGCGGTCACGGTCACGTCCACGGTCGCGGGCTAGCCTGACCGACGGCATCTCCGTCACCGCGCCGGGCGCGACGATCAACATTCAGAACAACAACGTGGGCGGCATCACCGCGAGCAGCCCCACCGCCGCGAACGGCTCCGTCGTCCGCGGCATCGACATCGGCGGGCGCGGGCGCCAACGTCACGGTGAGCGGCAACACGGTCGGCAGCACGACCGCAGCGAACTCGATCCAGGTCGGGATCAACGGCGACGACGACCGCCGTGACGACCTTCGTCGGCATCTCGAACATCGCGACGGGCACGATCTCGATCACGAACAACACCATTCAGAACGACTCGGTCTTCGGCGCCAACGTCGGCACCATCTTCCAGGGAATCAGCAACGCAGGCGGCACCGGCACGATCACCATCACCGGTAACTGCGTGATCGCCGGAACCAGCAGGGGCGGCGGAACGAGTCAGGGGATCGTCAGCTCGACCCCGGCGACGACCGTCAACGTCAACAACAACACGATCCGCGGCATGATCTGGAACCCGGCCACCACGAGCGCGTTCCGGGGATCGAGGTGAGCGGCGCGGTGACCACCACGGTCAACATCAACGACAACGTGTTCGGCGACGCCACGGCCGACTTCATCTACCTACGGCACGACGGCGACGGGCGGCACGCTGTACGGCGTCAATCTCAACGGCGGCGCCGCCGCGTCCCAACTTTCGATCCAGCGGAACGATTTCCGACGTGTCATCCACGCGGCACCGCCGGCGCGATCGAGGTCGACCGCTTTCTTCATGAACGTCTCCGCGGCCGGCTCGCAGACGATCGCCGACAACACCATCACCAACCTGAACGTGAACACCTCGGGCTCCGTGTTCCTGGTCCGGAACAGTGGCAAGCCCGCCCGTGTCGGGAGCCAGACGATCACCAACAACCGGATCGTCGGCACCTTCAACAAAGCCCAGCAAGGCGGTTCGGTCGTCGGCCTCAACAACACCGGCGCCGGGGATGTCTCGGCGAATATGGTCCAGAGCAACAACAACTTCTCGAACGTCACCGTGACGGGCACCACCACCGCCTCTTGCGTGCTGAGCCAGGCCGCAGGGGTCAGGACGATCGAGGGCAACGTCTGCAACAACTGGGTGGGCGGCGCCGGCGGCCTCGTGACCGGCATCCGGCTGCAGGGATTCACGGGCGGTTCGGCTGCGACCGTCGACGTCGAACACGCTCACGAGCTTCTCGTCGGCAGGCACCCTGACCGGCATCCAGGCGGAGGGGACCTCGCCCACGTCCATCGTGACGTTGAACACGATCAACACGTTCAGCACGACGAACGGGAGCGCCACGGGAATTATCGTCCTCACCCCGCAGCCTCCAGGGCATCACCAGCACCGCCACCCTGACCTCGAACACCATCAGCGGGCTCAGCACGACCGCTGGCGGAAGCCCGGTGGGGATCAGCCTCGGAAGCGGTGCCGGCACGAGCGGCATCTTGGACGTCAGCGCGAGCCAGAACGTGGTCAGCGGACTCTCGTCGAGCCTCGCCGGGGCCACTGCGATCGGGATTGGCGTTAACTCCTCCGCCAGGACCGCCAAGGTCTTCCGGAACAAGGTCTACGACATCCAGATCACCGGGGCGTCGGGGACCGTCAAAGGTATATCCGCGGGGGCGTGACCAACGACGTCTACAACAACCTGGTCGGCGACCTGCGCGCACCCTCGGCGACCAGCACCACGATTCCAAACGTCATTGGCTTGGACGCCGTCGCTCAGATTCTCAGCTCCAACGCCGTCAACTTCTACGACAACACGGTGTACATCGCGGGGACGAGCAGCGGCGCTCCAGTTCGCGACGGCGGGGTGTTCGTCCCGTCCGGCGGTCCGGTGCTGAAGCTCCGCAACAACATCATCGCCAACGCATCGATCCCGACCGGCTCCGGCCGCGCGGTCGCGGTGTGGCGCAACTATCAGCCTTTGGCGACCTACGACACCTCGTCGAACAACAACGATCTTTACGCCTCGACGGCCTACTACGACGGCGTCACAGCCTATACGACGCTCTCGGACATGTGGGCGGTGGTGTCTCCGCGCGAGTCGGCCTCGTTCTCGGAGAACCCGCCCTTCTTGAGCACGGTCGGGAGCTCGGCGAACTTCCTGCACATCGTCCCGGCCTCGCTGACGCTCCTCGAGAGCCACGCGGTCAACATCAATATTCCTCCCGCGCTCACCGACGACTATGACGCGAGACATCCGTCAAGGAAACGCCGGTTACGGCGGAACGGGAACCGCGCCCGACGTGGGCGCCGATGAGTTCGAGGGCGTCGCTCAAGGCGACGTCCAGCCTCCCGCGATCGTCTACTCGTTGCTCGGCGCGGGCGCTCCGGCCTCGTCGCGCTCGCTCACCGCGACCATCACCGATGCGACCGGCGTGGCGACCAGCGCGGGCGTCCGTCCGCGCCTCTACTTCAAGAAGTCCCTGGACGCCAACGATGAAACCGGCTGGAAGTACGTCGAGGCGACCGGGTCGGGCGACTCTCCGTTCGACTTCACGATCGACTACACGCTTGCTGAACGGCGGCTCGGTCAGCGTCAGCGACGTCATCCAGTACTTCGTCGTCGCGCAGGACACCAGGCCGACGCCCAACGTGGGCATCTTCCAGGGGTCGTTTGCCGCGGCGCCGACCAGCGTCGCTCTCACGACGGCCGCCTTCCCGATCGGCGGGACGATCAACAGCTACACGATCATCCCGTCGATCAGCGGCGCTTTGACCGTTTGCCCCAGTGGCTGCAGCTACACGTCGCTGACCAACGCGGGCGGACTCTTCGAGGCGTTGAACGGCCGCGTGTTCACGGGGACGTGACCGTCGACATCCTCGGCGATTCGACGGCCGAGACGGGTACTGAACGCCCTGAACCAGTGGCCCGAAGACCCGACGGGGAACTTCACGCTGACCATCCAGCCGGGCGGCGGAGCCGCGCGCACGGTGTCCGGAAGCGTTGCCGGCTCGATGATCAAGCTCAACGGCGCCGATCGCGTGACGATCGACGGCCTGAATGCCGACGGGAATAGCCTGACGGTCAGCAACACTCAGCGCCACGAACCTATCGACGACGATCAACCTGCTCCCTACCGGGGTCCTCAACGCCGGTGCTTCGAACAACACGATCCAAAATCTCAACATCGTCGGTGGCTCGACCTGCACCGCGGCATCGCCGCCGGTCTGCCCCGCGGGCAGCACCGCGGGAACCTACGGCATCGCGATCTCAGGAGCGACCGTCAACACAGCCGGCGCCGACAACGACGGCAACACGATCTCCGGGAACACGATCACGAAGGTCTCTTACGGGATCCACAGTTTCGGAGGGTCGTCTCCAGCATCTGCCGCCAACGACAACCTGGTGGTCTCGGGCAACATCATCGGCCCCGCATCGCTGGGGACGGACAGCATCGGCAGCTCCGGGGTGTTCGTCAGAGACGCGATCAACCTGACCGTCTCCGGCAACACGATCCGCAACATCTCGGTGAGCACGGGGACGGAGAGAGCGATCAACCTGAGCCAGGGGTGGCCGGCGGCTCGATCGCGGAGAATACGATCACGAACGTGACGTCCAGCGTGAATGCGACCGGGAACAACTCGATCGGCGGCATCTACCTCGGCAGCACGGTCTCGAACGTGACCGTTTCCAGGAACAAGATCCAGTCGGTGTGGAGCACGTTTGCGACGGGGGCGGGGGCGCGCGGCATCCTCGCGAACAGCGAGGGGGCCGGCATCGTCATCGCGAACAACATGATCTCGGACATCTTCTGCTTCGCCGGCACGAATTCCAGCGGCACCAACTGGCCGGTGGGCATTCACGTCGAGACTCGCCTCGAGCCTCGTGCGCGTCTACAGCAACTCGGTGAACCTGTTCGGGCCCCACGCCGGCGTCAACGGCGTCACCGGGTCTGCCGCGATGCTCGTCGGCGGCGGCGTCGCGAACCTGAGCATCGACATCCGTGACAACGTCTTCGCGAACAGCTACGACAACTCGACCGTGGCGACCGAGAGGACATTCTCGATCAACGCGGCGAGCGTATTGAGCACCGCGTTTGCGGACATCAACTACAACGACTACTACGTGAACGGGCCGGTCCCGGCCAACAACTTCATTGGCAACCTCGGCGGCACGAACTACGCCAACCTGGCCGGGACGCCGCCAACGTGGCGGTCCGCGACCGGCAAGGACCTCAACTCGATCGCGGCCAACCCGCAGTTCGTCTCGGCGACGGACCTCCACATCAACACCAGCGGTGCGGCAACCCCGATCGAAAACGTCGGGTTGGCACTCGCTGCAGTGACCAACGACGTGGAAGGTGATCTCCGCCATCCGACAACCCCGGACATCGGTGCGGACGAAGTGCGGTGCCACACCGTCATCGCCAGCGAATCGTGCAACGACTTCCTTCCCTGCACGGTCGATTCCTGCAATCCGGCGACGGAGCCTGTGGTATCGCGCCCGCGGACGCTGGGACCCCCTGCCGCGCTTCGGCGGGCGCCTGCGACCTTGCGGAGACGTGCGATGGGGTGGAGCTGTTGTGTCCCGACGATGCGCTGGTCCCGGCAGCCGTTGAGTGCCGTCCGGCGGCAGGCGGCTGCGACCTGGCGGAAACCTGCACCGGCGTTAGCGCCGCGTGCCCCGCGAATGCGTTTGCGCCTTCGACGACGACCTGCCGGCCTTCGACGGGCGTCTGCGACGTAGCCGACAACTGCACGGGTTCGAGCGCGGCGTGTCCTGCGGATGCGTTCGTGCCTTCAACGACGGTTTGCCACGCATCGACGGGCGTCTGCGACCCGGCGGAAGCTGCACGGGCTCCAGTGGAGCCTGCCCAGCGGATCTCCTCGAGCCGAGCACGACGGTGTGCCGTCCCTCGGGAGGCGCGTGCGACGTGGCGGAAAGCTGCACGGGCTCGAGCGGAGCCTGCCCAGCGGATCTCCTCGAGCCAAGCACCACGGAGTGCCGTCCATCCGCGGGCGTGTGCGACGTGTCGGAAAGCTGCACGGGCAACAGCGCCGCATGCCCGGTGGACGCGTTCCAGCCGAGCACGCTGGAGTGCCGTGCATCGACCGCGCTTTGCGATCCGGCCGAGGTGTGCACCGGCTCCGCGGCGCTTGCCCGCCCGACGCCGTCAACCAGAGCGCGCCGGTCGGACCGACGATCACCGCCAGCCACGACAAGCAGACGAACACGACCACGATCGCGTGGCCGACGGAGGTCGTTGCGCGGTCCGTTCAACGTCTACCGTGGCACGATGACGATCGGCTCGGCCTTCGCGTACAACCAGACCTGCTTCGCCAACCTGGTTTCGGGAACGAGCACGACCGACACGGCGTCTCCGAACCTGGGGCAGACGTGCTTCTACCTGGTCTCGCGCAGGAGGCGACCTGCAACGAGTCCAACCTCGGGCAGAACAGCGACCCGACCGACCGGCCGAACACCCTGTACTGCCCGCTGGCCGCACCCGATACCGACGCGGACGGAACGCAGGACAACCTGGACAACTGTCCCTGATCTACAACCCGTCGCAGTCCGACGTCGACGGCGACAACCGCGGCGATGACTGCGACAACTGCCCGTCCGTTTCCAATCCGGATCAGCTGGATGCGAACAACGACCAGATCGGAGACGCCTGCCAGTAGAAGCGAATTGAGCGGAGATCCCAACCCTCCGGGATCACCGACAGCGGGGCCCTCGCAAGTGCGTGGCCCCGTTTTTTCCGCCGCAACCTCGCGGATGCGCGAGTATTGAAATCTCCGTCGCCTTGTCCCGCAAAATGCCGACACATGAAGTCGAATTCGGAGGCTCGAACACGGAGGTTCGTGTCGTAGGATTCGAGGTCTCGCGGGTCGCATTGCGTGGCTGGCCGGGATCCGAAGACAACGAAACATCACAGGGAGGACGCTCATGAAGACGACGACTAGCTCTGGCGATGGTTGTTCTGTGCGTGAGCTCGCTGGCCCTGGCAGCGGGGGATAAAGAGCCGCCGAAGTGGTCTTACGTCGAGGCCGGTTACCTGGACTTCAATCCCGACAACGGACTGTCGGACGACGGCTGGTACGCCGGAGGCTCGGCAAGATCATCGCGATGTTCCACGTCTTCGCCGAGTACGACGACATCGGCGCACTACACGTTCTGGAATGCTGGATTCGGCTGGCACGGGCTGCTCGGTGATCCCGCCGATCTGTACGTTCCAGGCGCAGTGGAACGACATCAAGACCGACACGACGGGCGGCGGCTCCGTTAGCGATGACGGCTACGAGGTCAGCGGCGGCGTCCGCTGGAAGATCCTCAAGTGGCTCGAGGTGAAGGGCCAGGCGAATTGGTCCGACTACAGCGACGGCGGCAATCGAGTGGTCGGGCGAAGCCGGCGTGCTGTTCTCGCTGTTGAACGACAGGCTCGGGTTCGGCGCGGACTACGAGTACGCGGACTCCGACGCGGACAAATTCCAGACGCTGCGCGGTTACGTCCGATGGAGCTTCGGAAGGTAGCCACATGACAAGCTGGGTTCTCGGTGGACGGTTCTTGGCGTTCACGGTTCTACTGTCTCTCGCAGCGATCGCCGCGGCTCAGACGCCGCAGACCACGAAGGAAGTGACAAGAGGCGCCGCTAACGGTCACCACGTCCGAGCTGAAAGGCGAAGTCGAATACGTCGAGGGGAACAGCCTCGTCGTCAATATGTCCAGCGGGGAGGTCAGGACCTTCAATGTTCCGGAGTCGCGGAAGTTCCTCATCGACGGCAAGGAGCTGTCGGTGCACGAGCTGAAGCCGGGCACCACGCTCACGGCGACCGTCACCACGACCGCGACCCCCGTCATGACCCGAACCACGACGGTCAAGAGCGGAACGGTTTGGCACGTCTTGCGTAACAACGTGATCGTCACGCTGCCGAACGGGGAGAACAAGCAATTCATCGTCGAGGCTGACACCCGGATGACCGTCAACGGCAATCCGACAACCGTCGCTGACTTGAAGAAGGGGATGGTCGTCCATGCGGAGCGGGTCGTCGAACAGCCCATGACGGAGATAACAACGAACACCAGGGTTGTAGGACAAGCACCTCCTCAGCCGGCACCGAAGACCGAGCCGGCTCCGGCGGTAGCCCAGACGGTGCCCGGTGAGCCGCCTCCGGCGGAAGCCCAGACCACGCCCAGCGCGCCCGCTCCAGCGGTTGCCGAGGGAATGCCCACATCCCCCAAGACGCCCGACCGGGCTCCCCAAGGTTGTCTTGTGGGGGTTGTTGCTGGTGGGCGCCGCTATCGCAGTCTGGATGTTCGCCCGTCGTAAGTCGGCATAGCTCCGGCGAGCGTTACTTGGTTTTGGCCTTCTCGACCGAAACGGCGAGCCCTTCCGCGGCGACCACCACGACGGTGTCGCCGAGCTTCGCCTTCGAGAGCTTGCCGGGGTCATCGACGCGGACGGTCAGGTAGCGTCCCATCGGGCCCTTGAGCGTGACGGTCTGGGATGGGAGATCCAGACCCTCCACGGTCGCCACGACCCGTACCGTGCGCACGACGGCCCCCGCGGAGCAGATCCCTTGGGTGTCCTGGCCTCGTCGTCGAGGACGACGAACGGCTGCGCCTTTTCCTCCTCGGTCGGCGGACGGAGCTCCCCTGCGACGCCGATGTAGTACTCGACGGTGACTTGGTCGCCCTTCTTGACCTCGTTCAGCCGTTGGACCTTCTCGCCCACGGTCAACGTCACGTGGTTGCCTTGAGGCCCTTTGAGGGTGACCTCCCGCTTCGCGACGTCGATCGATTCGACCGTCGCGGTCACGGTCAGGAGCTGCTCGTAGGTCTTGCCGGCCTCGACCTTGGTGGCGAGGAGGGAACCGACGGCGACGATCACGAATAGCTGGATGAGGGCAGGGATTCTCACGACGATAGGTCTCATGGTCATACTCCTCTTCTTGTTCTCGTAGGTTGCGGACGACAACATCCTATCCGAAGCGGAGGAAATCCGTTTTCTCATTCCCATCCCATCCCAGACGGCGTACCTTGAGATCCAACGGTGTCTCTTGGACGCGGGGGTGTTCTTGGGCGACATCGGGCGGTTTTGGCTCGGGGTCCTCGTCGCGGGGCTGTTCCCAGGAGCGGCGACCGCGACGAGCGTGCGCGAATTGACATTCGCGGACCGGGTCCATGCGCAGGAGATGATCGAGCGCGTCTACTACGCGCATCAGCTCGGGGCCAAAAAGCCGTTCGAGCAAGCGGAGCCGAGGGAGGTACTCGAGACGAAGGTCCGGAGGTACCTGGCGGAGTCAGTCGCCCTCGAGAGGCTGTGGAATACCCCGGTAACGGACGAGATGCTCGATCGCGAACTGCTCCGTATCGCACGGGACACCCGATTCCCTGAGCGGCTACGAGAAGTGTACGCGGCGCTCGGGCACGACCCCATCCTCGTGAAGGAGTGTTTCGTCCGACCCGTGGTCGTGGAAAGGCTCGTCCGCGGGTTTCGAGGAGACGGTGCGTCCGGTTCGGTGGAGTGGGACTCGTGGTTGGCATCGGGCGCCGCATCTTTCGATTCAACCCGCGTCGGGACCGTCGCTCGGAACGGGCGCGCTGCCGCAGCCGGCATCGGTCGCGGGACCGCAGTCGTGTCCGACGGACGATTCGTGGAGCACCACGGGCTTGATGCACGCCTCGCCCCGGACTCCCGGGAACCTGTGTGGACCGGCTCGGAGATGATCGTCACGGGCTTTCACACCGGCGGCCGGTACGACCCCGTCATCGACGTCTGGACGGCGACGAGCACCGTCGGCGCGCCGGATACCTCTTCAGGCCGAGCGATCTGGACGGGGACTGAGAGGATCTTCTGGGGGAGCGATGCCAGCCACAGTGGTCGGTACGATCCGCTCACGGACGTGTGGCAATCGATCTCGGGTGCGGGCGCGCCCTCGTTCCGCGTTCGGCACTCGGTGGTCTGGACCGGCAGCCGCATGATCGTCTGGGGAGGGGGCAGCGACCCCTTCCAACCGCTCTTCCTGAACGACGGGAAGGCGTACGATCCCACGACCGACACTTGGTCTCCGATCTCGAGCATGGGCGCACCCAGCGGCCGGTGGAATCACCGCGCCTTCTGGACGGGCTCCGAGATGATCATATGGGGCGGGGCCACCAACCACGTCACCTTGACCGGTGGCCGCTACAACCCAGCTTCCGATTCGTGGTCGTCGATGCCGACGACGAACTCGTGGGAAGCCTCCGGGGCCTCGGCAGTCTGGTCCGGCACGAAGATGATCGTCTGGGGCGGCACCTCCGACACCGCCCCCACCACGTTCTACGACTTCGGCGCCGTTTACGACCGGCAGGCGAACGCGTGGACGCAGACGTCGAGGAGCGGCGCGCCGTCGCCGCGGTACGGCCACGTGGCCGTCTGGACCGGCACGCGGATGTTCGTATGGGGCGGACAGACGTTCAGCGCTCTCAACGACGGCCGTCTGTACGATCCGTCCACGAACACGTGGTCCCCGTGTCCCAAACGGGCGCTCCTCCGGCCGCCGTCATAACGATGGCGGTGTGGTCGGGAAGCCGCGTGGTCCTGTGGGGCACGAACTGGGAAGGCCGGGGCGGTGGCCGCTACGACCCGATCGCGGATGTCTGGGCACCGATATCGGCGTGGCCGGGACCGGAGCCGCGAATCGGTCACACTCGTCGTCTGGACCGGGAACGAAGCCATCGTTTGGGGGGCAGGCGCCACGTCGCTGCGATTTGTGCAGTATCCCTACGTTGAACACCGGCAGCCGTTTCGACCCCCTCACCGCGACATGGTCGCCGACCTCCACGACCGGGATTCCAGCGAGGGCCTGGCACATCGCGGTCTGGAGCGGCGCCGAGATGATCGTGTGGGGCGGTTTTTCGCCGAACGGTCAGCGATACGATCCCAGGACCGACATCTGGACTCCGATGACGCCGAACAACAGTCCCGAAGGCCGCTTCTCCGCTCGCGCGGTCTGGACCGGCTCGAAGATGATCGTCTGGGGAGGGAGGAACGCAGCGCCCGGCGGGCAGTCCGACCTGAACCACGCCACCGGCGGAGTCTACGACCCGGCGACGGACACCTGGACCGCGACATCGAACGTCGGCGCGCCGGAGGCGCGTTCGGGGCACACCGCGATCTGGACCGGCTCGCGCATGCTGATTTGGGGCGGCGGAGTCGTGAACACGTTTTCGCTACCGCAGACCTTCTTCCAGTCGGGCGGTTCGTACGACCCGGTCTTAAACGAATGGGCCGCGACGCCTACGGCCGGAGCGCCGTCCTCGAGGATCGACCACACGGCGGTGTGGACGGGCACGCGGATGCTCGTCTTCGGAGGGCGCCAGAACGCGGCCCCGTTCGCGGACGGTGGGGCGTACGATCCGGCGAGCTTCACCTGGTCGTCGCTTCCGAGCGACGGTGGGCCGGCGCCGCGCGCCGGCCATGCGTCCGTTTGGACCGGCAAGGACATGCTGGTCTGGGGCGGGTCGGACGGCGCCGGAGCGCTGCGTTCCGGCGGACGCTACTCGCCGTCGTCCGACACCTGGTCCGCGATGAGCCTCGCCGGAGCGCCGCCGGCATCGGAGCAAGCGGGCGCTGTGACGACCGGCACCGGCGAACTGTTCGTCTGGGGCGGGCTCAACGCCTTCGGCGTGCCCTCGCGCGACGGCGGCCGGTACTTCGTCGACTTGACGGGGACGGGCTCGTCGCCTTGTGTGACAACTGCCCTTCGATCGCGAACCCGAGCCAGGTCAACTCCGATGGCGACGGATCGGGAGACGCGTGCGACAACTGTCCGAACGTCTCCAATCCCGACCAGGCGGACGTCGACCATGATGGTCTCGGAGACGCCTGCGATCCTTGTCCGCTCGATGCCGCGAACGACGTCGACGGCGACGGGGTGTGCGGCAATCTCGACAACTGCCCGCCGATTCCCAACCCGACGCAGTCCAACGTCGATGGCGACGCGTTCGGCGACGCCTGCGATCCTTGCCCGCTCGATTCCTTGAACGATGCCGACGGGGATGGACGATGCGCAAACGTCGATAATTGCCCCTCGGTCGCGAACGCCGTCCAACTCGACAGCGACGCCGATGGATTGGGCGACTACTGCGACAACTGCCCGTCGGTGGCCAACGCGAATCAGGCGGATGCGGACGGGGACGGCGCAGGGGACGCGTGCGATTGCCAGCCCAACGACTCCAACGACCGGAAGCCGGCCGAAGTAAATCCGTTGAACGTCGCCAAGACCGGCACCATCGCCAATCTTACGTGGGGTGCGGTCGGCGACGCCGATGCGTATTCCGTGACGCGTGGCGATCTCGCGTCGAAGGCCGTCAATCAATACGGAACCTGTCTTACCGACGGGCTATCGTCACCGAGCTACGATGACGCGACGATGCCGACGCCGGGACAGGGGTTCTATTACCTGGTCCAGGCCCAGAACCACGACTGCGGCCTGGGTTCGCTCGGCACGACCTCGAGCGAGCAGCAGCGGACGAACTCGAACTCCGGGGCATGCACGGGAGTTGCCGTCACGGACACCCATGCGTCGGCGGAATCGAACGTCTTTGGAACCGTCTCGGGAACTCTTGCGAACACGCAATCCTCGAACAACCTGGTCGAGTCGATGACGGAGGTGCTGTCGAGCGGGAATCCGTCCAGCCGGTTCAGCGAGCTCGATCACCGGTGGACGATCAGCGTGGGGTCGGGGTCGACGGAAGGAGCTGCACCTGGAGGGATTCCGTTCGAACAGCACGGACGGAGACGACTTTCGGTTCGAATACTCGACGGACGGCACGAACTTCACGGCGATCTCGCTGCCGAGCTTGCCGCTCGCAGACAACGACACGGACCTGGTGACGACGCTGCCCGGAACGCTTACGGGGAACGTGATCATCCGCGTCGTGGACACGGACCGCACGGCGGGGCACCAAACCCTCGACACAGTGACGATCGATGAGCTGTGGATCCGCGTCGTGCCTTAGAAATTCGTCATGAGCCGATCGCCCCCGCTACTTGAAGACCCCGACGGCCCTCAGAATGAGAATCAGGACAACGGCGCCGACGACCGCGACGCACCACCGGGCAATCGCGCCGTAGGCGGCCAGGCCGATCACCCCGGCCAGCCAGAAGCCGAGGCTCGAGCCGATAATCCCGACCAAGACGTTTGCGATGATCCCCATCTGGGCATTGGTCTTCATGATGATGCTGGCCAACCACCCAACAATCCCGCCTACCACGATCGTGACGATCCAGTTCATGTGGCGCCTCCGGTATCGCTCTACGTGCGAGTAGCGGTATTCGCGTCCTGTTCGGAGTCTCCCACCGACGCCACGCGGAAGTCAACGCGATCGCGGAGGCCGAGATGACGACGCGTGTATGCTCCGCCGATGACGTGCACGTCCTGCTCGCGAACGGTTCCTGAGGGGAGCCGCTTCTGCCCGCACTGCGGCGCATCCGCGGACGCCGTTCCGTTCGACGCCACCCGCACGTCGGCGGCGTCTCGCGGTGTTTCGGCGTCCAGCTCATCCGATCACGGCCGGTTCATCCCGGGGACCATGCTCGGCGGTCGTTACCGGGTCGTCGGTCTGCTGGGTCGCGGGGATGGGCGAGGTCTACCGCGCCGACGATCTCAAGCTCGGCCAGTCGGTGGCGCTGAAGTTCCTGCCGGCGGTCGTCGAGCGCGACCCGGAGCGGCTCCAGCGCTTCCTCAATGAAGTGAAGCTCGCGCGACAGATCTCCCACCCGAATGTCTGCCGCGTGTACGACGTCGGGGAAATCGACGGGCAACACTACCTCTCGATGGAGTACGTGGACGGCGAGGACTTGGCGATCCTGTTGCGGCGGATCGGCCGGCTGCCGGGAGACAAAGCGATTCAGATCGCCAGGCAGCTCTGCGCCGGACTCGCCGCGGCGCACGACAAGGGCGTGCTGCACCGCGACCTGAAGCCGGCGAATGTGATGCTGGACGGCGAAGGGCGCGTGCGGATCACCGATTTCGGGCTGGCGGCGATCGTCGGCCAGGTGACCGGCGCCGACGTCCACGCCGGCACGCCCGGCTACATGGCGCCGGAGCAGCTCGCGGGCAAGGAGGTCTCCGTCGCCAGCGACATCTTCTCGCTGGGGATCGTCCTGTTCGAGCTGTTCACCGGGAAGCCGGTCTTCAAGGCGGACTCGGCGGCGGAGCTTGCCCGCCTGCACGAGTCGAACCGGGCGCTCGCCGTCGAGCTTCGTGCCGGATCTCGATCCGGCGGTGGAACGGGTCATCCTGCGCTGCCTTGCACGCCATCCCGCGGAGCGTCCTACCTCTGCGCTGGCGGTGGCCGCGGCATTGCCCGGGGCGATCCTCTGGCGGCGGCGCTCGCGGCGGGGAAACACCGTCACCAGAAATGGTGGCGGCGGCGGGGAGGTCGGCGGCCTGCGCCCGCTGACGGCGTGGCTGGCGTTGGCAAGGTGTCTTGATCCTGCTCGTGCCGCTCGTGGCGCTTGAAGGCAGGGTCGGCATCTTGGGGCGCACGCCGCTACCGAAGGAGCCGCAAGTCCTGAAGGCGGAAGCCGCGCGCCCTGCTCAAAGAGGCGGGATACATCGACGCGCCAGGCGACACGCTCTGGGGGTTCGAGCAGAACAAGCTGTATCTCGACGAGCTCGAGAAGCTCGACACCGCCAACCGGTGGGATCGACTGGGAGCCGGTCCCCGATCGGGGCTGATCTTCTGGTACCGCGAGTCGCCGAAACCGTTGCTCCCGCTCGATTCGGACTCCTACCGGATGTCGCTAACCGATCCTCCGTCCATTGCACCCGGCATGGCGACCGTGTGGATGGACCCTTCAGGGAACCTGCTGCGTTTGCAGGTCGTGCCCCGGAAGGCGATCAACCGGAAGCAACGGATGCTGTGCCGCACCAGACGGATTGGAGCCGGCTGCTCGCGGCCGCGGAGCTCAAGGAAGCCGAGCTCCACACGGCCGATCCGATTTGGAATCCGCCGTTCCACTCCGACGGGCGCCAGGCCTGGACGGGTGAGGAGATTCGCGTCGAGGCCGCATCCTATCGCGGCCGACCGGTCTTCTTCCGGCTCGTTGGTCCCTGGGAGAAACCCGCGGAGTCAGCTGCCGATCCCCAAACGAAGGGCGAGCGCGTGGGGCAGGTCCTCGCCTCCGTCATGTTCGTCTCGGTTCTTCTGGGCGGCTTCCTGCTGGCGCGGCGCAACCTAAGGCTCGGCCGCAGCGACCGCAGCGGCGCGTTTGGGATTGCGAGCTTCTTCGTAGCCGTGCACATGCTGGGCTGGGTGTTTTGGGGCACCTACTTCAAGGATGTCTCCAGAATGATCGACGCCTTCGTCGCGTCGCTGGCGTCGACGCTGTTCGAAGGCGTCATGTTGTGGGTTCTCTATCTGGCCTTGGAGCCGTACGTGCGCAAACGCTGGCCCGAGACCATCATCTCGTGGACGCGCGCTTTGGCAGGCAGGTTCCGGGATCCGCTCGTAGGCCGCGACATCCTCTTGGGTTGTCTGCTGGGTGTGGCGACGAGGGCGCTCGCCAACGCGCCGCGATGGCTGGGTCTCGACCCGCGCCGCCCAGAGACCTTCAACTTGCCGAGCCTCAGCAGCACACGGAACCTCTTCGGCGAGTTCCTGGACGGTCAGATCCACTCGCTGATCACGCCGATGCTCGTCCTCGTTCTCCTGCTGCTCTTTGGCGTCGTGCTGCGTCGGATCGTGATGGCCGCCGGGGCGGTGCTGGTCCTCGCGGGTATCTTCGGATGGGCGTTCGGCCAGCATTGGCTAGATCCCGTGACCTTCCTGTTGCTCATGGCCGTCGTGCTGCTGTCGCTCACACGCCTCGGTTTGCTCGCGACCACGGTGCTGTTCGCGACGGAGAACGCGCTGGATTTCTGCATCACGGAGAATCTCTTCGCCTGGTACGGGGCCGGGACGATCCTTGCCGCGCTCTGGGTTCTGGCGGTCGCTGGGTACGGCTTTTACACCTCGTTCGCGGGACGGCCGCTGTTCGGGGAATCGTTGCTGCAGGAGTGACTGGTTTCAGCGGTGGATAGCTACACACCGGCAGCAATTGCCACTTCCGCTTCCACCTCCGCCCGAACCTATCTTCGCGCCGCGCGGAGACCTCGATGCCGACGACCACGAAGCTCCACTCGCCCGACACGATCGATCGCCTCGACGTCATCGCGGCCTGCCCCGAGTGCGGCGGCCAGAACGCGTGGAAGCTGCTCCAGACCCTGAAGTCCTGCGACTACTGCGGGTCGGGGCTGTGGTGGCCGAGGGAGCCGGGTCGTGCGGGCTTCCTCGTGGCCGAGGATGCGGTGGAGGGGCCCGAGGCTCTACTCGACGTTCTTCAGACCCTCGATGCGATGCGCGAGCGGAGCCGTCTCGCGGGGATCCGCGCGGACCTCGAGCGCGCGAGCGGCGAGACCCCGATCGACCGGAGCGACGACCCGACCCTCCCGAGCGTGAGCGAGCTCAAGGCGGAGCGCCGTCACCTCTTCGCCCTCGACGCTCACCACAAGGTGCTCGCGCCGTACGTCCTGTTCTCGTCGACGCTGACGTTCCACGCGCTGGGCCGGCCTCGGGGAGGGGTGAAGGAGTTTCGCAACCTCTTCTTCCGGCTCGAGGAAATCGCCCCGGGTTATCAGCCGCCCTGGAACTTCCGGGATCGCGGCCTGTGGGTCGCGAAGCAGCGCCTTCGGGCCTTCGCGCCGGAGGACTTGGCAGTCAGGCCGATCGCGAGAGCCGACCACGCCGTCGAGCTCGAACCGCTCGCCGCGAAATGGCGCGGCCAGCGCCTGCCTGATCCAGCCCGATCTCGAGCCGATCACCTTCGACTCGAATCTCGTCGCGCCGAGCCGTTGGTGGGTCATCACCGGCCGTTCTACTACGTGCGCGCGAGGACGCCGATGCGCGACGGCTGGTTCCTGGTGGACGGCCAGTTCGCCATCGTGGCGGGCTACCCCGAAGTCGACGAGATTCGCCGGGCGACCGCGCGGAAATGGACACCGATCGACACGCGGGAAGTTCGCGCCGCAGCGCCACGCGCCATCGGGTTTCGTTGCCCGGATTGCGGCGCGGACGTACCGCTCGTCGAGCGCACGGAGCTTCAACTCTGCGGAAACTGCGGACGGCTCTCGAGCCCTCGCCGACCGGTTTGACGACGCGTCCGTATGCGATCGTGGACCGCGCGTCCATCCCGTGGTGGCCCGACCCCGGACGAGCCGACGTCGCGTGGCTTCCCTTCTTCCGCGTGGAAATGTCGGACTTCGCGGCGCTGCTCCGCGAGGCGTTGCCCGTCGCGGGTCCTCACGCGGCCCTGCTGCCCACCGAGTGGTCGAGTCTTGGATCCCGGCGTTCGAAGCCTTGACGGTGGCTCGCTACGACGCCTGGGCGTTCGAATGGGCCGCTGCTCTGACGCGCCTCAGGCCGGAGCGCTGCGAGCGCCGCTTCTTCCTTGAAGAATCCGTGGACAAGGCCAACCGGGTCGTTCCGTGCGCGATCGCGTGGGAGGCCATCCGGCCGCTCTTCCCACGCCTCCTTCTCGAGCTCCTCCCGAAGCCCGTCAGGCGCGTCTCAACCCGATCGTCGTCAAGAAGATCTTCGCGGCGAAGATCAACGTGTCCCACCGTCGGCCTCGTGTTCGTGCCGGCGCCGGTCATGAAGGACGGCGAGCGGCGCGTGGCTCGGTCCATCGTCTTCCGTGGGTTGGGTCCCTCTGCGCGACGGGACGTGGCCTCCGGACCTCCAGCGGGATGTCCGGCGCGCTCTGGAACGCGGCAAGCAGCTGGAGCCACCGAGCGAGGTCCGTCTTCCCTGAGCCTCTTGTGGGAGAGGACGATCAGCTCGCGCTCCACGTCGTCGATCAGCACCTCGAGGCGGCGGCGATGGAAGCCGAGCCTTCCGGATCGGGTCGCTCAGCATCGTGCACGCCATCGCAGCGACGGTCAGGCACGCGCCCAGGACGATGAAGGTCGTCCAGACCGTGCTTTCGTGCACTGCCGGCGGGAAGATGTTGTAGAAGGCGGAGCCGGCCTTCTTTCCCAGGAAGAAGTGGGAGGCGGCGCGGTCGTGAGCGCTCTTGCGCGCCAGGCCGTGAGCGATGTTGTTCAGGCTCAGGGAGGCGCTCCCGAGGATCAGCCAGCTCATCGCCAGCGTGAGGAGCGTTCCCAAGAGATCGGAGACGATCGCGCGACCACTGGAGAACTGGTTCAGCAAGTCCGAATCAGCGCCCGAGCCGGCACGCGGTGGTCAACGCCTCGATCCGCTTTCGCAGCGAAGGGTCGGCATCGAGCTCGCCTCAGAAAGCCCTGCGGAAGGAAGGCCGGCGATGCCTCGCGATCCCACTCGAGCAGGTCTCGGCAAATGCGCTGTTCGATCTGCCGCTGATAGCCGGTCTTGATCCCGGTGGGAAGGCGTTTCGCCAGCCCGGCGTGGGATGACCCGACCTTTTCGGCGGACTCCGCTGCCTTGTGAACGGCGAGGTGAGGCGGGGCCCACGCGGCGTTGACGGGCGAGCAAGCGAGGTCGCGCCAGAGCGTCGGCCGCTGCAGGTTCCATGCTTGCTCGAGGGAAAAGTTCTCGGCCACGAATGAAGGAATCCGCTTACGGCAGCGCTCGACGTAGTTCTCGATGCCGCGATCCACCAGCGATCTGGCTTGCGCCAGCTCAGCTCTATGACGTCTTGTCGCAAAGTGGCGGAAACATAGGGTCCGCTGGAATCGCGAGATCTACTAGAACGTCCAGCCCGCCAAAACGCG
>ERZ1370068.2108-contig-1270_pt1 | contig 21036 bp, 31 predicted proteins | sample MGYA00561227_ERZ1370068 | MGnify/ENA primary metagenome ERZ1370068 (study PRJEB38410, sample SAMEA6850437) | metagenome | study: Metagenomic assessment of the ecological functions of the soil: analysis of the soil microbiota associated with the... | reverse complement strand
CAGTGTACTTCGTTCAGTTACGTATTGGCTCAGTTCGTCCTCAACATCCCGGTGGATTTCACGAAAAGGCTGCTGCGCGGCGAGCGCCCCGCCTTGCTCGTCGAGGCCGACGCGACCGACCCGTCCGCGATGGGGACGGCGATCGCCTCGGTCCAGCAGATCGTCTCCCCAGGTCGCGAGGAAAGACCTCACCGGGCCGCTCGCGAAGCTTTCGGGCGGCGCCCCGCCGTTCGACGTGCGGCTTCATAAGCTCTACAACCCGGAAGGGATCTCCCAGCGGAACATCGTGCCCGGCCTCGATGGGGGTCATCCTGACGATGACGATGGTGATGATGACCGGCCTTGCGATGACCCGGCGAGCGCGAGCGCGGCACGATGGAGAATCTCCTCGCAACTCCCGTCCACCCGCTCGAGGTCATCACGGGAAAGATCCTCCCTTACATCTCCATCGGGCTGATTCAGGCGACGATCATCCTGCTCGCGGCGCGGTTCCTGTTCGGCGTGCCGATCGTCGGGAGCCTCGCTTCGCTCTACGTCGTGATCCTGGTGTTCGTAGGCGCGCAGCTCACGGTCGGGATCACGCTGTCCTCGCTCGCGCGGAACCAGCTGCAGGCGATGCAGCTCACCTTCTTCTACTTCCTCCCCTCCATGCTGCTGTCGGGGTTCATGTTCCCGTTCCGCGGCATGCCGGGTTGGGCGCGAGGCATCGGCAGCTTCCTGCCGATGACGTATTTCAACCGGCTGGTCCGCGGAATCCTGCTCAAGGGCAACGGGGTTGCCGACCTGTGGCCAAACCTGTGGCCTCTGCTGGTCTTCACCGTGGTCGTCATGACGATCGCCGTTCGCAGCTATCGAAAGACCTTGGACTGACGGTGATGAGGCGACTGCGCGCAGCGATCGCGCTGATCCTCGCGGCCGCAGTCAGCGGATGCACGGTCGGCCCCGATTTCAAGCGTCCGGACGCGCCGGCGGTGACGCGCTACACGACGACGCCGCTTGCCCGAGAAGACCGACTCGGCGGACGTCCCCGGCGGGCAGGCGCAGGCGTTGGCCGGCGGCCGCGATGTCCCGGCCGAATGGTGGCGCCTGTTCGAGAGCGAACCGCTCGATGCTCTCGTGCGCCAAGCGCTCACCGACAGCCCGGTCGTGGCGCAGATGCAGGCGAAGCTCGTCCGCGCGCAGCAGGACTACGAAGCGGAAGCGGCGCCACGCGCCTCCCGAAGATCGACGCGGGGGTGAGCGCCCTCGGCGCGACCGTCGGAGGGCAGAACATCCCCGTCGTCGACTTCCCGGTCACGCTCGCCTTCGCGTCCGTCGGGGTTTTCTACTCGCTCGACCTGTTCGGCCGAGGACGGCGCGAGCTCGAAGGGTTGCAGGCCGTCGTCGACTACCAGCGCTTCGAGCTGACCGCCTCTCAGCTCATGCTCGCCGGAAACGTGGTGACGACGGCGATCCAGCAAGCGTCGCCTGAAAGAGCAGATCGCCACGACCGAGGCGGTGATCGCGCTGGCAGCCCGCCAGCTCGAGATCGTCCGAGCACCTCGAGCAGCTCGGGCGGCGTCGCCAGACGTCGACGTCGTCCAACACCGCGGCGAAGCTGGCGCGCATCCGCGCTTCGATGCTCCGGCCTTGCAGGCGCAACTCGAAAAGACGCGCCACCGTCTCGCCGTCTATCTCGGCCAGCTTCCCGGCGACGCGCAGCTCTCCGAAAATCGCGCTCGCCGACCTGCACCTTGCCGTCCGAGCTGCCGCTGCTCCGTGCCCTCCGAGCTTGCCCGCCAGCGTCCCGACATCCAAGCGGCGGAAGCGCTGCTCCACCAGGCCAGCGCCCGGATCGGCGTGGCCACCGGCGAACTTCTACCCGCAGGTCACGCTTACGGGCACTGGGCGGCGCCGTGACCGTGTCGGCCTTGATCAGCGGCGTCGCCGGCTTCGCGCGTCTTGGGCGCATCGCTCGCTCAGCCGATCTTCCACGGCGGCGAGCTCGAAGGCGCAGAAACGATGCCGCCGTCGCGGCGTACGACCAGGCCGCGCGGCCACTACCGCGAGGTACGTGCTGGCTGGATTCCAGAACGTCGCCGACGTCCTCACCGCCTTGACGCCGACGCGAAGACGCTCCGCGAGCGCGTCGAGGCCGCCGGCTTCGGCGAAGAACCGCCTACGACGTGACATCGAAGCGATACGGAAGCCGGCGGCGTCAGCTTTGCTCGCGCTTCTCGACGCGCAGCGCGAGTCACCTCACCGCATCGCTCGAGCAGACGCGCGCGATCGCCGATCGTTATTCCGACTCGGCGGCCTTGTTTCAGGCGCTAGGTGGGGGTGGTGGAGGTCGAGTCCCAGACTGGCGGCACCCCTCACTCGGCGTGCAATCCCCGATCCGCGACCCGCTCGCCCGCCGTACCGGTTCCATAGGAGCCGGGCCCGGTCGCGATCGACATCGACCCTCGGAAAATGTAGAAGAAGCCCCGGCCGGGCAACGGGCGTGACCACGTCCGGATACCCCACCGTTGTCGTATCACCCCGAGTCGTTTTCGTATGCAGGCCACCGCACCCAGCGTTCTGACGGTCGCAGACCTCACATGGTGGAGGTTGGCGAGATCACCTCGGATCACGTCGTAGCGGATCAATCCCGGCTCGGGCTCGAACGTGATGGTCGTGGCGCTGCGTGCGGCGAGTACTAGCGGGGATTCGGGGCGTTGTAGTCCAGCGTCATGATCTCCCAGTACTCGTCGGGGTTCTTTCCGATCGAGTCGCTGAACGTGGCGTAGGCCACGACCGAACCATCGTTGCTGACCTCGTGCGGGTACGATTCCGAGGGGGTCGTCGTAGACGCCACGGAGATGCCGAGGTTCTCGTTCCGCAGCCCGCCCGAGCGTTGGAGGGTGCTGGTCGTCATGTCGTAGCGATGACAGTGCCCTGAACAGATGGTCAGGATCGTTCTCGAGGAGCTCGAGTCCGACTGGAAAACGACGTAGTGGCCGTCCCGGCTGAACCGCGCGTACGCCTGGTTGCCTTTCGTGGTCACGGTGAGCTGCCGGAGAGCCGGAGCCGCCGCAGGCTCGTAGAGAAAGACTTCCTGGTTGCCATCGGCATTGGTGCCGAGCGGGTTACCGGTGTAGGTGAAACCACCTTCGTCCCGTCTCCGGAGGTGTCCGACCGGAAGGTGTTGAAGGTGGCGCTCGAGGTGATCTGGACGAGGCCCGTTCCGTCGGTCTTCATGCGCCACGCTTCGTAATTGCTCTCGGGATTGCCCCGCTGATGTTGGCGTTGCCGGTGAACGAGACCCAGGTGCCGGTCGCGTCCAAGCGCGGATAGTAGGCGTACGTGACGAATCGAGACAGGCGGAACGAAAAGAGTTGCGTGAGGTTGTTTCCGAATTTGTCTATCTTGAACAGCGGAGCCGTGAACCCGCCCGGATTTGTGCCCGTGAGGTTGCACTGGGACTCGAAGACGATCGTGTTGCCGTCGTCCGATACTTCGGCGTACCCCGACCAAATAGAGTTGCTGGGGTCGTAGCAGCTCGTGTATTGCATCAGGCCCGTGCCGTCGCTGTTGATGCCGAAGATCTCGTTGTTGTGATCAGTGTTCAGGCCCAGGGGTCGATTGGCCCTTCAAAGTACACGCGCGAGCCGTCGCCGTTGATCGCCGGTCGAACGACAAACTCGCCGGGCCCCGCAAAGGTGAGCTGCCGGAGGCCGGTCCCATCGGTGTTGCTCACGAACAACTGTCTGGCATGATCCGGATTGGTGCCGAGCGGGTCGATCGTGCTGACGAAGGTGACTTTCTGGCCGTTGGCCGATAGATCGAGATAGCCCTGTTCCGGGATGTCCCTGACGATCAGCGGTGTCTCGGTCCCGATCCCCGCCGAGGTCCCCGTGTACAAGGCGCCGTCGAGCCAGGTTCCAAAGCGGCTTCCATCCCCCGACACGACGGGGTGCTGGGCGTCCTGACCGAAATTGGTCATCCGAGTCAGGCCGGTCCCGTTGGAGGCGACCCTCCAAATCTCGTAGGTCGCGTTGAAGCGGTCGCTCGCGAAATAGATCGTGCTGCCGTCGTTGGTGGGCCACGGCTGGCGCGACGTCCGGCTCACAGAGCGGTAGGACGTCAGCCGCGTGATCGCCCCGTCGTGAAGTTTGCGACGAAGATCTCGTCGCTGCCGTCGGTGTTTCCACCGGTGTAGTTGGCGGTCGATTCGAAGACGATCGTATTGCCGTCGCCGGAAATGTTGGCCGGAGTCCGCGTGCCCGACCGTCGATGACGTGATCTGGCGGGGAGGGCGTCGCCGACCGTGATGGCGAAGACTCTTCGTTCTTGTCGGCGTTGCCGCCGGTGAGGTCCCCGTTGTGGTTGAACGCCAGGCGCGTTCCGTCGTCGCTGATCCACATGTGGCCGATCGAGCCGGTGGGGGCGTTCGTCAGCTGCATCAGGTTCGTCCCGTCGCGATTGACGACGAAGAGTTGTTGCGCGCGCTGCGGGTTGCTGCCGTTGATGTTGGCGCTCGTCACCGAACGCGACGCGGTTGCTGGCGCCGGACATCGCGATGCGCGTCACGGACCCCGCGTTCGGTCCCGAGATGTGGGTGAGCTGTGTGAGGCCGGTCCCGTCTCGGCTTCATGGCGAACGCTTCGTCGCTCCGGTCGCCGTTTTGGCCGGGGATGATGTCGCCGTTCGAGATGAACGCCAGCCACTGGCCGTCGTCCGTCACCGTCACGTTGTGCCGGACGTGGGTCAAGGAAGCTGGAAACGACGTGATCTGCGTCGCGACTCCCGTCACCGGATCGAGCGACGAAATCTGAAAGCGATGCTTCGGGGTTGCCGCCGCCGACGTACTGGTTGGTCGACGACGCCACGATGATCTCGCTCCCGTTTCCGATGGGCATCGCCCAGTCGTAGGAGACGTCCTTGCTATCCGTTATTTGCCGGACATGCCCGGCCAGGACCGGCGTTGCGATGAGAAGGACTGCGAGCGACACGTCGGTCAGCGTCATGAGTCGATTGCGCATGTGCCCCCTTGTTGATCAGAGACACCGCTTCGGATGGATTCACTTTCGTTATACGGCAAGCGGACTTCCAGTCAACACGGGATTGGTCGGCCGCCTTTTTCTTGGGCACGCCCCGGACGGACCTAAAATCGTCGATCGCACGGGACCATTCGAAGGAACTGCGGGGTGGCATCGATGCCGATCGACGCGTATTTCCGAGGTCTGTTCCAGATGGTCGCCAAGCCGATCAGCGAGTTCAAGCAGGCGGACCTCACGGGCGACGCCCCCAAAGGCGTGATCGACGAGAAGAATCCGAGGCATGATGTGGAAGCTGCCGGCCCAGACGCACGCGCTGGTCAAGGGAGGCTTCTGCCATGGCGCGTCGCTCGACTGGCTGCGCAAGGTCATTCAGCGCGAGGACGCCGCACGGTACACGATCACGCATCGCAAAGTGGTCCCGCGTGTCGAGAATGGCCGATACGCACGTCCAGGAGAAAGTCGCCAGAGCCGCAGGCCAGAGCGTGCCGTCGGCACTCGTGGCGGACGCGGAGATCGCGGCTGCCACCGACGCCAGGACCGCAGCGCTTCGAACAGGCCAAACGCCTGCTCATCGATTGGGCCGAAGGCAATGGGTGCACCGTCGCGTTGGACGCCAACGGCGGGATCAGGAGCATCATGCTCCCACGGCGGAGAGTTGGCGCGATGATCGACGCGAAGTTCGCCGAGTACGACGAGATGAAGAAACAGGCGCGGGCTCGCGCCTCCGAGAAATTCGCGGCGAGCAACGCCAAGATCAAGGCGCTTAACGAGGCGACATTGGGGCAGGAGGTGGGGATCCTCTGGAGCGACATCGCCCGCCAGCTGGGAACGGACGCCGGAAAGACGAGGACGTTCAGCGGCCTGATCCCGGCCGCCGGGAGCGCGAGCAGCACCTATGCGCGGATCTGAAATCGTTCCTCATCGACGCCGTCGCGGCTCCCGCTTTCATTCCCGGACGAGGCATCTTGCTCAGCTTTGACTTCGTGCCGGAACCGGGGCATGCGATCGCCGCGCACAGGGAGTCCGCCGACAACTACGTCCTGTTCGATCCGAACCTGGGCGTCTTTCGCTGCAGGAGCCTGGAGAAGTTCGTCATCGCCCTCGTGGTCTTGATCGAGGAAGTGCTACCTGGTCCCCGACCCAAAGAGACCAAGACCTCCCTCGGAAGTAGCCATTACTGGCAGTGTCTTCTGCCGGACCGGAGGCTTCGTTCCCGGCACCGCGGAGACCAACTCGGCGGGGATCGACGAGGCGCGCCTCGGCTACGACGGCGCCGCCGCCGCCCGGGACTCGTTTGCGACGACCAGCCGCTTCGTTGCCGAGGACGCCTTGACCGAGGCGAAGCGCCTCCGCGCCGAGTACGAGAAAGCGAAGGGGCCCGCGACGCAGCGCGCATGGGTCGACGCCCACAACGAGGCGGTCGTCGCGGTGCGCAGATCGCGGATGCCCGAGGACGAGGTCAAGCGGGAGTATTCACAGTACGACGGCGCGACCATCACGCTCGGTCCCGGGTGATCTAGGGACAGGGGAGGGATTGGGATCCGGCTGCCCGCCGGAGTTCTCCCCGGGAATCGACTCCCCGCAGGCGTCCACGCGAGTGACCAGGTAAAAGGCCATCGTGCCGCTCGCGGGATCTTGCGAATCCGACGTGCCCGACGCGGCGATGTGTGGGTCGTGGCACGTCTGGTTGTAAGCCCACGGAGGCCGCTGCTCCTCGTGCCGCGGTAGACGCTGTAGGGGCCGGGTGAGTCGGTCCAGCCGATCGTCGTCGTCCCCGATCCGTCCTTGCCGAGTCTGACGCTCGCGTTGACGGCCCCGGGGGCCGGCGCCGCCGCCGCAGACACCGCCGCCGCAAACCTCTCCGCCCGTGCAGGGTTGCCGTCGCTGCACGCCGTTCCATCGGCCAGTCCCGGGCAGATGTTGGGCGAGTTCGCGAAGACGTAGACGCGCCCTTTGTTGTAGCCGATCGAGTCCGGGTCCCAGTAGGCGCTGGCGATCACATCCGAGGGCCGGGGCCGTCGGCGTGTGCTCCACCGGCGACGGCTAGCCCGATGGCAGCGCCGGATTGATTCCTGACGTAGTGCACGTCCTCAATGGTGTCGACACCGCTTCCTCCAAAGTAGACGGACACCCGGCCGCCGCTAACGTCGTTGGGGGCGCCGACCACGAAGTCGTCGATCCCGTCGCCGTTGACGTCCCCGGCGCCGGCGACGCTCGCGTAGCTGCGCGCGAGCGTCAGATCCGGGACCGAGTTGGAGGCGAGCCGCCGAACCAGACCCGCACCTGGCCCCTGCCCGGCGCCGATCAGGTCCGAGAACCCGTCGGCATTGACGTCGCCCGCGTCCGCCGCGTTCATGAGATGCTCGTAGGCCCCGGAACCGAGGAGGGTGAGATCGGGGATCGTGTCGAACGCCGGCCCCCGAACCAGACGTAGATCGCACCGGCATTGAGTCGCGGCGGCATCGTTGTCCGGAGCGGAGGCGAACAGGTCGGCGTGTCCATCGCCGTTCATGTCTCCGGCGCTGCCGACCACAGAGCCCAGCTGATCGTAGAATCCGACGCCCGAGAACACGCGGTCCGGGACCGCATCGGGCACGGCACCTCCGAAGACCACGTATGCGCGACCGGGCTTGTTGTTGCCGCCCGGGTACCACGGTGCGCCCACGATCACGTCGTCGAAGCCGTCCTCGTTCACGTCTCCCGCCGACGCGACGGAGGCGCCGAACGCGGTGAGCGACCCCGTCGACTCGCCCGTCAGCGTGACGTCCGGTGTGGCATCGAGCGATGGTCCGCCGTAGTAGATGAAGGCCTTGCCCTCGAACCCGGCCTGCTGCGCTCCGATGATGAAGTCCGGGTGGCCGTCGCCGTTGAAGTCGCCGGCCGAGGCGACGCTGACCCCGAACAACCCCGAGCCGCCGGCCGAGGGTGATGACGAGATCGGCCACCGAGTCCATCGCCGGCCCGCCGAAGTAAAGATAGGCCTGCCCGACGCCGGCGATCTCCGGGTAGCGGAACGCTCCGACGAGGACGTCGTCGTAGCCGTCTCCGTTCACGTCGCCCACCCAAGCGACCGAGTGGCCGAACTCGTCGCCGGTGTGCTCCCCCGGGGATCGACGAGGATGCGGGACGTGATCGGCGAAACGGCGTTCACGTGCGGCCCGCGCGAACAGGGCCGCTGGCGACGAGAAGGGCGAAGTTCGCGCGATGCATGGGGCGCCTCAACCTTACTGCGGCAACGACACCTCGATGCGCCGCGCGGCGGAGACCCGTGAGAGCGAGTCGCGGGGGCCGTGGACGCTGACGATCACCGAGACGGACTTCTCGCGATTCGGGATCTTCACGGTTTCGGGGAAGCGAAAGATCTCGCCTCCGGAGTCGTCGATCTTGCGGAGCCCGTCCCCGGTGATCCGAAACGCCGAGAAGTCGGCGTACATCGCCTTCCGCGGCTGAGCTGGTTCCAGACCGCGCCGTAGACCCGAAGCGTGTCGACGTCATCGGGATCGAAGCCGCTGGTCTTCTCGACGAGCAACGTGAGCCCGTACTCGTCGGATTGCTCCCCGCGAGACAGCCGCACCAGCTGTGGCGTGATCCGCACGCCGACTTCGCTCGTGGGGTCCTCGTAGTCGTTCTTCAGCTCGGCATGCTCCGCGGCGACGGTATCGAACCAGCCGCCGACGGCTTCAGGAGCGGTCACGCGGATGCGCGGGTCCTGCATCGTCACCGACAGGGGAAGCGCGCGCTTGCTGTCCGGCACGTTGAGCGTGATCCGGAAGGTGCAGGGCCGGAGCCGGTCGAGGGTCTCGATCGCGGTCGTCAGCGTGGCGCTGTGGGTGAAGACGACGCCGCCCCGGCCTCCGAGAATGCGAACAGCCCGTAGGGGAGCACGCGCAGGTCCCACGCGAGGTCGAGCGAGTGGACGCGCACCTTGTTCTCGGTGGTCAGCTTCCGCAGGTCGTCGGGGGAACACGTCGCTGTCGGGGAAGACATCCGTCGTCATGACGAACAGGTCCTTGGTATCGCGCGGCTCCATCGCGCCGAGGCGCGCGACGGTCTCGAGAACCGCGCGGCGCCAGCCAGCGCATGTCGAGGTGCTGGCCGCGGATCAGGAACCCGGTGGCATCGGTGTCGGCTTCGAAGCGGTCGAGCGTCGCTAAAGCTTCGGGTCCAGGCTCGAACGTCGTGGAGCGGAAGGTCGCCTCGTCGCCGAGTTCGAGGATCACGAACCGGTCGGACGAGTGCTCCTCGATGTAGGCGCGTGCCTGCGTGAAGGCACGGGTGCGCGGGCTGTACTCGTCGTCGCCCCGTCCTCCGAGCGCGCACCAGTCGAAGAGGAGTGCCACCAGCCGGCTCGGGGTCGCGGGCGCGGGGACGGGCGCTCCGACGAGTCCGACGGCCCCTGCGCCGCCGCCTCGGGCGGGATGTCCAGTGGATCGAGCTCGAAGTCGACGAACGGCTTGCGGGCGAGGCGCAGATCGAAGTCAGCCTTCGTCAGCGACCGGCACGCGGCGATGTCATCCTTCGGGGGCCAAACGATGACCTCGAACTGCGTCCGCTCGACCTTGACCCGCTCTTTGAGCTGCGGCGCCTGGAGCGTCTCCTCCGCGCGCGGCCGCCGGCGACCGGCAGCAGGACCGCGAGCGTCGACCACAGGATGGGTCGCAACATACCGGAATCATACGCCGTGTCGGACGGCCGTGCATCGAGCGGGGCGCTGCCGCTACGGTCTGACCCACGAAGACCTGGAAGGGCCGGGAGACCTGGCCGACGAGATCGCCGACAAGGCCGCCGTAGGCGGCCTCGGGATCCCGGGCGTCGAACGCGAACTGCTTTGCACCCCAGACCTGCACCTGCCCGACGGAGTGTGTCGTGTGGCCCGAGCGATTCCACAGCGCCGCACCCGACTCCGTCTCGCTACAACAGGACCTCGAGCTCCGCGTCGACCTGGGCCGTGACCGATCCCGACCGGAGCAGCGCGTCGATGCTGACGTCCGGGCGCACCTTCGAGACGGCGAGCTCGCCGGTCACTGATCGTCTTCACACCGTACTTGTGACCGAGGGCGATCAACGCGTCGGCGTCGAGCCGATCGTGCCCGACGGAGTGGAGCGCCTCATCCCGCGTTCCGAGATCTACGATCCGGATCAGTCCCTGGTCGCGCCTCGCGGCCTCGGTGAACCGTTTCGTCGCCAACGATCCGAGCTCGCCTTTGGCGGTCGTGCCGAATTGAACGACCCCGATCAGCTCGTGCGGCTTGAGATCGATCTGGGGAGGAACCATCACGGGCGCGGGCGGGGCCTGGTGCACCACCGTGCAACCGGAGCAGACGAGGGCGAAAACGAATCCCAAACGGCCTATGAGGTTGTTGTCCATGTTGGAGCCTCCCGTCGGGAAGTTCGGTTCCGAGGGAGGGGAAGGCAAGTCCCCGACTCCAGATTGCGCGAATCAACCCAAGCACGATCTCGATGACGATCAGCGCGACGATCGCGGTCTCGAGGGCGACGAGACGGCGGTCGCGCGCCGTCCCGAGCAGAAGCTCGAGCGCTTCCTGAACGCTTTTCAGCTTCGACTCGAGCGCGCCGTACCGGTCGGCGAGGTCGAACTCGGCGCGCAGGTCGCCGTAGATGCGGTCCATTGCCGGATCGTCCCAAGTCGCATCCGGCCGGTCGAGCAGGTGCAACACCGACAGGACTTCGCTCCGTGTGCCGATCGCCGCGCTGATGAATCGGTGTAGCTGCCGCGTTCGCATCGGGACGATACCGCGGACCTCAAGCGCTCGACCAGTTCTCGCGTGCGTGAGGTGAGCTGATCCACGATGCGCTCGTAGTATTCCATCGCGGCGCTTTGTGCGACCGTGAGAGCGATGATTCCGGCTCTTCCGGGCGTGAGATCGTCGACGACGAGCCGGCCATCCCGGAGTCCGACGGCTTCACCTGCGCGCTCGACGGCCACGAAACTCTCGCGGACGACCTCTGGTGTAAGGCGGGGCCGTGCGGCATGCAGCCGCAATAGTCTCCGCCTCGCGCCGTTCGGCGGAGGTATCGAGGAAGACGAGAGCGCCGAACGGAAATGCGAACAGTGTTCCCTGGCCATCAAGGGCGACCACAAGCTCATGAGGAGAGACCCGGGCGCCGGGGAACAGGGCCTCGAGCTCGCGCATGGGAACGTTGTCGACGAAGGCGATCGCGTTGAACGCGTGGGACGTCACGTCAGGAGGGTCTCGGTGACGGACAGGTACTCACGGTATCTCGTCTGTCCGGGGAGTCGAGCCGCGAGCTTGCCGTGCGCCATACCGACGATCGTCGCGCGAATCGCAGTTGTTCCGTCGACGATCTCGTCACGAAGCTGCCTGACATCGACGATTCCAGCCCAACGTCCGGCAGGCGACTCGATGTTGACCCTTCGTTCGTCGGCGAAGGCGCTGCTTCTGACCTCGCAGGGAATCCACACCGTATCGCCAGGTTCCGGCGCCATGGAATCCTCCAAATTGAGATCCGAATCGACCCGCGGGCGAGCGTAACGCAGGAAGCGACCCCAAGCGTGTTAAATCTCACTGACCGAGGCGAGAACGACAGCTTTCTGCCCTCGGCGAATCGATACCTCGTGCTGTTCTCGCCCCCGGCGCCGTGCCCTGGGATCGCCTAGCGCGGTTTAGAACACCCAGCCCACGTTCAAGCTGAAAGCCGTCGAGGCTCTGAGTGCCCGCTCTGACTGAAGTCGACCCACAACACGTTGTAGCTGCCCTCGACGAAGAACCTGTCCGTGAGCTCCGCCGCGCACGCCGACGGCTGCGCCATAAGCGAACGTGGTGTCCTCGAACGTCGGTTGCCACGGTGTCACAGATGTAGCCATACCACGGATCCCACCAGCAAACCCCCTGCGAGGGGCCCGATGGGATGTTGGAGTCGATCCAGGACCATCCGAGACTCGCCCGGAGGAACGGCGTCACGCGGCCGCCAAGAATGTTGTACTGGCCGACGAACTGCATGTTGGCTGCGTCAGCGTTCCCCGACGTCGATCGAATCGTCCGCAATCTGGTCGCCGTCGAAGTCAGTCGCGACCTTCGCGCGTCATAGTTGGCGCTCAACCAAGTGAGGTCGACTCCGACCATGAACATCTTGTTCAGGTGGTAACCGAATCCGAATCCCCAGCCGAGATCGTCGTTGATTTTGACGCTCGTGCCCTGGCTGCTGTAGTCGGCACCCGACACAAACGTGAGCGGAATCGAACTCTGCCACCTCATCGGACGTTCGCTCTCCCGGCGACGGCCCGTGGAATCGAGCAGGACCAATCCCAGGATCGTCCCGAAAGCCAGAAGCGTCGTCACCGTTCGGCGGCCGTGTCTCGCGCGCATGCTCTCTCCTTTTCGAATAGGGGTTCGAAACCGACCGTGCATCTTACTCCGAAACGGCGGATTCGTGCGCCCGGTCGCCGTGGTAATCTCGCGAGCCCTTCGCCCTCGGCCTCACCGCCTACTTCAAAGAAGGCAAGACCTTTGCAGATCGTATGCGCGACGTGCTCGGAGCGAGCGCCCGACGGAAGCCGGTACTGCGCGAAGTGCGGAAGCGCGCTGACGCAGGGATCCGTCGATCCGACGCGCACGTCGTACCCGCGCGTCGAGCCCGAGAGGGTCGGCGTCGACGCCGTTCGACGAGGGACGCTTCCTCCCCGGGACGGTGGTTGCGGGCCGGTACCGGATCTACGGGCTGATCGGGCGCGGCGGGATGGGAGAAGTCTATCGGGCAGATGACCTGAAACTGGGCCAGAGCGTCGCGCTCGAAGTTCCTGCCCCGCGATGTCGAGACCGGACGGGGCGCGGCGGGCGCGCTTCCTCGAACGAGGTCAAGATCGCCCGGCAGATCTCTCATCCGAACGTCTGCCGCGTCTACGACGTCGGCGACGTCGACGGGCGCCACTTCCTGTCGATGGAGTACGTCGACGGCGAGGATCTCGCCGCGCTGCTCCGGCGCATCGGCCACCTTCCCAAAGAGAAGGCGGTTCAGATCGCGCGGCAGCTGTGCGCGGGCCTTGCCGCGGCGCACGAGCAGGGCGTGCTGCATCGCGACCTCAAACCGGCCAACGTCATGATCGACGGGCGGGGCCGGGCGCAAGATCACCGACTTCGGGCTGGCCGTCCTCGGCGAACGCGACGCGTCAGGATCACGCGAGCGGGGACGCCCGCCTACATGGCCCCCGAGCTGCTCGCGGGGGAGCGGCGACCGTCAAGAGCGATCTCTACGCGCTCGGGCTGGTCCTCTACGAGCTGTTCACCGGACATCGTCCGTTTACCGCGTCGTCGCCGCAGGAGCTGGCGCGGCTGCAGCGGGAATCGATGCCGACGAATCCTTCGGCGCACATCGACGGATTCGATCCGGCTGTCGAGCGGGTGATCCTGCGATGCCTGCGCACTGATCCGAGGCGAGCGGCCGGCGACGGCGCTCACGGTGGCGGCAGCGCTGCCGGGAGGCGATCCGCTGGCGGCGGCGCTGTGCGGCGGGGAGACGCCCTCGCCGGAAATGATCGCGGCGGCCGGCGAGGAAGGCGCGCTGTCGCCGGCGAAGAGCCTGGATGTTGCTCGGGGCGACCGTCGTGCTCGTCGTCGCCGTCTTCGGCCTCGCCCGTTTCACGATGGATCAGAGCTTAGCGCCCTTTCCGAAGAGCCCGGACGCGCTCGAGGACCGGGCGCGAGAGCTGATCCGGTCGTTCGGTTACACGGCCGAGCCCGCCGACTCGGCGTCCTGGTGGGAGCGCGCAGCGAGATTACCTGGCTTATCGAGCCGCGCGCGAACCGTCGACGACCGTGGTGGCCGAGCCTTGGCGGACCGATCCGCACCCTTGGCGGTTCTGGTACCGGGAGAGTCCACGCTGCCTCGTTCCCGAGAACCCGTACTCGGAGACGACGACGATCCGCCCGAACGATCCGCCGATGGAAATCTCGGGCATGGTGAGCATCGCGATGGACGCGCGGGGGAACCTCGAGCGCCTGCGCGCCGTCCCGCCGCAGGTCGAGACGCAGGGCGCGCTCGGCGGCGCCGCCGGATTGGAAGCCGCTTTTCGCCGCCGCGGGGCTCGACGACGCGCGGTTCTCACCGTCCGGCGCCGAGGTGGGTGCCGGAGGAGCCGTTCGATGCGCGCGCGGACTGGGATGGATCGCATCGCGACGCGACCGGACATGCCGATCCACGTCGCCGCGGCGTCGTGGCAGGGCAGGCCGGTCTCGGTTCGCGGTGATCTATCCCTGGAGCGTTCCGGAGCGGGAGATCGAGACGTCGCAGTACTCGCGGTCTTCGGCGATATCGCGTTTGTGATCTACATCGGCGGCGCCTGGATCGCCGGGATCGTGCTGGCGCGCCGGAACCTTCGCCTGGGCCGTGGAGATCGCCGCGGAGCGCTACGCGTCGCGGCATTCGTCTTCGCGACCGGCGTTCTCGCTTGGCTCTTCGCGTGGCACCACGTGCCTCAAGCGACGACGGAGTTCTTTCAGCTCATCAACGCGGTTGCGGTCAGCCTCTTTCTCGCGGTCATTCGTTTGGCTCGCGTACGTCGCGATCGAGCCGATCGTGCGGAGACGTGTCCCCGAGCTGCTGTTCTCCTGGAGCCGTGTCCTCGCCGGACGGTTCCGCGATCCCCTCGTCGGCCGGGATCTGCTCGCCGGGATTCTCGGCAGCGCGGCGATGGCTGCTGATGGTGCAGGTGCCCGTGGGCCTGGCCCAACTGGATTCCGCTTTCCGGCATGACGCCGCAAGCGCCGTCGCGGACTTCGCTGCTCGGACCGGCGTCGTCGATCGCCCGGGTCCTCCTCGAGCTTCTCTCGCAACGGGCCCCTCGACGCGCTTGGATTCATGACCCTGTTCGCGTTCGGGCTCGTGGTCCTGCGCAGGCGCTGGCTGGCCGCCGGGTTCCTCGGCTGTCATCGTGACCCTGATATCCTCCGGCGATGCCGCGCGAGAACTACGCCGTGCTGCTTCCGGCCGCGATCGCGACGGCCGCGGTGTTCGTTCTCGTCGCCATGCGCTCAGGTGTTCTCGCCGTCGCCGGTCATCCTGGTCGCCCTGCCGTTCCTGGTGACGACGCCGTTGACGCTGACGCTCTCCCGGTGGTATGCCGGACGCGGCCTCGTCGTCGTCGCCGCGATCCTCGCCGCTGGCGATCTGGGCGTTCTGGACGTCTCTGGGTGGACGTCGCGCCCTGGGCGCGCTAAAGCTCGGAGATGTGAACGGACTCCAGCGCGCCACCGTGCGTTACTGGCGGCGAGGCTCACCATCGCGGTTGACGGTGATCGTAGAACCAGGCGCCGGCGGTGGTGAGTTCATCTGGATCACATGGTCGTACCCGTGAAAGTTGTAAGTCACTTCCCAGAACTCCGGTGGGCCGCTCGGCACGGTCCGGCAGCGTTGCACGTCGCGGGAGTAGACGTCACTGTCTCGTCCCACCTGAGAACCGATCGCAGCGCCGGCGATTGCGCCGCCCGCGGTGGCGGCGCCTTCGTGACTGCCTCCGACGTGGTGGCCGAGAATGCCGCCGAGAATGCCGCCGATGATGGCGCCTTTGACGTTCGGCTCTTCACGCTCCACGACCTCTTGTCGCTCGACCCAGCAGCGCTGCTCCGGAGGTCCGAGCACCGCGTGCACGGACGTCACCGGAGCCTGGTAAAGGCGCCTCCTCGGGGCGCTGGCGAAATTCATAGTTGGGCGACGTGAGAGGCGCCCGAATCTCGTTGGGGTAGGGCGGGCGACCTCCCCGCAGAGCGGACGGACGCGATGTCGCCGAGACCCAATGGGCGCATGGAATCGTAACTGCCGGTTTGGAGGATCACGCAGCGGCCCCCGAAGTCGGGCAGCTCGCAAGCCTCCCAGTAGCCGCGGTCCACGACGAGGGATCCCGCACGGCCTCTCATGCGCTCCAAGTTCGTAATCGATTTGTTCGTGGTGAGCGCGCGTCCGCGAAATCCTTCGCCTTCATAGAGCGTGATCTGTGCCGAGGCGCTGGTGACAGCGAGGAACGCGAGGGCGCCGACGGCGGAGCTCAATTTGAATCTCATGGAAACCTCCTTACCCCTCCATGAGCGAAGGTACCCGTGCGGGCTTTGCGGCCCCATGGGGTGTTACCCCTATCGGGCCGTGATCGGCGAGCGTGGGGACCTATCCGTTTGATAACTTGGTACGTATGGCGATCCGAGAACGAATCGTGGCCGATCTGACAGCGGCGATGAAGGCGAAGGACACGCAGCGGCTCGGCGTCGTCCGGATGCTCAAGTCGAGGATCATGGAGGCCGAGGTCGAGCAGCGGGCTCGCAAGGGGCCGGACTACGTCCTCGAAGATCCGGAATGTCTCGCCGTGATCGCCACCTACGCGAAGCAGCGCCGGCGATTCCATCGAGGCCTACCGTAGCGGGGGCAAGGAAGACCTCGCGGCGAAGGAAGAGGCCGAGCTTGCGATCATTCAGCAGTACTTGCCCGCACAGATGTCCGAGGAAGAGATTCCGTCGGGTCGTCGCCGGCGCGATCGCAGAATCGGGCGCGGCGTCGGCCAAGGATATGGGCTCGGTCATGAAGATCGTGATGCCGAGGCTGAAGAGGCGCGGCCGACGGAGCGGTGGTGAGCCGGATCGTCCGCGAGCTGCTCGGCTGAGCTTTGTGGTGCCGCCATCCCTTCGGCATCTTGCCGACAGTTTGGCAGGCAATCGACCGCCGATCTGCCTTAACGAGGGCCAAACCTCTTCGTAACCCGAGGGCTCTCAGACTGTTGCCACCGCCGCCGTCCACTCGTGCGCCCGTGGCACGACCGCTGCTCTGTGCTGGACCGGACGGCGCGTCTCGACACCTCCGCCGAGCCGCACACGCCCCCCAACGTCCTGAGAAGGAGGACAACATGAGCTTGGCGAAGTGGAAAGGTCTTGCGGGTGGGCTGCCGATCGCAGTCACGCTCGCGGGCGCGGTGACGATCGGCGGCTCGCACCCCACTCCCGGGGATTGCGCGGGCCGAAGGCGTCGGATCGGCCGCGTCGTCGAGTCTTCGCTTGACCACCGACACGGTCAGCCCTCCCTGCCATCCGAACCCGCACGCGCAGCGCGACATGGAGGCCGTCGCGACGCGCGGGGACATCCGGCAGCTTCCCACTCCCTTGAGGCAGCAGCTCACCCGCCTCGCCGGCCGGCCGCATAGCACGCTGCCGATCCAGGCGTTCGCCGAGGCCGACCAAGCGAGCAGCCTTTTCCAGTACTACCTCCTCGACACGCACAACTTCGAGCCCAACGTGTTCACCGCGCGCTTCCCCGGCATCAACGATCAGGTCGACCTGACGGTGACCGGGGCGGACTGCGGCCTTCCGACGATCGGCGCGGTCCGCCTCGTCGTCGAGCCGAAGCCCGATTTGCCCCGTGATCCCAACGACGTCCGCGCCTTCATCGACGTGTTCACGGACATTCACCCGCTGTTCGTCATCAACAACGAGAGCGGCTGGTACGAGGGCTGGATGATCCACGACCTTCGCGTCGCGCTCCGGTCGCCCCGCCCCGCCCGGACGGACACGCGCAGTTCGGGACGATCCTGGCATGCCGACGCCGACCGCCTGCAGGCGATGGGCGCCGGGAACGACGTCCCCGGCCATCTCTTCACGACCGACGGGAACGCGGTGCAGTTCCCGTCCGAGTCCGACCACTTCCCGGACGTTCACGGGAACCTCGTCCCGATCTACCTGAGCATGGGGGCCTACAACGCGCTGCAACAGAGCGACGTCCACTCCTACTGGGAGTTCAACTACACGACCGACTGGGTCTTCCCGCTGTACGAGCTTCCGTTCACCGGCGGCATTCCGGGAACGTTCGAGGCCGGGCAGATCGGCGCGGGGAGCAGCCTCGATCCCCGGCTCGGGGCCTTCGGGCATCCAGAACGACCCGGTGCGCTACGGCGACAGCCCGTTCCTGCCGCGCGACCCCGACAAGTTCGACGGAGAGGACGACGCGCAGCGCGAGTTCCGCGACCGTTTCATCCCGAGCGGCCTGGCGAACGAGATCTATCTCGACGTCTTCGAGCGCGCTGGCGTCCTTCGAGCCTGGATTGACGTCGCTCGCTCAGCGCATCAACGACGCCTATGCGCAAGGAGGTCGCCGGGTCGATCAGGATCGCGACGGGGTCATCTCCTCGGTCGAGGGTGACGTGGATTCAGCCAGCGACGGATTCGAGGACAACAGCGCGGCTGTTCCTGCCGGCAACGAGCTACGACCGGTTCGCGGTGACGCGGGAGATCAACGACGGCATGCTCGCGCCGCGCTTCCGCCAACAGCCAGCGTGCGTGGGTGCTCACCGGATTTGCCTCTGCGGTCAATCCGGCCGTGCTCGCGTCCACGGGTCGCGCATTCCGGACGATCGTTGAGTCGATTTCTCGAGCGGGACGGGCAGCGATCGGCCGTTGTCTCGGAGGCGCTGTCCGTCCCCTCTCACCGCTTCACAGCAATGATGTCCACCATGGGCGGCGAGCAGAAGTACGCGGCCGGATCGTTCGAGTGTCGCGTCCAATCCTCGACCAAGCGCGTCGTACTCTTCGCGCGTCATCTTTCCTTCTTCGACCAACTTCGGCCCGTACGTCTCGACGAAGATCGTCGGCCAGGTCCAGAGCTGGGAGGCCCGGGCGCGCCACGCGGTGCATGGGAGAGATCTCGACGAGGTGTCAGGCCGTGCTTCACGAGGAGCGTGGGTAGGCGCTGTCCGATTTCCGTGTCTCCACCGTGACCCCTCCACGCCTCCGGCGACGACGCGGATGAAGCGCCGGAACGGCTCGCTTTCCGGCGCCAGCACGATGCCTTCGTAGTGCATGTAGTCCTGGATCGCGAATACTCCGCCGGGCTTGAGCGCGCGTGCGACGCCGGCGACCACGGCCTCCGGGTCATTGACGAAGCACAACACCCAGCGCTGATAGGCGGCGTCCAGGCTGGCCGGTTCGAAGCTCCAGCCGCTGAACGTCGCCGACGCGCGCGTCGATCGTCGTGTCGCCCGCGCGCGCTGCCGCGACTTCAGATGCTCGATGAAGCGTGCGGACTCGTCGATGGCGATGACTCGCCCCGCTCGTCGTCACGACACCCGCCAGATCGAAGCTCGTGTAGCCCGGACCGCAACCGATGTCGAGCACCGTCTGTCCCGCTGCGAATGCCCGCGCGCTCCCAGATCGCGAACGCCGCGGCGCCCCAGAGCTTGTGCTGCACTCCCAGCCTGCACGATCTCGGCGTCGCTCGTCCCGAGTGCGTACTCCCGATCGTCACGTGCGCTCATTGTCCGATCCGCTTTCGTCCCTATTTTCGTCTTATTCAGAGCCTCCGGCTGGCCGGGACCCGGAAGCGATCGTCTCCCCTGGGGGATCCCTGCCAGGCCGATTCCGGTGAGAAAGACCTACCTCGGGAGCGCCCAAGCCTGCAGGTGCTCCTGAAAAAGTCCTGAACCGCGATGTTTTGCTGGCACCCCTGCGCTGTTTCGCGGACGCGCTGTCGGATGCGCGTGGCGATCACGGCATCGGCGGCTTGTTGCTGATGGCGATCGGATCGCGAGTCCTCGCTGCACCGACCCGTGCGCCTGCGGAGTCCGCACGACGGAGGCCGTGAATCTGACGTCCATCCAGGGACCCCGAGCCGAACGACTTTGCCGTCCGATCTCTCGGGCGCGTTCTGGAATTCACAAAGCCCAAACGGCTCTGGGTTTGCCACAACGGCGGCACCGACCCGGAGTCGAAGTTCACCTGAGCTCTCGTTCCGGATGCAGGAGGCTCGTTCCAGGTGGAATACCGTGCGGGACGAATCGGGGAGTGAGACGGGCTTCGGCGATCTCGAAGACATCACGCAAAGTCGACCTCGGTGCCGACGTCTTTGGCACCTGATCGCCGAAGGCGGGAGCGCATCAAAGTCCTACGACGTGTCGAATTTCGGCAGCGTCGTGCTGCTGCGCACGACCTGGAACGTCCGGCCGCATCTCCCAGTTGAACGGCGGCTCCGGTGCCGAGGGATCACGTTCGTCCCCGACCGGTTCCTGGCGGCCGCGGGGGTTCGTCGGCTCCGACGGAACGTCACTATGTCGCGCGCGCGCGGCATGGGTGGGCTGATGCTCCGTCGGACGCCAAAACGGCGGCGGCGTGTGCGCGTTCGATCTCGATCCCAACAGCAACGCCTTCACCGTTCGTCGTATGGCAGTGACCGCACCGCCTACGACGAGACGGCGGCGCTACGCACTTCGATCGCGGCAGCGGCCGGCTGGCTACGTTTGGCACGATTCCAACCTGGGATTACATGGGAGAGTCGGCGACCTATCGTTCCAGTCGCGCCATCGCCGGAAGCCCGGCGCACCTCAGCTGCGCGCTGCGCGTTCGACGGGCCTCATCGTATCCCGCAACAACGAGGGCCTCGCGCTGACGTCCGTCGATGAGTGTGCTGGAGGGATTCCGCAGCGCACGTTCCTGACAACCGACGGCGGAGGATCGGAGGTCCCTTGACGTGGTTCCAGGCGTTACGCCGACGGGTGCGACGCTCAGCGCGAACAAGCAGCCGGCCCTCCGGCACGGTCGAACTCGAGTGGTCCAGCAGCGCGTGGCGCCGATTACACGGTCCTGCGCGCCGAGGACCCGAGGCTCATCTTTCGGGCGGTATTCGACTCTTGCGGATAGAAAACCCGGCACGACGACGTTGTCCGATCCGATGCTGGTGCGACGGCAAGAGCTACTTCTGACTTGGTGCCCTGAACGCCCTTTGCCCCTGTCGCCACTCGCGAGGTCTGCGTGTGCCTTACGGCGGTGACGTTCCGACTGCGCGACCTCGCGCGATTGCAGCCGGGATGCTCCTTGGCGTTACGGCGCTCGCGGTCGGCGGCTGACACGTCCGCGGAGTCGGATCGCGGTTGGAGACGCGACCGAACAGGTCCAGCTCGAGGCGGTCGAGCAGAAGATCGGCAGATCAGGGGTGCTCGCCGGTGTCGCGAGAACGGCTCCGCGCGAGCGGACAAGGGGGCCGCAGCGGTCTTGCGCCTGAGCAATGCCTGGCG
>ERZ1370068.10993-contig-9645_pt1 | contig 21038 bp, 23 predicted proteins | sample MGYA00561227_ERZ1370068 | MGnify/ENA primary metagenome ERZ1370068 (study PRJEB38410, sample SAMEA6850437) | metagenome | study: Metagenomic assessment of the ecological functions of the soil: analysis of the soil microbiota associated with the... | reverse complement strand
GTTACGCATTGCTCGATTCTGAAGGTGCTCGACGAAGTGAAGCCGGGTCGCAACCTGCGGACCGACGTCGAGTTCTACACGGCGCTCGTGCTGCAGGCGGTGGGGCTCGAGCCGCGGTCGCCTGGTGGCAACGTTTGCGTGTACGTGGCCGGTTGGTGCGCATGTTATCGAACAAATATGCGAGGACCATTTGATTCGCCCGTGAGCCGGAGTACGTGGGCTCGAGGTTGAAAATCGGCGGCGAATAGAATCGGCGGCGAAGGGGCGGCGAAGAACAGCGGCGGCGATGGGGACGCGAAGCACAACGGCGGCAGGGGGGCGGCGCAATGGCAGCTGAGATTTGGCGGGTCTATTTCTGTTGATCGGGGCGGCACCGCCCAAGCGCAGGCCGAGGACCTGCGAAGGCGCTCGAGACGAGGCGCGGTGCTGCCGGAAGGCGGACACGGCGGCATTGTCGCGCATGATGGCGACCGAGTTCATCGAGATCTCAGGCTGGGCCAGGTGCGCGTACGGGGCGGATAACCCTCCGGGACATTGGTGCCGGCGTTCTCAAGTTGACGAGCTGCGAAGTTACTGACAGCTTGACTGGTGCGGATTTATGGCGACGTCGCTGTGCTGCGCGGCATCGCCGACAACACGGGCTCGATGCGCGGCTTTCCGTTCAGCGGCAAGATCCGGTATACGCGTGTTCGTGAAACGCGACGGACGCTGGCAGGTTGTGGCGGATGCAACAACGGTGATGCAGAAACGGCGGCGAACAAAATCGGCGGCGAGGGGGGGCGGCGAATAAAAACGGCGGCGATGGGGCGCCGAAACCCGTCTCCAGCGCATGGACTTTGCAGCTTCCGCATGTGAAGAACCGCGCCCGCTTTGTAGCGCCTCCAACGCGGGTAACTCAGGCTTCAAATATTCGAGCAGTGAGGGCAACCTGGAGCGCATATTCAGCCTGACAAGGACGCCACCGCAATATCCAAGAATCGCCGAGTCCTGTTACGAACTTTGCGCGATGCTCCTTCGACGATATTACCATGCCGAAAAAGCTGCCGCTGACGGGTTTGGGACGTGGAGCCCGTATAGCTCGTGCTTTGGAAACGATGCCGTTGCCCTGTATACGGCGAGGACAAGTTTGTGGCACTCTTGCCACGCGAGGAATTTCCTATGTGGCCCCATGCGGATGAGTAAGCAATCGAGTTATCAACGGACGTTCACCCGCTGCCCCATCGCCGCCGTATTACCTCGCCGCCCCATCGCCGTCGCTCATATCGCCGCCCCTTCGCCGCCGTCTCATCTCGCCGCCCCCTTCGCCGACATTGGCAATACCGCATACTAGTCGCCGCGGAGTTGAGGAAGAATCTTCTGGAGCCATCCATGCTCGCCGACCTCGACGCAACGTGGATACGAGGCTTGGCGCGCCGGACGCCTAAAGGGGATTGGGAAGCCATTGTTCCACTCCTAACACGCTGGGTGGGCGGGACCGAACTGGAAAACCTTCCGAAACTCCGCATCGTGGCCAACAGCGTGGCGGTCGGGTACAACAACGTGGACGTGGTGGCTGCCGAGATGCGTGGCGTACTTGCTGACGAACACGCCCGGGGTTCTCACCGACGCGACCGCTGACCTCTACCTGGGCGCTGATCCTCGCCACCGCACGACGCCTGATCGAAGGGGGTGCGATCGTCGCTCGGAGCGGGCACTGGACCGGCTGGCATCCGAGCAGCTGCTCGGTCTCGAGCTCCGTGGTCGCACCCTCGGCCTGTTCGGCGCCGGTCGCATCGGCCAGGCGGTCGGACGCGCCGCGCGCGGCCGTTCGGTCTGCACGGATCGTCTACACGGCGCGCACGCCGAAGCCCGAGTTCGAGCGCGAGACGGGAGCGGTGCGAGGCGGACGCTGGCGAAGGCTGCCTCGCCGGGAGCGACATCGTAAGCCTGCAGCCCGTGCCGTCCTCACCCGAGACGAGAAGGGGAATAATCAACGGCGAGACGCTGGCCCGGATGAAGCGCGGTGCAATTCTCATCAACACGTCGCGCGGCGGATTCAGATCTCGCGAAGAAGCGTTCTCGCGCTGGCTCTCGGAGCAGGGGGCACCTCGGCGCGGCCGGACTCGACGTGTACACCGGGGAGCCCGCGATCCATCCCCGCTTGCTCGCCGCCCCGCGCACCGTCTTGCTCCCCGCACATCGGGAGCGCGATCCGAACCGACGATGCGGCGGCAAGATGGCCGCGATCGCGCTCGAAAATGTGCAGCGCGTCCTGAGCGGAAAACCCTCCGCTGACGCCGGTCTACTAGCCGCGCCGCGCCTTCCAGTAAGCTCCACCATCTCAGCACGGTGGAAAAACTCCCGCCCAGCCGAGTGCGTCGCTGTCGTGTTTCGTGTCGTGAATCGTCCTGAGCGGCTCCCGCGTCGAGCAGCAGCGGCTTTACGATCGCCGGATGATCCGCCAGCGCGGCAAGGTGCAGCGCCGTCACGTCCGAGTCCCAATGCGCCCACCGGGCATTGGGATCGGCGCCATGATCCAGCAGCCATTTCAACCCCGCGCCTGTCGCCGCGCTTCGTCGCGAGTGCGGCATCACCGCCGCCGCGCAGCAGCTCCGGATTGTCGCCCAGACGAGCCGCGCCGCGGCGAGTCCAATCGCCGAGCACGACCGCGGCGAGAAGATCGCCTCAGCGCCGCCGCGCGTCGCTCGATGCGCCGCAGGTCCGCACTGAGCAGCTCGCCGGCCGTCAGTGCGCGGATGGCTTCCATCACTGGGCGATCGATTTCGGGAGACTCCGCGTACATTGCCGGCGGATATCCGAAACCGTCCGCCACCGGCGGATCGGCACCGAGCTCGATGCGCATACGCGACCACCTGGGGGCGTTTGGTGGCGCACCGCAAAGTGCAGCGGCGTCTGATGACTCCTCGTTCCGGCTCATCCCGCGTGGTCAGGGTTGACTGGGTTTGCGCTGACAATCCGTGCGCACTTCGGCCGCAAGGCTTTGCGCGATGGCGGGAGAAGATGATGGCGCACGCCCCGGCTGAGCAGAAAGTCGACGACGGCGCGGTGGGCGTCATCGTCCCGTGCCGTCCCAGCAGGTTGCCCAGCCGATAATCTCCATCTCGTGGTCGTCGCCGTGCCCGGATGACGTCGCCACCGGTCACAGGCGGCACCACGTTGAGCTTACGCCCGGCACGCCCAGTACTGGATAGGTGTTATCGCCTCTCTCTGCTCTGTTCGGCTCGATGCCACGCCGTAGCAGCAGATCCACTGCGGCGAGCTGGCCTTCGCGCGCGGCGGTGGCGTGGCGGTAAGAACCCATACGGGATCGTCGCGCACCTGGTAGTTTCGTTGTGATGCTGATCGAGCAACGCCGTCAACGTCTCGAGGTCGCCATGGCAGGCAGCATCGAACAATTGACCGTCAACGCTCAGCGCATCCACGTGAGCCTTGCCGTGCCTGCCAGCTGAAAGCCGTTTTCCCCGGCAATGGCGAGCTGCGCGTCGGCGAGCTTGGCATCGGGATTGTCTTTGCGGAGCTCCTCGAGGTGTCGCTTGGCCTGCTTGCGGAGCCACTCGAGGTTCTAAGGTGATTGTATTGATCACACACCTTCCTTCCTTAAGACCGCCCGTTGTCCGCGTTTAGAGGGGGCGAGGAAGTCAGGTCATGTCGTACGACAACACGATGGGGTGGGCCAGGTGACCCTTTACGCGGACCGTACGCCCGGGCGGCGCTCACACGAATATTAGCGGCCTTTTGCCGCCCCTCGCTGCCGTAGTAGGTTTCTCTCTTCAGAATGGCCCATCCTACCAAGAGCGTAGCAATTCTTCTTCGACGCCCGCGCGCCTGTCGCGGGCGTTGCAGCGTATGGCGGTGGCGATCGTCGAGCTGACGCATGGGACGGACGCCCTGGTGCTGATCGGGATCCAGCGCCGGGGCGTGGAGCTGGCCGAACGCATCGCGAACGCTGATCGAAAGCAGGACCGCGGCGTGCCGAGTCCCGCGCGGCGCCCTGCGACATCACCCTCTACCGCGACGACCTCGAGACCGATCGGTCCCAAGCCCGTGATCGGGAAACCCACCTCCCGGGCGACCTCGCGGACAAGCACGTCGTCATCGTGGACGACGTCCTGTACACCGGCCGCACCGTGCGGGCCGCGCTCGATGAGCTGGCCGACTTCGGCCGTCCCAAGCGCATCTCGCTGGCCGTGCTGGTCGATCGCGGCGGGCGCGAGCTGCCCGATTCAGGCCGACGTCGTCGGGGAGCGTCGTGCAGACCAATCCCGGCGATCGCGTGGACGTGCTGGTGAAGGAGCTGGACGGCCGCGACGAGGTGGATCTATTCGGGCTGCTCCCAAGGATGATCACCGCGTGACGTAGGGCTCGGCAAAGACCTGGTCGGCCTCGCGCCGCATGACGCCCGAGCAGATCTCGGCTGATTCTCGATACCGCCGAGCCGTTCAAGGATGTGTCGGAGCGCCCCATCAAGAAGGTCCCCGCGTTGCGCGGCAAGACGATCGTCAACCTGTTCTTCGAAGCCTCCACGCGCACGCGGATCTCGTTCGAGTTCGCCGAGAAGCGCCTCTCGGCGGACACGGTCAACGTGGCGGCGATCGGGAAGCTCGGTGTCGAAGGGCGAGACGCTGGTCGACACCGCGAAGAACCTCGAGGCGATGCGCATCGACATGGTGGTGATGCGCCACCACTCGTCCGGCGCGGCGGAATTCCTCGGCAACCGCATCCGCGTCGAACGTGATCAACGCCGGCGACGGCAAGCACGAAGCACCCCACGCAGGCGCTGCTCGATCTGCTGACCCTGCGCGACAAGCTCGGCCGCATCGCCGGGCTCAAGGTGCTGTCTGGTGGGCGACGTGCTCCACTCGCGCGTGGCGCGGTCCAACATCTGGGGCCTGACGCAAGCTCGGCGCCGAGGTCGCCGTCTGCGGTCCCTGGACGCTGTTGCCGCGCGGCGTCGAGGAGCTGGGCGTGACGGTGTTCGAGCACGTCGAAGAGGCGATCCAGTGGGCTGACGTGCTCAACGTCCTGCGCCTGCAGCTCGAGCGGATGGAGGCGGGCTTCATTCCCTCAGCCTGCGCGAGTACTACCGCGTCTTCGGCGTGACGGCGGAGCGGCTCGGAGCAAGCGCCGCGCGACATCACCATCATGCATCCCGGTCCCGATGAACCGCGGCGTGGAGATCGACTGCCGCGTGGCCGACGGCCCGCACAGCGTGATCCTCGATCAGGTGACGAACGGCGTCGCCGTGCGGATGGCCGTGCTGTACCTGCTCGCCGGCGGCAAGCGCCGACCTGGCCGACGCCGCGCAAGCGCGGCGCGGGCCCGAGCTGATCGCGCCCTGTTGCTGCAGGGCGGCCGGGTGATCGATCCCGAGCCGCGGTCTCGATCAGACCGCGGACGTGCTGATCCAGGACGGCAAGATCGCCGGCGGTCGGCCGCGGGCTCTCGGCACCCCGACGGCGCGGAGGTGCGCGACGTGCGCGGCGACGGTCGTCGCGCCGGGCCTGGTGGATCTGCACGTGCATCTGCGCGAGCCGGGCAACGAAGACGTCGAGACGATCGCCACGCGGCGCGCGCGCCGCTGCTGCCGGCGGCTTCACGCGCGGTCTGCGCCATGCCCAACACCGATCCCGTCACCGACAATCAGGCGGCGGTCGGATTCATCGTGCGGCAGTCGCAGCGCGCCGGGCTCGACGCGCGTGCATCCCATCGGGGCGATCTCGGTCGGGTCAGAAGGGCGAGCGGCTGGCCGAGTTCGGCGAGCTGGTGGGCGCGGGCGCGGTCGCCGTCTCCGGACGACGGCCAGCCGGTGGTGTCGGGCCATCTGATGCGCACCGCGCTCGAGTACGCCCGCACCTTCGGCATCCCGGTGGCGGACCATTGCGAGGACCCGACGCTGGCGAGCCGGCGGCGTGATGCACGAAGGGCTCGTGTCCACCCGGCTGGGTCTCGAAGGGGATCCCGTCGGCCGCGGAAGAGATCATGGTGGCGCGCGACGTGCTGCTCGCCGAGCTGACGGGCGGGCGCGTCCACCTGTGCCACATGTCCACGCGCGGGCTCGGTCGCGATTGATCCGCCGAAGCCAAGGAGCGCGGCGTCCAGCGTGACGGCGGAGGTGACGCCGCACCACTTCACGCTCACCGAGCTACGCCTGCGAAGGGTACGACACGCAACGCGAAGATGAACCCGCCGCTGCGCGAGGCGGCCGACGTCGCGGCGCTGCGCGCGGCGCTCAAGGACGGCGTGATCGACTGCATCGCGTCCGGACCACGCGCCGCACGCGTACGACGCGAAGGAAGCGGCGTTCGACGACGCGCCGTTCGGCATCGTCGGCCTCGAGACCGCGTTCGCGCGTCGCGTACACGGAGCTGGTGCAGCGGCCGGGTCCTCACGCTCGCCCGAGCTGATCGCGCGCATGAGCACCGATACCGGCGCGTGTCGTTCCATCTCGCCGGTGGCACGCTGCGCCCGGCTCCGTCGCCGACGTCGTGGTGCTCGATCCGAGCGCCAAGCTGGACGGTCGATCCCGCGCGCGTTCCACTCGAAGAGCCACAACACGCCCGTTCGCGGGTCGCGCGCTGACCGGCCGCGCGCTGTCCTGACCATCGATCGTCCACGACGCGGCATCGTCTCACGAGCTGTGACGGCGCGACGGCGTCGGCCCGGCGCATGGCGCTGTGCTGCCGTCAGCTGGCGGCGCGCGGATTGATCGCGGGGCGGGACGGCAATCTCGTCGGTGCGTATCTGGCCGCAACGCGCGCTCGTGACCCCAGCGGCCTCATCAAGGCGCTGCTCACGGCGGCTGACATGGTGGAAGTCGACCTGTCGGGCAAGCCGCGCGCGCGCGGGTCGCCGCAAGCCTACCAGCGAGTTGGACTTACACTTGCGCATTCTGCGGCACCGTCCCGATGTGCAGGCCGTCGTGCACGCCCATCCCCACGGCGACGGGCTTTGCTGTTGCGGGACAAGAGATTCCGGACAATTTGTTGCCGGAGCTTATCTTCGTAGTGGGACCGGTGCCGCTGGTACCCTATGGGAAGCCGGGGACGCCGGAACTGGGCGAGCGCGTCGTTCCGTATCTCGACGAGCACGCGATGCAACGCGCTGTTGCTCGCCAACCACGGCGCCGTCACGATGGGTACTGACTCTCGACGAGGCCTGGATCCGAATGGAGTCACTGGAGCACTGCGGCGCGGATCATCGCCGCCGCGCAGCGCGATCGGTGACAGCCGCAACCGCTTGAGGGCCGGATGCGCGTAAGGGCGGAGGGATGCTAAGCATCGTCCAAGAGCGCCGCCGCCATCCAGCGGCTGCTCGAGGAGCGGCGCCAGTACGAGGCATGGCTCGCGCGCATCAGGGCGACCGCCGAGTCGGCGCCGGAGCACGTGCGCACGCGGGTCAAGGCGGATTACGAAGCGCGACTCAAGGCGGTGCTGGAGGAGCTGAGGTCGCACGCCGACGCCGCGCTGCCAGCTCATCGCGCAACACAAAGAACGGTCTGCTCGAGCTCCAGAAGAAAGAGAGAGGCGCCGCCGAGCGACTTGGCTGAGACGGAGCTGCGACATGAAGTGGGCGAGTACGACGAAGCCGCAGTGGTCGCAGGTGCACAAGGACGCACTCGGCGATCTGGGCGCTGTACGCGACGAGCTGCTCGGACGTCGAGCGCGACATCACGAGCTCTCGAAGAGCTGGACGCCCTCGTGAAGGCGAAGCCGGCCGCACCGCCGCTGAAGCTGCGCCGGCTGGTCGCACGCCGACGCGTTGCCACCGAAGCGCAGAGACGCCGACCGACGAGCTGGCATTCCTGAAGTCGGTGACCGACGACGACAAGAACGCCTCGCTCGCCGCGGCGCGCGAGTGGTGGGCAGTATCAGTCGGAGGAGGACGTCACACCCGCGGCGCCTGTCAACGCGGATGCCGAGGTCGAGAAAGACCCCGAAGTGCCGCGAGTGCGGCACGATGAATCTGGCGACGGAGTGGTACTCGCGAGAATTGCGGCGGAGAGCTGGCTGCGATGAATCTGATTGACGTAGGGCGCAGCATGCTGCGCCTCTACTCGTTTCCGATTACGCTGATGCCTTCGCGCGCAACCGTTCTCACCAGTGCCGCCAGGCGCGATTTCTGCCGGGCGGCGTTGTTCTTGTGGATCAGGCCTTTGCGAGCGGCGCGATCGAGCACGCGCGCGGCGAGTGCATACGCGGCCGCGGCGGCGTCGGCGGTCGCGGCGGCGCGCACGCGCTTCAGGGCGGTGCGCAGCGATGAGCGTTGCGCCTTGTTGCGGATGGTGCGCGAGCGCGCCTGGCGCATCGCTTTCTTCGCGGATTTGATCTTCGGCATGGCGCGGAAAGTAGACGGTAAGTTGCGTCGGGTCAAGCGCTCATACATTATCTTTTGCCGTCACTTACCCTCGAGCACACGCTATCTCGTTCGAGTTCCCGCTTTGGGCGCCTGTTCTGCTGTTTTCGATGGTCGCCCACGAATATGCCCACGCCGAGGCGGCGTACCGGCAGGGTGACACCACCGCTTATATGCTCGGGCGGCTGACCTTGAATCCGCTCAAGCATATCGATCCATTCATGACCATCATCCTGCCCGCTCGTGCATCGTGGTTCACGCGGGCGTTCGCGTTTGGCGCGCGAAGCCGGTGCCGGTGAATCCGCGCAATTATCGCAACTACGTCCGAGGCGACGTCATCGTCTCGCTAGCCGGGCATCGCCGTGAACTCTCGGCGCTGTTCGTGATCTTCAGCGCGGCCTGTTTGCGCCGATCGGGATTATCGCCGGGAGCGCTTCCATCGCTTGCCCCGACGCTTGAGATCCTGCAGCGGATGATGGCCTGGGGCATGTGGCTGAATCTGGTCCTGGCGTTCTTCAATCTGATTCCGATTCCCGCCGCTCGACGGCAGCCACGTCTTCTATCATCTGCTGCCGCCCGGCGCCGGCATGCAGTATCGCCGGCTACTGAGCGCTCGGCTTCTGCCGATCCGCGTTGGTCAGTGTATGCTCCTCCCGGGGTCATTCGACCTGCTTCTGCTGGCCCGCGCTGTCAGCTCGATGTTGCCGGGCTCGTATGCCGTCTGGTCGCGTTGCCGAACTCGCGGCTGCCGGTGTGGCGATGTGACCAGCTCGAGCCTGCCGCGAGCAGTCCCAGGAGGCGGTCGCGGCTTCGTCGTCGAGCTGGAGAAGTTCTCCGGCCCGCTCGACCTGCTGCTGCATCTGATCCGCGAGGACGAGGTCGACATCACCGACCTCCCGATCGCCAAGATCGCGGATCAGTTCCCTTTCCGTCATCCACGACCTGGGTCTCAATCAGGCGGCGGACTATCTCGAGATGGCCGCGCGGCTCCTGCGCATCAAAGCGCAGATGCTGTTGCCGCGCCGCCTGGGCGACGACGAATGGGAGGATCCACGCGCGGAGCTGGTGCGCCGGCTACTCGAGTACCAGCAGATCCGCGAGCTGGTCGATTGGCTCGGTCGGGCGCAGCCGACGCGCCGGCCGAGCGGTTCGGCCGGGGTTACGAGGCGCCGCCGCCCGACGCGCCACCGGCGCCGCTGCAGATCGATCTGAACGACCTGCTCGCGCGCGGCCGAGCGCGTCATCGCGCTGATCCCCGAGCCGATGCTGCACCGCGTCGTGCCGCGTCCGCTCGACGTCGAAGGCGCGACCGGCGCGGATCAACGCGTCTGCGTCGCCGAGCACGAGACGTTCGGCTGGAGGGAGGCGGTGGGTCCGCAGGCGACGCTCGTGGATGTGCTGTCCACGTTCATCGCCCTGCTCGAGCTCGCTAAGCGCAGCTCGCTCACGCTGTCGCAGTCCGGAACGCTTCGGTCCCGATGGTGATCCGGCGCGCAACCTCTCGCGAAGCTGCTTGAAGCGGCGCTGTTCGCCGCGTCGCGCCCGCTGACGCTCGAGGAGCTGCGCGCTCGCTCGATCCCGACGTGGCCGGAGAGTGCCATGCCGCGCTGCTGGCCGAGATTCGTAGCCACGTACGGCGCACAGAGCATGGCGTCGAGCTGGTAGAGATCGCCGAGGGCTGGCAGTTCCTCGACGCGTCGTGAGTACGCAGAAACGATCGAGCGCGCGCAGTTCGCGCTGCGGCCCCGGCGGCTGTCACCCGCCGCACTCGAGACGCTGGCCATCATCGCGTACCGCCAGCCGGTGGGTCGGCTCGAGGTTGACGAGATCCGCGGCGTCGACTCGGGTGCCGTCATGGACAAGCTCGTCGAGCGCGGGCTCATCGAGGTGGTCACCCGTGGGGAAGGGCTCGGCCGCCCGCTGCTGTACGGCACCACACCGCCGTTCCTGGAGATTCTCGGACTGAAGGATCTGGAGGACCTGCCGCGGCTCGAGGAGCTGTCCGTGGCCCTCCGGCGCCCCACCCCGTCGACGAACCCGAATGACCGTCATGCGCCTGCAGCGCGCCATGGCGCGCGCGGGCGTCGCTTCGCGCCGCAAAGCGGAGGACCTGATCCGCGCTGGTCGCGTACGCATCGACGGCGAGCACGGCGACGATCGGGATGAGCGTCGATCCCGCGTCACAGAAGATCACGGTTGACGGCCGTGCCGTTCGCAGCGCCAGCGCACCAGCTGGCTCGCGCTCAATAAGCCGCTCGGCTTTGTCGTCGAGCCGCTCCGATCCGGAGGGACGGCGCACCGTTTTCGGACTTCTCCCCAAGATCCCCGGTCTCACGTACGTTGGGCGGCTGGACGTGCATGACGTCCGGGCTCCTGCTGCTGACCACGGACGGCGCGGCGGCGCACCGGCTCATGCATCCGCGATACGAAGTCCACGCACGTACTGGCTCGGCGTGCACGGTGCCGACGCGAGCGCCATCCGCGCTGCCCTGGCGCAACGCATCGTGATCGACGGCCGTGCGGTTCGCGTGCTACGAGTCGCGCGTGCGGCCGGTGGGAAGTCGGTGGAAATCGAATTGACGCTCGCCGAGGGACGCCAACGCATCGTGCGGCGCGTTGCCGAAGCGCTGGGCCTCAAGGTCGAATGGCTGCATCGCGTCGCATACGGCCCCGTGCGGCTCGGCAAACTGCCGCGAAGGCAAGTGGCGCGAGCTGACCCGTCAGGAGATTGGAGCGATCGACCGACTCCATGGAGCTCAAGGGAGCACGCAGTAAGCGCTGAGCATGTCCATCGACACCGGAGTCGTCGATCGCGCGCTCGGCGCGCATCGGAACGACGTTCCGGCTGACGCGCCTGTATCCACCGTCGCATCCGGCCGTGGTGGAAGCGATGCGTCAGGTCACGGCCGCGCTCCCGGGACTCGCCGGCGCTCGGTACCGTAGAATGGAAAGTCGGTGCCACCGGCTTGCATTGGCACGGCCAACACCTGCTGCCGCGCAACACGCAGGTCGGCGAGCTCGCCGGGCTGCTGTTCGCGCGCGGCGTTCGCGCCATCCAGGTCAATCCGGGTGTCACGCCGGAGCATTGGCTCGGCGCTGTTCGGCTTCGCGGTTGGAACCGTCGCAGCCAGACGATTCCATTTTGGGTCGGATAACCGTCCTACTTGGTCGCCGGGCAAGCCAGCGGCTTGTCGGCGGCGCGGGCTGCGGAGAGTCCAGCCGCACCCCCGCGCCACCACCGCCCCCACGGCGCGCCCGCCCACGCCTCCGGCCCCGCCTCCCGAACCGGTCGCTTCACCACGCCGCCAATTGCGTTACCATCCGAGCCGATGGCGCGAGCGCGTTCCAGCGGGCCAGTGATTCCGTCCCAAGGCGCTTGCCGGCTGACGTCGAAGCGCGGCGCGCAGTCGCAGCGTTGCAGGGCTGCGACGAACGCCGGACGAGCAGCGTGCGATCATCGGCACAGTTGCGCAGCCTCACACCCGAGCGTGCTGGGGCTGCGCGACATTGGCGCCATAGCGGAGGTGGTCGCCGGGCTGGATCGCTCGCTCGGGAAGATTCAGGATCCGGCGATTCAGGAAGCGATCGGCGAGCTGGCAGGGGCGCTTGCGGACGAGGCTATTGTGGAGCGTATGGTGGCGCGGCTCGGCGAGCCGCGCGTGCCGCCGCCGAGCGCGCGCATCTGGTGCACGCGGTCGGGAGCATTGGGCGCCGTCTCGGCCGGGCTGGTCGTGGATGCGTATCTGCATGCGGCGCCCGGAGCTGCGCGAGGCGTATCGCGCGGCCATGCGGAGGCCGGCGAGCGCGCCATCGAGCTGCTGCAGCAGCAGAGTCGCAGAGCAAGGTGCCGGAGGTGGTGGCCGCGGCGGCGGAGTTCCTCGGGCTGAGCGGGCAGTCCGCACGTGCGCCGAGCTCTGATCGGGCTCGACGCATCACGGCGATGAGCGCGTGCGGGAAGCGGCGCTGCTCGGTCTGGCCGAGCTCGGCGGCCGCGAGATCTCGCGGCCCGCGATGCCGGCGCTGAAGGACGAGTCGGTGCTGGTCCGGACGGCGGCGGCACGGGCGATCGCGGCTGCGGGAGATGTAGGCGCGACCACCGTCCTGATCCGGCGGCTGGAGCAGGAGAAAGACGAAGGGGTATTGGCTGCGTTGCTGAAAGCGATCGGCCAGCTCGGCGCCAAGGAGGCGCTCGAAGTGCTCGCCACGTTATGCCGAGCCGGGCGGCAAGCCACGGCGCACGCCATTCGTGCAGTGCGGCGGCGATCGAAGGGCTGGCGCGACTCGATCGCAATGGAGGCGAAGGCGTTGCTGGAACTCTACGCGCGAGATAAGGAGCCGACGGTGCAAGCGGGCGGCCGAGGCATCGCTGCGATGACGACCGAAAGCAGCCATAGCCAAGCGACGCGGTTCTGACGCAGACCATCACCCGCGAAGTCGCGAAGCGCGTGGTGGGTCAGGAAGCTGATGGTCGAGCGGCTGCTGATCGGACTTGCTGACCGGCGGGCACATCCTGCTCGAGGGCGTGCCGGGCCTCGCCAAGACGCTGGCGGTCAAGACCGTCGCCGAGTGCCTGCGGATCAGCTTCTCGCGGATCCAGTTCACGCCCGACCTGCTGCCGGCCGACGTGATCGGCACGATGGTGTTCGATCAGCGCTCGCAGGAGTTCTATCGCGAAGAAGGGGCCGCTGTTCGCCAACCTCGTGCTCGCCGACGAAATCAACCGCGCGCCGGCCAAGGTGCAGTCGGCGCTGCTCGAGGCGATGCAGGAGAAGCAGGTGACGATCGGCGGCGAGACGTTCTTTCTGGGCGAGCCGTTCCTCGTGCTCGCGACGCAGAATCCGATCGAGCACGAAGGGACGTATCCGCTGCCGGAGGCGCAGCTCGACCGCTTCATGCTCAAGGTGCGCGTCGGGTATCCGACGCGCGATGCGGAGAAGGAGATCGTCGGCCGCATGGCGGGTGGACGGCCCGATCGAGGTGCAGCGCATCGCCGAGGCGGAGGACATTCTCGCGGCCCGCAGCGCCATCGCCGAGCTGTTCATGGATCAGAAGGTGGTGGACTACATCGTGGACGCGGTGCGCGCCACGCGCGAGCCGCAGGCGGTCGGGCTGCCGGAGCTGAAGCCGCTCATCGCGTTCGGCGCCTCGCCCCGCGCGTCGATCTACCTGGCGCAGGCGTCGCGCGCGCATGCCTATCTGCGCGGCCGCGCGTTCGTGGTGCCCGAGGACGTGCAAGGCGATGGCGTTCGACGTGCTGCGCCACCGCGTGCTGCTCACCTTCGAGGCCGAGGCCGAGGACGTGGACGCCGATCAGCGTGATCGGCAAGATCCTGGAGGCCGTGCGGCGTGCCGTGAAGTACGAGGGACCAGAGCGCCGGACGGCGCCGAGGTCGCCGGTGCACGCGCGCCGGCGGACCGTCGCCGCGCGACGTGCTCAAGCAGGTCAAAGGGATCGAGCTGCGGGCGCGGAACCTCGTCAACACCCTCGTTCACCGGCGAGTACCGCTCGGTCTTCCGCGGGCAGGGGATCGAGTTCGCGGAAGTGCGCGACTACCAGCAGGGTGACGACTTCCGCGCGATCGATTGGAACGTCTCGGCGCGCATGGGCCACCCGTTCGTGAAAACGTACATGGAGGAGCGCGAGCTCACGCTGCTCCTCATCGTCGACCAGTCGGGATCGCTCCATTTCGGCCGGCCGTACACCAAGGCCGGCCTCGCGGTCGAGGTCGCGGCCGTGCTCGCGCTGGCGCGCGGCGCGGCACAACGACCGCGTCGGGGCGCTGCTGTTCTCCGACGCGCCCGAATACGTCGTGCGTCCCGCCAAGGGACGCGCCCACGCGCTCGCGCGTCATCCGCGACCTCGTCGCCTTCGCGCCCGCGGGGCGCGGGCACCAACCTCGCCGGCGCGCTGCGGCTACGCCACGAAGCTGCTGCGGCATCGGGCGATCGTCGTCGTGCTGTCCGACTTCCGCGCCGCCGACTGGGAGGAGCCGCTGGGCCAGCTCGCGCGCCCGGCACGAAGTCGTGGCGATTACGGTCGACGACCCGCGCGAGTACGACCTGCCCGACGCCGGCTGGGTGGAGCTCGAGGATGCGGAGACGGGCCAGCGCGTGCTGCGTGGATACGAGTCACGCGACCGACGCGCACCCGGATCCGCGTCGCGGCCGAGCGCATGCAGCAGGAGCGCAGCCGCAAGCTCGTTCACGCCGGCGTCGACACGCGTGTCGCTGCTGACCACGGTGCCGTATGGCGTTCCGCTGCGTCGCGCCTTTGCGGAGCGCGCGCGACGGATGAGTCGATGATACTCGTTGCTGCTGGCGCTGGCGCGCAGACGCGGACGGCTGGGTCGCCGACTCCCGAGTCGTGCGACGGTCGGCGACACGATCACGCCTCGAGCGTACGGTCGCGACACCGCCCGGTTGGCGTCGTCGCGCGATCGGGAAGCTGGATGCGGTCACTTCGGACGCCGAGCAGCTCGGTGATCCCGTCGTGCGTCGCCACCGACGCGGGCGCATGGCTGATGCCGTTACGCTGTCGTCGCGTGGACGCGCGCGGCGCGATCAGCTCGAGACATGCCGCCGATCTGGCGGTTCGGTCCGGATGGCACGGCCGACTCGCTGCCGGGCGGGACTGCGACGTTTCGCGTCGCCAGCGTGATTCCCGACAGCGTGCAGTCACCCGCAGCCGCAGCCGGCGCTGCGGCCACTGCGCCCGGCAGCGAGTTGAGCCCGCTTCCGCGTCGCCATCGCAGGTCTGCCTCGCCGCCGGCGTGCTCATCGGGCTCATCGCCTGTGGCGGCGCCGCTGCCCGCGCGCGGTACGCGGAGGGTCGCGCGGTTGCGACCGTAGGTGACCGTGTCCTGACGCGCGCTGGCTGTCGGCGGGTGAGCCCAAGGCGGTGGCCGCCCGCGCGGCCCAGTCGACTGCCGCCACGCCGCTGGCGCATGCGATCCCCGAGGCGCATGAAGCGTTGAGCACGGCAGAGTGTCTCGCGGCAATCGAGCGCGCGCGTCCCGACGCGCCGTTGCGCGACCTGCGCGAGTTGCTCACGGCGCTCGATCAGGTGGCGCTTTGCCGCCGCGCACGGCGTCGACGTCGCGCCCGCTCGCGGCGCGCGCGCGCGCGCTGGCGCGCGAGCTTGGTGGGAAGGTCAAGACGAACGGGGGGCGAAGTCGCGATGACGTTCGCTCGCCCGTGGCTGCCTGTTGCTGCTCGCCGCGCTGCCGCTCTGGTGGTGGTGGCGCCGCCAAGCGTCTCAACGCGGCTCGCCGGCGCGCCGATGAGCGACGTGCGCGCCCGCGTTGGGGCCGGTCGAGCGACTCTGGATCGCCCGGCTGCCGCTGTCGGCTGCGCTCGCTCTGCCTCGGCTGCGTGGATCATCGCGGCCGCGGGGCCGCGCCTCGGCTCGGCGCGCGCGAGCTGCGCAGCGAAGGCATCTCGATTGTGCTGGCGGTCGACATCTCGAGCAGCATGCTGGCGGAGGACTTCTCGCCCGGCGAACCGGCTCGATGTCGCGCGCCGCACCGCGACCGAGTTCGTGCGCGCGCGCTCGTCCGATCGCATCGGGCTGGTGGCCTTCGCGGGGCAGGCGCTCACGCAGGTGCCGATCACCACCGACTACCAGGTGCTCGAGGAAGCGATCCGCCAGCTGCGCGTCGGGATTCTCGAAGACGGCACCGCGATCGGCACCGCGATCGCGACGAGCGCGAACCGGCTGCGCCGCGCGCCAGGCAAGAGCAAGGTCGTGGTCCTGCTGACCGACGGCGAGAACAACAAAGGCACCGTCGATCCGCGCACCGGCTGGCGCAGGCCGCGGCGACGTTCGGCATCCGGATCTACACGATCGGCGTGGGCACTCAGGGCGAAGCGCCCGTTCCGACGGGGCAGGGGCCCGCTCGGCCTCCGCTACGAGACCATGCCCGTAAAGATCGACGAGCAGCTGCTCAGCGAAGTCGCGCACACCACGGCGGCCGGTACTTCCGCGCGACCGACGCCGCGTCGCTGTCGAACATCTTCGGCGAAATCAACCGGCTCGAGAAAACGCCCGGTGCAGCATCTCGTGTATCGCCGCTACGAGGAGGCGTATCGCTGGCCGCTCGAGCCTCGGACTGCTGGCGCTCGGCGCTCGAGCTGGTCATCGCCGGCACCTTCGCGGTGCGCGTGCCATGATCACCTTCGACGCGCCGGTCGTCGTCGCGCTCGCGCCGGTCATCGGCGTCGCGGTCTGGGGCGCGGCGGCGTGGGCGCGGCGCGGCCGCGTGTGCGCCAGGCCGCTGCCTGGTCCGGACGCCACCGCAGCGCATCGCCCGCGCCACCGGTCGGTTTGGCACGCCCGCGGTGGGACTGTCGCGCCGGCCTGGCGGCAGTCGCGATTGTCGGGACCGCGCTGGGGAGAAGAGCGAATCGTGACGGAGACGCGCGGCCTCAATCTCGTGATCGCGATCGATATCTCCCGTTCGATGCTCGCCGAAGATGCGAAGCCGAGTCGTCTGGGTCGCGCGATTCGTGAAGCGCGGCGGCTGGTGCAGGATCTGGATGGCGACCGGCTCCGGGCTCTCCGCGTTCGCCGGCACGAGTTACATCCTCTCGCCGCTTTCGGTCGACGGCTCGGCGTTGACGCTGTACCTCGATGCGCTGCGATCCCGACGTCGCCTCGGAGGGCGGAACGTCGCTCGCGCCGGCGCATCGCGCAGGGCATCGATCTGCTCCAGGCAAGTCCGGAGATCGCCGATCGCGTGGTCGTGCTGTTCACCGACGGTGAAGCGCACGACTCGCTGGAGACACTCGCTGCAGGAAGCGCGACGCCTGAGCGCGACTCGGCATTCATCTGATTCTGGTTGCGGAAGGCGGGCGCCAACCGGTCAAGATTCCCGGTGCGCGACGATCGCGGCACACTGCGTCGCCTGGCAGCAGGATGAGATCGGCGCGCCGATCTGAGACGCTGCGCCGCGACGACGTACTGGGCGTCGTCGCCGATGCGGCGCAGGGGCACGATCGTGGCCGCCGGAGCTTGCCTGACCAGGCCGGCGCGGTGCGCGACCTGGTGGCGCTCGTACAAGCGGGCGACCGCCACGGAGAGCCGCACGCAGCGCGGGCGGCCGCGCGCCTGGATTCCCGCTGCTGCTCGCGGCGATTGTGCTCGGGCACCCAGATCGTTGACCCGCCGCATCGGCCGCGCTCGTCGGCGCTCGCCGTTGTGTGCGGCGCCACGCCTGGACGCGCAGCGCCGTTCCGCAATGCGGAGAAGGCATGGGATCAGGGTGACGTGCGCAGCGCGCGGCGGAAGCATATCTGGCCGCAGCTCAAGGCTGCATCGAAGACGACGACACCGCGTGGTACAATACCGGCACAGCCGCGCTCGCGCGCCGGCGATCCGACCCTGGCGCGCGCCGCGCTCGACGCAGGCCGCGGCGTCGCTCGATCCTGAGCTGCGGTTCCGCGCGCCTCTACAATTTGGGCCTGCTCGGCGTTGCGCGAGTCGGGTGCCGACAGCGCGAATCGTGAAACGCACCTGACGGACGCCGAGCGGGCCTATCGCGAGGCGCTGCTGCTCAAGCCGCATCACATCCGCGCGAAGTGGAACCTGGAGCTCGTGCGATCGGATGCCGCAGCTCGGGTGGCGGCCAGTCGAACAAACCGAACCCGCCGCCGCCATCGCCAGGGCGGAGGTGGCGGAGGAGGCGGTGCCGGGCCGCCACCACCACCGCCGCCACCGAGCGCGGGTGGTCTGAGCGATGAGTCGCAAGCCGACCAGGTGCTGCGCTCCATCGGCCAGGAGGAGCTGCGCACGCGCCGCGATCGCACCGGTCGCACGCGGCGCGCGTCGGCGGCGGGAATAAAGGACTGGTGATGCTCGGGCTGCTCTGGTAGTCGCGGCCATGTTGCAAGGCGCCGAGGTCACGGCCAGCGTCGATCGGACGCAGTTGCGGGTCGGCGAAGAGCTGGTGCTCACCGTGCGCGCCCGGCTCACGCTCCGCGGACGCGGTCGCAATCACTGCTGCCCCCGTTGAACGGCTTCGTCGTCGTCGGATCGCGCGACATGACGGAGGTCGCATTCGGTGGCGCGGGAACCTCCATTCGCACGACGGTGCGCGAGCTGCAGCTCCGCGCGCAACAGCCCGGTGCGTTGCTCATCGGACCGGTGCGTGCCAGGCAAGGCCCGACCATCGTCTCGACGGATCCCATCCTCATTACCGTGGACAGCGCGGCGAATCAGGTCGGGATGTCCGCTCAGTCCCCTGGCCCGCGCGCTGCTCGAAACCACACCGCCGCCGGCATCGCATCGCGCCGACCGGGTCGCATTGACGATGCTCGTGCCGAAGCGACACGGTGTACGCCGGGCAGCAGGTCGATTTGATCGCCGCGGCGTGGATTCCTCGCGAGCTGCGGGAGCGGATGCGACGGGCGCCGTTTCTCACCCTCGTGACGCCGGAAGGCGTCTGGGCTTACCCTGCGGTCACATCTTCCGGTGTGGCCCTCTCGCCGGCAGGTGGGCGGGCGGTGGCTCGATCTCTTCATCACCCATCAAGTCGTGTTTCCGCTCGCCGCCGGGCGGCTGGATCATTCCACCGGCTTCGGTCGAGTACGCACTGCCGGTCACCTTCTCGTTCTTCAGCCGTGAAGAGCGCTACGCGCTGCGCAGCGACTCGATTCGCATCACCGTCTTGCCCTTGCCGCAATCGGCGGAGAACCCCGGCAGCGTCGTTGGACAAGGCCTGTCGCTCGATCGTGCATCTCGATCCGGCAAGCACCCGCTCCGGCGAGCCGGTCGAGGCCGCCGTCACCGATCGATGGCCTCGGCAATGTCGCGTTGTGGCCGGAGCCGCACGATGCGAGTGGCCATCGGGCTTTCGCGTCTACCCGGCTCAAACCGAAGTCCGCGTGGCACCGCAGGCGGGACGGATCGCCGGCAGCAAGACATTCCATTTTCTCGCCGTGCCCGATTCCGCCGGCACCTTCGTGTTGCCCGAGGTGCGGTATCCGTACTTCGACGCCACGACCGGCCGGTTTGAGGTCGCGAAGTCCGCGCCCCAGACCCTCGCGGTTGCGCCGGGTGCCGAGCCGCAGGCGCGCGCGTGCTGCCGCGCGCTGCTGCCGGGCCGTGGTGAGCTCCCGCCGACCGGCTTCGGCCGCGAGCATGGCATGGCAAGGATGGCTGGCCGTGCTGCTGCTGCCGCCGCTCGCTCGCGCTGCTGGCCCGTCGCAAGTCGCACCGGCAGAGGGCGCCAGCTGCTCACGGGGCACGCACCGGGTCGCGCCGACCTGACGGCGCTCAGGTCGGTTGGAGCGGGAATTCCTCGCACGTGCTGGCCAGCTCACGTCGCCGATGCCGATCGCCCGAGACGGCGATGGCCTGGCCCAGGCACTGCGGGCCGCCGGTGTGCGACGAGCGCGGTGGCCGACCACGTGAAGCGACTCCGTGACCGGTTGCGGGCTGCGCGTTATGGCCCCCGAGGGCTGGGCGATTCCGCCGAGCTGCGCTGCGGAGATCCGAGCAGGTGCTGCGAGTCCTCGGTGCGGACGGGGGAGGGGTCCAGGAGCTGCGAGGCGACCGCATGCGGTCATAACGCGCTGTAGCTGCTTACGTCATCGCCGCCGGTAGGGGACGCAGCATGCGGCGTCCGATGCAGTCGTTCCAACCCAGACCGCCAGCGCGGAGGCTTTGTATCGAGGCCGGCGCGTTGCGTGCCGCCGCCGATTCGTTTGCCGCGCGCGCCGACGCGAGGCCACGCGATCCGGCCCACTGGTTCAATCTCGGCGCGACCTTGTACCGCGCCGGTGCCGACGGGAAGGCGACCGCGGCCTGGACCCGCGCGGCACGACTCGCCCCGCGCGATGCGTCGATCCGCCGTGCCCGCGCGCTGCTGCCGCCGCCCGACGTCACGACGGAAAAGCTGCTTCGCGTCGGTTGGGCAACGCCCGGAGAATGGAGCATCATTGGTGCTGCCGCGTGGATCGCGTTCTGGTTTGCGGTCGCGATCGCGCCCCGCCGCCGCGTGATTCTGGTCGCGCTGGGGGTTGTGACCCTCGCGGCAGCGATGTTCGGCGCGATCGAGCAAGTGCGCCGCGACCTGCCCACGGCCGTGGTGGTGGCTGACGCCGCCCCGATCCAGGCGAGCGCCGTACGGCAGCGCGAGCGCGGCCGCAACGGTCCAGTCGGGCGGCGCGGTGCTGGTCGATCGCAGCTATGGTCCGTGGCGCGAGGTGCGACGCAGCGACGGTCTTCACGGTTGGGTTCTCGAGACGGAGATTGCCGGATTGTGAGCTTGCTGGCACGGGCAAAAGTGCTGCTGCTGACCGACCAGGTGGCCGACCAGATTGCTGCCGGCGAAGTGGTCGAGCGTCCGGCATCGGTGGTCAGGAGCTGGTCGAGAACGCGCTCGATGCCGGCGCCCAGACGGTGCGCGTCGAGCTGGAAGATGGCGGCAAGGTGTTGATTCGCGTGAGCGACGACGGCTCGGGCATGGATGCGGATGACGCGCGCCTCGCGCTGCAGCGTCACGCGACGAGCAAGATCCGCTCCGCCGCCGACCTGATCGGTGTCGGCACGTTTGGGTTCCGCGGTGAGGCGCTGCCAGCGATCGCGTCGGTGTCGCGGTTCGAGCTCGAGACCACCGAAGGGAACGGTGCGGGCGCGACCCGGTTGCGCGTGAATGGCGCGTCGCCTGGAGGAGCAATACGTAAGC
>ERZ1370068.90-contig-10078_pt1 | contig 21040 bp, 36 predicted proteins | sample MGYA00561227_ERZ1370068 | MGnify/ENA primary metagenome ERZ1370068 (study PRJEB38410, sample SAMEA6850437) | metagenome | study: Metagenomic assessment of the ecological functions of the soil: analysis of the soil microbiota associated with the... | reverse complement strand
AGTTACGTATTGCTTCATTGGCTCCAGGTGAGAAGTCGGCTCTTTGACGTTGAGCCTAAGATACCGTTAAGACCCCTCGGGAGGGTGGAGGTGTACGGTGCGGAAGGAAACTCGGCGGCGCGGCGGGGGCGGGCGTCGCGCTCGGCTGGGGCGTCAAGCACGCGCGGACGTCCAGCCCGGCGAGGCCCGCCAGCGCCAGCGACAGAACCCTGCGAGCACGAAAGACGTGACGGGGCTCACGTCGTAGACGGTCCCGATAATTCCGCGGTCCCGCGGTGCGCCCAGCGCGGCAATGGCTCTGTGCCGCGCCGAGCACCGTCCCCTGCTCCGGTCGCATCGGCGTAGACCGACACTGAGCTCCAGTGGCCGCGGGCGCGAAGATGCTATCTTCCGAGACGGCCAGCACGAACGTCACGCGCGTACAGCGACAGGGAATTCGGCAGGAACGGATGGATCCCCGGATCGACAGCGCCATGCCGAAGGTCCCGATGATCACGTGAGGGAACGTCGTCGCCGCTGCCGCACGATCCTGCCGAAGAAGTAGCCCTGCACCGTATTGGCCGCCGTGACGCCGATCAGGGTGAACAGGATCGCGAGCTCCCGTTTCCCCCAGCCGAGCACCGAGAAGGCCTGGAGCGGCAGGATCGCGGTACAGCCGGCGAACGCCAACGGCACGAGCGCCCACACCGCCATGAGCGGGACGCAGGCGCGGACGCGCGAGCGCGTCACCGATGTGACCCAGATCCAGCAGCCAGGGCGCTTGACGCGATTGCTCGGGGAGCCAGCGACTCGAGGCAGGATGAAGTACGCCGGACACGAGATGGAGAGCGAGAGACCGACGGCGATCAGCCCCGGGCCCATCGGCCCCAAAAGTGATCCGAGAAGCCGGCGATCGCTGGTCCGAGGCTGGAACCCGAACCCGAACGCCGCGCCAACCATGCCCATGGCGCGGAGCGCTCCGCCGGGGTCGAGATGTCCGCCATGTACGCTTGCGCCGCGGAGACGCTGCTAAGCCGCCGGCGAAGCCCGGCGCGACACGCGACAGAAGCAGAATCCAGTACGAGCCGGCGAAACGGCGAACAGCGTGTATCCCACCGCGTTGATGAGCATCGTGGTGAGCAGGACCGGCCGGCGCCCGACCCGATCGGAGAGTTTGCCGAGCAAAGTGGTCGCGACGAACTGTACGAGCGGAGAACACGCCGATGATCGCGCCGTAGCCGAGGCCACCCGCGCCGAAGTGCGCTGCGCGTACGACGGCAGGATCGGGAGCACGATGCCGAACCCGGGATCAGGTCGGATCATGACACGGTGAAGAAGATGACAGTGCGGCGGGCGCGGGATGCGGGCATCGGGGCTGGAATATAGCATTGAGCGACCACTCCCTCACCGGAGACCTCGTGGCCACGCGCTGCGTCTGGGCTCTAGCGACGAGCCTGGCGCACGTCCCCTTTGCCGTGAAGATCGAAAGGCCATCGCATCGCCGTGCTCCTCTGGCGTGCGCCGGCTCACCGCGATCTCCGATATCTTAATCACCGCGGCGGTCCGTTTCGAGGGCCGGTTGCACGGCAGTCGTGACGTGCCCTGGCACGCGTGGGGTACAGCGTGGTCACCGCAAGGCCCGAGGTTACGACGAGGAGCAGGTGCCGGTACGCCCGAGGCGCGTGCCGATGGGTACGTCAGCTGGCCGATCGCGCCGCGCGAGCTGCTCAAGCATCAAGCCGCGCCATCTGCTGGAGGAGCACGCCCAAGCACCCGGCGCGCCGCTGCCGCGTGCTCGGGCATCTCGACCACGGCGATGGACGACGGCAACCCGCGGTTCTCGACATCAGACGACGTTGCTCGAGCACGCCGATCGCGCGCCGGCGAGCTGAAGGCCGGACACGCAGCTCATCAAGCCTGCGCGAGGCTCAACTTCGGGCATTGCGAAGGCAACTACTCCAAGGCGTCGCACGCCGTGTACTCGCCCTGCGCGATCACCGAGCGCGATCCGGGCGACCAGCTAACCGGCGGTTTACGAGGGGCTGGTACACTGGGCTGACGTCAGTGCTGATCGCGACGCCGATTCGCTGGGGCAACGCCTCGTCGCTGTACTACGGGGATGGCCGAGCGGCTCAACTGCGTGTCAGAACCAGATCACGATTCGCAACCGCGTGCTGATTCGCAACAAGGTCGCCGCGTTCATCATCACTGGCGGGCAGGACAACATTCAATCGGTCGCCGGCTCGATGATGACGTTCTGGTCAGAGCTCGGCTTCGTGTTCCGCAATTTCCGTTCATCGCGCACTCGCGCGGGTGGGATGCGGAGGACATGCAGAACAACGTGCGGCAGGTGAAGAAGGCGAGCGATGCCTTACGCGGAGCGTCGCGCGAGCTGGTGCGGCGCGCGGTGGACTTCCTGGACCATCATGGACAAGAATCGCGAAGTGCTGGAGAAGCCGATGGAGCGGGCGGGGCGGGAAGGCAAAATCCCCTGGGTGAGGCCGAGGCGCTGGCCCTCTAGCGGCCTTGCGGGCCCAGAAAGGCGAGACAGCTTCCAGAACCCTGGCGCCCATCCCTTGTCATCCTTACGTCTCTGGAGTTCACGATGCACAAATCCGTCATGCGACTTACCATCCATATCGGCGCGATCGTCGCAGCTGCTGCCTATACGACGCGCCCGTCAGCCGCGACACCGCAGCAGCAGCACGGTCTACCGGTCCATCGATGCAGCTTGCCGCGAACCTCCAAGAAAACAGATCAAGCCGGTCGCTACCTTGTGCTGTACGCATCAGGCCGCGACGGTGGGTCGGATCGACGATGAAGTGCGGACGAACGGCGGTTTGTGTAGAAGGAAAACATGCAGATCTCGGATTCGCTGTCGTATCCGGACTTTCGTCGAAGGCGTCGCGCGGCTGGCTAGCAAGCGCGAAATCCAGCAGCATCGAGCCGGACGTCGAATTCGCGCTCGAAGCGGGTCAGCGGGAACCAACCTCTAGACGCGAGCGACGGCGGCATCGAAAGCGCGACGGCACCCCAAACCGCCGTCCTATACAGGGCGCAGTGGAATTTGCGGGCAGTCGCGGCCGACATGCCTGGGCGCACGGCTTCCTGGCTCGTCGACCGTATCCCGTCGCGATTCTCGATACGGGCATCGACTACCGGTGGCCGGATCTCGTTGGACGCGACCTCGCTTTCGCTCAATCTCGCTGAGACCGGATGAAGATGCGCGCTTGGCTGTTCGCGGTCGCCCAGGGGATGGTTTCCAGCCGGACTCCATCCGATTACGGACTTGGAATACGCACGGTTCGGTCGTCGCGACGATTGTGGCGAGCAACTCGAACCTGATTGCTGGGTGACGACCCGTACGACGCTTTTGCGGCGTCAAGGTTTGTTGATGTTCGATACCTGCTCGACACTCGCAATCCTGAACGGCATCATTTACGCGGTCTGCATCATGGCGCCGATGTGATCAACATGAGTCTCGGCGGTGCCTTCTTGAGAAGAGTGGGAGTCCCGGATTTGTCCTCTGTAATCAATCGCGTCTTCAACTACGCGAAGCAGAACGGCACGTTGATCGTGGTCGCAGCAGGCAATGCTGGAGCCGATCTCGACCTAATCAAACGTCTACTTCACCTATTGCGATTCTCCCCACGTCATTTGCGTCTCGGCGACGGGCCCCACTGCTGCCGCGTCGCTGTTTGGTCCGTTCCAGAATCCGGATGCATTCGCGCCGTATTCGAATTTCGGCAATGCGATCAGTGTCGCTGCGCCAGGTGGTGGGCTTACCAACCCCTCAACGCCAATGTGTGGTCGTGGGACCGTGCTCTGCAGACCTGGCTCGCGTGGCACCAGCCTCCGCGGCCTGCGCCCGGCGCCCGCTGCCACCACCGGTGATCGACAGGCCCATTTGCCCCACCAGCGGGGGCCTGCAATTCGTACAAGGGGCCGGCACAACTTTTCATCTCCGCACGTCGCGGGCGTGGCCGCTGCGGTCATCACGACAACGGGCAGCGGGAGTCATCGCAAGTCCGGGCAATCCCTAGGAAGTCCAGCGACGATCTCGGCAAGCCCGGAGCGGATCCCGCTCTATGGAAAGGGCCGGCTCAACGCCGCCCGCGCGCTGGGACTGCAGTAGGGTTTTCGGTCGTGAAGAAAGGCCCGCCAGAAGGCGGGCCTTTTTATTATGCCGCAATCGCTCGCGCACTCGCGCGGTAGTCGATCAGCATTCGACCGACTGTGGCGCTAAGAATCAGGACGCCGCCCAGCAACGTGGCCGGCCAGAATCTCACCATGCACGAGCCAGGCCCAGATCGGATTGAGCACCGCTCGATAAGAAGGAAGAGTCCGACCTCGAGGCGCCCGCACCTGCGGGACCGCCCGGGCGAGGAACAGATATGGAATCCCGAGCTGGCACACGCCGAGGAACACCACACGCCCCAGGTCAGCGGGCCGTCCGCTCGTCAGGGGCTGCGCCATGACGAGGCGGCAATCAGTGCTGCGGTGATATTCCCGCTACCGCAGCTGTGGCCACGGACGTCCCCTGCCTCGCCAGCCAGCGATGGCCGATCACCGTGAATGCCCAGGTCACCGCGCATATCGACGCCAGGATGTTGCCGAGCGCAGGATTCGGCGCGCGTCGCCGGATGGCTGGTCCATGCCGATAAGGAACAGGACGACAACCCTACGCGCCATTACCGCGATCTGACCAATGTCGCGGCGGCTCGCGTGCTCACCGAGCAGCCAGGGCGCCAGCATGAGAATGAACAGCGGGACTCGTCGACTGCAGGAAGATTGCGCTCGCCGCGGTCGTGTGCTTATTCGCTTGCACGTAGAGCAGCGTCGTCGCAGCATACGACGAACCCGACCACGAGCGTCCGCCAGCTCCAGCCACGGCGCGCTTCGGGCAACACGATCAGGATCGTGGTCATGGCGATCGACGCCCGGAACGCGGCGAAAGCTGCCACGCGCCGAAACCGCAGAACTTGATGGCGGCGCCGCCGGTCGAGAATCAGCATTGGCGGCCACAACGATCTTGGACCTGGGGCTCATGGTGGCGGGGGATATATTACGGGCCGATGGAAGTACAGGTCTTCGGCACCCGCAAAGCCTCCGACACGCGCGGCGCTCCGGTTTTTTGCCGAGCGACGCATCAAGGTGCATTTCGTCGACCTGAACGAGAAGGCGGCGTCGGTGGGCGAGCTGCGGCGCTTCGCGCAGAAGTTCGGCATCGCCGCGCTGATCGACCGTGATTCGAAGCGCTTCGCCGAGCTGGGGCTGCGCTCGGCGATGCTCGGCGACGAGCGCTGGCTGGAGAAGCTCAGTCTCGAGCCGTTGTTGCTGAACCATGCCGCTCGTGCGCAACCAGCAACAGCTGACCATCGGCCTCGCACCGGAATCTGGAACGCATGGTACGTGGCTGCCAAACCCTGACGCTCGCGCTGTGCGCGGCATGCGCCACCGGAGGAAGGCTCGCGTGACGACTGACGACGTTCGGGTGGTGGACTCCTGGTCGCGGCGCTACACGGGCAGCGCCGTTCCCGGCGCCAGCGTGGTCGTGGTCCAGAACGGCCATGGTCGTGGTGCGACGCGCGTATGGGATGGCCGATCTCGAGCGCGGCATCGCGGCAACCCGGAGACCGACTATCGATTGGCCTCGGTATCAAAGCAGTTCACCGCGATGGCGATCATGCTGCTCGCAAAGGAAGGCAAACTCCGCTACGACCAGCCGATCCGCGATTTCTGGCCGAGCTGCCGCCCGCCACGCAGGCCGTCACCGTGCGCCACCTGCTCAATCACACATCGGGACTGTGGGACTACGAGGCCCTGATCCCCGAAAGCCGAACCACGCAGCTGAACGATGGCGACGTGCTCACGCTGGTCGCCTCCAGGACTCGCTCTCGACCGCGCCCGGAACGGCCTACTGCTACAGCAATTCCGGCTACGTGCTGCTCGGCATGATCGTCGCGCGGGTGTCGGGAATGTCGTTTCCCGAGTTTGTGCGCACGCGGATCTTCGTTCCCGTCGGGATGCCGTCATCGGTCGCCCACGTCGAAGGCATGGATACGGTGCCCCGCCGCGCGTACGGCTACTCGCCACGCAGCGGGTCGTTCGTGCAGACTGATCAGAGCGTCACGAGTGCGACGCTGGGCGATGGGGGCATCTATTCAGAACGTCGACGACCTGGTGCGGTGGGACGCGCTCTTACGGGCGCGGACGCTCATCGACGGCGGCTCGCTTCGCGGAAGCCGCGACCCTCCGGTGCGCCCGGGGGCCCTAGTGAGTATGCGATTTGGCTGGTTCGTCGATCGCTATCGGGGCGAAAAGCGCTGGCGCCACACCGGCGAGACGAGCGGCTTTCGCAACGCGATCACTGCGCTTTCCGGAGCGCAGGCTCACGATCGTCATTCTCACAAATCGGTCAGCGGAGAGCCTCAGGCGATCGGGGAGCGCATCGCCGATCGTCTCTTTCGTTAAACCCCTAACGCTCCAGCCCGCTCCGACTGCGATAGCCGAGAAGGTCCACACCGTCACGATGTGGCGCGGGTGCGCCGCATCCGCCTCGAGCTTGCGACGCAGCATCGCGATGCGGGTATCGACAGTCCGGCTCATCACGTCTTCGGCGTAGCCCCAGAACTTCCTGTAACAGCTCGAGGCGGCTCGCGACGCGCCCACCGCTTGAGCAGCGCCACGAGCAAGGCGTACTCCTTGGGCCGCAGGTCCATGGCACGGCTGCCGCGTTTCACCTGGTGCGTGGCGAAATCGACCGAGACATCGCCGAAACCCGCGCAGCGCCGGGGCGCCGCTGCGCCGCTCGCGCCGCCGGCTGCCGGGTCCTCCCGGCGAATCCATTCGAGAAAGTCCTCGGCGCGCCGCACGGTCGCGACCACGCGCTCGTCGTCGAAGGGCTTCAGGAGATAATCGAATGCCTGGATCTCGAACGCGCGCACCGCGTGCTCGTCGTACGCGGTCACGAAGATGATGGCCGGTGGCCGCGTGTCGCTGGCGGCCGCCGCAACCGCGAACCCATCGAGATCCGGCATCTGAATGTCCAGAAACACGAGATCGGGCGCGCCGCGCTTCAGCAGCTCGACGGCATCCTGTCCGCTCGCGCATTCGTCAATGCGCGTGACGGTATTGATCTGCTGGAGCACGCCCTGCAGGCGGCGCCGCGCGGGCGCTTCGTCGTCAACGATGACCGCGCGCATGATCGGCAAACGGAATCTCGATGGTTGCGAGCGCGCCATGGCCCGGCGCCGGCGCGTTCGTCAGCTCGAATCGATGACGTGGGCCATACAGCTCCTGCAGCCGGGCGCGCGTATTCGCGATGCCCAGGCCGCTCCCGAGCCGTTCCCGTCGACGCGCTTGTCGCCGTTTACGCCCGGCCCGTTGTCCCGCACCTCGAGGTGGCAGGCGGTCGTCGCGACCGGGTCGCGGATGATCTCGACTTCGGCCGACGCCACCCTTCCATTCGGCGCAACTGCCATAGCGGATCGCGTTCTCGACCAGCGGCTGGAGCAGCAGGGTCGGGACAACCGCGGCTGCGGCCTGGGGATCCACCCGGAACGTCACGCGCAAGCGATCGCCGAACCGCGCCTTCCTGGATCGCCACATAATGATCGAGCAGCTCGAGCTCCTCCTCGAGCGTGACGAGCGGCCCGCGCTCGCGGTTGAAGGATTGCCGCAACAGCTCCGACAGGCGCGTGATCATCCGATTGGCCTGCTTCGGATCCTCGAGCACGAGCGCCGAGATCGTGTGCAGCGTATTAAAGAGGAAGGCTGGAGCTGCCCCACCAGGGCATCGAGCCGGGCCTGCACGAGCTGCGTTTCGAGCCGTGTGGCGCGCCAGGCGTAGATACGGTCCCGCGATCATGGCGTGCACCAGGACGTTGAATGTCCGACCAGATCTCGATCCCGTCGGTCGACGCCGCTGAGCAGGGTGTGCGGGGTCCGCCACAAGCCCAGCACCGATTTCACGCCGCCCTCGAATCCGCGCACGCGATCGCCGTGAGCACGCCACCGGCCAGATGCGGTCGCCACGACCATCACCGGGCGCCGAATCCGCACCGCCCAGCGGCGAAAGGCGCACACCGGCGCCGTAAACGGGGCCCAGGTCCACCAGCCCGTAAACTGCCAGGCCAGAATCCAGCCCCAGGAGCGTGGCTCTGCGTCGCTGCTGCTCGCTTGGAAATGCATCTGAATCGCGAACAACGGTGCGACTGCCGTCCAGGCATCCGAAGACGATCAGCGCTCGCGTTCATCATCCTCATTGTAGCATGGTAGGAGACCACGCGGCGGGCGCGGTCAGAAGTGTGTCCAACTTCCACGTAGCCGTAACACATTTCCCTCTACGCCCGGCGGCGCAGCGCGGCCAGATTGGGACACTTCCGGAGGTCACATGCGATACCTGCTGCTCGCCCTGCCGCTCGTCGCCGTTGCGCCGCCGCCGATCGCGCCTCAGACCGTGAAGCCTTGCTCACCGCCGACCGAACACTGGCCGAACGCACCGCCGCGCTCGGCATGACCGACGGGTTCCTGCCGCGCACTCAGCGAACAGGCGGCGTATCTCTATCCGGGGCGCCATTGCTGCGTGGGGCCGACAAGATCCGCGCGTTCTTGCTGACCCCGGATTCCTCCGGCAAGGTCACATGGACTCCGGCATTCGCGGACGTGTCCGCCGACGGCCGGCTCGGGTACAGCTACGGGTTTCTCCGCTCGACTGGGAGCCGGGCGAAGTATCTCCGCGTGCTGGGTGAAGGATCAGCATGGTTGGCGCATCGTGGCCTATGCGCGCACGCGATTGACTCCGGTGAGCGACTCCGTCGCCAGCTCCATACCGCATGGCATCGGGCGATCCGGTGCGAGGCCCGGAGACCCGAGCGAACTGATTCGCGCCGATTCCTTGTTCTCCGCGATGTCTGTGGCTCAAGGCGCGAAGCCGGCCTTTCTCGCCTACGCCACTGAAGATGCGATTTCCTTCGGCGGGGCCCGGGAATGAATGACGGGCGGCAGGCGATTGGCGCGGCGTTCAACGGGTTCCCGAGCGGTGCGGTTCTGACGTGGTGGCCGGTCGCGGCAGTGATCGCCGAGTCAGGCGATCTGGGCTGCACGGTGGGTGAAGCGAAGATCGAAAGCCTCAAGCAGTACAGCAAGTATTTGACGATTTGGAGACGGCAGCGGGACGGCAGTTGGAAGTTCGTAGCAGATGGAGGCAACGCTCGCCCCGCCCCCGCACCCTAGTGCCGCAGCGTGACCACGATTCCTGGACCGCTGCTCGGCCCATAGCGCGCTCCGATTTCTGTCACACTCAGGAAGCGCAAGGTGTAGATCTGCTCGGCCGGCAGTGATCTCAGAAAGTCCAGGCCGCCCATCTCATGGTCGTCGACGTACACGTGCAGATCCTCCATGTGCGAGCTGCTGCCTTGCGTCGGCGGAAGCATGGTCGGGTCTGCCGCAGCCAGCGCGGGCGCAGCAGCTCACCACCGCATCGAACGCGTTCGCGACAGTAGACCCGCACTTTGTCGATGTCGTCTTCGGTGATGAGTGGTGCTGCTGCTCTTCGGCGGCCGAGGCGGCGGCGGCGGGGCAGCAGTATCGGCCTGCTGCGCCGCGAGCGGCGATGCCCCGACGATCACGCCCAGCAAGGGACGCCAACCACAAGATGCGCATGACTCAAGGATCATAACGAATCACCCTTAACTTCGCACGAGCGGCAGCGTCAGCATACAGACCCATGCGCACTGCCAGCTTCATAGCCCTCACGCTTGCCGCGGCGAGCCCTCGCCCCTTGGTCGCGCAGCAACCGCACCTCACCCCGCGCGATTCGGCGTTACACGCGCTGAACCGGCTCGCCTACGGCGCCCGCCCCGGCGAAGTCGACAGCGTGGCGCGCGCCGGCGTGATGCGCTGGATCGATCAGCAACTCGACCCGGATCGCATTCCCGATCGCGTGCTGGCAGAACGCGAGCGCGGGTTCAAGATCCTCGATTACGACCGTGCCGATCTTGCCGGCCGTTACCGGGACGCGGCGCGGGAGCGGCAACGGCTGCAACGCGAGGCCGCGCAAACCGGCGACTCGACGCGTCCTGCGCGAGGCCGCCCGATGCGGGAATTCCGGGAGTTGGGGGGCGAGCTGCAGCAGCTCGCCATTGTTCGCGCCACGCTCTCCGGAACGTCAGCTGCGTGAGGTGATGGTCGATTTCTGGACCGAATCACTTCAACGTGTTCGCCGGCAAGGGCGCCGACCGCTTTCTGCTGCCCTCGTATATCGAGGGAGACGATCCGGCCGCGGGCGCTCGGGCCGTTTCGAAGATCTTTTGATCGCGACGGCCGAGAGTCCTGCGATGCTGTTCTACCTCGACAATGCGCGGAGTGTCGCACCCGGTTCTTCCTCACCACGCGGGCGCCGCCGCGGTGCGATACCGGCGCGGATCGCTTGCCGGAGGGATCAACGAGAACTACGCCCGCGAGTTGCTCGAGGCTGCACACGCTGGGTGTGGATGGCGGCTACACCAGCAGGATGTCGTCGAGGTCGCTCGCATCTTCACCGGGTGGAGCATCGAGCGACCCGAGCGCGGCGCCGACTTTGTGTTCCGCGACTGGGCGCATGATTACGGCGACAAGCGCGTCGTTGGGCATGACGTTCCGCGGCGAAGGCAAGGACGAGGCGATCAAGCTGCTCAGGTTCCTCGCCAATCAACCACGCCACCATGCATCACGTCAGCGCAAGCTGTGCGCCCGTTTCGTCGCCGACGAGCCGCCCGACGGCTGCGTCGATGCCGCAGTCGCCACATGGCAGAAGACCGAGGGAGACATTCGCGCCGTGTTGCGCGCCATCTTCACGTCACCCGATTTCTGGGCGCCGCAGACGCCGTCCGGACCAAGGTGAAGACGCCGTTCGAGTTCGTCGTCAGCGCGCGTGCGCGCCACCGGGGCAGATCCCGGTACGACTCGCCCGGACTCGCGCAGGTCGTGGCGCGGCTGGGCCAGCCGCTCTACCTCCAGCCCGCCCCTACCGGATACGCCGAGAACGAGGCGCACTGGGTAAACAGCGGCGCGCTGCTCGCGCGGCATGAATGCGGCCGTCGCGCTCGCGGCAGGGCGGTTGCCGGGCGTCGCAGCCAATCTCGATGCCGTGATCCCCGACCACGAGCGATGACAGCCAGCTCGTCGATACTGGTGAATCGATCGCGTCGCTCGGGCGGCGACGATGTCGGCGCACACGAAGAGCGTCATTCTCGAGCAGTTGAGCGACATCACCGATCCCACGGCAGGCCCGGGCGCTGGCTGTGGGGCTCGCGCTTGGCGGCCCGGACTTCCAAAGACAATGACGCGTCTCCAGACGGGTGTTCGTGAAGGCGGGCGGTCTGGCGTTTGTGAGCCTGGGCCTCGATCCGCTGTTCCTCGCGCGGTGCGGCATTTGCAGCCAGGCCGTCCGGCCGTCGTGGCCGACCGACCGTCCGATTCTCGTCTGCCTCTTCCAGCGCGGTGCAGTCGATGGCCTCAACATGATCGTGCCGCATGGCGAGCCGCTCTACTACCGTGAGCGGCCCCGCATCGCGATTCCGCGGGCACGAACGTCGTTGACCTGGATGGGCATTTCGGTCTGCACCCGAGCCTTGCGCCGCTCAAGGCGCTGTGGGACAACAAGAGCCTCGCGGTGCTGCACGCGATCGGCTCCCCGACTCGACCCGGAGCCATTTCGACGCCCAGGACTACATGGAATCGGGCACGCCGGGCATGAAGGCGACGAGCGACGGCTGGTTGAACCGGTATTGCAGTCACGACCGCGAGCACGCCGACACGCCGTTCCGCGCCGTGGCGTTCGGGCCCGCAGCTGCCGCGCATTCTCGCCGGCACCGCGCCCGTCGCTGGCGATCGACGATCTCCAGGCGTTCGGCTTGCGCGTGCCGCAGGAAGCGAGCGCGCGACCGGCTGCACCGCGCGCGTTCGAGGAGCTGTACGAGGGTGCCGGAACGGGTCTGCTGGCGTCGTCGTCGCGGGAAGGCTTCGAGGCCGTGCAGATGCTCAAGCGCGCCGACCCGACGCAGTACCGGCCGGCCAACGATGTCGGCGTACCCGCCGGGCCGTCTCGGGCGCACGCTGCTGCAGATCGCGCAGCTCATCAAGGCGGATGTGGGCACTGGAAATCGCGTTCGCCGATTGTGGCGGCTGGGACACGCACGTGAACCAGGGTTCGAGCGAGGGGCAGCTCTGCCGCCCGGCTGCGCGAGCTGGGGCTGGCCTCTGCCGCCTTCACGCGCGATCTGGGCGACGGCATGCGCAACGTCGTCGTCCTCACGATGTCCGAGTTCGGTCGAACGATTCGTGAGAACGGCAACAGCGGCACCGATCACGGACACGCGACGGCAATGCTCGTCATGGGCGGGCCGGTGAACGGCGGGCGGGTGCTCGGCCGCTGGCCCGGGCTCGACGTCGACAGGCGCTTCGAAGGACGCGACGTCGCGGTGACGACGGACTTCCGCGATCTGTTCGGCGAAATCCTCGGCGCATCACCTCGGTGCCACGGATCTCGCCCCTGTCTTCCCGGCTACGCGCCGGCGGCCGACCGGTTTCCGGGGGCGATCAGAGTCTAGGCTTGCCCGCCTGCGACGTTCAGGCGGAGGACGCCGTCGCTCGCGCCGTCGCGAATCGTCAACCAATCCGTGCGCACGCGGTCCCATTCCTGGATCACGAGCCCCTGCTCCTCGAACAACACTGCGGATCTGGCTCGGGCCCGAAGCCGGCGATCTCTTCCAGCATCGGGCACGAGCACCGACGAGCGCGTCATCGCTGATGACGGTGCGTTTGGCGATGTGCGCCACTTCCCGCGCCTCGGAGGCGGCGATGGTGAAGCCGTCCCCGCGATTCACGTGCAGCATCACCTGAATGTCCGACTGCCCGTCACCGACGTAGATGACCTGGTCGCGCGGCACGACGTGCCGGACGCGGACTCTCCTCGACCGCCGCGACCTTGCCGTAGCCGCCCGCGACCCGCATCAGCGAGTCGATTTCCCCGATGTCCGGCCTGAAACCGGAAGCGGGTGCCCGATGACATGATCCGCCGGCACGATGCCGTCCAGCGCGGAGAGCACCACGTCTTCCGGCGCGGCTGAGATCACGTAGAAGTCGAAGCGGTGCCCGTCGATTCCCTGCGCCGAGCATGCGACACGAGCAGATCCACGTTCCGCTTCAGCCGCACGCGCCGGCCGACCTCGTGCAGATCGTTCTTCGTGACGCGACGGTACTCGAGGATCCTGCGCGAGCGGATAGGCGAGCTCCGCACCCTGCTGCACGAGGTTGAGATTGGACAGCGCGGCGACTCGCTCACGGAAGCCGGTGATCCCCAGCATCTCGCTCAGCACGATGCCGGAGTCATTGAAGCTCAAGGTCTGATCGAAGTCACTCGCCAGCAGGTAATGCCGCTTCATTACGTCTCCTTCGTTGACGGCGTCGCAGACAAAAGGCCCGCTCCATTGTGGGGCGGGCCGCTCTGTGCGTGTACGACTGGCTGCATCGCTTCAGCTAGCGCCCGCCCGCCCGGTGAGGTTCCCGGTGTGCAGCATCGGATTGAGACCGCAGGCGCAAAACATCATGGGCGAATGGTACTTACGCGGGCGGCTCGCGGTCAACTCGGTGCCTGTCACAAGCGCGTCACAGCGCGGCGCGAGACCTATATTCGTGCTCCAATGCGAGACGCCTTGCAGGCGCTGCTGCGCGACGCGAGCGACGCCAAGCGCTCCGCCGAGTTCTGGAGCGCTGCGGCCTGGCATCTTGAGGCGACTGGGCGGGCGGCGCGCGGCTGACCATTCGTTATCAGGGCATCAACGAGAGCGGGTCAGTGCACGCCGGGTCCGACGATCGATCCGGCCGCACCCTGACCGCGCAATGGCGGGATCCCGACGGGCGGCATGTGGAAGCGACGCTGGCCGGCGCGCCCGCCGCACTGCCGGCTTCGGAGCTCGAAGCCGCGATCGAGTTCTCGTCGCGCCTCGCCGTGATGGTGGGGAAGTCGCGCCGCGCTCGAGCGCGAGCGCCGGCTGGGTTCGTTCGTTGTCGAGCTGGCGCGCTGGTTGCTCGCGGCCCCCGAGACGCAGCTCCTGCTGCGCTACACGCTGCAGAGCCTGATGCAGTTGGTCGAGGCCCAGGGCGCGTTCGTCGCGCTGAAACAGCCGGACGGAGAGACCCTGCTCCTGTCACCCGCGCGTTGGGTGAGGCGCGCGCCGGTCGAGGGCTGGTGCTGGGCCTCGAGACCAGCGCCACGGGACGGGTCGTGCGCACGGGCGAGCCGCTGATCACGCCGGATCTGGGTGCCGAAGCAGACGCGAGCCCAATCGCCAGAGTGCTGGCGACCGGCGTGCGCCGCGCTGATGGCCCCGCTGCGAACGTCTCAAGGCGTGGTGGGCGCCGTCGGACTGCTCCGATATCAGGCCGAGGGTGCATCGTCCACACCTCCATTCAGCCTGAACGATCTTCATTATGTCTCCGCCGTCGCGGCGCTACATCGCCGGCGGCCTCGAGCTCTCCGAAGCAGTCGCGGCCACGCGCGCCGCCGCCGACCGCGCACGCGCGATGGTCGATGCGAGCCCGCTGCCGATGGCCGTGGTCGATACGTCCGGGATCGTTCGCCAGGCGAACGGAAGCCGCCATCCGAGTCTTTGGAGTGAAGACCAAGGACGCAGCCATCGGCCATCACCTCGAGAAGCTCGGCCTCTCTCCCAGCGGGCTGACCGTGCGCCTCATGCTGCAGGGGCGGCCGCAGGGGCAGCCGTGGCGACGGCCGCGTGCTGGTGACGCAGCCGCAGGAAGGCGAGCGGCGGATCTGCGACTGTACGGTCACCGATCTGCGGGGCCTGGGATCGCAGGACCTGCTGGTAGCGCTGTACGACCGAACCGAAGAGCTCCGCGCGCAGCGCGAGCTGATCGCGCGCGAAAAGCTCGCCACCGTCGGTGAGATCGCGAGCGGCGTCGCGCACGAGGTCAACAATCCGCTCACGGCGATTCGCATGGAGGCGGAGCTGCTCGGCCGCTCGACCCGCGATGGCGACGCCAGCACCGCCGCGGCCACGATCGTGCGCGAGGTGGACCGCGCCGCGCGGATCGTGCGGAGCCTGTTGCGCCTGGCGCGACGGGCGGACATCACGCCCGTGCGGGTCCAGCTCAACGAGCTCGTGCGCGACGTCGCGGAGATCCGCCAGCGCGTGCTCCGCAGCGAAAACATCGAGGTTCGCACGCGCATGGATCAGGGTGCGGAATCGGTGCTCGGACTCGGTCAGGAGCTGCAGCAAGTCGTCATCAACCTTGTGACCAACGCCGAGCACGCGGTGCGGGGGCGGCCGCACGCCGCGATCGAGCTGGCGACCGAAGCGCGCGAGGGCTGGGTGCGCCTCACGGTCGAGGACTCGGGTCCGGCGTCCCGGCCGAGGTGCGCAGCCGCATCTTCGATCCGTTCTTCACCACCAAGAGTCCCGACGAGGGATCGGGACTCGGCCTATCGATCTGTCAGCGCGTAGTCGCGGAAGTGGGCGGGAAAATCTGGCTGGAAGAGTCGACGACGTTGGGGGCGCGAAGTTCATCGTGGAGCTCCCGGCCGCCCCGTACTGGGAGCAGCGTGATCGGCTAGGCTTCGAGGATTTGCCGGCGGTACAGCGCGAGGGTCGCCAATCCATAGGCGCCGATCGCCAAGAGCAACGCGCCCAGCGGCCAGTGCGGGCCGAGCTGCCAGATCCCCGCGCGCGACATAGCCCAGGCTGGCGATGAGACCCATGCCGAGCACTTCCTTCCGGGCCATCAGAATCCCGAACACATATCCCCAGCTGAAGCCCGCAAGGCCGAGGAAGATGATGGCGTTCGGAAAGATCTTGGAGGGATCGATCAAATTGAGCCCGCCCGCAAAGGCGCAGAACAGTCCGATCACGGTGTACGTTGCGAGGTGGAGAGCCAGCGGCAGCGGCAGAGTGCCCATCTTGTTGAAGGTCATGCGAGCAAATAATACGCTATCGGCTATCGGCTGTCAGCTATCGGGTCGTTACGCCCGATAGCCGATAGCCGGTAGCTTTTGTCGGACATGCAGGTCACCCGAACCTACCTCGAGCTCCTCGAACCGGCCCCAGTTCAAGGCCGCCTTCGGGGACTTTCCCGGCGCCCGGCTCGCCCGCGCGACGAAGCCTCAGCCTGCCCTCTACCGGATGTGCTATCAGATCGTGGAGAAGCATTCCACTGGCGCGATCGCTGGGACTGGTCCGACCAGCAGATCGCTCGAACACCTCGCCGACCCCGCGATCCGGCTGTTCGTGCGCAACGCGGGTCAGCGGGAAGAAGAAGGCCGAGCTGGCGGGATGGTACGAGCTGCGGCGGGTGGCGGAGGACGATTCGGTTGAGATCGCCTATTTCGGCATCGTGGCCGCGGAGTTTGGACGCGGCTTCGGCAGGCATCTGCTTTCCAGCGCGGTGCGCGACGCCTGGGCGCTTGGCCCGAAACGTGTCTGGTTGCATACCTGCACGCTGGATCATCCGAACGCCCTTCCCAATTACCTCGCGCGCGGCTTCACGCCTTATCGCACCGAAACCTACGAGGTAGATTCCGCTCCATGAACTTTAACTGGAAGTTTCCAGCTCACCCGACAAACCAAGTTCATTATTGCGGGAGTCCTGCTTGACCTCCGATCCTCATCTCTCGTGCTGTACACCTGGTCAGCCCTGAATTGGAGTTTCTCCGAAGGGGAACGGGCAGGCTTCGTGCAGAAGTTTTCCAGGCGGGGCTGGCTGTGTAAGACCTGGGAAGGTGAGCTCGCCATGGTATCAATGCCGGGGACCAATCCGGAGAAGTTCTACTTTACCGTGCGCGATGACGCGGTGGCTGAGCACATCAATCAGTCATTGGGCCGCCGCGTGGCGCTGACCTACCAGCAGCACAAGGGCATTCCTACGACCTGCTTCGGTGAAACGGATTACTTTCGTCATCGCGGTGAAGGTTTTGCCGCAATGAGCGGGAATAGTTTCGGTGGCCGGGCCACCCTCAAGGCGGGTGGGCGCTCGTACGAGATCTACCGGCTGGACGCGCTGGAACGCCGCGGGCTTTCCATCGCGCGCCTGCCCTATTCGCTCAAGATCCTGCTCGAAAACCTGCTGCGCCTCGAAGACGGGCGTGTGCGTGCAGTCCGCCGACATCGAGAAACTGGCGAAGTGGGATCCGCGCAAGCTGCCGGACGAAGAGATCCAGTTCATGCCGCGCGCGTGTTGCTGCAGGACTTCACCGGCGTGCCCGCCGTCGTGGACCTGGCCGCGATGCGCGATGCCATGGTGACGATGGGCGGCGATCCGAAGCGCGTGAACCCGCTGCTGCCCGCCGAGCTGGTGATCGACCATTCCGTGATCGTAGATGAGTTCGGGACCAAGACACCGCGTTCCAGGTGAATGCTGATCTCGAGTTCCAGCGCAACCGCGAGCGCTATGCCCTGCTTCGCTGGGCGCAGAAGACATTCACCGGTTTCAAAGTCGTGCCGCCTGACACGGGCATCGTGCACCAGGTGAATCTCGAATACCTCGCGCGCGTCGTTATCACGATGCGGACACTGCAGGCGCTATCCGCGATACGCTCGTGGGGACCGACTCCGCACACGACCATGATCAACGGCCTGGGCGTGCTCGGATGGGGCGTGGGCGGCATCGAAGCCGAAGCCGCGATGCTCGGCCAGCCGGTCTCCATGCTCATTCCGCAGGTCGTCGGATTCCAGCTGAGCGGCAGCCTGCAGCGAAGGCACCACCGCCACCGACCTCGTGCTCACCGTCACGCAGATGCTGCGCGCAGAAAGGCGTCGTCGGAAAATTCGTCGAGTTCTTCGGCCCGGGCGTCGTCGACGCTGCCGCTCGCCGACCGCGCCACGATCGGCAACATGGCGCCCGAGTACGGCGCGACGATCGGCATCTTCCCGGTCGATCAAGAGACGCTGCGCTATCTCGAGTTCACGGGCCGATCGCCGGAGCAGGTGAAGCTCGTCGAGGCCTATATGAAGGAGCAGGGACTCTTTCACACCGCCCGGTGCTCCGGAGCCGCGTCTACTCGGACACGCTCGAGCTGAACCTCGCCGACCGTCAGAGCCGAGCATGGCGGGGCCGCGCCGGCCGCAGGATCGCGTGGGCTGCGCGAGGTGCCGCGCGAGTTTGCGGAAGCGTTGCCGACACTGAAGAGGCCGGCTGCCCCGCGTCGCCGCGCCCTGCCGGCGTGGGTCGCTGGGAAGGTGAGGGCGGGCAGACTGCAGTCGCAGCGCCACCGCGCCCGACTCACGCGACCGTGCGCATCGACGACTGCGACCATGTGCTGCAGCACGGCTCGGTCGTCATCGCCGGCGATCACGAGCTGCACCAACACATCCGAATCCATCGGTGATGGTCGCCGCCGGTCTCGATGGCGCAGAAAGGCCGTCGAGCGGGGCCTGCGCAGCAAGCCGTGGGTCAAGACGAGGCCTCGCGCCGGGATCCAAGGTGGTCACGGATTATCTCGATCAGGCGGGCCTGACGAAGCCGCTCGAGGCAGCTCGCGCTTCCATCTGGTCGGCTACGGCTGCACGACCTGCATCGGTAACTCCGGGCCGCTGCCCGAAGTCGTCGTCCACGGCCGATCACGCGAGAGCGAGTCTCGTCGTCGCGCGGTGCTGTCGGGCAATCGCAACTTCGAGGGCCGGATTCAGCAGGAAGTGCGCGCGAACTATCTCGCGTCGCCGCCGCTCGTCGTCGCGTACGCGCTCGCCGGCCGCGATCGACATCGACTTCCACAACGAGCCGCTCGGCGACGGGCAGTGACGGCAAAGCCGGTGTTTCTGCGGGACATCTGGCCGTCTGCGCAAGAGGTCGCCGACGTCATCGGCCGCGTCGATCAAGTCGGCGATGTTTCGCAAGAGCTACGCGCAGGTCTTCGACGGCGACGAGCGCTGGCGCGGCTTGCCGGTGCCCGAGGGCGACCGCTTCGCCTGGGAGCCGACGTCGACCTACATCCGGCAGCGCGCCGTACTTCGACGGCATGCCGGCCGAGCCCGCGCCGATCCGCGACATCCGCGGCGCGCGCGTCCTCGTGCCTGCTCGGCGACAGCATCACCACCGATCACATCTCGCCGGCGGGCGTCGATCGCGCAAGACGAGCCCGGCCGGCGCAGTACCTCGGTCGAGCACGGCGTGCAGCCCGCCGACTTCAACTCCTACGGCGCGCGCCGCGGCAACCACGAGGTGATGGTGCGCGGCACGTTCGCGAACGTGCGGCTCAAGAACCAGCTCGCGCCCGGCACCGAAGGGCCGTTCACGCGTCCACCTGCCCGGACGGCGAGGGCGATGACGATCTACGACGCCGTCGCTGAAGTACGCGCGCCGAGGGCGTCGCCGCTCGTCGTGCTCGCCGGCAAGGAGTACGGCTCGGGCTCGTCGCGCGACTGGGCGGCGAAAGGGCCGCGCGCTGCTCGGCGTCCGCGCCGTGATCGCCGAGAGCTTCGAGCGCATCCACCGCTCGAACCTGGTCGGCATGGGCATCCTGCCGCTGCAGTTCGCTGCCCGGACAGAACGCCGGCTTCGCTCGGCCTGACGGGCAAAGAGCGCTACGACATTCCGGGGCTCGGTCCGACATGCCTAAGGAGCTGACCGTCACCGCGCGCGCGGATGACGGCAAGGTCACCGGCTTCAAGGTCCTGGTACGCATCGACACACCCGCAGGAGCTGCAGTACTACAGGCACGGCGGTATTCTGGAGTACGTGCTGCGCCAGCCACCGCCGGGAAACAGCGGCCGCGCCGGAGCGAGGTCGAGACGTTGCGCTGGTCCGACTAGATCCTGTTCGAGGAAGTTTTCCAGCTCGGCGGGCGGCACGGCGCCGACGCGCCGCGCGACTTCTTTCCCCTTTCGAAACGCGATCAATGTGGGAATTCCTCGGATACCGAATGCGGGGCCCGTCAGCGGATTGCGGTCGGTGTCGATTTTGGCGAACAGGATCTGGCCGGCGCGGCGGCTGCGCCGACATCGTCGAGCAGCGGCGCCATGATCTTGCACGGGCCGCACCAGTCGGCGTAGAAGTCCACCACGACCGGCACGGTCGTGTCGGTCGTGACCGTGTCGAACACCGAGTCCGAGATCGCGATCGGCCGGTCGGAGCAGGATCGGCTTGCTGCAGTGGCCGCACTTGGGGTGGTCGGAGACGCGCGTCAGGCCGACGCGGTTGGGCGACATCGCAAAGCGAGGCGACGCAACGGTGGCGGTGGCGCGGGGCTCAGTCGCAGTCATCGGCTAATAATACTCCGCTTCGTTTCCCTGGCTCACGAACCTGAAGACGCTTTCACCGTTCGTTCCGGGGCCGTTCAGGCTCGGCTGCGCACATTGCGCACCAAGGCATTTTCACCGGAGGACGAACGTATGCGGGTCGAAGCGTGGGATGGCGCGACGCGGGGATGCGCGCGTTCGTCGGTCTCGCTGCTGGCATCGTCTCGGCCCACGCCTTCGGGCCCGCCACGCGCTGGTCGCGCTCGGGATCGCGTTCCGTGGCATTGAATATCTTCTGGGCGCCGCGCTGTTCGGCGTGTGCCCGCTAGTATACCCTGCTGCGCGCATCAACACCGCAACCAAAGACTGCCTGAGATCGAAACGCCCCCGACACAGTGCGCGTCGGGGGCGTCTCGTGGCCCGTTCGCAAGCGCGGTTGATCCCACGCTTTCAGCTTCTTCTCCCGGAACGACCTCCAGCTTGATCTCCCGCGGCTTGCAGCCATCTCGACCTTCGGCAGGATGAGCGTCAAGACACCCACCTCGTAGGGAGGCCTTGATGGTCGGTGAGCACTCCACACGATGGCCCGGCGGGGTGAAGCTACGCATCGAACTACGCCATACACGATCCGATCTCGCCAGCGATGGACAACCTCGGCCTTCTGCTCGGCGAGGCTGCTCCTTGATGCCCTGTGATCGTGAGCACGTTGTTCTCGACGAGAATCTTTGCGGCCTCGGGCTTCGCGCCCGGGATCTCCTGACGATCCGCAGATGACCGGTCTCCTCGAAGATGTCACGACGGGGGAGGTGCATGCTGGCAATACGTAA
>ERZ1370068.871-contig-10798_pt1 | contig 21047 bp, 31 predicted proteins | sample MGYA00561227_ERZ1370068 | MGnify/ENA primary metagenome ERZ1370068 (study PRJEB38410, sample SAMEA6850437) | metagenome | study: Metagenomic assessment of the ecological functions of the soil: analysis of the soil microbiota associated with the... | reverse complement strand
GTATTACTTCACGTTCAGTTACGTATTGCTCGAACTCGGGCGCGGAAGGTGTCAACATCGGCCTGGGCCTCGCCGCTGTCCACGGTCTCGTCACCGAAATGGGCGGCACGATCTCGATCACGTCCAAAGTCGGCAAGGGGCACCCAGGTCCGACCCGCTTCCCGCTTCACCGCGATGGTGAGCCGCCCGAACGCGCACTGGCGCGCCTGTGCAGACCGCCTAGCACTCGACCCATCAGGCCGCTACTCTTAGAAACGTCGTCCCGAACGAGAAATTGACACCTGCGTATCGTCGTCGCTGTCCTTGGCGATCGGTGCCGCAAAGTCGAACGCCAGCGGATCGGCCCGAAGTAGTTTGATGTAAATCAGCGCCCCCACGCCCACGCTCGCCCGCCACGTCGTAATCCCGAAATCCTTCTCCACCGTCCCCATGTCCAGGAACGTCACGTCGCGCATCCGTCTGGCCCACCACGGGGAATGAGTACTCCGCGTTGGTCAGCCAGCATGAAATCTCCGCCGACACGATCTTCGCGGATTCCTGCGCGCGGGCTGATGCCGCGAACTCAAAGCCGCGGATCGAGCCGATGCCGCCGCCGTAGAATCGCGCCCGAAGACCGCGCGTCGCCGAAGATCTGCGAGATCGTGCTGCCGAATTGTAGAATGTGCTTCCGATCGAAAGTGTCCTTGTACAGCGTGAAATAATGTCTCGGCATTCGCCGGTGGCCTCGCCGAAGAACCAATCGCCACCCCAGCGCGCCGACCCCTGTCCTCACACGAGCCCTTGATCTTGTTCCCCTTACCTGAGCCACGCGCTATCCGTCCGGTCGCGGATAAGCGCGTGCCCTTGAGCGAGATCCAGTAACCGGTCCGCCTCGTCGTCCTGATATCGCTTCGCGGCAAGCCAATCCACGCTGCTGATTTTGACGGTCTCGAATCGGGCCGCGATTTCCGCCGCCCAGCCTTTGGGAAAGGCCTCCGCAGATCGTTTGTCCAAGCTCGATAGAAACCGATACGACGCTCATCGTACTCGCTCACGCCCGCTTCAGAAGATGTAGCGCGACTCCCTAGACCCAGGTCTTGATCTAACAAATAGGGCTCACGGAACTCGATGCGTAGCCTCGTGTGAGTTGTGTGCCCGGCTCCGAATTGCAGACGCAGAGTCTGGCCGGCCCCGCGAAACGCCTTACGCCCAAGAAAAGACAGTTCGCACCGCCACGCTCCGGGGCCAGTCAAAGAAGATATCGAAGATTCCGCTGCTCTCGATCGGGGATTGGGCCCACACGGGCCCGTTGCTGCTGGTCACGCCGACGCCGGAGAGGGGATGGCAATTCGCCGTCGGCCGCTCTGCGCTCACACGACCAGCCCGTCGCGGGCTCCCTGGCGCACTCCCTGCGGCGTGATCGGCTTGGCCACTCGGAAAGAAAGCTGCAGCGTCTCCACCGAGCCGCTGTCTCGGCCGCCTTGGTCTCCACCGTGGTGAAGAAGCCGCTCGGGATGAAGCGAAGCTCACGCGGCGCAATCCTACCTGTTCCTTTGTCCTTTATCGCCATTTGCCCGCGAATGACGATTCTGCCCCCGAACCGATATTGCTCGCGCTCGACGATTTGCGCACCGACGTCAGTTGACGCATGCCCCTCACTCTAACGTCGGAGACGGCCGTCGTCACGTCACTTCCACGTGTAGATGTACCCCTCACTCCGCGATACTCCGCGAGGGTTTTGCTCGCACGATCTGGCGCGTGAGGGTGTCCGCGTCAATCGGTTTTCCTCCTCACCGCCGATTGCAAATACGACCGAGGCGATTCGATCGTTATCGCCGAATGCGATTGCCGGCGAACTGGATGCTCTTGATGATGTGCTGCGAAGCCCTTCCCCGACCTGAAACAGCGGCGGTCGAATCGGACTGATTTGTCCGCCAGATCGATGCGAGTAGCCGACTCCGGCGCGTTGAGATAGCCGCGATCCACGGCGAACTTCATGACCGTCGCCAGGCGTCGCGCTCAGGCCGTCTCCTGATCGCGTCGGAGAGGCCCCCGTTCGGAACAGCCAGGAAGGTACGTCGCGAGCCCCCGATCTTTCCACGATCGCGGCACGTGAGATCGGTATGGGCCTGATTTGCCTGCTGAACACGAAGATCTTTGCGAATCCTTGACGCGCGATCTGCTTCGGACCACGCGGGTACAACACCCGCTTCTCGTTTTCTTTGGCGCATTCGGCGTCCGCTTCTGACGGTGACGGCGATAATAGCCGCCCTCAACACGCGCTGAACTCGAGTCTGCTGGCTAACGCTCGATTGGTGAGCGATAGTCGCTGATCGGCAGAACCGGTCCAAATCTCGATCCTTGAGAAGTTCGGCCGTCTCGCGTTTCGCGACTGCCGAGCGATATCGACGCCGGTCACGAACAACGGACGTTCCCTGCACGGCAGAAGACGAGAATGAGCTTGCCGTCCTGCTCGTGCGCTCGGCGCAGGGCTGCCCTCGAACTTGCCCGTACCGGCCAATCGCGAGCGGCCGCGATCTCTTCGCGATTCCAAACAGCCCCGGGCCGCGATCCGCGCACGCCCTGAAGATAAGACGCATCGACGCTGTGGAGATTCCCTGAAACTCCACCCGATCGATGACGACGCCCTTCGGTTTGGATCAGGCACGGCCGAAGCGCTCCGCCCGGCTGAGGTTGAAGCAACCCCATCGTTGATGTCAGCTAGGCCGGCGATGCAAACCGCGATGGCCGACGCGGCGCTGAATTCGGATGGACGAAGCGTCCCTGTTTCTACCGCCATCCAGCCCCTTTGGGGAACGGGTGTGGGCGTCACACTTTGGGCCACGGTCGCTGGGAAATATAACGCCGTCTCGCTTTGTTGACAGCGGGCGAATGCGGGTCGGCCAATGAGCTGGGATGGGCCAAAAGGAAAATCGCGTATCATTAGGTGCCGGCTGCCGTCCTCGTTGTAAATTCGGCATTATCATTATGTTACATGCTCGCTTTTGGGCTTTCATCGTCTCGCTTAACGTGGCGCCGAACGAACTTGCCGGTCGGTTTGTTTCCGAAGCGGCCACGGGTATTCGAAAAAAGGATCTCGACATGAACCGTATTGGAAAATGCCTCGCCGCAGCCCTGGTCTTCTCGTTGCTCGCTTCATCCGCGGCGCATGGCGAATCCGTCGAGGCGGTGATCAAAAAGCTTCACGATCAACTGGCCAAATACAAGTCACTCAGCTTCAAGTCACACGGAACCACTGTCATAGAGATGCCGGGCATGTCCGCCAAAACCGAAAGCGATCAGGTCGTCGAGGCCGCCCGCCAGGGTGAAAAAATCCTTTCGCGAATTGAGATGAAGAGTATGACGATCCAGAAGGCCGGCGACCAGGAACAAAAAATCCTCACGACGATGACAATTGTTGTGGACGGGCAGTATCAACACTCCTATTCCTGAATCCGCCGGCGGCGGAGAAAATGCGACGCGACGAAAAATCAACCCGGACACGGAGTTCAATCCGCTTTGACGTCCAGAGGATGTTCAGCTCATGGAAAAGCGACTTCACGATCAAGATCCTGCCCGATCAAACCATCGATGGAAAATCGTGCCACGTCGTGGAGACGTCCCCTAAGAACCAGAGCGCTCAAGCGGGCATGAATATTGGCAAGCAAGATTTCCTATTTCGATAAGGCGATCGGCGTTTCCCGTGAAATCCGTCGGCTACGACAAGGGACGGCAAAACAATGAGCACGTCGCCGACGACGGATGCTCAAAATCGACCGCCAGCCTCTCCCCGAGCGCGATCTCTAAAGTTCAAGGCCCCCGCCGGAGTGACGACGTCCAGGAAATGCCCTGACGCCAGGTCGCACTCTCGCCGTCAGCGGATGAGTTCGCGCACGCTGCTGTGGCGACATCCGCCGCGGATAATCACGCAATATGTCATAATCTCATCCGTTGACTTTGCGTCCTGGGGATCTTTCGGCAACGTCATAGCAGCCAGACGCTTTGCCCGACCCACCGCGCGCGCGGCCGCCTCCGCCACCGCCCTCCCGCCAAGTCTTCCGCTTCGGCGCGATAGATTATCCTCGACGCCTTAGAATCTTCCAGCACGTCCACGCCTGCGGCTGCCGCTGCGAGGATCGGCGCAATTCAGCAGGAAGCGAGTGAGGCATCCTGATCAACGTGCAGCGAACTCCCGCGGCCGCCAATTCCTCCATTGCGCTGCTTTGCAGACGTGGACAACATGCAAACCGCCGAAACCAGCGTGATCGCATCGCCCTCCCCGCCGGCACGTTAGACCCGCCAACCCTTTCAAATGGCGCGTCCGGCTAACCACGGCAGAGTGCGACCTCCACGGTCGATGGGTCCGCATGTAGCATCATGCGCCCTGATTGATTCGCCAACAACCGCGTGCAATGGTACTGCCCGCCACCGCATCCGACGGATGCGGGAGCAGAAACGCAGGCGGGATGTCCAAACCCATCATCCGTCTCGCTCGCGCTGCGATAATAAGGCGACGTCCTGCGGCTCACATCTGCGCTCGGCAAGCCATCCGCCGCCAGCGGGATTCCGGCATGCGAGCCCCACCATCTTACCATGGCCCCGCTGCACGCTGGTGATACGCACACCCCGATCTGGTCAAGGCGCCGCGGCAAAAAACTTGGCGAACAGCGATGCTGACGAATGGAATGCACCCCGCCGCCGCTCATCCCCGCCGCCGCCGAGATCTGTGTTCTGCTCGGCGATCTTGCAAACTCGACAAACCGCTCGGGGGATACCTCGAGGGGAACACTTCCGGAAGAACGTCTGAATTCGCACATCGCTTCGATCCAGCAGCCACCACACTCCCGGATCCGCCACGCCCCGGTGCCGCCATGGCGCGCCCTGCAGCCGCCCGCCGCGTCGCGAGCTGCCCCCTTCGCCGCCGCCCCCGTCAAAGCCCTGCACAGCTGCATCAGCCGTTCAGCAAAATCAACAACCGGCGTCAGCGTCTTCCTGCCGATGCCTCGCCCATCGCCCAACTTTGCAGGGCGTCGTTGGCCCCAACTTCCTTCGATCCCACGCGACGCCCAACTTCTCGTACATCGAATCCAACTCGCCAGCAGAGCGAATTCCAGCCTCGCCGCCGCCACCGGCTTTGCCATGGTTCGTCTCTATCCTGAGTAATTCGCAGCCCCACCCTTCTTCGTCCGGGCTATCGCGGCCAGCGGCCGATCCCCCGTCGTCGCGGCTCTCAACGTTGTCTTGATCGCCGCCGGGTCACGACCGTCGATCGTCACGGCTCCGCCACCCTGAACGCCTGGCCTTTGCGGCCAGCAGCTTCCGGTGACTGCTGCTTGGAGACGTAATCCGCCTGCCCCTGCCCATTGCAGTTGAAAATCGCCACGACGCTGGTCAGCCGCCGCTCGGCAATCAGGTCCATGGCTTCCCAGTTCTGACTCGCGCGACTCTCCGTCGCCGATGATCGCATAAATCCGCCGATCGCTTTTGGCGAGCCGCGCCGCAATCCCCAGCCCGGCCGCCACGCTGAGCCCTTGACCCAGCGCGACCCCGTCGCCGCATCGAAAAACGGAAACCCTCCGCCGGGTTCGGATGGCCATCCAGCCCGGGCTCTCCGTCTCGCGCGCAAGGTGTTCAAAATCCCCGGCATCAGCTTCCGCGCCGACTTCCGATCCTTCCCCACCATCCCACCCAAATCGGCATGACGCCGCGCATCACGATCGCCGGCACCGCATGCCCTCGGACAGCACCAGCCGGTCATTCCCCAGATTCCATGGGTCCGCCGGGTCCCACCGCATCACCTCGTGCATCAGCGTCACGACGATATGCATGATCGACATGCGCACTGGAAGCGATGCCCCGACCCCGCCGCCGTCGTCATCCGCAAGACCTGTTTGTCGAGTTCGATCACCTTGGCGTGGATAACGTCCGATGTTTTCATGATCCCTCCACCGGTTCACTATAAGACCGATAGTTTGATGCAAGTCAATGTGCTTGGCAATCGCTCCGATAAATGTAAATCACCTCTAGTCCTTGTCTCAGAAAGCGCAACATATAATAAGGGAGTATATGGCAGCATCGCTTTCACAATCTATTGTTGATCAAATAAAGGCCCTGTCGCCCGAGTGAACAGCTCCGCGTCGCCGAGGCCATCGACGCAAGATCACATGGGCCTGCTCGGCCGCCGCGCCGCGTCTGTGAACGCATCGAAGCGCGAGCCCAAGCTGGCCAGCCCGCTCAATGAAGACCTCATTGACGAGGCGGTAAAAGAGGTTTTGCAAGGAGAAATCCCTATCCGATCGATCCTCGACACATCGGTCCTGATCAGTTCCCTTTATCAAGAGTTGGTGGCGGCAAATCGCCGACGCGGTGGAAGCTGGCCGCCTCATTCTGATTACCTCCCGGCCGCAATCGATGAATTTGTTGATGTATCCCAGCTGCCCTACATCCTTAGATTAATAGAACCCGCTGATGCCGAGGAAGTAGCGAATCTCCTTCGGCCGGGCCGAGTTGTTTGCCCCGACCCAGATAATTCCCATGTGCCGCGACCCCAGCGACGACTACTGCTTGCATTAGCCGCGATGGCTCAAGTCGATCTGCTCGTCTCAAGAGACGAGGACTTATTAAGCCTCCAAACGACACGGCCAGACCCGAATCGTCCACGTCGCAGAGTTCCTTAAGGAACTCTAGCCTTTGCCATCGTCTCGATGGCTTTATCCCCATTTTGCCGATGCACAAATAGCGTTACCGTCCTGGTTCGCGCCGCATCGTCGATTCCGGTATAATGCCCCTGCCAGGACGGCGACTCGGCTTGTGGCACCGGCTCTTAGCCGAGAGGAATTGTCGCCCAAGGCGACACTGTACATGGAGGTATGGGCGTGGACTCTTTCCAAATCACCGGCGGCAATCGCCTCGCGGCAGCGTCGCCATCAACGGCTCAAAAACGCGGCCCTCCCCATCATGGCCGCCTCGATCCTCACCGAGGGCGAGACCATCCTCCGCGGCGTGCCGCAGCTCGAAGACATCAAGCACCTGACCTTCCTCCTCAAAGCTCGGCGTCAACGTTTGGCCGCGACGAAAAGGGGCGGCTGGTCTCCATCTCAAAGTCGAAGACGAGATGAACTGCCACGCCAGGAATACGAACTCGTCCGCAAGATGCGCGCCAGCGTCTGCGTGTCATGGGCCCGCTCCTCGCCAGCGCCGCCAAGCCCAGGTCAGCCTCCCCGGCGGCTGCAACATCGGCGACCGCCCCGTCGGCCTCCACCTCCAGGGCATGCGCGGCCCTTGGTGCCGAAATCGAACTTTGTCAGCGGCGATATCCTATCTGAAAGTAAGCGCCTCAAAGGCAGGCGAAATCTTCCTCGGCGGCCCGTTCTGGCCTCCAACCGTCCTCGGCACGGCCAACGCTCATGATGGCCGCGACCCTCGCCGACGGTACGACCGTCATCGAATCCGCCGCCTGCGAACCGGAGGTCACCGACCTCGCCGGACTATCTCCATCGCCTGCGGCGCTACATCACCGGTCACGGCACGTCACGCATTACCATCGAAAGCGCGTCAAGGCCCTCCGTGGCTGCGAACACACGATCATCCTGACCGCATCGAGGTCCGGCACCTTCATGGTCGCCGCGGCCATCACCAACGGCGACGTCAAACTCACCAACTGCTGCCTCGACCACCTGCTCGCCCTCGTCGATCGCCTCAAGGCCGTCGGGGTCAACGTCGAGCGGTCCAACGGAACGGTGACGGTCTCTTCCTCGCGCCGCCTGAGCCGATCACTGTCACGACGCAGCCTTATCCGGGCTTCCCACCGACCTTGCAGGCCCAGATCCTGACGCTCCTCTGCCTCGCCAGGACGGAACAACAGCATCGATTACGGAAAATCTTCCCGACCGCTTCACCCACGTCGCCGAACTAGGCCGCATGGGCAGCGCTGCGCGCAGAGGGGCGCCACGGTCATCGTCGAAGGCGTCAAACAACTGATCGGCGCGCCCGGTCATGGCCAGCGACCTCCGCGCGCTCTGCCGCCCTCGTCCTCCGCCGGTCTCGTCGCCATAAGGGCAAAACCAAACTCTCGCGCGTCTATCACATCGATAGAGGCTACGAGCACATCCGAACAGCGCCTTCATCGCCCTCGGCGCCCGACATCGAACGCCTTCCGGAGTAATTGTGGCACCGGCTCTTAGCCGGTGGAGTCACGAATGAACTGCGTCCACTGCGACTATCTCCTCTTGAACCTCCCCGAAAACCGCTGCCCCGAGTGCGGCAACGGCTTCGAAGTCACCGACTACGCCTTCCCGCCGGCCAAAGTCGAATTTCTCTGCCGACACTGCGGCCAGGGCTACTTCGGCAACGACGACCGCGGCCTGCCCGCCGCGCCGCTTCACCTGCGTCTCCTGCCAGAACGCGCTCGATGCCGCCGACATGACTGTCCGCCCCGACGGCGACGGCGTGATTGGCGAGGCCCTGAATTTCTGGCACGCCATGGCAGCATCGCCGCCGCGTCGGCTTCGTCCGCGGCTTCATTGACGCGGTCGCCCGCCTCGCGATTACCCCGGCGAATACTTCCGCCTCGCCGCCGCCAACAATAGCGACGGCTCGCTCGCCTTCAGCATCCTCTGCGCCTACGTCGCGCTCCGCGGCCTTTGCCGCCATGATCTACCTCTTCCACTCTGCCGGTCTGGCCGCCTGGATGCCTGACCCGCTCAAGCTGATGAAATCTCCGGCCCCTCGTCCATCCTCCTCGTCGCCGTCCCCTTCGTGCAGATCGCCTGGAATTACCTCTACGGCCTGCTGATGCCAGGCGCGTCCTCCTCGGCCTCAGCCATCATCGCGGTCAGCTCCGACGCTCTCCGTCCGCGCGTCGCCCTCGGCAGCGCCGTCCTCCCCGCGATCCTCCTCCTCCCCCCGTCGGTCTCTTTTGGTATCTCTGCGTCGTCTGCAGCGGCATCGAAAACCTGCACTCCACCAGCCGCGCTAAGCCCTCACCGCCACGCTCATCCCCATGCTCCATGGCCCTCAACGTCGCCCCTCGGCGCCTGGTACGTCTTCTCTCAATCCCTCCCCTTACGAAGGGGCTGAAGGCGACCAAGGCGGGAGCCTGGAAGGAAAGTGGGGTTTTCCCATCCGATCAAAGCTCCATAGGCACAGCCTGGGGTCAATTACCCCACAATATCCCATCCGCCCAGCGGGGCGCGAAGGTTGCCAGGGTGTTTCCAACCCCTGGAATGCAGGCCTTCACCCAACGGGCCATCAACCCGGTTCTTTATGGCTGTAAACATTCGACCGATATGTCCTACACGATGCCCGACGAACCCACCGAACCCATCGCCACCGTCGAATACGAACTGACCGACGAGATCGCCTGCCAGGCGGCTCTTCGACTCAGCTCGATCGCCATATGCTGCTGCACCGCGATCGGCTTGCGGAATGGGGGAAAATCAGCCCGGTCATCATCCTCCTCGGAGCCGCGGCACCTGAAATCCTCATCGGCATCGCCGCGGTCATCTACTTTGGCGGTTGGCACTTGATGGTTGCCGAAGGTCCTGATCGCTGTCGGCCTGTTGGTCGTCGTCATCTTTGCTGTGGAAAGCGGCGTTCTATGGCATCCCGCCGCTGGCTCGCTGGTATATGCGCTCAAACCCGGCGCGCCTGCGCAGCCTGACCCGCCGCCGGATTTGCTGGCGGCTATACGAAGATCGCCTGGAAACCGAATCGGCCTCCATGCATCGAAGGATGGCCTGGACGGAATGTCTTGCGGATGACCCCCTGCGGTCAATCCATCGTGCTATCCCTGACCTCCGCGTTGAACTCTCTTCATCCCGGCCTCCGTGCTGACAGCCCAAGGTCAGTCGCTCATCACCGAGCGAATCTCTGCCCGCAGAACTGTTGACGACTCGCCGTCTTGACGAAAGTTGATCAGGACGATGCGGCCTATGCTCAGCAACCGCCTGCGATCCATCAGTAAAAACAATCAGGACGGCGATGGGGCCGCTGTCGTTGAGTGCTCGATTTGACATATTCACATTCAACACAGTCCGACCGAAAAAGTGACGCATGCGCGAAGGTAATACGACCAGCCCTGATGTACCCTTGCTGCTCGCCACCCCGCGGGGGCGGTGGAGGAGTGGGAACGGCCGTTCCGTCAACGGGGCCTTTTGCCGCCTATGCTCATTTGGCGGTTGAAAGTGTGCCCCGCAGGTAATAGAACAGCGGCATGGGTTACGAGGATCAGTTGCTGGGTTTCGTGGACCAGTGCATGGTCGCCGCTTTCCGGCAAGCTCGAAGGCCTGCGCATGCTGGAGCTCGGCGACCAGGTCTGCGAATCGAAACATCCCGAGCCCACGGGCAAGGCCTACTACTCTAACCGGGGCGTGCTGCACACGAGTTTTGACCTCAACGGGTTGAACGGCTCAATCAAGGTGAACATCAGCAAGCCGTTTGCGCGCAAGTGGCTGGGCGTGTTCGACGTGGTGACGAACGCGGGTACATTGGAGCACGTGGAGCCGCTTTCATACCAGCACCCGGCGTTCAAGAACGTCCACGACGCGCTGCGGCCCGGGTATCGCGATCCACCTGGTACCCGACGCGCATGAACTTGATGAACGCGGTGCATGGAAAGGCCATTGCGGCAATTACTACGACCGCGCGTTCTTCGAGGCTGATCGCGAAACACAGCGGCTCAACCCTGTTGCACGCTACGAGATCATCCGGGGCTTAGCTGGCGTGCATCAGGCGGGACGCCGCGCCCTTCATGAGCGGACAAGGCCGCGCGCTGGCGCGGCGCGATTCACCGCCGCGAGGGCGGAGCAATCTATCCGGAATCAACGACCTGCCGGTGATCACGTGGCCATGGCGAAAGTTCAAGCATGCCCTGATACCGCATGTGCGACGGTGGGTCGGGAAAGCGTGAGGCACTTCGCGGGAGGCTCTACGACTGAGCTGGTGCGCGCAATTCCTTCTCGCACCCACCCCGACGGAATCCATTCCCGCACATCCCCCGCCCCAACCATCACAACAAATTTAGCCCCCGGTCAATGACCGTGGGGTCACCCGCTAAGAGTGCCCGGGGCTACCCTGGGTCGCCATCCGCCAAACACCCCAACGCCAACGGTGTTGCGGCCATCTTCCGATCGAACGCGCGACCGCCACAACCGCTTCAACGAAACCTTCCTTAACGATTCCCCCAATGCCCCTCGCCGCGCGCTCCCAAAAGACGCCGACTCCGCCTCCGTCGTCCACGTCATCGACGTCGCCGCCGCTTCCGCGTCGTCATGGACGGCAAGATCAGCAGAACGGCGCTGGCGTATCTCTACGACGGGGCATAAGTTCGAATTTCGTGATCAATAAATCCTTGCCAAGGGTCGGCACAGTCCAGTGTGGTATAATGGATTACGGACTGGAAGGGAAAGGAATTATCTTTCCCGCGGGAGAGCCTTCATGAAAAAACGTAAATCGCGGTCCAATGCAGAGGCAGTCTTTTTTGCCTCGAACGATAATCGTACAGGTGGTTTTTCTCCATAAGCGTGAGTGCTGCAACCGCGTCAGTACCACCCTATCACCTGTTTGATTTGGGTACGTTTCGGGTGGAAGCTTTAGCTATGCTTACGGAATTAATTCAGATATGGACAGGTCGTAGGCTATGCTAATACTAATGGCAATAGCCAACACGCTTTTCTCTACGACAACGGCGCGATGCAGGATCTAGGCACGCTAGATGGGTCGACCACTCATGCACACGGCATCAACGGAACCGGAGACGTCGTCGGGTATAGTTCCACAAGCAGCGGTACACACGCCTTTTCTACAGGAACGGCATGATGGCGGACCTGGGCACATTAGGTGAGCGAAAATAGCGTCGCATACGGCATCAATGGGAAAGGACAGGTTGTGGGTCAAGCGGATGTTGGAACAGGTATTAACACCAAGGTTCACGCATTCCTATTTGACGACGGGGCTATATGCGTGACCTTGGTACGCTTCAACGGGAGCGAGAGTGTGGCATATGACATCAATGACAGCGGACAGGTCGTCGGTTATGCCACCAACGGCGGCAACGCCCAGCGAGCCTTTCTTTTTAACAATGGCATAATGCAAGACCTAGGCAACTTAGGCGCGGCGCTTGGCAGTTTAGCGAATGGGATAAATGAATTGGGGCAGGTCGTGTTGGTACTGCCAGCACGAGCAACGGTCACCCCATGCGTTTTTTCTACAGCAGTGGGACGATGCGAAGATCTGGGCACACTAGGCGGCAACAATAGTGTAGCCTACGGAGTCAACGCGAGCGGGCAGGTTATCGGCGATTCGCTTTACCCGGGTGGTGGTCTCAGCAATCACAGTTTCCTATACAGTAACGGCATCATGTCGGACCTCAATAACCTCTTCTGGATAGCTCGGGCGCAGATTGGTCCCTCATTCACGCCAATGGAATTGACGACTCAGGCTCTCATCGTTGAGGTGGGGACTTGCTCCAAACGGTCAAACTCATGCCTTTTTATTAACACCTGTACCTGAACCGATGACCGCCTTGCTCGTGATGCTGAGCATGATGCAGATTTCAAAGCGAAGGCGCTTCATAATAAGGGGACAGGAAAAGGCTCATACTGGTCAATCTGCTCTTTGAGCTGCGTCATTTTACTGTCGTGGGCGCCGTCCGAATAGGAGGGGGCAGGGGGACATTCTACTTTTTCAGAGCTGCCCCTCGCCTTCACTTCCGCGAACGCCTCCCCGCCCGCCCTCCCGCTCCAGCCCCTCCCATCTTTCCCATCGGCGTCCATCCGTGAACCATCGTTGACGTTTCGACTTTTTGACTTTTCGACGTTTCTGAAGGGGTGCGGCATGAGCAAGGTTGAGTGTCAGTAGGAAAGAGAAGGCGAGGCTGCGTATCCCGTTGCAACGGCGACGCACGCGACCCCGGAGTTTCCTCGCAGCTCGGAAGCAAAGGAATCTCTGCGAGCCCTGCGCTTCTGCGTGAGATGGAGTTTCCGCACATGACAGAAAATTTCAACTTTTCAAGAGAATTCAGGCAACTCGTTTTTTTCCGACGCGCCGCCGGTGGGCTTCGCCCATCGCCGTTCCGCTCGTTTCCGCTCAATTTCGCCCCCCCTCCCCCGGTCCATGGCCCCTGTTCCCATCTGGATCCATCTGCGTCTATCTGTGGATCAAGCTCGTTCAGAGCTCCTTCAACCTCCCTCAACCACAATAGACGCACTCAACACAATCTGCGCCGATCTGCGTTATCTGCGGATCAACTCTTCCGATACACATCCGTACTCAAATACTTCAGCCCCAGAATCGATTATCAACGTCACCACCGTCGCCTCCGGTCCCAACCGCCGCCCCACTTCAATCGCCGCCAGGACAGTTCGCCCCCGACGACGTCCCCGCGCACAGCCCCTCCTCCCGCGCAGCCGCCGGGCCATCTCCTTCAGGCGTCCGCCGTCGCTATCGGCACGATCTCATCCACTACGCTCGCATCCCACAGCGGCGGCGTGTAGCCGATCCCGATGCCCTCGATCGTGTGCGGGCCCGGCTTCCCCCGAAAGCACCGGTGACTCGCCCGGTTCGACGACGACGATCTTCACCCGCGGCTTGTGCCGCTTCAGCACCGCGACGCCCTGCGTCGACGCCGACGTCCCGACGCTCTGCACGAACGCATCCACCGCCCCGCCCGTCTGCGTCCAGATCTCCTCGCCCATCGGGTAGTAGCCCGCGATGCTGTCGGTGTTTTCCAGTTGGTTCGTCCAATACGTATACGCGGTTCGCCGCGAGTCCCCGCGCCGTTTCGATCATGTCGAGGAATAACTGCTTGGTCGTCAGACCGCCCGGGCTCTCCACGAGGCGTCCAGTTCCGCCCCCAGCGCCGCCATGTGATCGCGGCTTCTCCTGGCTGAACGCGTTCGACGTGACGATCTTGAGCCGATACCCCTTCGCCACGCAGATCAGCTGCCAGCGACGTGCCGGTGCTCCCCGTGTACTCGACGACCAGTATCGCCCGGCTTCAAGCGCGCCGTCCTCCTCCGCCCGCGCGATCATCGCCTGCGACGCGATCACTTCCATGCTCCCCGTCGGATTCTCCACTCACGAGCGACGAAGATCTTCGCACACCCTGCGGCACGACCCGCCGCAGCCGCACGAGCGTACGTGTTGCCGATCGCCTGCAGGATATCGTTTGCCGCGGCTCATGGTTCCACATTCCCCTTTCCTGCCGAAAACGAGCCGGTGCTCGACGCGCCTTTCGAAGTCAGCCGCAGAATGAAGATTTGCTCGAATCCCCTTCACGATCCCGCGCTCGAGGAGCGCCGTGCCAAAACGTAATCTCGCCTGGATTCTCGTCATCGCCATGACGTAACGCGCTGCTCGTGTGGCGACTGCCGCAAACGATCGCCAGTCGCGACGCGGTTTTACAAGGCCTTCGGTTCGGCTGGCGCAAGCGTCCGGGCGCAGATTCGCAAGCGACGCTTGTCGACGAGGTCGATGATTCGCGAGCATGACCAGCGGCCGTGACCAGCGGCATCAAAGGCGATGATCGAAAGCTCCACGACCGCCTACGCTCGTTTGACGCAATCCATCGGAGTATGACCGATTCAAGAACCGCACGGAGGGCGTCTTCGGCGGCATCGGCGTCGACGTCTGGTTGACGCCCGAGGGCCTGGAGATCACAATCGCAGCCCCCAAGTCCCCGGCGTCTGAAGCGCGGACCTGCGGGCCGGCGACGTGATCACCCTATGTGGACGGGATCCCGACCAGCAGGCTCTCGCTTGTCGATGCGGTCAATAACTATCTGAACGGTCCGCCCGGCACCGAGGTCTTGCTCGGTCATCCGGCCGGGCAACGCTGCGCCGCAGGCGCGCGCAACGTCAAGCTCGAGAGGCCACGATCCACCTCGATCCAGTTCACGGCTGGTCGCTGGACGCGCTCCGGCGATTGGCGTTACCCTGCTCGATGCCGTAAAATCACATTCGGCTACATGCGGTTGACGGGGTTTACCGCGCGACCTCGCCGAACAAATGGACGCGAAAAATGGACGGTCTCCTGCGGAACAATCTCCGCCGGGCTGATTCTGGATCTCCGTGAAAACACGGGCGGGCTACCTCGATGAGCGCCCGACGGCGTGTGACCGCTTTCCGAAAGCGGCCTCATCGTCCGCGGCAGCCGTGCCGGAAAGGTCGATGAAAAGCAATGGTTCGCCATGCGCGACGGGACGTACCCGCCGTTTCCCATGGCGGTGTTGATCAACGGCTCGACGGCCAGCGGGCGGGAGATCGTCGCGAGCGCTTTGTGACCACAGCGCCCGTCGTCGTCGGCGAGCGGTCGTATGCGGAAGGGCAGCGTGCAGGAAGTCGATGGAGTTGGATCGCAAGCATCGGCGCGATCAAACTGACAACGGCGTACTCACTATCTCCCTTGCGGTCAGTACATCAATCGCACGCCGCAGAGCACCCGGCCCGCGGGGATTGGGGCGTAACGCCGACGCTGCCTGTGCCGCTTTCGGACGTCGAGCGCGCAACTGGCTGGCCACGTGGCGGCAGAGATCGGCCGCGAACCCGATACGGAAACTGCGGCGGGGATGTCCCCGAGTGTCGACTGCAGGCGGAGCGGTCAGCCGCCGCAAAGATGGTCATCGAAGGGGACGGCTGCGCGCGCGGCCGACGCCCTCGAGTATTTGCAGGCCAGTTGCGACCACGCCGCCGAAAACTCCTGACGACTCCATCAAGCCCAAACCTGCCTGCAACCGCTGACTTGTGTCCCGGGAATCGAGACCTCGTGTGATGGACCTCCGTCGCCGTGGTGGGAAGACGGCCGCCGGAGTTCGCTGCAACCTCATCACGACGCAGTACGACCTGCACGCCAAGTACGGCGGCGTGGTGCCGGAGATCGCCTCGCGGGCACGCTTGCAGACGCTCGATCTCATGGTTGAAGAGGCGATGGCGGCAGCCTGTGCAAGCCGGGCGACATCGATGTCATCGCCGTCACTTATGCCCCGGGCCTGATCGGCTGCCTTAGTCGGCGTAACGGCGGCCAAGACGCTCGCCTGGAGGCTGGGGCAAGCCGCTCCGTCGGCGTCAATCCACATCCACGCCCGCGCGACCGGCGCCGCCATCGATCGAGGCGATCCTGGCCTCGCCATCGCCTCGTCGTTCTCCGGCGGCCACACGTCGCTTTATCCGGTCCGCGACTACGCTGACGATAATGCCGCTCCTCGGGACGCGACCATCGACGACGCCGCTAGCCACGAGGCTCTCGACAAAGTCGCTGCTGATCTTGGGGCTTGGCTTCCAGGCGGGCTTCGTCGACGCCCGCGCGCGCAGGCAATCGCGTGCCGCTGCCGCGGCCACTGTCCAGCCGGGCTCAGCTCGATTTTTCATTCAGCGGCCTCAAGACGGCTGTGTCTCTACTATGTTCACGGCTCAGGGCCGTACGTCCGGCGGGTTAGAGAAACTAAGGCTGAACAACAGGATCGATGACATCGCCTCGCCGGCGGTGGTCGAATGTCCTTGTTGAGAAGTCCATGGCGGCCCTGCAGCAAACAGGTGTATGCGCACCGTCGTCGTCGGAGGCGGCGTCGCGAGCGAATTCGATGCTCCGCGAGCGGCTCGCCGCCCGCTTTGGCCGCGGAGGGCGGCCCTGCACCTGACGCCCATGAAATACTGCACCGACAACGCCGCCATGATCGCCGCCGGACCGAGCTCATCGTCGTTTCTCTCCGCGGTCGCACGGACGATCTGAGCCTCTCGGCTCAGGCCAAGCGTCGGAATGGCGTGATCCATCTCGGAACGTCGTGGCCACGTGCATTCCGCCCAAGAACGGATCATATTCTGCGTCGGCGATCAAACGATGGAAAACTCAGATCTCCGCCGCGTCCTCCGAGGCCCTTCGATGCCGCCTGCATCGTCATCGGGGCGGTCATCGGCGTCCGGCATCTTCTTCACTCCCAGCGGCGTGGCCGCGTCGCCGGCTCCGCGCTGAAGCTGCCCTGCTGGCGTGGACGAGTCGGCGGAGTCATTGCCATCCTCGGCGCTGCACCTTCGCGGAACTCGGCGGCCTCTATCACCGATCGGGCGGTCAATATGAAATCCTTCGCGACTCCTACGGCCCCGTGCCCGCCTTTCTTTCCGTGTTCTGTAACGCCACGGCCATTCAATCCGGCGCGATCGCGATCATTGCCGTGATCTGCATGAAGAACCTGGCCCGTTGTCGTCGCCGGGTCGCCGCCGACACCGCGCTACCCAGCTTCTGGGGCGATTCTTCTGATCGTGCTGCTGACTGCAGGCCAATTTCGTCGCGGCGTTCGTTGGGGGCGACGATTCAGAACATCACCGTGGTCGCCAAAGTCGCGGCCCTCATTGTGGTCACGTTGCTCGCCGCCTTCTCCGCCGCGCGGCCGGCAGTCATCGGCTGAAGTCTCGCCCTCCGGATCAGTCCCCGGACTTTTCGCAGCGGCTCGTGCCTGCGCGCTGTTTTCGTTCGGCGGCTGGCAGCACGCGGCATGTGGATCGCGGGCGAAATCCGGGAGCCCGCGCAATGTCCCGCGCGATTGTCGGCGGGATGGCGGCGCCGTCGTCACTGTGTACCTTGCTGATCAACTGGGCGTATCTGCACTCTCAGCTCGGTCACGCCGCCGTCGCATCCAGCGGAACCCTGGCCTGCTGATGCGGCCGCGACCATATGTGGGCGAACGGCGGCCGGCGGGGGCGATCGGTCTGGCCGTCGCCATCCGACTTCGGCGTGCTCAATGCTGCAGCTCCTCTCCGGCCCGCGGCTCGGTCTTTGGCATGGCCTGCGACGGTCGATTCTTCGCGCGCGCTTTCCGATGGGTTCACCCGCGGCTTCAAGACGCCCGCCGCCGCGAATTCTCTTGTTGGGCGGCACGGCTTTGGTCTTGCTCCTCGTCGTGCCGGTCAGGGCGCGTCGACAGAGATCCTCAACGGTGCGGTCTTCATCGACACCGTGTTTTTCATCCTCACTGGATTGGCCGTTTTCGTGCTTCGCCGCTAAGCCATGCGACATCCACCGCCCAGTCCGCGTGCCCGGCTATCCGTTCGTGCAAGCGATGTTTGTTCTGGGGAAACCGCAGTCCTAATCGGGACGCTTCTTGCGACGCCTCGCTGCGCCACGCCGCAATCATCGGCGCGTCTGGATCGCCGCCGCCGGGCTCTGCTACGCCGCTTTTTTCGCCAACGCGACATCGATTGCAACAGTGCCGCACCCGTGAGCAACGCCCGAGCGATGCGCGCTTCCGCGAAAGATCGGCTGGCGATGTCAGAGGTTTCAATAGTCCGCGTAAGTCTGCAGCCCAGCCTTCCTCCGTGGGATGCGGGATTAGAATATGAGCGACCTGGCCCAGGTCTGCCGGTCTCGGCGGTGTGGGTGCGAACGATGACGTCCGTGCCCGGTCAGAATGTTCTCCCGCGATGCCGGGGGTAATTCGGCAAGCGTGATGTAACGAGAGATGCGGCCGCCGTATTCGATGGTCAGATTGTCACCCTGACGCGTGACCGACGTGATGACGTGGCGACGGTATCCTTCGGGCGTGGGTTCATGCTCTCCTGACCGCATTGCGATGCGTTGCATCAATTTGGCGTTATGACGAAGCCTCCTATCTCGTCGCCGCGTTGAAGCATCAGAGTGACCGACGGGCTTGACGGTCGCCAGCCCATCCATCAGAGTGCGATCCGAGCGGGGCGTGCCAGACGGCGGGCTCCACGGACGGAAAATCGTCAAAGGCAATTAACATGGCAAGCGGCTCATAGCGGTCGTTCGCGATTTGGTGTTCTCTTCAGATGATCATCAGCCCGCGCTTGAAAGGTATCGATGCCCGGATTGTCTCCCCGACAAACCTTTGCACTAGGGATGCGTTGGATGTCGGCGATGTCGCGCTGAGTCATCGTCGATATGAGCCTGCCCAATGACGATGCGCTCGGCCGCGGCTGCGGTGCAGCTGCGAGTCGTGCATCGAGGCGACGACCATCGCTTTTTTATTCGCCACGTGCAATCGGAATTGAGACAAGCCGCCAAGCAGGCAGGCGGCGGACCACGGCGGCGCTGCCGAGTACCTCGAATCCACCGCAACTTCTCCAGGGCTTACTACGCCCAAGGCCGATTGATGTCGCCTCGCTGGTGCGCCGAATCCCGCCCGTACCCCAACCGTGCAGGACAGCAAGAAAATGCACCACAGGAGGACACAGAGGCGGGAGAGGCGATTGTTGGTTGGGGGGCGTAGTGGTTGGGATTTGGTGGGACGGGATGGGTTGGAGCGGCCGCTTGGTGGTTGAACAAGCGTGAGACAGCCCGCTCGCTGGGAAGTTGAATCCGCAGATGACTACAGATTGGCTGGCGATTGTGTTGAGTGGGTTTTATTGTGGTTGAGGGAGCTTGAAGGACCTGTGGGAGGCTTGCATGGACAACATGGGTTCCCGCGCACTGGGTGCGAAAAGCTGGGGGGCGGACCTCCGGCGATGCAGGTTGAATTCAGAGTTCGCAGGGTTGAATCGTTCGGCGATGGTCATTGTTATGCACGGATCGTCGGGGCCGCGTGTCACCGTTGCAGCGGAATACACAGCCTGCCTTTTGCTGCTTTCCTACTGACTGACCAGTCTTGCTCAGCGCACTTCCGTCAAAGGCTTGAGGCTTGAGACCTGGGGCTTGGAGCTTGGAGGGGACGGCGGGCGGGGCGGCGGTTCTTGGGTTTGGCGCTTGCGGCGGTGGGTCGGGCGAGTATGTTTGGTGGATCGTGGAGTGCACGGGACCTTTGGCCAGGTTCGGCTGGCGACGCCTGAAAGCGATGTTGACTTCGATGAAACACCGTATATGATAATTGACATATATGAGTAAAGGCAAGCCAGCAACGATTACGAAGCTCTGTGGAAGGCGATTCGCGAAAGCGGTCTATCACTCTATCGCATATCAAAGGACACGGGTGTCGTCCATACGTCGTGGCTTCCGATTCATGTCCGGAGAGCGTTCGCTCGACCGTCTGGATATCGCGGACCAGCTTCTTAGATACCTCGGGATTGTCGGACTCTACCCACAGGTGCTGTAAAACGCCGAAGGTTCAATGCATGCGGGGGCTAAACTCGCGCTGCCGGGATCACGGCCATTACTCGAGTTGGTCTTACCTGCGCTGTTCGCTGCTTCGCGCCGATGACGTGAGCGCGTTCGATACGATGCCTGGCACGGTTTGAAAGTGGAACCGAGACGGATGACGGTTGATGAGCCCGTAGTTGCCACGGATCGTTAATCATCAAATGTCGATTGTAGTCGGTCTGCCGGGTGGGCTGGCAGGCAGGCTGTTTTACGGGACAATTTGCCGCGAGAGGACGACACTGCGGCAAGGACTGGATTCGGCGAGACATGCTGAGTGATCCGAAGTTGATTGAGCACTGGAACAACTGTTCCGCAGAGCCAAAGTCACCGATCTCTCCAGAAGCTAATCGACGCCTGCGAAACATAGTTACTTTGCCCATTGAGGTTCGGAAGTCGCGCGATCTACAGTAAAGAAGGATGCACGATGGCGAAAGTTGACGTGTCATTGAGTTGAATGGGATCAGCGCAACCTATTCGCAGTGATACGTGCTCTGTTGCGCTATGCCGCGATCAGAAGTTGATTCTCTTCGAAATGAAAGGACAAGCAATCGGAATTCGTCCGGGCGGAGGTGGGCAAGGCCATCGGGTTCCCAGCGGTTATGCTGTGGGGGAACTGATCGGTCAGATGATGCGGCTTAGAGCGAACCTTGCTTTCGGGCAACTATCGACCTCGGGAACAGTCAAGCTGGCGGTCGAAGCATTGAGCGAGAGCGTTTTCAACGGCGAAGTCCAGTGGCAGGACATGCCGAGTGAAGTTTCACAAACGGCGAGCAATCCACGGGCGATGGGCTCGTGGAACATAGCGAGTTCGCTCGTTATCTTTGTGTCATTTATTAGTGGTGTTTTTAGAAAGAGGAAGATGGCGAGAAAACAATGGAAAATGAAAAGGCGCGATCGTTTGGTACCTCGTTCCTCTCACACTTGGAGCGGTGATGTCGTCCCTGGATCGTATGGGAGCACTGGTGAGCATCGACTTTTCGCCCAAC